>Ga0209344_10000101_pt1 | contig 175266 bp, 170 predicted proteins | sample Cruoilmetagenom6_FD_187293 | JGI IMG/M metagenome (GOLD analysis project Ga0209344, IMG submission 187293) | Oil polluted marine microbial communities from Coal Oil Point, Santa Barbara, California, USA - Santa Barbara Oil Seep Sample 6 (SPAdes)... | ecosystem: Environmental > Aquatic >...
AACACCAAAAAAGACACCTATAAAAATATCGAAAAGCAGCTTCACGAATCAGGCGAAAGCCAGATTAGCCTGTCAGATCCTGACGCTAAAAGTGTGGTGCTCCATACAAATATTGTCAACGTAGGATATTGCGTTCAGGCAGGTTGCGATGCTAAACACAACCTTTTTGTCAATAATGATAATGGCTCAGTAAACGATACGCATAGTGAAGCATTACAAAAACTTTAAAGCATGTAACACTTGCCCAATACGTGAAAAATGTACTACGACCAAAAACGGAAGGTTAATCGAACGATCCATCTATCAAGAAGCCTTAGAAAACAACGAAAATAGGGTGAATGAAAACCCCAATTATTATCGTTTAAGACAACAAGTAACGGAACATCAATTTGGAACTTTGAAACGACAATGGGGCTTTACTTTTACATTGATAAAGGGTAAAGAAAATGTACTGTCCGAAGTCAATTTAATGATGATTTGCTACAACCTGAGGAGACTTATGTCCATTTTTGACGTAAATGACTTGAAAAACAGGTTAAAAGCACTTGTTTTTACTTTTTTCGCATTTTTGAAGCTATTTAAACAGTCTTTAGGTGCTTTTTGTTCAAATAAGTCACTTCCTCTTTTGTTTAAAATCAAGAAATCACCTTCGTCATAGTGAGGTTTATTTATGTAATATGAGTTATATTTGAGTGAAATAGGGGTTTGTGCACAGACTCCCATTGGCCACAAGCTTGAAAAAATACACGTAAATGCACGAAATCAGGAAGTTTATTGATACTATTTCTCCAATGAACGATTCTGACTGGAAGCTTTTCTCTTCAAAACTACAAGAGGTAAAACTAAAAAAGAATACAACTTTATTAGAAGTAGGTAAAATTGAAAATTATTTATACTTTATTTCCAAAGGAATCATCCGACTTTATATTCCAAGAGAAGAATCTGATTTAACTTTCGGGTTTTTATTTGACAATGAATTTGTTACTGCCTATGATTCTCTTTTAACACAAAACCCCTCCGAATACCAAATTGAAACACTAACAGAAACCATCTTGTGGAAAATTTCGAACAAAGACTTACAAGAAGTTTATGAAAGAACAAACAACGGAAATATTATTGGACGAAAAATGGCTGAAAAAATGTTTTTGATAAAAGCTAAAAGAGAACTTGCCTTATTAAGTAAAACAGCAGAAGATAGATATTTAGACCTATTCTCTGAAAGACCAAAATTATTACAGCAAATTCCTTTAAAATATATAGCTTCCTATATTGGCATTACTCCACAAGCATTGAGTAGAATAAGAAAACGTATTACTTAACTTGGGTTCATTATTTTTATTTGTTCTTTTCTGACCTTTGTATTTCAATAATTCAGAAGAATAATGAAACCATTAATTGTACTTTTATTAAGTTTTATAATCTCTATTTTTGTAATTAAAATTATAAAGAGAGAGTATGACTTTGCCTTATCAGCAAGAATTGCAATGTCAATAATGCTTGTATTTACTGCCATTGGACATTTTGCCTTTACAAAGGGAATGTCTATGATGATACCCAATTTTATTCCTTTTAAAGAAAATTTTGTTTACCTCACAGGGATATTTGAAATATTATTAGCAATTGGTCTTTTAATTCCTAAATTAAAAGAGATATCTGGATGGGCACTTATTATGTTTCTTCTGCTAATGTTACCTGTTAATATTTATGCTTCTATATATAATGTGAATTACCAAAAAGGAACATTTGATGGAAATGGTCTTACCTATTTGTGGTTTAGAATTCCATTGCAAATTCTTTTTATAATTTGGACTTATATTTGTTCCATACGTATGTAATCAGAAAGAAAAGCCAGTTGTCAACATCGTCAATAATTTATTGCTAGTTCTAGCCTACACTAATTAAAAAAAAATGCAAAGAATTTACATCTTAATAATTTTATTTTTCACAATAAACCAAGTTTATACTCAAAATATAAACCAATCAAAAGCTATAGGTAATTCAATAATTCTGAAATCTGATATTCTACAAGAAGAGCGAGAAATTCATATATACCTACCTGCAAATTACCAAAACAATTCAAATAAATACCCTGTCCTTTATGTATTAGATGCACAACGATATTTTTTGAACGGAATTGCATTTCAGCAAAATCTCACTTGGGAAAATATTGTCCCAGAATTCATCATTGTTGGAATTAATACAGACTCACAAAAAAGACGAAATTTATTTTATAAAGAATCCTCTAAATTTATCGAATTCTTGAACAAAGAACTGATTCCTGAAATTGATACTAAATATAGAACACAAAATGAACGAATTTATTTTGGATGGGAAATGGCGGCAGGTCTTGGTGTTGAAATATTTGCAGATAATCCCTCTTTGTTTAAAGGCTTTCTTTTATCAAGTCCTACTCATATTTCAAAAGAAAGATTGGAAAAAATAAATAATCGGTTAAAAAGTAACCCTAAACAAAATCTAAAACTGTATTCAGTTTTAGGAACTGTTGAAAATTGGGCGACTGAACCAATGTTTTCTCTAGATTCCATTTTTAAAGTACATTCAACAAAAAACATACAATGGAAATATAATCTTTCTGATAACGAGAATCACTATACAACTCCATTAATAACCATAAATGAAGGATTAAAACTATTTTTTAGCGACTATGAACCAATCCGATTTTATACGCTGAAAGAATTTAGTGACTTCGGTGGCACAACTGCCTTAAGAGAACATTATAATAGTAGAGGGAATAGGTATCAAATTTTAGGTGATGTTCATAACGATACTAAACGCTATCTCTTTATGCTATCCTATAGAGAGAATAATTTCGAAGTTTTTGATGAATTAGTTAAAGAATTTGATGGAATAGCATTTATTGCGAATAATTTTAATAACGCTACTTGGTTCTATAGATATGCAACATTTTTTCTTACGAATAATAAATTGGATGATGCTTTAGAAATTTTAGAAGCAGGGCTTTTAAAATTCCCAGATGCTTCAATTTTGTATTTTGAAAAAGGAAATTATTATAAGTCAATTGGGAAAATTAAAGAAACAAGGAAATGGTATAAAAAAGCTATTCAAATAGCAAAAATGAATAATGAACCTGAACTAGAAAAATATACTAATGAACTTAAAAAATTATAACTAGCTACAAACTGAAAATTCAGCAAATGATAAAAATTAGAGAAGCAACAAAAAAAGATATTGATACCGTATATGATTTGATTTTGGAAATCGCCAAGTTTCATAATCAAGAAGAATACGTTATTACAAATAAACAAGAAATGTTGGGTTCTGGTTTTAATGAAAATCCTAAATTTGGAGTCTTAATAGCTGAATTTAATGGGAAAATTTCCGGCTATCTTTCTTACACTTGGAATTATTCTATATGGAATGGTTGTGAATATTTGAACTTAGATGATTTGTTTGGAGAGAATATAGAGGACAGAAAGTCGGATTACATTTAATGCAACGCGTAAAAGATATTTGCAAAGAAAAAGATATAAATTTAATTCGATGGGAAGTGGAAAAAGATAATGAAAAAGCTATTGAATTTTATAATAGTCTCGGAGCTGAAATTAGTATGAAAGGTGTTTTTAGGTGGTAATGATCTTACCTATTTGTGGTTTAAAATTCCTTTACAAAGCCTTTTTTAATTTGGACTTATATTGGTTCAATCGGAATTTAATCAATAGGAAAAGCCAGTGGCTAACAAAGACGTATAAAATTAATTGCTAATGCAAGCCTACTTACGAACCCCGAAGCGTCGGGGCTCGCGGATTTTCTATTCGGTTTTTATTTGCTAAATTAGATGCTTAAACACGCCACTAATCTTATACAAACACGTTGTGAGCAAGCAAAAAACCCGTCCAAATGGAGCAACACCAAAATCAATCAACCCTTTTTGCCATTTGACAAATTCCGAATAAAATGCAATGACAACCTTTGTGACTATGGACAAATTAATAAACTATCTGTTGGAATTTGGGCAGTTAAATCAACAGCAAATTGACTTGACAAAAAGAAAAGCACAGGTATTGGAGTTGAAAAAAGGTGATTATTTTTCCGAAGCAGGAAAAATACCAAAACAAGTAGCATTTATTGAAGAAGGTATTTTCCGGGTATGTTACTATAACAGCAAAGGTGATGAAATCACTAAATACTTTGTTGATGAAAACAATTTTGCAGTGGACATAAACAGCTTCAATCAAAAAATCCCCTCTTCCGAATATGTTCAGGCTGTAACAGATTGTTCACTACTTGTATTTTCTACAGAATCACTCAACGATTTATCAGCTACTATCATTCAGTGGGACGGCATTATCAATAAAATAACCGAAAAAGCATTGGTTGAAAAGGTAAATAAACTAAGTCCAATGTTAGCCGAAGATGCTACAACAAGGTATCTAAATTTTCTTGAAAAGTTTCCGAATTTAGCCAACAGAATTCCGCTTTCCTATCTCGCTTCTTATTTAGGAATCACTCAATCATCGTTAAGTAGGATTCGAAAAAGCATCTGAATTCATTATTTGCCAAATGGCAAATGTTTTTGCTTTTGAAGTGCTGAACTTTGCTTCATCATTTTAATAAAAAACAAAAAAATATGGATTCAATAATTATTACAGGCGCAACCAGTGGAATTGGCTTTGAGTGTGCTTTACAAATGGCTCAAATTGCCAAAAGCGAACAAATTATCATTCCTGCCAGAAATATTGGAGGAGGAAAAGACATAATAGAAAAAATAAAAGACAAGACAGGTCATAAAAACCTAAAATGCTTGGAATTGGATTTGGCTTCTTTAGAATCTATAAGAAAGTTCTCTGAATCATTTGCCAAAGAAAAAAACAATTCCATTTCTATCTTGATAAATAATGCAGGAGTACAGAATATTGGCGAAACACAATATACGGCAGATGGATTTGAGCAGACATTTGGTGTAAATCATCTCGGTTCGTTTGCCTTGACTATGCAATTGCTACCCTTAATGAAAAATGAAGGGCACATAACATTCACATCTAGCGAAACACACGACCCAGCACTTAAAACACCAATAGAACCACCAATTTATACCAGTGTTCAAGAGCTTGCTTTCTCAAAAGAAACTTCCGAAAAACCTAACATAGTTGGACAAAGAAGGTATTCTACTTCAAAATTGTGTAACATAATGACCACGTATGAATTACAAGAGCGATTGAAAAAAACAAACATTAGGGTAAATGCCTATGACCCAGGAATGACACCAGGAACAGGACTTGCCAAAACTTATTCACCTGTTATGCGATTTTTATGGAAAAACGTATTCCCTGTTTTGACCCTATTAAAAAGCAACATACATACACCAGCTCAAGCAGGAAGAAATTTAGCAAAACTTGCTTATTCTGAAAAGTACAAAGACTTGAAGGGAATTTATTTCTCGGATGGGAAAGTTGTTAAAACATCTGTTGATTCTTATAACAAGGTTTTTCAAAAAAGCCTGTGGAATGGTAGCCTCGAACTGACAAAAACCACATTTAACAAAATAACATAAAGAAACTTCTGAAAAAAAATGGCAGCAGGTAATCGAGTGGATGGCTCTGCCATCAAATGACAGAGTACACCCCTCACACCACCGTACATACGGGTCTCGTATACGGCGGTTCGCAACCCATCTTCCCAATCGCTCTTTACACCAATCGAAACTATTCTGTACTTTTTCAAAGGGCTACAGATTTTCTGGGGGTTGCCCATTAACGAAAATCAATGCTCCCTGAATAATTTCCAGAAGGACTACCTTCAGTCCTTCCCCACTTGTGAGACCTGTGCTGTTTTATGCAACTCGTTTCTCGTGGGTACTATGACCTCGGCTGATTTCTCTACTTAACCATCTCGTAGTTGTAGAGACCTCCCCAGGTAATGGCATCTTCTTTCACTCAATTCCTGCCGTATCTATATACTTACCCTTTTGGTAATCATTGGGCGTTACAATGATGTGTTTGCTTACCCAAGTAAATATGCCTCTGTATACGGTTCCTGTTTGTCAGTACCAGAATTTGTAGTCCTGCTTCCTTCAGATGTAACCTCGCGGTTACCTCCCTTGCGACTTACTAATGGTTCGAAGCGTTACCTCCGCCCATAAGGGACTTGCACCCTCTAGATTAATTATTTACCTTTCGGTAAAGTAAAAGATGTCCATGCTGGGCACACACAATGCATAACCGTTTGCTGCAAGTTTGAAGAAACCAATGGATACAAATAGAACCATAGTAATATTAGAAGTACTTGCTTCAGGTTGTTCTCCAACGACAGGAGAAATGATTGATAACGATAGTGTGCTAAATGAACGAGATGTTATTCGTGCATTACAGTTTGCTATTGACAAACTAAAAATAAATGAACCTCAATCAGTTTCAGAAATTGAAATTGACGATTTAGAGATTAAAAAGGTCATTGAGTTGTTTAAAGAAGAAGAGCAAAACCCTACTTCTAACAAATTAGTTGGCTTTTTCCTTGGTACAAGAAGATTCAAAAATGAAACTCTTGTTTCAAATCAACTTTATGGAAAGTATCAAAACCTATATCAAAAAGGACAACTATTAGATTTTTTTACTCAATTTCTATCGGAACATAAACTGACGAACAGAAATAACCGAAAGAATAATCCATACAAGGAAATTGACTTTTTCCAAAAGGAAGCTTTCAACAAACTGACTGAAAAAGCTATAAATCAACTAAAAGAGAAAGTTGATGAGTTAGGTATTCAAAAGACAGAAAACCTCTCCGAATATGTCCAAAATGCTAAAGTTAATCACCCAAGAGCATATGAATCTTGGACTGAAACCGAAAAAGAACTTTTGAATAAAGCTATTGAATACACGAATGACCTTGAATTACTTTCAAATTGTTTCCAAAGAGGAAAAGGCTCTATTGAATCTTGTGGGCAAAGACTAATCTACGAATCTCAAAATCTGCAAAATGACGGAAACCAAAACTGATTTAAGCGGACTAAATGAAAAACAGAGACAAGCTGTAGTTTCCGAATGTAAAAGACTTCTTGTTCTTGCAGGAGCAGGTTCAGGTAAAACCAAAACGCTTCTTCAAAAGCTAATCTACCTCATCGAAGAAAAGGGCGTTAATCCTAGCAATATTTTAGCAATCACATTTACAAAAAATGCTGCTAATGAAATGCTTGATAGATTAATAATTTCAGCAGACGACACAGAAGAATATGCCGAAATACTTGCCGATAAAAACCGAACTGCAAAAGAAAAAGATACGGAGCGATACTTCTTTACAAAAAAGCATAAGTGGATTGATAACTTAACATTAAGAACGTTTCACAGTCTTTGTTACAGTATTATCCGAAATTTTGGGGTAAATGAATTTGATAACAAATTCAAAATAATTGGAGACACAAAAGCAACAGACAACGAATTTGCCAAATACTCGGCAACAGAAACGGCTTTTGAAGTTATACATAAAATCTTAATTGAAAACTGCGAATCCAACGAGTACCTGCTCAACTTGAAAAGATACATTTTGGATTATATGATAGACAAAATCCATATTGAAAAAGATAAACGGCTATCGTTACCAAAAGACGGCAAGTATTACACAACCTTGAACGGAACAAAGGTTCGCTCAAAGTCAGAACAATATATTTCGGATTGGCTCTATCGCCACAGTATCAAATTTGAATATGAGCCAAACGTAAATTTCAGAGATTTTGATTTTAGACCTGACTTTTTCATTCCAGAAGCAAATCTTTATATAGAACACGTTAGCAACAAAAGCTATCCAACAAAAGGAAAAGAACAGCAATTCAACAAAGCCAACAAACTTTTAGTAAAAACCTTTGAACACCAAACCAAAGACACTACTCTATTCAATTTAGTTCTAGAAAGGATTGTCAAAAACCGACTTCCTTCAAACTATCACTTTTCGACTGCCTTATCTTTTGAAGAAGAGTTTAACTCTTACCACAAAGAAGTCAAAGACTTTCTGCGTCAAACAATGAGAGTGATTGATATGGTCAAAGTAGAAAACATTCCAACTAGAACCATTTTAGAACAATCACAAAAAGACCAACACGAAAGGGTTAGAGACTTTTACAAACTTGCTATTCCAATAATTGAGCAATACCAATCGTATTGTACGAACAAATCATATCTTGATTTCAATGATATGATTACAAAAACCATTTCGTTATTTAAGAACCATAAGGAGATAGCCGATAAATTCAGAGAAAAATATGAATACATACTTGTAGATGAGTTTCAAGATGTAAATAACCTTCAAGTTGAGTTAATCAAACTTCTATTAACAGACAGAAACCAACTTTTTTGTGTTGGTGACGATTGGCAAAGCATTTACGGATTTAGAGGTTCAAATGTGGACTATATTGTCAATTTCAAAGACCATTTTAAAGAATCCGAAACCATAAAGTTGAGTATGAATTACAGAAGCACCGAACACATAGTTGGTGCAAGTAATGAGGTAATTAAACATAACAAATTCAAGGTTGACAAAAACGTACAATCCAATAAAAAGTCAAGTAGCAAGATTCACATTTATTCAGGGAAAAACGAGACTGAAAACATTGAATTTGTTCTTGAACAAGTCAATAAACTAAAAGATAAAGGCTACACAAAAGAGGATATTCTTTTCCTATATCGAAGAAGTAAAATGTACAGTCCATACTTTGAAAGATTTAAACAAGAACGTGTATTTGTTTCAGGCAAAACAATTCACGCTTCAAAAGGGCTTGAAGCAAAAGCAGTCTTCATTATTGGGTTAACAGAAGGAAGTGGTGGATTTCCTGATATTTGGATGGAGGATAGAATTTATCAAGTAATCAAAGAGTCAAATCACGACTTATTGCTTGAGGAGGAAAGACGACTATTCTATGTGGCGATAACCAGAGCAAAAGATGATTTGTTTCTAGTTACTGAAAAAGGAAATGAATCAAGCTTTTTGAAAGAAATTCCAGATGATTTTACTTTCAAAACAAGCATACCATTTAATTCTGTAATTGAAGAAATAACTCTTTGCTCTAAATGTAAAAACCGCTTGGACGAAGGCTTCGCTTTTTGTCCATATTGCGGAGAAGAACAAAAAATAGAAGAATAAAAAATAAAAACCAGCAGCTAATCGAGTGGATGGCTCTGCCATCAAATGACAGAGTACATCCCTCACACCACCGTACATACGGGTCTCGTATACGGCGGTTCGCAATCCTGCAAAAAGTGCTATTAATTTATACAATGAAGTAAGATTACATTTATCTTTAGACTATAAAACACCTAATATGGTATACAAATTATCAGTGTAAATTCTCCCGAAGTTTCGGGATTAACCTGTAGCCGTATTTTAGGACAAGACATACTGAAAACCCACTCGAACTTAAAATGGAAAACGAAATACCAAGACTTTCTCGACTCACCTCTATTCTCTTAATTTTTCAGTCTAAAACAACAATAACAGTCGAAGAAATATCTAATACATTTGAAATTAGTACAAGAACAGTTTATCGTGATATTAAAACTCTTGAAGAAGCTGGAATTCCAATTATCAAAGAAGAAGGTAAAGGATATTCTTTAATTGAAGGTTTTAATTTGCCACCTGTAATGTTTACTACCGATGAAGCAAACACATTAAATATGATTGAAAAAATTATTCAAACAAATACTGACAGTTCGCTTATAGAAAACTATCAAAGTATTGTAACGAAATAAAAACCATTCTTAAATATTCTGATAAAGAAAAACTTGAATTACTTTCTAACCGAATAGGAAAAACAAAAAAACAAACAATCAGATTAAAAGCAACTCGTTATCTCTAATACAAACTTCAATCACAGACCAAATAGTAATAGAAATTCAGTACAAATCTTTATATAAAGAACAAGTTACTAAAAGAGAAATAGAACCTTTAGCCATATACTTCTCAAATGAAAATTGGATAGTAATTGCTTTTTGTAATTTAAGAAATGAATTACGAGAGTTTAGATTAGATAGAATATTAAAGATATTATCTCTCAATAAGCATTTTGAAAATAAAAATTTTAGCCTATCTGAATACTTTATTCAAGTTTCTGAAAAAACATCATAAATACGTGACATAGGTTTGTCGCATCTCTAAATTATTTTTGTCCTATTATAAAATTTAAAACGGATAATTATGATTAAAAAAGGTCAAAAAAATGCAGAAGTAATGGAATTTACTTCTTTTAAGAGAAAAGAAAATGTAACAGATGATGAATTAATCCAAGCTGTAATTCAGTTTGAATCTTCATTTTTAGCTAATCAAGAGGGAATCTTATTTCATTGTTTGGTTAGAAATTTCAGTAACGAATATGCAAATGTATTATTTGCTAATAATATGGATTCAATAAACAAACTTTTTGAAGATTCTAAAAGCAATAATTCAGCGAAGCACTTTTTCAGTTTAATAGAAAATGAATCAGTCAAAATAACTATCCACCAAATAGAAAAAGAGAATTTTATGATTCCAGAACATTTTTCTTGTATAGAACACGGTACATTCTCGCTTAAAGAGAAAAATGAATTTGACAGTTTAATTAAAACATCAAATACTATTGAGAAAGAATATTTAAACAAATTAGATAATACAAAAGCACATTTTATTGGTACTATTTCTGAAAACTTATACTCTGAAATTACTTTTGGAGAAACGTTGGGAAAAACAAAAGAAGCTTGTTTTGGTTATATGGAAAATGCTTTTTGCAAACCATTATTGGAAATAGCAGATGAAACAACTATGAAACTTGATTTTTGGTATTTAATAGCATAAATGAACAAAAAAGAACATATTATAAATAAAAAATGTTTGCTTGAGAAATTTTCAGGAAAAGGAGGTTGGACTTACATTCCTCTTCCTGAAATTTCACCTAATAAAAAAACACCTTTTGGTTGGGTTATTGTTAATGGATCTATAGATAGTTATGAATTATCAAAGCATAAATTACTGTCAATGGGAAATAATAAACTTTTTCTTCCAGTTAAAGCGGAAATTAGAAAAAAAATAAAAAAGCAAGTTGGAGATAATGTTACATTAAGGCTATCCATAGATAAGTCGGCTCTCAAAATACCTACAGAAATCATTTTATGTTTTGAGAATGAACCACAAAAAACATATAAGAATTTTATGAGTTTTTCAGAAGGACAACAGAAAGCATTTTTAGATTGGATTTATAGTGCAAAAACTGAAGATAAAAAAGCTGAAAGGATTATAAAAATGATGGACAAAGCAATAAAAAATGAAAATTTTTATAAAAAAAACCGAATAAAGCCTACAGGTAACAAAGATGTATAAAAAACATAGGGCCGAATAAAACGCTATTGGACTTCTACTCTACTTCCAGTCCGATTTATCACTCAAATCAGGCCGACTTCCCAATCGAGCGGCAAAACAGACCTATTCTATTCTTTTGCCAATTTAAAGGATCAGGTCTAATGGTTTTATTGCGCTTTTGCCAACTACGGACGGAGATATAAAACCGTTCGCTAACAACACCTATAATTCAGTCTTGCTGTTTCGTAAAATAAAAATTAGTACTTTTAATCTGGCTCGATTCCGAACCTGAAAAATCCTAACGGATTTCCCAGACCGAAATCATAGCCGCACCGTTGGCTTTAAACGATGTATCTTAACGAACAACCAATTACTCATAATCATCATTCATAATAATAATAATAATAATAATAGATATGTTTTATTCAAAAATAAATCCTTTGATATAATTTGAGTATTTGTGGTTATTTTTATTTAAATCACAATCTAAATTATTCACCAGTTAAAGTAAGAATTAAGTCAAATTAAATGTGACGTGACACTAGAAACGCATAAAGAAATCCCACGTTTCTTTTGATACCCAGTTGATATCAGACCCTGCATCTTTAACGTTTTCAGTATGACCACCCACAAATGAACCAAACATTACCGGATATTCTTCAGGAAGTCCTTTAAATTCAGTTGTGATATGAGTCGGCGTTGTGGCCAAAGGTATTTCTGGCATTTGTTTTAATCCATTATCTTCAATGTGTGTCAATACACAATACTTACCTCCTTGTTTGAGTTCATCTGAGTTGACATACTTGCAAAGACCGTCTTCAGTTCCTGTTGTGCTAAAGAAGGCAAGAGGTTCGTGTTTGTTTTCAGGAAGATAAATATTCCAGTTCGCTGGAGCATAACAAGCTACTGCACGAAGATCTTTCTGAAATTCTAATGATAACGAGTATGTAAACATGGCACCAAAGCTAAAGCCCGTGCTAAATACACGAGAAGTGTCAATGCTCAATTTATCTTTAAACAATTCAAGCATATCGGCAAAGAAGATATGATCTTTATCATCACCTCCACGCCAAGGAGAACGGTCAGTGTATCCCTCAGGTGCAACGAAAATAACAGGAACAGTATCCCTTTCGGCATAAGTTTTAAGACCATAATAGTTTTGATCAACCATTGTTTGCATATGCCCACCCATCATGTGCATTGCGAAAATCAAATGGTAAGTTTTGTTTTTGTCGTAGTTTTCGGGGATATCAATGGTATATTGGCGGGTAAGTCCTGCACTTGTGATGGTATATGTCCCGCTCTTAAAATCTCCAAGATCTTTACCGTGACCGGCACTAGGAGTTGGAGCGTTTTTCAACTTTCGGGCAACTTCGACTGATTTACCTGTTTGTGCATTAATAGCAAAAAATGAAGCTAAAAGGATAAAGATTACAACTGTTTTTCTCATCGTTAAATAATTTTAAATGATTCCTGGTTACTCTCTATGATTCAGATAACTTATGTTCATCTTTAAGTTTAGCCCACTACCTTTGTTTGGAATGGAAACGAGTTAAGCTACTATTCATACCAAGCGACGTTATTTTCTATTCAATTTTTGATGTTTACGTCTGTTTTTATAATGTAGAGAATTTATGCGAGCCTTTACGCGTCATCTTTCCATTCTCTATAGACCGAAGATAAACAGATTTCTGTTTAAGAGCAAGTCAAAATATTTTATATTGATGTTGTCAAGTGCCCAGTTTTTTCAGTCTAGACTGATAGTTATGTTTTGATTATCAGGATAATCAAGGTGATGGATGAAACATCACTGCCTAATATCTTGACAAATAGATTCACTGGCTACAGTCGAGTAGGCAAAGGGGAGTTTCACCCCATAGACTAATTATCTACTTTGTAGTAAATAAAAGTTACCTATGCTGAGCACACAGAAGGTGTAAAAGCAATACCTGTTCTGCTTTTATTCTAATTTAGTCAAGCAGATACTGTTCTTAGCTGCAAGACGTTGTAACAATTTGAGAAAAACACCTAACATAGCATTAATTGGACTGACAATTTTAATGAGTTTTCAAAATAATGAACAATGGAATTTAGTTCTACATACCTAAAAACCAAGTTATAGATGTCGCTTTTAATAATTTAATAGAACAAATGATCGCTGATTACAAGAAGCTTTAAAAAACTTGATTTGTTAAATAAAAAGTAAAGTTACCACCACATCCGTTCTGGCATCCAAGTATACCCTTTTCCTTCTCTAGCTATGCTTCCAATACCTGGCCACGAAACATGAAACCCAAAACAACGTGTTCTTTCTTTGGCAGCTTGAGCAAATACTCTTCTACGAGATTCGATAGCTACAGATGGCGAATGATCTAAACGAATTGACCATGCTGGATCTTTGAACATCAATACATTGTTATGAGCCAAATCTACAATATGTAATAATGATTCTCCTGCAGAACTAATTCTGAATATTCCATGTCCTGGAGTATGCCCAAAACCATTTTCAACAGTCACTATGCCATCAAACAATTGTGTGCCAACGCTTACTGTTTCAATTTGAGGCTTTAGTATCTCAAATTGCTTTTTTGCATTTTCAACCATACTAGGAATCCAGCTTGGGTTTCTATTTGATTTCGAGAAATCAGGATTTTTTTGCCTCCAAAAATTAAATTCCTGTGATGTAGTATAAATAACTGCATTTGGAAACATAGGTTTTCCATCTGGCCCCACAAACCCATCTATATGATCTCCATGAGCATGACTTAAAAAACCAGCAGTTACTTGACTTTTGTCAATACCAATAGCAGAAAGCCCTTCTATAAACCAACCTCTTTCAGGATGATCTATCATGCCGTATCCAGCATCAAAAATAATTACTTCCTTATTCTTTCTAACTACTAATATATTAATGTACATAGGAAGAAAATCAATGGCTTCCCGATTATCTTCAAGTGCTTGTTTCATCACAGAATGCCGTGAATCTGGTGCCATTAGTTTTAAACCTTCATCAAATTTCATAAAACCATCGCTTATAGACCAAGCTTCAAGCCCTCCAATTTGAAAGGAATAAATATATGGGTTTTTAGGAGTCATTAATTTAGAAGACAAATTGTTTGCATAGATTTTTTGAGGTATTATTGTACCAACACCAAAAGCTGTAGCTGCCAGTCCAAAGGTTTTTAAAATACTTCTTCTCGATATTTCAGACTGCTTTTTATTTAGTGGTTCTTTCATTTTAAATTCAAATCATTTAGTGTTACAATATACCAAATTTGTAAAGTACAAGCTACTTTCTTTTCTGAGAATTCATTTTTATACTTGACTTTGTAAAAAATTTCAGGACAAGACATTCAGCTAGGGCTGACTTTTGTTGCTACGTGCTTCGCACTCCCAACCCAAAAGAAATGTGTTACAATGACCTGCTAAACCAAATTGCACTATAGACCTATCAATAAACAACAGCTCTAGCTGGGCCTCGAGCCAAAACGTGACTACAACAGTAAGCTAAAAAGCAATTTGAATCAGCTATTCTAACTCCCATTAAAATAAAATGGCAATTAACGATAACTGCATTATCTAATTGACCAACAATCATATGATTGTTAATGGTAGACCTTTAATTATGAAACTGTTATCCAATTTATGTATCTTCGTTATCATACCTAAACTGCATTTAACAGGTCAGTTGTATGCAACCAAAACCTAAATTAAAGCTTAAAAAAACAAAACTGTAAGGCACAGATTAATGGATAAAATAAACTCTTTAACACAAATACTTATTTATGGATCTCTACTTTTACTATCATTTTTATTAATAGTAAATCCACTAAAAGTAAATAAAAAAGCAAACCTATGGTTTGGTGTTTTTCTCTTTCTATGGTCTACATTTTGGTTTGAAGAAATTTTCATACTTACAGACTATAAATTGTTGAATTACTACGTTCTTATTGCTATTAAATTCTTTCAATTTTTAACACCTATCGTTTTCTATTTTAGTGTTGTATTCTACACAAATCCAGACTTTAAATTCAAAAGAAGAGAACTTTTATATCTCATTTTACCTTCAATTTATTTTGTTGGATTAGTTACTGAGCATCAATTAAAAGAGAATGTCTTTATAGCTTCAACATTAAATATTCTAATAATTATTCATGCTATATATTTCACTATTTACTCTTATATCAAAATTCAATTTCATAAAAAGAGAATTCGTTTGTTTTCATCCAATACAAACGAAATAGATCTTATATGGTTAGAGTATATTATTATTTCTTTATTTATACTCAGCATTTTTATAGGTGTTTATAATGTTTTGCTTGATGGAGGTCACCTAAACGTTTTGGCGAATATAGTTTCGTTAACAATTATTTTTTTTGTAGCTTATAATAACCTTAAACAAAAGGAAATTTTTTTATTAGATGAAAGAAATCTTATCATTGTTTCAGAAGAAGAAAATGTAACAGAAAAACGTAAAATTATTTCAGATGAAGAAATAGAAACTCTAAAAACAAAACTGACTAATTTAATGGAACATAAAAAGCCCTATTTAGATCCAGATTTAACACTTATAAAATTAGCAGAATTATTAAATCTTACACCTCACAAAGTATCCTATTTAATAAATGTAGGGTTTAATGAAAACTTTTTTTGGTTTGTTAATAGATACAGAGTAGAAAGAGTTAAAGTATTGCTTTTAGACAAAAAAAGCAATACTTTATCTATTCTTGGAATTGCTTATGAGTCTGGATTCAACTCTAAAACCTCTTTTAATACTACTTTCAAAAAAATTACTACTCAAACACCTTCTGAATTTAAAAAAAGTAGTTCTTCTTTATAATATTGTACTAAAAACAACTCTAACTATCTAATATATTGATTTTTACAAATAAACACTAAATAAGTTCTAATAGATAACATAGAACATAAAAACTATTCTCTACTTCTATTTTTGTACCTCTTTTAAGCTACAAATTAATTATGAATAGATATAGTTTCATATGCTTATTATCATTTTTTTCAATAAGCCTAACAGCACAAGATTTAACACAAACAATTAAAGGGAAAATAGTTGATAGTTTTTCCCAAGAACCAATTTTAAGTGCAACAATTGTAATTATTGATAGTAATCCAACATTGGGTACAACTTCTGGTATAGATGGGAATTTCACCCTTGAAAATGTGCCAATTGGTAGATATGATTTAAAAATATCTTATTTAGGGTATGAAACAGTTATAAAACCAGAAGTTATAGTAACCTCTGCTAAAGAGGTTATTTTAGCAATTTCTTTAATTGAAAGTGAGTATGCTCTGGGTGAAGTAGTCATTAAACCTAAAACTAGCAAAGAAAATCCAATTAATAGAATGGCCGCAGTTAGTGCAAGAATGCTAAGTGTAGAAGAAGCCAATAGATATGCTGGTGGTTTTGATGACCCTGCGCGTTTGGCATCATCATTTCCTGGTGTAGTAAGTAGTGTTGGTACTAATGCTATTATAATTAGAGGAAATACACCAAGGTTTTTACAATGGAAAATTGAAGGTGTAGAAATACCAAACCCAAACCATTTTGCAGATTTAGGTGCTTTTGGGGGGGGTGGTTTAACAGCTTTAAGTAGTAACTTATTAGCAAATTCAGATTTTTTTACGGGTGCTTTTCCTGCGGAATATAACAATGCTCTTTCTGGAGTTTTTGATATTAAAATGAGAACTGGAAATAACGAGACGTTTGAACATAGTTTTGAGGTTGGAGCTATTGGAATTGATTTTACTTCTGAAGGTCCATTAAGTAAAAAAAATGATGCATCATATCTTGTAAACTATAGGTACTCTACTTTAGGGCTTGTTTCTTCTTTACTTCCTGAAGATGCTCAGGGTACAAATTATCAAGATTTATCTTTTAAATTAAACTTTCCAACTCAAAAATCAGGTACATTTTCTATTTGGGGAATTGGGCTAATTGACAAGTCTGGGTCAGAGCCAGAAACCGAAACTGAAAACCAAGAATATTATCAAGATATAGAGAAGCAAAAAGCAAAACAATATATGGGTGCATTTGGTGTCAATCATAAATATTGGTTTAAAAATGCTACTTACTTAAATTCTATTTTAGCAATATCTACAAACGGTTTAGAATTGGTTACAGATAGATTAGATAATTCATCAGAATTACAACCCGAAAACAACATAAACAATAAAAATTATAACATTACTTTTAAATTGTTTCTCAATAAAAAAATTAGTTTAAAACATACTAATAAATCAGGAATATCAATTAGAGGCTTAGGCTATGATTTAACTTTAAGGGAAAAAACAGATGAAACAAACAACTTAAATACTTTGGTTTCAGAAAATGGATTTAGTACCTTAATTTCTCCATATACAAGTTCTTCTTTTTCTTTAAGAAAATGGAAACTTAATGTTGGCTTAAACTCCCAGCTCTTTACATTAAACAATAGCGTTACTTTAGAACCACGTGCTGGAACAAGTTATCAACTAAACGAGAATAACAAATTGAGTTTTGGTTATGGATTGCATAGTAGAATTGAGCCTTTAAATATTTACTATGCAAATACAGTTCATACAACTTCATTACAAGCTAATAAAGAATTGGGTTTCTCAAAAGCACATCATTTTGTATTGGCTTATGATTGGAATATTTCAGAAAAATTGCATCTAAAAATAGAGACTTACTATCAACATTTGTTCAATATTCCTGTGGTAGAAAATAGTACAACTTCTCTTTTAAATTTAAAAAATGATTGGTTTATTAATGATGCCTATATAAATTCTGGAAAAGGTGAAAATTATGGATTAGATCTAACTTTAGAGCAATATATCAATAATGGTTTCTATTTTTTAATTTCTGGTTCTATTTTCGATTCAAAATACAAAACCAACAGAAGCATATGGTACAATACACGTTTTAATAAAAACTACCTGTTTAATGCCTTGGCAGGTAAAGAATTTAGAGTTGGAAAAAACAGTGTAAATTTACTAAGCGTAAATGTGAGGTATAGTTTTCAAGGAGGTGATCGATTTTCAATTATTGATGAAGTAAGTTCTGCAAACGAAGAAGATGTTGTTTACAATGAAACAGACCCTTTTACAGAACAAACAAAATCAGGGTTTATATCTCACTTTACAGTTAATTATGAATGGTATAAAAAGAAAACAGCTCAAAAATTATCTTTAAAAATATTGAACGCAACAAATTATAAAGAGTTTCAAGGGCATAGATACAATATTAAAACAAATAGAGTTGATGAATATAGAGAAGCTTTAATGATTCCTAATATTAGCTATAAAATATCATTCTAAACATAAGCGACAGCACACAACAAAGAAGTATAAAATTAATTGCTACATTAGTGCTTAAACAAAATTGCAACGTCCCTTACACGTAAACGTTGGCAGTAATTAGAACTGACTGAGAAAATTGAATTTAAATGAATTGTATGCTAGTAGATTTTTTTTCCGATTATATAAATATTGAGAAAAAATTAATTGAAAAACTTGGTAAAAAATGGGGAGTCGGTATTTAAATCATTTACGGATTTACTACTATTAAAGGTTAGAACTGTAGGCTTCCCTATAAGTGTTGAATCCACAAAAAAATTACATCCTTGTATTCCTAAATTAGGAATCTATTAAATTACAAACTATGTTTGATATACAAGAACAATCTAATGGCCGTCTTTTATCTCTTGATTTTTATCGGGGCTTAACAATGGGTTTTTGTCGAGTTTTCTCATTTCTTCACTTTTTTTGTATTGCCCTATTTTAAGGAATCTATTTATAGATACTCTAATTTGTTCTCATTAAGATACAAAATACGTCTATTAATAACCTGTTTTACATCTAGATAGGCTATAATATTCTTTTTTTTCATTACTTTAGTTAGTATCCACAGTAACTATTCAAAGCTGAAATGGTGGTGCACCGTACTAAAGATTTAAATATGAAAAATGAACAGAATTGGCCAGTTTTAAATTTTGCAGAAATGCAGGATACCATTGAAACACTCCATCAATGGATTCAAATTGTTGGAAAAATACGACTAAAGACTATGCCGTGGCAAAATCATTCTTGGCATACCACACTTTATGTTACACCAACAGGATATTCAACCCATGGAATTTCATTCCAAGGACGCATATTCCAAATAGATTTTAATTTTAAAACCCATAAGCTTCTTATTCAATGTTCCAATGCAGAAACTCTTATTATGGATTTAAAACCAAGAACTGTTGCTAACTTTTATACCGAACTTTTTGAAAAGCTATCCAGTATTGGTATAGCGGTTACTATTTATTCCAAGCCAAATGAAATGGATCCTGCGATTCCATTTTCGGAGAACGTGATTAACAAATCATACGATCCAAATGTAGCCAATGCACTTTGGAGAGCTATGTTAAAGGTTAATGGCGTTTTTAATGAATTCAGAAGCGATTTTGTTGGCAAGGCAAGTCCAGTCCATTTGTTTTGGGGAGCATTTGATTTGGCAGTTACTCGATTTTCAGGAAACCCTGCTCCGCTTCATCAAGGAGGCATGCCTAATATGCCTTTGGATGTTATGCAAGAAGCTTATTCACAAGAGGTATGTAGTGCCGGTTTTTGGCCTGGGTCTAAAGATTCACCAATTCCCGTTTTTTATGCCTATGCCTACCCAAGCGACCCGCATTTTGCAGCGCAAAAAATCTTACCCAAAGCCGCTTTTTATAGTCCAGAAATGGGCGAGTTTTTCTTAAAGTATGAAGATGTACAAAATTCAGAAAATCCAGAAAAAACAGTACTTGATTTTTTACATACTACCTATGCAGCAGCAGCCAATACTTCTAAATGGGATCGAGCTACATTAGAAAAAAAATAACTACAATACGGATACAATATCTTTTCATAGTACGAAGGTTCATAGGTACTTCTATCGTTTACGTCTATTTATAAAAACGGCCAATCAAAATTGATTTGATATTTTAAAAACAATAAAAAACCACTCCATTGAAAAAAGACTATATTTTTAAATCAGAACGACTTGGGTTTCGCAATTGGTCGGAAAAGGACTTGACTCAATTTTCAAAAATAAATTCCGATCTGGAAGTAATGGAACATTTTCCCAAACCACTATCAGAAACTGAAACGTTAGAATTTATCGATCGACTTCAAATACATTTTAAGAAAAATGGGTATAACTACTATGCTACTGAAGTCTTAAAAACAGGTGAATTAATTGGGTTTATAGGGTTGGCATATCAAGATTATAAAACAGAATTTACACCTGCAACAGATATTGGTTGGCGCTTAAAAAAAAGTAGTTGGGGAAATGGATACGCAACAGAAGGAGCAACAAAGTGTCTTGATTTTGGATTTAATGAACTGAATTTGGAAAAGATTATTTCAACCTGTACAGAAAAAAATACCAAATCGGAAAACGTAATGAAAAAAATAGGAATGAAAAAAATGGGAGAATTTAACCATCCCAAATTGAAAAAATATCCAGCATACGAAAAATGTATCTGCTATGATATAAGTAAAAAAGTATGGCGACAAGGTGTATCGTAAATTACGAGTTCTGTCTGTGCTCAAAACTCTGAAGATTGGGCTGTAATTCAGGAACCAACCTACCATCTCTGGATATGAACACACATTGCAATTACTAAATATGAAATCTAGACAAACACTATTAGATGTAGGCTGTGGATTGTTTACTCTAGCGACTTAGCATACAAACAAAGTATTTAGGACAGTATTGATGCCAGTAAAGAATTTATTGTACAGGCTAAAAAGCGAAATTCAGGAATTAAGTTTTATGAAGGAAAAAAAGGAAGAACTGCCATTTTCTGACAGTACTTTTGATGTGGTTTGTGGGGTTAATTCTTTTCAATACACTGTAGCTATTTAAAATGTTCTATTAGAGGAAAAAAGAGTATTAAAAATAATGGGCGCGTAATTTACAATAACAAATAGAGGGTTGTGATTTGTGAAAGTAGGATTAATCGCTTACAAACCTAAGCTTTAGAGAACCTGTCTGCTAGAAAGTTCCATTTTATTTACTAAATTAGGTACTAAGCCAACGTCAGTAGTCAGGCTGACGCAACAAACCAAACCTTACAAACACTATAACAAAACGTACTAAAAAACACTTCTAAAATAAATCTAAGTACTGTATCTTGCCTATCTTTAAAAGTACAAATTATGGAAGCAAGCAAAGTGCTCAATTATATCAACGCTGTATTAGAAAATATGCCAACTGCCTGGTTGCGTTTAACCACTCATAGGCTAGATATTTACGATGAAAAATTGGCCAAAACTCAGTTCTTAGCACAGTTTGAATCCTTAGGTAAGAACAATAATTCAAAAACATCGGCACTTGATGAACTACCAACTGCTTATGACTATATTCGATTGGGACATCCGTTATCTTGCATCCTAGAATGGGCAATCGCGATCTTAAATAATACAAACCCAAAAAATGTAATCAGTTTTTCATCACAGACGATTCCTATTTTGGCAATTCTACGGAAAAATTTATTAGAAAATAAAAGTACCCAAATCTTATATACTGGGGCATTACCAGTTTCTTTTGATGCTGAAGTATTACGACGTATTTATGGTTATACATTTGAGTTGATGAAAGTTGAACACGCAACAACCATTTCCGAATTTAACGGGAGCACTATTTTAATTTCAGAGCAAGATGAAATTGACACGATGGAGCCCTCCCCTAGTATCGATTTTTTTATCAATCTTTATGTTAATCTAGGTAGTGTAGTATTAGTTAATGGAAAACAAAATGAAGGGTATATCTCAGAAATTCAACATGTGCGACGAAGAGAAACCATTGCAATGACACCAGCCAATGCTCTTGCTGCCTTAAAGCTACTCATAAAAAAGCCTTCTTTTGACACGAACAACAGTAATACAGCTGCAAATAAAGCGCTTGTATTAGACTCAATTAAGTCCATTACTGGTACAATGGCAAAGCCATTAATTGCCTCAAGTGGACTATCTATGCAATATGCAATTATGATGGGGTTAGTGCACAATGCACTGGAAAATCATAAAGGAAAGAAAATCAAATTTATTGTCCCTCCAAATTGTTATGGCGGAACAAATGACCAGGCAAGACGCGTTGCTGCCTGTATTGATATTGTAGAAATTGTGGATTTACCTGTGGATGGTGCTAATGAAATGGTACAAAGTATTGAAACCGTTTTAGCTAAAATTGCTAAAGAAGATGCAATCCCATACATTATCGCTGAAATTCCAACAAACCCTAGAGTTGAAGTTCCTAATCTTTTACATTTAAAAGAAGTTTTACGTAAAGTTCGGAAAACAAGCAAGGGTGAAATTGCTATTGATCCTGTTTTTATTTTAGATCAGACCTTTTGTCCCAATGTTCACTTTTTAGGTGAAGGTGAAATACTATCAAACGTGCGAACCATATCCTATGTTAGTGGCTCTAAATTTCCAAGTGGCGGACAATGTACTGCTGGTTACTGTGTTGGAAATCAAAAAACGGATGCTTTAATGAGCCATATAGAAAGACATCTACAGCTTTGCGATAACGAGGCTACACCGCTTCAATATGAGATATTGGCTAAACAATTACCTTCTATGAAGCAAAGAATTAAGGATGCATATACCCATACACATGCTTTTATAAATTATATTAACGAGATTTTACCAGCGGCAAAAATAAATTTTGTGTCGTCTGTTATGGCAACTCAAGGATTTACGCCTTCTGTTTTTTCATTAGATCTTCCTACTAAAGGGACTACGGAGGAAGAAAAAGAAGTGTATAAAAGAACCTTGAATCTTAAATTAATCAATGCAATGATTACTGAAATCCCCAATGAAAGTAAGTTTTGTGTAAGCTATGGGCAGTTGAAAGGGTGTTATTGGACGATACCCGCAACATCTACACAAGGAACCACTAAGGAGAGTGATAAAGATTATATTGTCCGTGTAGCCCTTTCCCCTACGATGGACCTTGAGCTTCATAAAAAAGTTTTTTTAGATTTTGTTAAAAAAATGTAAGTGTGTCGGAAGCTTGCGAAAGTCTTCCTGCATATGTATGTTATTGAATTAGTTTTTATGAATATGGGTTGCTACAAGCTGAAATAAGGTGTCTAAGAATAGGATAAGCGTTGGTAGGTAAAAGTTTACTGGGCTTTTGTTATTGCGTGATCTGACGTCTAATCATTGCTGATTATCAGTAAATTAAGTTTATTTTCACTGTCTTAGTTGGGGAACCTACTAAAAATGAATAAATTTATAACGAATAGGAGTTTGATAATTATAAATTTTGAAATTGTATCCTACTTTCTTTATTCTAATTCACATACTTAATTTATATATGTCATACAATAACAAAACCAATAACAAATGAAAAAAATCTATTATATAATAGTTGCCATTTTGATTGGATGTAACCCACAACTTAAAAAAACAGAACACAAGAACTCAAACTATGAAATAACCACTAATCCAATTCTTAAAGATGGTCAAGATCCATGGATAACTCAAGAAGGTGACACATTTCATTATTGCTATTCTAAAGGAAATTCTATCTATTTAAAATCGGTTACCAAACTAACTGATTTAGAAAACACAAAAGAGTTAAAAATATGGACAGCCCCAAAAAACACTTCATATTCTAAAGAAATATGGGCTCCTGAGTTACACAAAATAGATCGTAAGTGGTATGTCTATTTTGCTGCTGATGATGGCAATAATTCGAATCACAGAATGCATGTTCTTTCGTCCGAAAATGACGCAATAAATAGCACTTTTAAATATGTTGGAAAGGTATCAGATTCATCAAATAAATGGGCTATTGATGGTACCACATTCTCACATTTAGGCAAGAGATATTTTGTTTGGTCTGGTTGGGAAGAAAATATTAATGATAAACAAAACCTATATATTGCAGAAATGGCTTCGCCAACAAAGATAAAGTCTAAAAGAACACTTATATCTACTCCTGAATATGAATGGGAAAAAAGAGGTTCTGGCGGAGGCTTACCAACTATAAACGAAGGTCCAGAAATACTTAAAAAAAATAACAAAGTATTTATAATGTATTCCGCTAGTGGAAGTTGGTCAAATTTTTATTGCTTAGGTCTTTTAGAATTAGTAGGAGAAAATTTATTAGAAAAATCTTCTTGGAAAAAGGATAACACTCCTATTTTTCAGGGAACAGAATGTGTCATTAGTCCTGGTCATCAATCATTTATCAACATAAAAAACCAAGATTATATTGTCTATCATACTGCAAAATCTAAAGGAGCTGGATGGGACAGACATATTAAAGTACAACCTTTTTATTGGGAAAAAAATAAACCATATTTAGGAAAGCCAATAGAAGACGGGGTCTTGATGAAAATTGAATATTGATCAATACAATTAAGAATAATGATTCGCAGAAACTGACTGCTAAATTTCGTTGTGTTTTTACTCTTGTAGTAGTACTTTTTTATTCTTGTATTCTTGCAAAAAGTTTCTTTACTAGATGCTATTTACAAGCACCATAATCCGGATGAACATATGTCTTTATAAAGCCAGTCAACTTACCTAAAAATACACCTTTGGTAGTAGTTCTTCACAGTTATGGGCGTTATGCAAAAGATCATATGCAAAGTTTACAACTTGATAGCATCGCTGGGATTAATAAGTTTGCGGTTTGTTATCCTCAAAAGAAATCTTAGATGTGAATACAGGAGAACCGTATTGGGCTGATGGCTTAGTTGCTAGCACGATTGATGGTGTAGAATTCTTAACAGGTTGCAACCTACTTGCAAACGAAACATAAACTCAACCCCATTAAAAGTTTTATTTGTGGTATTTCTAACGGTGGTTATATAAGTTATAATTTAGCTTGTAAGTCTCCAGACGTATTTATAGCAATCGCTTCGGTTACAGGTAGTATGGCAGGACATATTTGAAATAACAGAAATTCGACCACTCACTCTTAAAAATAAAAAAAATCAGAAAAATAAAATTCATACATAAGACGTGCATAAAAAATTGCAACTTTAGACATAAACAAATATAGTTACGTCCTTGCTATATCTGATTTTACTATCGAAAATCCTCGCACAAAACCATTCTTACTCATTTTCAGAAACAAACCGAATGAGTAGACAACAAAATTAATAGTTTTCTTTTTTTGTTTCATAAAATTAATTTTATATGGAATAGCAGACAGCCATTCTGGGTTTCAAGGAGATAAGCTATTACATATTGAAACAGGAAAACACCTTGCTTTTGGTTTTATGGAGTTTCCTCCATTAATCGCGATCCTTGCAGCTATTCAAAATTTATTTCATTCCAATACTGTATTTATTCATCATATTTTCCCCACATTGCCGCAGTACTCATTATTATTTATGGCGCAAAAACAACCCTTGAATTAAGAGGAAAAAACACGGCTGCATTTTTAGTGCTTTTGGCTATTGTAATTGCACCAGGCTTTGGACGTTCGCAACAACTTTTTCAACCAGTGGTCTTTAGTCAATTATTTTGGGTTTTAGGGTTTTATCAGCTGGTCCGATTTGTAAAATACCTCAACAAAAAATCCCTTTGGTATCTTACGTATGCTGACAATGAAGAGGAACTATACCAACATATATATGTTGGTAGAAACCCCAAGCAAGACTTCGATAGAATGAAAGAATTATTTAAGAAAAGAATATTTGAATAAAAACGACATACAATATTAAAAAGAATCTAGTCTAGAACCATCAGAAAACTAGGTTAGTCGTACATTAGCTGTACGCTTAAAAACTATAAATGTCAATAGAGAATATACCTGAAATCTATATACAGGACAAAAAAAATCACAAGACATATTTGTCCATGATTTTAAAATGACGAGTGATGTTGTAAAGAGCAAAGTTAATTTAAGCAAAAAATATGTTTAGCTTTCTACAAGTCGGAAAAAAGCAAGTTCACTTCGTAGGGACCTCGATTGCCGTAAATAAAGTGCAACCTTTATTGCTTAAAAAAAGAAATTGGCTATGGACAGAACTATTAGATATTGGATAAACAATCTATCTAACTTTAACGTAGCCTTTAAAAACAAGTTTGGAATTAGTCAAACAGATATTTCGAAATAAAATATGGCACTCTTTTACAATAGAAAACGTACCGGTTTACTATAAATTAAATCCGTTTCCTATTGGGTTTAAGTAGCTTCTTAAAATTAAACAACCATCTTTTCTTTGGTAATTTTATTAACAACTAAAGAAATAGCGCCGTCGCCGGTAACATTACAAGCTGTACCAAAACTATCCATAGCGATATATAAAGCAATCATTAATCCCAACATCTCTTCGTTAAAACCTAACATAGATTGTAAGATTCCAACAGCTGCCATAATTGCACCTCCAGGTACTCCTGGTGCTGCAATCATAGCGATGCCCAACACAAAAATAAACCCTGCAAAGAGTGTAAAACTAAAAGGCATGCCATGTAAAATCATCAATGCCATAGCACAAGCCGTAATTTTCATAATACTACCAGACAGGTGTATGGTGGCACATAAAGGAATGACGAAACCTGCTATTTTTTCTGAAACACCATTCTTTAGCGTCTGTTCCAAGGTAACCGGAATAGTAGCTGCCGAAGATTGTGTCCCTAATGCTGTAAAATACGCAGGCATCATCGTTGCTAACAATTGAAATGGATTCTTCTTTGTAAGAATACCTGCAATAGTATATTGAAGCAATAACAATAAAATATGTAAAGCGAAAATAACTCCGATAATACTTATAAATACAGAAAGGATTGAAAATACTTTTCCGCTAAAAGACATACTTGCGAATATACCCAAAATAAAAAGCGGCAATAGTGGTACAATAACATTTTCAATTAATTGCATAATGATTTTCTGAAAATCATTAACCACCAATTTTAAACTTGATTTCTCTTGTAAGGAAAGCCCTAAACCAATAACAAACGCGAGTACCAGTGCAGACATAACATCTAACACAGGCGGAATGGTGATACTAAAGTACGGCGTTAATTCGCGGCCTGAATCGGCAATTGCAGCTGCATCGTTTATATGCGATTCTAATAGCATTGGAAATATATTGGAGGCTGTAATATAGGTCATAAACCCTGAAAACAAGGTAGACCCATAAGCAATAACAGCAGTGAGTAATAATAATTTACCGGCTCCTTTCCCTAAATCAGAAATAGCGGGCATTATTAAACCCATAATTATTAAAGGAATGGCAAAATTTAAAAACTGTCCAAAAAACGCATTAAAGGTCGTAAATACTCGGTTTATAGACTCAGGCAAATACTGCCCAAAAACAATACCTAATACAATACCAAGAAAAACTTTAAATAACAAGTTCGAAAATAAACGCTTCATTATATATGTGAATTAATAGAAAACATAAACTGTTTTCCTATAGGTTATTTTTAAGCCCGCAAAGATACAACCAATGTTAGGAACGCACATTTTATAGCATATTTTTTTTTAATAATACCGTTCTTCTTGGGTTTTAAGCTTAGCTCCCTAACTCTTTTCTATTTATCAAAGGAAACCTAAGGTTTTGCATTTTGGTTGTTTTGGATTCTCCTAATCTCCTATCCTCCTTTTGCATAGTCTTTAAATAATATTTTTTTAATTAGTCCAATAGCTCATGAAAGAGTTCAAGGAAAGATATAGGAACTTTATTGGCGGTAAACTCGTAGCCCCTGTTAAAGGGTAGTATTTCGATAATATATCTCTAATAGACGGAAAAGTATTTACTCAAGCAGCACGGTCAACTCAAGAAGATATTGATCTTGCACTTGACGCAGCGCATAAAGCATTCCCTTCTTGGAGTACCTTCTTCAACAACAAAACGCAGTAATGTGTTATTAAAAATTACACAAGTAATGGAAGGTAACTTCGAATACTTATCATCTTTAGAGACAATCAATAATGGGAAACCTATTCGTGAGTCTCGTGCAACTGATATCCCTTACTGTATTGATCAGTTCCGTTATTTTGCAGCTGTTATTCATGCAAATGAAGGAAGTTATTTCAGAACACGATAAAAACGCAGTCAGTATTGTATTAAACGAACCTATTGGTGTTGTTGTTGAAATTATCCCTTGGAATTTCCCAATGTTAATGTTGACTTGAAAAATACAACAAGTTTTTAAAATAGCATCCCTCGTTATTTAATAGCTTTTCCTTGTGTCGTAAAGGATAACCCTTGCTGCCCTTTGGTAGAAATAAAAACACCTTCAAAAAGCGGTGTACTTGCCTTTTTGTTTATTTTCCAATCAAATATAAAGTTCCCTCCTGTACCACCTTCGCTATTGTGTTCATCTATTACTATGGCTGCGGTTTCCATTGGCACTAAATAGATAGGTTTGTTAAAGTACCTACGTACAGGGGATCCTTTGGTATCAAAATACTCAGCATTTAAAATATAAAGTGTATCTCTTGAACTTGTGTTTCGCATACTTACCGTTGCCGTAAGATCATGCGTTATATGCTCAGATTGACTGTATATTTGTGAATAGACAGAAAGGTAAGTTTTCCCTACTTCTAACGAGTCATTTAGAGAATAGCTCACTGTTCTTTTATTCCAATTGATAGGATTTATGGAACTAACCTCTTTGACTTCATCACAAGAAACAAAAGTCACCCCAAAAAACAGCAATAAAACGATCCACCTCATCCTTCTTATTTTTAAGATTTAAATTTACGTAAAATAATTATTGTGCCGCTACTACCTATGTTGTTGTAAAATATTTTCTTCTAAACCAAAAAGAAACCCTTACCAAAAGAATTAAAGCTGGCACTTCAACCAACGGTCCAATAACACCCGCAAAAGCCTGACCAGAATTTAAGCCAAACACTGCTATAGCTACTGCTATTGCTAATTCAAAATTATTCCCCGCAGCTGTAAAAGCAACAGCTGTGGTCTTGTCATAGCTGGCTCCAGTTGCTTTGGTGACGAAAAAGCCAATAACAAACATCAATGTAAAATAAATTAATAACGGCATTGCAATAATTACAACATCTAAAGGAATTTTTACAATTAGTTCTCCTTTTAATGAAAACATTAAAACAATAGTAAACAACAAAGCGATTAATGTAAGTGGTGAAATTGCTGGTATAAATTTGTTGGTGTACCATTCTTCTCCCTTTAGCTTTACGAATATGAGTCTACTTAAAATCCCTAAAAGAAATGGTACTCCTAAATATATGGCTACACTTTCTGCAATTGCCCCCACAGAGACATCTACAATTGCACCTTCAAAACCAAAATAAGGCGGTAAAACCGTAATAAATAACCATGCATAAAAACTGTAGGCAAACACCTGAAAGATACTATTTAAAGCCACTAAACCTGCTCCATATTCGCTGCTCCCCTCGGCAAGATCATTCCAGACAAGAACCATAGCAATACACCGTGCCAAACCAATTAAGATAAGTCCCACCATATACTCTGGGTAATCTCTTAAAAAAGTAATCGCTAATACAAACATTAAAATGGGACCAATAATCCAATTTAGCAGTAAGGAGATTGATAATATTTTTGTGTTTTTAAACACTTTTGGCAGCAAGGCATAATTTACTTTTGCCAAGGGTGGGTACATCATCACAATTAATCCTATGGCAATCGGAATATTGGTGGTTCCGCTATTAAAGGAATTTAGTATCTCAGGAAAAGAAGGTGCTAAATACCCTATTCCTACCCCCAAAACCATAGCGACAAATATCCACAGGGTTAAGTAACTATCTAAAAAACTTAATTTTTTACTTTGACTCATTTTTTATTTTAATTTTAGAGAATACATAGTACATTTCTGAAGCTATTTGCAAACTTCTTTCTTGATATTTTTCAGCTTGTAATGGGGTATCATCATACGTTTTTGGATCTTCATAGGTTATGGGAATACGTTTTTCTGCGCCTGCTATAAATGGGCAACCCCCATCCGCCTGCGAACAAGTGAGGATTGCAGTAAATGCAGATGCCGGATTAAATGCGGCATCGTATTTTTTAGAAAATCCAATTACAGGATGCTCATTGTCTGAATAGGCAATGCCGTATACGGGGTTTTTGCCTTGAGATAGTTCCTGAACCTTAAATCCGTGCTGTACTAAGGTATCAACAACCTTAGGGAAAAGTGCCGTAGCTTCAGTACCTCCTGAGTAACACACCACATTTTTAAGACCAAAATAATGGGCCATCACCTGTGCCCATACTTGAGACAAATGACTTCTACGAGAATTATGAGTACAAATAAAATTGAGGCGAATCTCTTGACTGTCATTTACTTTTTCTTGAATAAAATCAATTAAAGGCTGTAGTACACCCTTTCGATCTGGTGCAATTGTTACACCAGAAATTGTTGAGATGGTGTATTCTATTTTTGAAAACAATGTCATAGTTTTTTTCTATTTATACGTTAACAACAGCCGCTATTGGGTGCACAACTAGTAGTGGAAACTTCCAAGCTAGCCAACTTCACCTTTGTTTTTTCTTCTGGAACACCACAATTTTCTTTTGCCAAGCAATCTGTTTGCTTCGTAGTCAGTAAAAAATTAGTCCCATCAAATTCCAATCCATATTTACCAATAGTATCTCCTTGATACTCTACTTCTACCTCTACATCTTGAATTTCTAAGACTTTTTCAGACAGTTCTATAATATGTACTAATTTTTCTGGGTGCAACCTATGGTTGTAATCATTGGCATTCCACAATTGAAAATTTACAAGCTCTTCTGTTCTGACTGTGCCTCCACAATCGATAAAATTTTTGGTTATTTTACCGACTTCTGTGACGTGAAAATGGCTGGGAACCAAATCTCCGTTTGGCAATTGAAATGCTATTTCCGATGACCGTTTTAGGTTTTCTTTTACTTCTGATAATTTCATAATGTTTCTATTAATAAGTTTATACTATTTTAACAACACCCGTTTTCAACACTTGTATCTAGATCTAAAAATTCTGCTAACACTTTTTTCATTTTTGTCCAGTTTTCTACATGGATACAATAACAAACACTGGTACCTTCTACGCTCCCTTTTATTAACCCTAAAAGTTTAAGTTCTTTTAAATGTTGAGAAATTGTAGGTTGAGCTAAGCCAATTACGGCAACTAAATCACCACAAACACAAGCGTTTATTTTAAACAAATGCTGCAATATGGCTACTCTTGCTGGGTGTCCAAATGCCTTTGCAAAAATTGCAATTTGGTTTTGCTCATCTGTAAACATTTCTGTCTTCGTTAATCCCATACCTTTATTTGTTTATTGCAATATTACGATTGATATATGTACAAAAATAGAAAATTATAAAAAAAATGCAGCACATCTTTAAAAGTTATGCTGCATGTATTATTTATACCTGTATTTCTTATCTACTATAATTTGGAGATTCTTTTGTAATTGTAACATCATGCGGGTGACTTTCATTGATACCACTGGCCGTAATTTTTACAAATTTACCAGTTTCTTTTAGGGTAGCAATATCCTTGGCACCACAATAGCCCATTCCTGCACGTAAGCCACCAATAAACTGGTGAATGCTCTCATACAACTCTCCTTTATATGGAACGCGACCAACGATACCTTCTGGCACAAGTTTTTTAATATCATCTTCTACATCTTGGAAATAACGGTCTTTACTCCCTTGCTTCATAGCTTCAACAGAACCCATTCCTCGATACGATTTAAATTTCCTTCCTTCGTATATTATAGTTTCACCTGGAGATTCTTTTGTCCCTGCTAAAAGAGAGCCTAACATAACGCTATCTGCACCTGCCGCAATAGCTTTTGGTATATCACCTGTATATCTAATTCCTCCATCAGCAATCACAGGAACACCACTACCTTTTATGGCTGAAGCAACTTCTAAAACCGCTGAAAACTGAGGAAAACCTACACCTGCTACAACTCTAGTTGTACAAATAGAACCTGGGCCAATACCCACTTTAACAGCATCTGCTCCTGCTGCTACTAAATATTTTGCAGCTTCTGCAGTAGCAATATTACCAACAATAACTTCTAAGTTTGGAAACTTCTTTTTAACCGCTTTTAAAACGGATACCACACCTTTGGTATGTCCATGTGCTGTATCTATAACCACTGCATCTACTCCAGCATTTACTAAAGCTGCTGCTCTATCAACGGCATCTGCTGTTACACCAAGTGCGGCAGCTACTCTTAACCTACCGTAGGTATCTTTATTTGCAATTGGCTTTTGCGTTAGTTTCGTTATATCTCTAAAGGTAATTAAACCTACCAATTTGTAATCTTTATCAACAACGGGCAGTTTCTCTATTTTATTTTCTTGTAAAATATCTTCTGCTTGTGCCAAGGAAGTGCCTTCAGCAACAGTAACCAAATTTTTAGAAGTCATAACTTCTGAAATAGGTCTATCATTATTTTTTTCAAAACGAAGATCTCTATTGGTAACAATACCTATTAATTTTCCGTCTTTATCAACAATTGGAATACCACCAATGCCGTATTCTTTCATATTAGCTTTAGCATCTCGTACAAAAGAATTTAAAGGCAAAGTAACCGGGTCTATGATCATTCCGCTTTCCGCACGTTTTACCTTACGTACCTTCATAGCCTGTTCCTCAATGGTCATATTTTTATGCAATACACCTATACCCCCTTCTTGAGCCATTGCTATTGCCATTTTAGATTCTGTAACCGTATCCATAGCTGCAGAAATAATAGGAACATTAATGGTGATATTTCGGGTAAATTTTGTTTGAATATTTACTTCACGAGGAAGTACTTCTGAAAAGGCAGGAACTAAGAGTACGTCATCATAAGTAAGACCTTCTCCAACAATTTTATTTAGGTGCGCTTGCATAGCAATTAAAGATTAATTGCGTGCAAATATACGATTAATAAATAAAAAGACTTCTATTATTTACCAATAAGTGTTTTTACAATATTTTCTAAGCGTACCAATGGCATAAATATACCTGTCTTTACTAGTAGATAAATCCCCCTTAAAACGTATAGATTTTGGTACTACTAATCCATATAAAAATTTTCCTTTGGCTATATACTCTAATCTTTTTATCGTTTTTTTATCCATTTCTAGATAGAGCTTTACGAGCCAAACATATTGCTCCTTATACAACGTATCTGTATCCCATTGTAATGCAGCAGCTCCTCTTAAGATAACAGATGAAAAAAACAAATCTTGTAGTGACTTAAATGCCCCGTTAAAAGCCGATTCACTACCCTTATAGGAATATAGCTTTACTTCTTTCTTTAGTAGTAAATTGTATGGGAAGCTGTTTGTTAAATTTAACTTACTGGAAATAAAATAGGCCATTTTAGGCCAAACAACCTGATGGCCTTTTTTTTCAATTTCTACCGCAAACCACTTATAAAAACTAGTTCTTTCTTTTATGGTTTGATATTCTAAATATAGATTATTTTTTAAGTTGAATACATTAGCGCTATGCCAAACGGCACTATTTTTCAATCGATCAACCGTTAGCCAATCCGACGAAGAAAGAACATTTTTACCTGTTTCTCTTTGAAATTGTTTTAAATTTTTCCATTCGTTAGCAAAACTGTGGAACCAAAATAAAAATATAAAAACAGTTAGTATATGTCGCATAATTGTATAAATCTACACTACTAAACTAAACGGAAAAAATCTAATGTGAGGTTTTCTTTTGTATTAATTGCAATAAGATAATGAAGGCCGATAAAGAAAACGTTAGGGTCATTAACATCCCTGAAAAAGCAACAACGTACTTCATCCATAGAATTCCTTTCCACAATAAATAAATACCACCAAAGGTCAATACCACTGAAACGAAAGGTTCAACAGTTAAGAATAGTTTTACCTTTTGAGGTAATTTGGTTAGCCAAACCAAAATACCAAGTAAAAAAAAGATGAGAGACATTGATAAGATATGCGTGTGAACAATTGTAAGCATTTCGCGTTCACTCTTTTTAAACTTCATTACTTCGGCATCTTCATCTGCTTCGTTGCCTAAATAATTTTCTTCTATCCCTACTAATGAAGATTCACTAGTTTCATTTACAAAGAGTAGCCCCATATAAAATCCAATAGACAATATGATAACAAAGGCGGCAATGAATATTTTTATTTCAGAAGGAAATGAATTTAATAGACCGTTGTATTTCATTATAATGAAATATTGATTATCAGTAATTTATTTTAAAGGCGCAAATATAAAACCCACAACTAATGTATCAAAACTTATTTGTATTAAATCTAAATAAATTAAAATGCTGTTAAATTAAAAAAATACGATCAGTGATAGGTAGAAAACAAAGCGGTTGCTTTGTTATAGGCCGCTTCAAAAACCATCCAATTTACATTGGCATCTGCTTTTTTTGCTGTAAAATAAGATAACATTTTTTCTGTTGGCATGTTCCCTGTAAGCTCGTCTTTTGCCATGGGACATCCTCCAAAACCTTGTATTGCCCCATCAAATCTTTTACAACCAGCCCTATAAGCTGCATCGATCTTCTCATGCCATTTGGTAGGTGTAGTATGTAAATGTGCCCCAAATTCTATGTCCGGATATTTTGGGATTAAATTGGAAAAGAGATAGGTTATTATATCTGGTGTAGACGTACCAACTGTATCTGATAATGACAAAATTTTAACCCCCATTGCTGCGAGTTTTTCTGTCCACTCTCCTACAATTTCCACATTCCAAGGGTCTCCATACGGATTTCCAAAACCCATAGATATATACGTCACCACTTCTTTTTTAGTTGCCTTGCCTATACGCAATATTTCTTGAAGGGTTTCTACGGATTGTGCGATGGTTTTATGGGTGTTTCGCATTTGAAAGTTTTCCGAAATAGAAAATGGATAGCCCAAATACCTTATTTCTTCATGCGCACTAGCATCTTGTGCTCCCCGTTCATTGGCAACGATAGCCAAAAGTTTACTTTGTGTTCTAGATAAGTCCAAACCCGCCAAAACTTCAGCGGTATCCACCATTTGCGGTATAGCCTTAGGAGAGACGAAGCTTCCAAAATCAATAGTGTCAAAACCACAATTTAATAAAGATTGAATGTACTTTATCTTCTGCTCTGTAGGAATAAATGTTTTTATTCCTTGCATAGCATCCCTAGGACATTCTATAATCTTTATCTTATGAGACATAATCTAACTTCTTAATTTCAAAATTACCATTATTTATCCGATAATAATATATAAATTCCAAGGCCCAAAAACACAAGTATTTGTAACCATTTAAGAAAAATACCAACCGTAGGGCCTTTACTGATATAATTAGATATTAAACCTGCCAATACTGCAATTAAACTAAAAACCAGAAAAGAAACCAACATAAAAAGAAGCCCCAAGATATAAAACTGAATAACAGCACTCAATTCCTCACTAAATAAAAACCCTGGAAAAAAAGCCAAAAAGAAAAGAGCCACTTTTGGATTTAATACATTCATTATAAATCCTTGTTTAAAAAGGGAGAATAGGCTTTTCTTAGGCGCACTTTTACGTGACACTACAAGATTAGCATCACTTTTATATACCTTAAATGCCAAATAAAACAAATAGGCCGTTCCAAAAAACTTAATAACTAAAAATAAATTATCATTGGCCTTTATAAGTGCGGAAACTCCAAAAGCCAATAATGTAGTATGAACCAAACATCCTGTAATTAATCCACTTACAGTTGCCAGTCCATATTTTTTTCCATTAACCAAACTTTGTGTAAGCACATAAATATTATCTGGTCCTGGAAAAATTGCTAAAAGTGCTGTTGCCGAAACAAAAGTGTATAGTATGTCGTAACTCAAATTGAAAATTTTAAAACGAAAAATACAAATTCATTTAGAATTTGTGCTGAAATTTTCTATCTTTCAAGAAATCATTACAAACCTATGAAAACTCATTCTTTACTCGTACTATTTGTTACTTCTCTTTTATTTTTTAGCTTTAAACCGCTGACATTACAAACTAGTTCCAACAAAACAACAATTCATATGCAAAAACAAGATAGTGTATTGCGCCACGTAGTACTTTTTAAATTTAAGGCAGATGCATCAGATAATAAAATTAAAAATGTAGAGAAATCCTTTAAAGCATTACCCTCAAAAATACCACAAATCATATCCTATGAATGGGGCTTAAACAACAGTCCTGAAGGGTTAAGCAAAGGATTTACACATTGTTTTTTCCTTACGTTTAAAAATGAAGAAGATCGTGCTATTTATTTACCACATCCTGATCATAAAGCATTTGGCGCTTTATTAAAAACAATTTTAGATGATGTATTAGTCGTAGATTATTGGACGAAATAATACTTATAGTTTTGCTAAAATAGCCTTGTTAATTCTTTTTACAAGTGCAGGTCCTTCATAAATAAAACCGGTCCATAGTTGAATTAAGTCGGCTCCTGCTTCTAGTTTTTCCAATGCATCTTTTTCAGAATGAATACCACCTACCCCAATTATAGGGAATGCTTTATTACTTTTTTCTGATAAAAACCGAATAACCTCAGTACTCCTATCTGTCAGTGGTTTTCCGCTTAAACCCCCATTTTCTTTTATCAGATTTTCTGAAGATTTTAAATTACTTCGAGCTATGGTTGTATTGGTTGCAATAACACCATCAATCTTAGTTACCGCAACAATATCTATAATATCTAGTAATTGTTCATCGGTTAAGTCTGGCGCAATTTTTAACAATATAGGCTTGCCTTTTACTCCTCTTTGTGTAATGTGTTTTTTGTTTTCTGCTTTCAAAGCATTTAACAAATTAGTTAGCGGTTCTTTATCTTGCAATTCCCTTAAACCAGGTGTATTAGGTGAACTGACATTAACCACAAAATAATCTACATGCTCATATAATGCATCAAAACAAATGATATAATCGTTTACAGCCTCAGCATTTGGTGTAATTTTATTTTTACCAATATTACCTCCAATTAAAACGTTATGCGTTTCTTTTAAACGCTCAACCGCTTCTAAAACACCACCATTATTAAAACCCATACGATTAACAATGGCCTTGTCTGCTTTTAGCCTAAACAATCGCTGTTTTGGATTCCCAGATTGTGGCTTAGGTGTTAAAGTCCCTATTTCTATAAACCCAAAACCAAAATTAGATAGTTCTTTAAAGAGTTTCGCATCTTTATCAAAGCCAGCTGCCATACCAACAGGATTTTTAAACGTAATGCCAAACACTTCTTTCTCTAAGCGTTTGTCATTTACAACATATATTGCCCGTAACAAACCTCCTAAACCAATGTTGGATAAAAACTTAATTAAAGAAAAAGAAATATGGTGTACTTTTTCTGGATCCAATAAGAAAAACAAAGGTCTAATAAGTGCTTTATACATAGAAATCTAATCTTTCGGCAAAAATACAAACTACGGAGCAATAGCCCTGCTTTAGATCTTCTTTTTATCAACAAAAAATGTAAAGTTTTATCAAGATATAGATCTTCAAAAAATATCAGTAAAAAAACTGAAATAAACTGTATTTTTGAGTAAAATATATATCCATGCAACATATTCTAGATCGGTTTTTAAGTTATGTCAAGATTGATACACAAAGCGATGCCAGTTCTAATACAACCCCAAGCACAGTAAAACAATGGGATTTAGCCAATAAATTGGTTGAAGAGTTACAGGAAATTGGAATGCAAGAGGTCACTATTGATGACAATGCATACATAATGGCCACCTTACCTAGTAATATTAATAAAGAAGTACCAACTATTGGTTTTATTTCTCATTTTGATACGACTCCAGATTTTTCTGGAACCAATGTAAATCCGCAAATAATTAGAAAGTATGATGGTAAGGATATTGTTTTAAATGCTGAAAAAAAAATTATTCTTTCCCCTGATTATTTTGATGATTTACTACAATACAAAGGGCAGACTCTTGTAACCACAGATGGGACCACTCTTTTAGGGGCAGATGACAAAGCGGGTATTACAGAAATCGTGACAGCAATGGAATATTTAATTGCGCATCCTGAAATTAAACACGGTACAATTAGAGTAGGTTTTACACCAGACGAAGAAATTGGTCGTGGTGCCCATAAGTTTGATGTTGCCAAATTTGGGGCCAAATGGGCTTACACTATGGATGGTAGTCAAATTGGCGAATTAGAATATGAAAACTTTAATGCTGCTGGAGCAAAAATCACCATCCAAGGTAAAAGTGTACACCCTGGTTATGCTAAAGGCAAATTGATAAATGCCATTGGCATAGCCAATGAAATTATGTCTGCTTTACCTGAAAAAGAAGTCCCAGAGCACACGAGTGACAGAGAAGGTTTTTATCATATTCACACAATTAAAGGAGAAATAGAACACGCAGAACTCGGCTTAATTATTCGGGATCATGATAGAAACGTTTTTGAAGACCGTAAAAAAGCATTGGAAACCATTGTTTTTAAACTGAATGAGAAATACAACAACTGTATTACAATAGACATAAATGACCAATACTTTAATATGAAAGAAAAGGTAGTTCCTGTGTTTCATATTGTAGAAACAGCAAAAGAAGCAATGGAAGCTATAGGTATTACGCCTAGAATAAAACCTATCCGTGGTGGTACAGATGGGTCTCAGCTCAGTTATATGGGCTTACCATGTCCTAATATTTTTGCTGGAGGCCATAATTTTCATGGCAAATACGAATATGTTCCTGTAGAAAGTATGCAAAAAGCAGTTGAAGTAATTGTAAAAATATGTGAGTTAACCGCCAAAAAATAAACGATGAGTTCTGGAGTTAAAAAAGAAGCCCAAGAAAAAGTTGAAGCGTATTATGCAAAAGAGCAATCTTTTAAAGAAGGCATTGCTATTCTAAGGCAACTAACCTTAGCTACAGAACTTATTGAAACTTGTAAATGGGGAGCTCCTGTATATACCATAAACAACAAAAATGTCTTGGGAATTTTGGCTTTTAAAAGCCATTTTGGAATATGGTTTTACAATGGCGTATTTTTAAACGATCCAAAAAAAGTATTACAAAATGCGCAAGAAGGCAAAACCAAAGCTATGCGTCATTGGAAATTTACGTCCAGAACTGAAATTGATTCGAAAGCAATTACCGCCTATATTTTAGAGGCTATAGAAAATCAAAAAAAAGGAGTTGCCCTTGTTCCCGAGCAAAAAAAGATAATACCAATCCCAAGGAAGTTCGCAGAAGTACTAGCTGAAGATTCTACTTTAAAATCTAAATTTGCTGCTTTTACACCCTACAAGCAAACAGAATTCATAGAATACATCGCTGAGGCAAAAAGGGAAGCTACAAAACTAGCTAGAGTAGAAAAATGTATAACCTTAATACATAAAGGTATTGGGCTTCATGACAAGTATCGAAAATAAACTGCTGTGATTATATTTGTGGTAATTTCCAACCGTTTTGATAATTTGCTTTTAGTAGTTTATTTGCTTTATCACTCGTAAATTTGTTTAAATTTTTATCCCAATAAACTCTGTCTCCCGTTTTATACGCAACGTTTCCTAAATGAGAAACCAAAGCTGCGTCATGCCCTACTTGTATTGGAGCATTTAAAATAATGTTATCCCTACTTTTTACAGCTTCAATGAAATTTTTAGTGTGTAAATCCAATCCATTGCCTTTATTTTTTTGTAAAGGGATGGCTTCCATTCTATCTCCCTCTGGAATCACCTCCCAACCTTCTCTGTCTAACACCAAAGTACCCTTATTTCCAATAAATGAAATACCGTGGTTACGTCCATAATTTCCATTACTAATTCCTGTTCCATGCTCCCATAAGATTGAAAAATCTTCATATTCAAAAACAGCTTGTAATGTATCTGGAGTTTCAGATGCATCATCTGGGTATGCAAATTTACCACCCAAAGCCATTACCGATTTTGGTGCACCAGCTTTCATACCATACAAGGCATAATCTATTAAATGAACACCCCAATCTGTCATTAAACCTCCTGCATAATCCCAAAACCATCTAAAATTAAAATGAAACCGATTTGCATTAAAAGCTCGTTCTTGTGCTGGTCCCAACCACATTTTATAATCGACCTCTTTAGGTGTTGCTGAATCCGAAACAATAGGTATGGGCTTCATCCAACCTTGGTACGCCCAAGCTTTAGACAGCCGAATATTCCCTAATTTACCAGAATGCACAAAATTAATTGCATCCACGAAATGAGGCTGACTCCTTTGCCATTGCCCTACCTGAACTATGCTATCACTGGCACTAACATAATCCAACATAATATCTGCTTCTTGTACAGAATTTGCAATTGGCTTTTCGCAATACACATCCTTACCAGAGCTAATTGCATCTGTTAATTGCAAACAATGCCAATGATCTGGTGTTCCTATAACTACTACATCTATATCTTTGTTTGCGAGCAAGCTTCTATAATCTTTATACCATAAAGGCTTCTTAATTCCAGCTTTTTCTAAATCAGCTGTTCTTTTTACCAATACACGCTCATCTACATCACATAAAGCAATAACACTTACTTCACTAATTTTTAATAGGGATGTTAAATCAGAAAAACCCATTCCATTACAACCAATAAGGCCCACGTTTATGCGGTCATTAGCTCCAACTTTTTTACGTAGTGTTGCCAATAACTCCATTGGAAACAAAAACGATGCTCCAATACCCATTGTAGCTATTGTACTCTTCTTTATAAACTTTCTTCGATTATGAACCATACTAAGAACCCTTTAAAAATTGAAGATAACAATAAAATTAAAGCAAAAAAAAAGCACCGATTAAATCGGTGCTTTTATAACAAAATTTTATGTTCTTATTTTTTTTCTGGCTCATTTAATTTCTTACTCATTTCCATAGAAATGGCAGATCTAGAAAATTTAATTTTACCAGCCATTGTTTCTATAACACAAGATGAATCTTTATCATTTAGTTCAAAAATTTTACCGTGTAATCCACTTTTGGTAATAACCCTATCTCCTTTTTTTATTTCTGATGCAAATTTCTTCTCGTCCTTAGAACGTTTCATTTGCGGGCGTATCATAAAAAAATATGCTACTATAAATATTCCTACCATTGGCAAGAATGGGTACTGCTCTAATAATTGTTGCATGCTTTTATTTCTTTAAAGGTATAGATGCCGCGCTAGCGCCATTTTTAGGGTTAACAAATGCTTTTATACGTAATGTTTCATTTCCTTTGGCTGTATTAGCTGTTACAGTTACTGCCTTGGTCACTTGATTTTGGCCAGAACCATTGAATTTCACCAATAACTCTCCTGTTTCTCCAGGTTGTATCGCTTTATTTTTAGGGTACTCAGGAATTGTACACCCACAAGTACTCTTAGCATCGGTAATAATTAAAGGTGCGTCTCCTGTATTTGTAAACTTAAATATAGTTTCTTGTGCAGCTCCTTGTTGAATTGATCCAAAATCGTGCTCTACTTTATCAAAAGTTAACACTGGAAGTTTCTTAGCGGCATCATCTCTTTCTGATGCATCATCAACATTCGCCATAATTATTTTACTAGAAGCATTCTCTTTACAAGAAGTAAATGACAAAGCAAAAATTGCAGCTCCAAACATTAAAATAACCTTTTTCATAATTGTATTTTTTAAATTGTGATGTACAAAAATAATGAATATTTATTTATAATAATCCTCTTCCCATCTTTTTTAACGTTCCGTTTTCTTTATACTCACGCACCAACTTATCTAAAATTCCATTTATAAATATGCTGCTTTTTGGTGTAGAATATTCTTTGGCAATCTCTAAGAACTCATTAATAGTAACTTTCTCAGGAATAGATGGGAAATTTAACAATTCACAAATCCCCATTTTTAAGAGTATTGCATCAATATCTGCTATTCTATCTTTATCCCAATTGGGGGTTTTCCCTTCTATTTCTTTAACATAAAGAGCATCGTTCAACAAGGTTTTGGTCAGCAATTGTTTGGCATAAACCATATCATCATCATCCTTTAACAATGTTGGCAAGAAATAAGAATCAATCTCGTCTTCAGAAGTTTTTTTAAGCAATTTTAAAAGAAAAGTATTCACAATAGGAATATCGTCTATCCATGTTAACTTGTCATCTTCAAAATAATCGTAAATTTTTTCATTTGGGGCAATTATATTTTTATAAAGCTCTACTATTAACTCTTTATCTTCTTTATAACTACTATTTGTATTAGACATATACGCATTATAGTAATCACTAGCAACCACTTCTTTATATATTAATTTAACATACTCCTCGTTTAAATACCAATTATTCAACTTTCTTTTTGAAAGTTCTTCCCTAAGTAATTTGTTGTTTACGATTTGTAGCAATAACTTATTTGCAACAAATTTATCCTTATTAGGCTGATTGTCAGTTAAATTACCTAGGTAACTATTTGAAGAAAGTTTTACTTGCTCTTCTGCTTTACTTTGGAGCTCTATTAACAAGCTTAACATTAAAAGATATAGTGTATACATATTGTCTATACTATATTTTAAAAACTTTACTTGTTTTTCTAGCGTATCATCTTGAGAATGAGTGAGGGCGTAAATACACTGCATTACTTTTACCCGAATATGCCTTCTTGTTAGCATTTAAAAGAACTTTAATTTGTTAAAAATATTTTGCAAAAGTACCATTATATTTTTCATATGTAACTATTCCCCGTTTATTTTATCTTATGATAATGATAACATAAATTTATGTTTCAAAAAACTATCTTTGCAAAATTGTTATAAAACAAACCATCCTTAAAACTACATGAAAGAACTAAAACACATTAATAAATATTTTAAAAAGTATTGGCTAAAATTACTTATTGGAATTATCATAACAATTATAGCTCGTGTGTTTTCCTTAGTAATGCCCCCCTATGTAAATAAATCTATTAACATTGTAAAAGAATTCATTGAACAAGGCGATGTCGATATTGCTGTAGTAAAGGAATATCTCTTAGAATATATTCTAATAATTTTGGGTGCTGCATTACTCTCTGGTTTCTTTACTTTTTTAATGAGACAAACCATTATCAACGTTTCTAGATATATTGAATACGATCTTAAAAACGAAATTTTTAATCATTATCAAAATCTGAGTCTCAATTTTTACAAAAAAAATAGAACTGGTGATTTAATGAATAGGATTAGTGAAGACGTTAGTCAGGTTAGAATGTATTGTGGTCCAGCACTTATGTATGGTATGAATACGTTTACCCTATTTGCATGTATTATTCCTATAATGTATACAAAAGCACCGTCATTGGCATTATACACCTTAATGCCCCTGCCTATTTTATCAGTTATTATATATCAAATAAGTAAACTTACGCACAAACGTAGTACCATAGTACAGCAGTTTTTATCTAAATTATCCTCATTTACACAAGAATCATTCTCTGGTATATCCGTTATTAAAGCCTATGGTATAGAAGGGCGTATTAATACAGAACTTACTTCTTTAGCAAATGAAGGAAAAAACAAAAGCATGTCATTGGTAAATGTAAATGCCTGGTTTTTTCCACTTATGGCATTAATGATTGGGATTAGTAACATTATTGTAATTTACATTGGAGGCCAACAATATATTAGTGGAAAAATTGATAATATTGGACTTATAGCTGAGTTTATTATTTATGTTAATATGCTTACTTGGCCCGTGGCAATTGTTGGTTGGCTCACATCGGTAATCCAAAGAGCAGAAGCATCGCAAGCTAGAATAAATGAATTTTTACAAGAAGTTCCAGAAATCAAAAACACCGTAACAACACCTATGGAGGTTAACGGTAAAATAGAGTTTAAAAATGTTAGCTTTACCTATGACGACACCAATATTACTGCGTTACAAAATATTTCATTTACAATTAACGAAGGAGAAACCGTTGCTATTATTGGTAAAACAGGAAGTGGAAAATCTACAATTTTAGATTTAATTGCGAGACTATATGATGTTTCTTCTGGTGATATTCTATTTGATGACACACCTATTAAAGATTTTAATCTAAATAGTTTACGGCAAAATATTGGAGCTGTTCCACAGGATGCATTTTTATTTTCAGATTCTATAAAAGACAATATTAAATTTGGCAAAGAAAATGCCACAGATGATGAAATCATTGCTGTAGCTAAAAAAGCAGTAGTCCACAAAAATATCATGGGCTTTAAAGAAAAATACAATACGGTTTTAGGTGAAAGAGGAATTACCTTAAGTGGCGGACAAAAACAAAGGGTATCCATTGCACGTGCCTTGTTAAGAGATCCTAAAATATACTTGTTTGACGATTGTTTGTCTGCAGTTGACACAGAAACTGAAGAAGAGATTTTAAACAATTTAAAATCGGCATCCAAAAATAAAACGACACTAATAGTAAGTCATAGAGTCTCTTCTGCAAAAAATGCAGATAAAATAATAATTCTAGAAGGCGGAAAAATCATTCAAGAAGGTTCACACAACACTTTGTATACAAAAGATGGTTATTATAAAGAGCTTTACAATAGTCAACTATCTGAGAAATAAAACCAAAAAAACCTTGCCAGATAGGCATTTTTTTTTCATTTTTGATATATACTATGATAAGTTTACACTAACAAGATAACTACAACCGATGAGTGAAAAAGATTTAATGGATCAAGAAGAGATTTATTCAAAAGTATTAAGGGCAGGTAGGCGAACCTATTTTTTTGATGTTCGTAGCACCAAGGCAGGAGATTATTACTTAACCGTAACGGAAAGTAAAAAATTTACACATGATGATGGTTCCTTCCATTATAAAAAACACAAAATTTATCTGTATAAAGAAGACTTTACTCCTTTTAAGGAGCTGTTAAATGAAATGATGGATTACATTATTAATGAAAAAGGGGAAGAAGTTATTTCTGACAGGCACCAAAAGGACTTTAAAAGAGAAGACAACACAGAAAACGTTGAAGCAAGCAATAGTTCTGGTAGTTTTACGGATGTAAGTTTTGACGATATCTAAGTATTAAAATTAAAATGTATATTTAAACGACCTCAATTGAGGTCGTTTTTCATTATAAAAAATTCCATACGTATGAAAAAAGGATTGTTTTTACTCGTTTTAATTGTAGTGCAACAACTGTATTCACAGGAAAAATTAGATTTAAATTATTATCTACCTCAAGATCTTTCTTATGATGAAAGCATTCCAAAACCTACAGATATTCTTGGCTATGAAGTTGGCGAGTGGCACGTTTCGCATGACAAACTAGTGTATTATATGCAAGCCCTAGCCAAAGCTAGTGATAGAATTTCTATAGAAGATAGAGGAATAACCTATGAAGGCAGACCTATTTTACTCTTAACTATTACCTCTCAAAAAAATCATACTTCCCTAGAAACCATACAAAAAGAACATATGGATGTCACCAATGGAAAGGCTAAAAACCTAACAAAATTGCCCATCGTTGTATATCAAGGTTTCTCTATACATGGCAATGAACCCAGTGGTGCAAACGCTGGTCTAGTTTACGCCTATTATTTGGCTGCTGCACAAGGGCCAGAAATAGAAAAATTACTTGAGAACCTTATTATTTTAATGGATCCCGCCTTTAATCCGGACGGTATGCAACGTTTTGCGCATTGGGCAAACAGCAATAAAAGCAAAAACCTAAATCCAGATAACAATGACAGGGAGTTTCATGAAACATGGCCCAACGGACGTACAAATCACTATTGGTTTGATATGAATAGGGATTGGCTTCCTGTGCAATTACTTGAGAGTAAAGCAAGAATAGAAACGTTTCACAAATGGATGCCTAATATCGTCACAGACCACCATGAAATGGGCACAAATTCTACCTTCTTTTTTCAACCAGGAGAACCCTCAAGAGTACACCCATTAACGCCATCTCTTAATCAAGAATTAACTGCTGAAATTGGAACCTATCACGCGAAAGCATTTGACAAAATAGGCTCCTTGTATTATTCCGAAGAAAATTATGATGATTATTATTATGGCAAAGGCTCAACTTTTCCTGACGTGAATGGCAGCATTGGTATTTTATTTGAACAAGGAAGTTCTCGCGGACATATACAAGAAAGTGACAACGGCATCCTTACTTTTCCGTTTACCATAAGAAATCAATTTACGGCTGCAGTATCTACCATTGAAGCTGCTATGGATATGCGGACTAAACTAATAGAGTATCAGTTTCAATTTTATAAAAACGCAAAAACAGAAGCTGCAAAAAGTAAAACAAAAGCTATTGTTTTTGGCGACAGTAAAGACGCTGCTAAAGCCTGGCATTTAGCAGACATTCTACACCGACATAAAATAAAATTTAATGCTTTAAAAAATGACGCGACAATAGCTGGTATAAATTATAAAAAAGGAGCTAGTTATGTAATCCCAATGGACCAAAAAAATTACAGGCTAATTCATGCAATGTTCGAAAAAAGAACAACATTCACAGATAGCCTATTTTACGATATTTCCGCTTGGACATTTCCGCTTGCCTTTAATCTAGACTACACAGAAACTACTAGTTTAACTAATTTAGGAGAAGAAATTACAAACCTTACTGCTTTAACTGGAAGCGTTTCTGGCAAAAGTAATTATGCCTATTTGTTTGAGTGGAATGAGTATTATAGTCCCAAAGCTTTACATACACTATTAGAAAAAGATCTTCGGGTAAAAGTCGGGAAAAGTCCTTTTACTGTAGAAGGCAAGAAGTATGATTATGGTACAATTATGATTCCTGTTCAAAATCAAAAATTAAATGCAACAGCATTGTATGATTTTCTATCTACCATTGCCAAAGACAACAACCTAACCATAACAGCGGTAAGCACAGGACTTACCAAAGGCATAGACTTAGGTAGTAATGAATTTGATCCTATTCGAAAACAAAAAATTGCCTTGTTGGTTGGTAGCGGTGTAACTTATGCTGATGCTGGTGAAATATGGCATTTGTTTGATCAGCGATATGATATGAAAATCACAAAACTGGATACCGACTATTTTTCGAGAGTAGATCTAAGTACGTATACTACATTAATACTACCCAATATTTCTGGAAATACATTGGATAAAAATTCTATAGACAAAATAAAAGATTGGGTTAAAAAAGGTGGTAACTTAATCGCATATAGACACACAGCCAATTGGCTTAATTCCAATGAACTTATGAAGATTGATTTTAAGAAAAATACTTCTTTGATCGCCAAAAATATAGCCTTTGATAAACGAGGAGATTTTAGAGGAGCGCAAGTAACTGGAGGAGCCATTTTTGAAGCAAAACTAGATCGTTCACATCCTATAAACTACGGATATAAAAATGATAAATTACCCCTATTTAGGAATACTAATATTTATATAAACCCAGACAAAAACAGTTATAACAATCCTATCCAATACACAAAAAACCCATTATTAAGCGGTTATATCTCTGAAGAAAATCTAGCACTTTTAAAAAATAGTATTCCCTTTAAAACTGAAAAATTTGGTAAAGGTCGAATCCTATTATTTACTGACAATACTAATTTTAGAGCTTTCTGGTTTGGCACAAATAAATTATTAATGAACGCTATTTTCTTTAGTGATATGATGTGATTTTGTGAATTCACCCTACCTTGAGTCCGTTTATTACTTTAGCATCTGGGTGTAACAAAACAACATCCTTACCGTCAACGGCACCTAAAATAAGGCATTCACTCATAAAATTGGCAATTTGTTTTTTTGGAAAATTTACAACGGCTATAATTTGACGGCCTAACAATTCTTCTTTTGTGTAACGCAGTGTAATTTGTGCCGATGTTTTTAAAATCCCAATTTCTGGACCAAAATCTAATTGCAATTGGTATGCTGGATTTCTAGCCTCGGGAAAATCAGAAATATTCACAATTGTTCCTACACGCATATCTATCTTAGAAAAATCTCCCCAAGTTATCAGTTCTTTCATTCTTTCTTATATTTAACACTCAAATATAATCATAACCGAATAAAAAATATAAAAATGGCAAGAACTCCAAGTAATATGCTTCCATTGGGCACAATTGCACCAAACTTCTCACTTTTAAATACGGGAACAGATTCTAGTATTACTTTAGATGAAGCCAAAGGTGTAAAAGGTACCGTAATCGTCTTTATATGCAATCATTGTCCCTTTGTTTTACATGTTAACCCAGAACTGGTGAAAATCGCTAAAGAATACAAAAACGAGGGCATAGGTTTTATTGCTATTTCTAGTAACGATGTGGAGAACTACCCGCAAGATGCACCCCGCTTTATGAAAACATTTGCAAAAGATAACCAATATAATTTTCCGTATGTATACGATGAAACACAAGAGGTTGCTAAATTGTATGATGCAGCTTGCACACCTGATTTTTATGTGTTTGATGCCGATTTAAAATTGGTGTATCGTGGTCAATTAGATGACTCTAGGCCTGGAAATGGAATTCCACTAACCGGAATAGATATTAGAAATACCCTAAAAAATATTTTAATGGAGAAAGCCATTAATGCAAATCAAAAACCTAGTATTGGCTGTAATATTAAATGGAAATAAACTTACACCCAACCTTTAGTTATTCCTAAATTTTCTATGTGTGCATAATGATGGTTACTATGCCATGCATACTTACCTATATTTTCTCCAACGGTAACAGTTATGTTACCAACAGGATGCACATAACACTTATTTAGCTCCGTATGAGAAAGCCCTTTTAACATAAATACCATTTTTGCGTGTAAGGCAGTAATATAGTTTAGAGACAATGCAATTGGCGCTGTATTGGCATCTAACAAACTAGCCCAATCCTTTTCTTCATACGCCTTTATTATGGGGCTATTTTCTGTTAAAGCCCATTTAAAACGTGTATAACTATGATGATGACTATCAGCAATATGATAAATGAGTTGTTTTACTGTCCACCCTCCAGGTCTATAGGGAGTGTTTAGTTGTTGCATATCTAAATGAGCAACCAAATCTTGTAATTTTTTAGGAAAATTTTCGAGCACAGTAATCCATTTAGAGATTTCTGGATCAGAAATTTCTTTAGGGCAAATAAAATGCCCGATAGGGTATTTAAGTTGTTCTAGATTGGTGTTATCCATATTCATTATTGTTTATACCATTGTACTTTTATTAGCTGTTTATTCTAAACTACATAAAAATTACAAATTCTCTATTTTTTTACGCAACCCTTTTAATGATTAGGTGTCTTATTTTTATATACGTATAGTTTCCCCCAAATTATATGAACTAATTAAAACATACGGTAGGGTTTTTGATAATTGAATTGTTATCTAATTAAACACCCTAAAAATAACCCAATTAACCTCTACATTATGATTACTTTTTTCCTCATTCTATCGGTACTAATTTTAGTGAATATTGTTCTTTTGTCTATAAGTGTAAATGGTGGTTTTCTTTCTAAATCAAAAAACCCCTCTTTGGAAAAGAGAGGTCTTAAAAATAGTTATGCTTAATATGAACTTATTTCACGTTCATTAATTCAACATCAAAAATTAGTGTCGCATCTGGCGGTATTACACCACCTGCACCTGCACTGCCATAAGCCAAGTTAGAAGGAATTACAAAACGTGCTTTGTCTCCTATTTCTAATAAACTTATACCTTCATCCCATCCAGGAATTACTTGGCCAACGCCCAATTGAAAATCTATAGGTTCATTTCTTTTGTACGACGAATCAAAAACTTGACCACTAGTTAAAGAACCTTCATAATGTACAGAAACAGTTTTACCGCTTTCTGCCTTAGCTCCCGTTCCTTTTTGAATAATTTTATATCGTAATCCAGAAGCAGTTTCTTCAAAACCAGCTGCTAATTTTTCCATTTCTGCTGCTGCTTTAGCTTTTTCTTCTGCTACTCTTTTTTCTCTTGAGCCTTCAAAAGTTCTAAATGCCTCAACGGCATTCCAACCTTCTGCTTCTGCTCCAACTCTAACAATTTCTATACTTTCAAGTGCATCGTCTTGTGCAACAGTATCCACAACTTCTTGTCCGCTTGCAACGTGTCCAAAAACAGTATGTTTATTATCTAACCAAGGTGTAGCAATGTGTGTAATAAAAAACTGACTTCCGTTTGTACCAGGACCAGCATTTGCCATAGACAACACGCCTGGTTTAGAATGGGTAAGGTCTGGATGAAATTCATCATCAAATTTATAACCTGCATCTCCTGTACCTGTCCCTAGTGGACAACCACCTTGAATCATAAAATCAGGTATAACCCTATGAAATTTTAATCCATCGTAATACGGTGTTCCTTGTGGTTTTACCGAGTTTTCTAAATTTCCTTCGGCTAGAGCAACAAAGTTACCAACCGTACCCGGTGTTTTATCGTGAGTTAATTTTACTAAAATTTCACCTTTAGTAGTATTGAATTTTGCGTAAATTCCGTCTTGCATATCGCTTATTTTTTATGAGCGGCAAAGGTAAGGAATTGTTTTTTGTTGTAAAAAATTTAGTTGACTAACCCACAGCACGTCATTATTCTATTATCCTTTTATCTTTTTAGGAGGCACAATACCATATTTATCAAACAGATATACCAAACTAGCCATTGTTGCAGCACCAAGTTCCAATTCTCTCTTATTAACGTGTTCAAAAGTATCATTAGCTGCGTGGTGGTGATCAAAATAACGCTGGGAGTCAGGTCTAAGACCTGCCAATACCATATCTGGGCCTTTTAGTGGGCCAATATCTGCCCCACTACCTCCTTTTTCAAACAAATGAATTAAATAGGGTTCAAACAATTTTTTCCATTCCTGAACCTGCTTAAAATTAGCTTCAGAACAATCAAAAGAAAACCCTCTTGGCGAAAATCCACCAGCATCACTTTCTAAGGCAAATATGTGATTCTCCTTTTTATTTTTTGCAACGGCTGCGTATTTACTTCCACCGCGCAATCCATTTTCTTCATTCATAAACAACACCACACGTATCGTTCTCTTTGGAATATAACCCGAGGATTTTATTAACCGTAGAACATCCATACTTTGTACACAACCCGCACCATCGTCATGCGAACCGTCCCCTAAGTCCCAAGAATCTAAATGCCCTCCAACAAGTATGATTTCTTTAGGATAGGTACTTCCTTTAATTTCACCTATTACATTATACGATTGCACATCTTCTAATTGTCTGCAGTTTTGCTTAAAGTAAAACTTAGTTTTTGGGTTTAAGTGTAGGGAAGTGGAGAGCAAATCTGCACCTTTTGTACTTATCGCTGCGGCGGGAATTCTGTTCTTTACCGGAGTATCTCCATAACTCATAGCGCCCGTATGTGGATAATCATCTAAGCGTAAGTTTACGGAGCGTACGATTACACCAACAGCACCAAATTTCCCAGCTTCTGCAGCACCAGAATATCGTTGATCTACACAGCCTCCGTAAGAGGTAAAAGTTACGATTTCCGTTGGATCCATTGGTCTATTGTAAAAAACAATCTTTCCTTCTATTTTTTCTCTACCCAAACTTTTTAACTCATCTATCCCTTGTACTTCTATGACGTTCGCATTAATACCTAAAGCCGGTGTTGCCACAGAACCACCCAAAGCACAAATAGGAACAGTAACAGCGGTACCATCTTCTGTAACTATTTTAGCACTTTCTGGCAAACCTCTAACCCATTTAGGAACCATTACAGGTTGCAACCAAACACGGTCTAACCCTAATGTTTCCAATTCCTTTTTCGTGTAATCTACAGCCAATTGCGCCTCTACAGAACCAGACAAACGACCTCCTATTTGGTTTGATATATGGTTGAGCCAATCATAAGCCATACCATCAGTTAATGCCTTGTTATAAATTGATTGAATTTGTTTTTCATCTTCAGATTGAGAAAAACCTATAGTACATAGGAAAAGGAATAGTATGCTTATTTTTTTCATTTTTATTCTGATTCTAATTGATTTTTATATTCTTCTAGATTTGCCTTTATTTTATCGTTTAACTCTGGCTCTTTAATATCTGTATACTTTTTTAATTCTTGCAATAAAATTGATGCTACAATAACACGCGCTCCCTTTTTATTGTCTGCAGGTACAATGTACCAAGGTGCTTTTGGTTTGGAGGTTCTTGTAATAGCATCTTCATAACACTCTTGATATGTATCCCATAACTTCCGCTCTTTCAAATCACCAGGGGAAAACTTCCAATTTTTCTCTTTTAGCGCCAACCTACGCAATAAACGTTGGCGTTGTTCTTCTTTAGAGACATTTAAAAAAAATTTAAAAACTAAGGTACCATTGTCTGCAATGTGTTTTTCAAATGCATTTATTTGTTCAAATCTTTTTGCCCAAAATTCGTCAGTTATATCTGCAACGCTATGCACTCCCGGTATATGCTCACCCATTATATACTCTGGATGCACACGGGTAACCAAAACATTTTCATAATGCGTTCTATTAAACACGCCAAATTTACCCTTAGCTGGTAATGCAATATAATGGCGCCACAAATAATCATGCTTTAACTCTAGTTCAGTAGGAACCTTAAAACTATGAACCACAACTCCGCGAGCATTAAAATCTTTAAAAACTTCACGAATAAGACTATCCTTCCCTGAAGTATCCATTCCTTGCAAACAAATTAACACACTATATTTTCCGTGTGCGTATAGGGTGTCCTGGAAATCTCCAAGTTCTTCTCGTATATCTTCTAATTCTTTTTTTAATTTTCGATCAGACTTTCCAAAATTTTCACTTGTAATAGCACTACTTAAATTAGTACTACTTTCTACCTTGTAATCTTTAATATCTACTTTATACACCGCTATTTTTTTGTGTTATTAAAAGCCTGAATATACCTTTTTTTTTGATGATTTTATAGCTTAAAAGGTAGGTTAATAGACTTTTTTGTCTATTCAACGAATATAAAAGGTATTTTATCACTTTCCTAGTAACTTGTACTTTCGTTTATATTTTAAGGACGTCCCAAATCTGTCCTATTATGAAGAAAAAGACTACATTTTTACTCCTACTAGTAACTATATTACAGTTGTATTCCTTTAAAGAAAATACAGCTTGTGACTTGCTAAATTCAAATTTAGGATACGCTATAAAACAAGCAACTAATGCAGAAAATGCTCCTACATTAAATACTTTAAAACATTACACTTACAAGGCTGTAAATACCCTGCAGAAGTTAGACGCAAAAATAGACGATTGTGGTTGTCAAAGTGCAGAAACTATTATTCACAAAGGACTTACATTATTAAAAAATGTAACGCAATCAGAATCTATTTCTACTGCTAAATTAATGCTCTCACAAGCAAAAAAAGATATAGCCGTAAGCATAGATTCAATAAAGGCACATAGCTTAACTAACAATTCAGAAAAACATGTTAGCAAGACTAGGTCGCAAAACAAATTACTATACGCTAAAATTGATAGTATCTTAGTTCCGTTTGAAAAGTCGATGAAAGCAATAATAAATACTGATGATTGCAAAGAAGCGTACCAAATTACCCAATCTATTTTTGAAAAAAGCGAAGAAAAATTATTAAATGCAACTTTGACTGAAGCTAAAAAATACTACCACCTCAGAACAAAAGAAATTGCAAAAAACACTATGATTGTATTGGAAGATTGTACAAAAAATAGGCACCCCTAATTTTCTAGTATTTTTTTTAATTCGGCTAAACCTTCTTCAAAATCTTTCCCTACAGCTTTATCCATATTCATAAATAATATGAATATATTCATTGGAAATACATTTTTACCTGAAAAACCCCAGGTTACTTGGGTTTGGTTTTCCTTTACTTTATAAACCTTAAAATAACAATTGGATGTAGATCTAAAAGGCTTTAAAAAACGTAATTCTCCTTCTACAAGCTCATTTTCAATCACCTTAGTTATTTCTTGTTCTCCTTCTCCAACTTCTTTATTACCGTTCCAATAACTCACAAAACCCACTTCCCCATCTATACCAGTATATTTACGAGCCATATCCGGGTCTTTCTTAGCCCATGGTGACCAAATTTCCTGATTTTTAGTAAACTTTATATACTCAAAAACATCGGATTTAGAACGAGAAACCTCTATGGTTCTAAAGACGTCATAATTTTTAGGTGCTACTACAGCTAAACATAAGACCAGAACTACGAGTCCTATTAAAATATAAACAGCTAACATCATTGGTTTTGAGTTTGGTTGGTCCTTAAATTTACAAAATAATAATAGTAAAAAGGGCATTCTACCCCCCTTTGTGATATCTACATAGAATAGCATCAATACTTTTTATAGATTTTTTGGTCCAATCCAGTCTTATTCTTAATTTTTCATCTTCAGAAAGTTGCCATGGAAAATTTGTTTTTTTTAACTTGACAGTTAAATCTTGTAAAATTACTGCCGCAGAAACAGATATATTTAAACTTTCACTAAATCCAACCATAGGCACTTTTACATAACCATCTGCTTTATCCAACACCTCTTCACTAAGTCCACTCCTTTCTGTTCCAAAAAAAAGTGCTATTTTTTCATCAATCACAAAATCATCCAATAAAAACGAATCGGTATGTGGTGATGTTGCTATTATTTTATATCTTTTTTCTCGTAAAGCATCTATACATTCAGCAGTAGTTGCATACCTAGGTGTATCTACCCATTGCTCTGCTCCCATAGCGATGTTCTTATCTAAGCGCTCGCTATACTTACTTTCTATTAAATGTGCAGTTTGCACTCCAAACGCATCGCAACTCCTTACTACAGCACTGGTGTTATGCATTTGAAAAACATCCTCTATGGCTACAGTAATAAAATTAGTTCTGTTTTCCAGGATATCAATAAACCGTTCTTTTCGCTCAGGGCTAATAATATTTTCTAGATATTCTAATAGTTGGTTGTCTACCATAAACCGAATATAAAAAGAAAAGTTTAATTTTATAAAAATTAAAAATAGCAAGAATGAAACAAAACATTGTAATACTTACCGGTGCTGGTATTAGTGCAGAAAGTGGAATTAAAACCTTTAGGGATGCTAACGGACTTTGGGAAGGACACAATGTTATGCAAGTTGCCTCGCCGCAAGGTTTTACAAACAATCCAGCCTTAGTATTACATTTTTACAACCAGAGAAGAAAGCAATTATTAACCGTAAAACCAAATAATGCACACCTAGCGCTAACCAAACTAGAAAAGCAATACAATGTGACCATTATTACCCAAAATATAGATGACCTACATGAACGTGCTGGTAGTAAAAGTGTGATCCATTTGCATGGAGAACTCCTAAAAGCACGCTGTACCAAAGATGAATTTTTAGTCCTTCCTTGGAGCAAGGAGCTGGTTTTAGGCGATTTATCCGAGACTGGAAATCAATTAAGACCTCATATTGTTTGGTTTGGAGAAGAAGTTCCTTTGTTAGAAAAAGGAATAGAAATCATCCAAAAAGCAGATATACTAATAATTATAGGAACCTCTATGCAGGTTTACCCCGCAGCTAGCTTGGTACATTATGTGAAGCAAAACATTCCTATTTACTTTATAGATCCCAAACCCAATATTAAGGCTAGTGATTTTAACAATCTAACCATACTTGCAAAAACAGCAGTTGACGGCGTTCCTATTTTGGTTGCTGACCTAATTGATAAAGCAACCTAGTTTTTTTTGCCCAATCTATAACAGCAGCAACCTGTGCCTCTGAAAGTTTAGCCTCGCTATGTGTCCATGTATATTCCTTTAATGGCATTTCTCCTTGTTCAACCATTTCTATGACTTCCTCTAGCTTATGGTCTTTTTTCTTTTTAGAATAGGTAGCCCATTCTGAAAAATTTAAATGCCCCTTTCCGTGTTTAATATGGTCTGCCAACCAATAAGAAACGGGAGCTATGTTATTATACCAAGGATATGTTGTAGTGTTACTATGACAGTCATAACAGCTACTTTCAAAGATATTCTGTACGTATTTAGACGGATTGGTTTCTGTTAAAAAAGCCGTTTTTAAATCGGTTTCCGCATTGTTTTTAGCTGGTCTATAAAACTGCATTGCAATAAAAACTAGCAATAGCGCAACTAGAATTTTTTTTAGTATTTTCATTGTTCAAAATTTACAACTGCAAAATACATTTTTTTTGTGACGAAATCAGAATTATACGAACGGCTTATAAGTGGAGTAAATCACTCTATAGAAAAAAGACAAGAAATTTCCAATTTAATTTTGGATCAACCTGTATTAATTCCAATTTTACTGGAAATTGTTTTGAATGTAAAAGACCCAATTTCATATAAAGCTGCTTGGGTTATGGAATTTACAGTTAAACAAGACATAACATTGTTATTCCCACACCTAAATGAGTTCACAAAAGGCCTACAAACATTAGAACTAGAGTCTAGCATTAGACCCAATGCAAAAATCTGCGAAATACTTATACTTCAATATTACACTAGGCAAGAGAACGCTATTCAATCCGTTATAAGAGAACATCATTTGGAAGAAATAACAACCGCTTGTTTTGATTGGCTCATTGGCGACCATAAAGTAGCTACACAAGCCTATGCTATGACCAGCTTACTGCTATTAGGCAGAACATTTAACTGGATACATCCAGAATTACGAATTGTGTTAGAGCAGAATTATGAATCTGGCACCGCTGCTTATAAAGCAAGAGCTAGGATGACATTGGCAAAATTATAGTATGCAATTTGATTTAATTAGTAGCTGTATCACAACAAAATCTATAGATAAACAAAGAAACTCATATACAAAGTTTAACTTTTGACTATCTTTGCAGCTTTTAAAAATCAATACAAAAGCAGATGTCTTTAAATCAATTAAATGCCATTTCTCCCATTGACGGAAGATACAGAAACAAAGTAGATGCATTAGCTCCTTTTTTTTCTGAAGAAGCATTAATAAAATACAGAGTTAGGGTAGAAATCGAATATTTTATTGCGCTTTGCGAGATTCCTTTGCCGCAACTAGAATCTTTTGATTCGACTTTGTTTGAAAACTTACGTTCTATATATATTAATTTTTCTACGGAAGATGCTTTAGCCATTAAAGAGATAGAAAAAGTAACAAACCATGACGTAAAAGCTGTTGAATATTTTATTAAGAAAGAATTTGACAAACTTGGTTTAGAAAAATTCAAAGAATTTATACATTTCGGGTTAACGTCACAAGACATTAACAATACTGCTATTCCGCTTTCTATTAAGGAAGCTATGAATGAAGTGTATGTACCTATGTATTTTGATGTATTAGAAAAGCTTGAAGAATTAGTTATCGAATGGGCAGAAATTCCGATGCTCGCCAGAACACATGGACAACCTGCATCTCCTACCCGTTTAGGTAAAGAAATCGCTGTTTTTTCAACACGTCTAAAAGAACAATTTAATTTATTAAATGATATCCCTAGTGCTGCTAAATTTGGTGGAGCTACGGGTAATTTCAACGCACATAAAGTTGCCTACCCTGCAATAGACTGGAGAGTATTTGGACAAAAATTTGTGCAAGAAAAATTAGACCTACAATACTCATTCCCTACAACGCAAATAGAGCATTATGACCATATGGCTGCTTTATTTGATAATGTAAAACGTATCAATACAATAATCATAGATTTAAATCGGGATTTCTGGACCTATGTTTCTATGGATTACTTTAAACAAAAAATTAAAGCAGGTGAAGTAGGGTCTTCCGCTATGCCGCATAAAGTAAATCCGATAGATTTTGAAAACTCTGAAGGGAATTTAGGAATAGCCAATGCCATTTTTGAGCACTTATCTGCCAAATTACCCGTTTCTAGATTACAAAGAGATTTAACAGACAGTACGGTACTTAGAAATGCCGGTGTTCCTTTTGCTCATACTATAATTGCTTTTGGATCTACATTAAAAGGATTGAATAAATTATTGCTAAACAAAGAAAAGTTTGAGCAAGATTTAGAAAACAACTGGGCTGTGGTTGCTGAAGCTATACAGACAATTTTAAGACGTGAGGCCTACCCTAACCCTTACGAAGCTTTAAAAGGATTAACAAGAACCAATGAAAAAATTAATCAACAATCTATTGCTAACTTTATAGATACCTTGGAAGTTTCTGAACTTATTAAAACAGAATTAAAAGCGATAACGCCAAGTAATTACACGGGGATTTAAGACCCCCTCAGCAATAGTTATTTCAAAAACAAAAAAGACCGCCAGGTGCGGTCTTTTTTAGTATATATCAATTAATATTACTTGTTAATTTGTACTTCATGTGGGTAAGGGATTTCAATACCCGCCTTATCCAATGCTAATTTGCTACCTTCTATAGTCGCAAAAAACACATCCCAATAATCTTCTGGCTTACAAAATGGACGAACAGCCAAGTTAACAGAGCTATCTGCCAATTCTGAAACATTTACAGAAGGTGCCGGATCTAGTAAAACCTTAGGGTTAGAAGTTAACACCTCTAATAATACTTTTTTAGCTTTTTGTAAATCTTCACCGTAACCAATACCTACAGTTGTATCTACACGAATTTTACCTTCCGCTGTATAGTTAATTATATTTCCATTAGACATAGCTCCATTGGGTACTATAGCCAGTTTATGTTCTGGAGTAACCAGTTTGGTCGTAAAAATATCGATCAATTTAACGTGTCCTAAAGTGCCTTGGGCTTCTATTAAATCGCCTATTTTATAGGGTTTAAAAATCATAATCAATACACCGCCAGCAAAATTACCTAGGGATCCTTGTAATGATAGGCCAATTGCCAAACCAGCAGCAGCTATAACAGCAGCAAAACTTGTAGTTTCCACGCCTAAAGCTCCAACAACAGTAATTATTAAAAAGATTTTGAGTGCCCACCCAGCCAAATTCAATAAAAATTTCCGAAGCGACTCATCATAATTACTTTTGGCCATCATTTTTCTGGAAGCCCCTATAATTTTTTTAATGACCCAAGAACCTATAATAAAAATTAAAATGGCCTTTAATACAGGAAATCCATATGCAGTAACATACTCCATAATGACATCAGGAGATAAGTTCTCCATAAAATTTATACTTGCAGTTGTTGCGTCTACAGCGTCTTGTAACATCATACCTTTATTTTATAGTTAATGATGCTCTAAGATAAATGATTTTTTTTTATAAAGTTATTAAGTTTAATTCACAAGTGTAAGCCCCGTTTTTGAATGCTCAAAAACGGGGCTTACACTGTAATCTAGATCCCTAATTTATTGACCAAAAACGCTTCCTAAACCTTTTAATGCTCCTTCATTTATATCAGATTTTTCCATCGCTCTAATTAATTGGCCCAAATCTGCTGGGTTCATATCCTTACCTATTACACGAATTAAGGCAAAACCTTCTTTGTCTCTATGCCCGTAAATTATCACCTCATCTATAGCATCTTCATTCCCTATATACTTTACCACACCTTTAGCAAACTTCGAATTAATTTTCATTAATTGCGTAAACTTTTTATTGTCTAAAATATTATTCACTTTAAGCTTTTCCGCATTGTATGACACACTGTTTTCTCCTGTTTTTTTAAATGCCAAAACATTTAATTTTTTAATGGACTCCACTGCTTTTTTCTCTTCTGCTGTTAAATTTGCACCTGCAATATTTAAAATACTTGTTGGAATATCAAAAGATAAAAAATTAGAATTTTCACTACTATCTACATAATACTCTTGTAGGCTCTGACTAGATGAGCAGCTAGCTAGAGATACTACCAAAATCAATGCTGCTGCTATATTTTTAATACTATTTTTCATTACTCTGTCTTTTTAGAATTGTTAAAAAAAGTAGCATTGAAAAAACATTTCAATGCTACTTTAGAAATATTAATTTTGGTTTACCTTATTTAATTCATCCGGTAAATTCATTTTTTTAGTAAAAGAACTAATTTTATTTAGGTCAATATCACCAGTAATTGAAAGCAATACAGTTTCTATTTTTCTATTATCAAAATTTACATCTTGTATTCCACTAATAAACATAAGCAACTCACTTACGTGGTCTGCATCTTTACCATTTTTTATATAAAATTTAATATTTGTTTGTTTATCCTTAACACGCATTAACTCTTCCAAAGATGCAGATTTCAAATAAGATTTTACGGCTGAATACATGTCTGCCCCTATTGTTTTATCTTCTGTAATAAATACTTTTAAGCTGTTTGTACTTTTCGCTATATCAATAAAATCTTGTGTTTCTTTATCATCTACTTCTACATCAATTTTTGTTAGCAGATTAAACATACTTTTATTAATAACTACAGATGTAACATTATCTAAGTCTTCAAACCGATCAAACAGAGACTGTGAAAATCCAGCGAATGGCAATGCAGCTATAACTGCTATAATTACTATTTTTTTCATGATTTTAATTTTAATTGTTAGTGTAAATTTTATTTGTCGTTTCTTCTAATTTTTCAAGGTATACCAGTTTCTCTGTCCCTTTATTTAAATTTTGAGCAATAAGACTAAAAGCTTTTTCTGTTTCATTTAATACGTATTCTGCTTGCTTTTGCTCTCGGTAATCATTACCAAAATAAATTCCAAATACTAAAACTGCTACGGCTGCTACGGATAACCATTTATAATTACTTTTTCTAGGTTTTAATGGTACCTGCTTGGTAAACTGTTCTTCTTTGGCAATAGAAAAATATTGAAACATAGCGGTATATTCTTTTAAATGAGGTGCTACATCTCCCTTTAAAAAATAAGCCCTTACTATTTCTTCTTCAGCCACTGTTGTAGTAGCTTCCATATACTTTTCTATTAACTTTTCTATATTATGCAATTCCATAATTATGTTTTTCCATTAATTTTTCTCTTACAGTTTTTCTTGCTCTAGACAATGCTACCCGTACTGCAACTGGTGTCATCTCTAGTAGTTTTCCTATTTCATCAAAATCATACTGTTCCACATCTCTCAATTGCATTGCCATCTTTTGATTCTCTGGCAGACTCTCCATAATTTTTTCTACCCAACTCACACTATCTTGTGCTTCTACTTGTTTTTGTAAAGACGCATTGGTATCTGTATAATTACTATGAACTAACTTTAAGTTGCTTGCCTGTTTCGATTTTAATCGATCTAAACAAAAGTTCTTCGTCATTGTCATTGCAAATGCCTCTACATTGTCATAACTCTTCATACGATCGTTTTTAGACCATAATTTTAAAAGTATTTCTTGCGTGGCGTCTTCCGCTTCTTCCGTAGAAACAAGCAATCTTTTTGCTAACCTAAAAAGCTTGTCCTTAAAAGGCAAGACCACATTTAGAAATTCCGTTTGTTTCATTGTATAGTTTGGTTGTTGTAAAACCCAATACTAAGGTTTCTATAAGCAAGACGAAGTATAACGAATTTTGTTACAAAAAATTTTTTATTCTTAAAGTTGTTAGTAATTTTCATTCTTAAAAACCGACGTAACATTTATTACGTATATCTTATATATAATTATAAATGATACACATCTGGAATGATAATTGCTACTACCCAATTATTATTTCCATACTAAAATTAAAAAACTACTATGAAAAAAACTGTATTTCTTTTATCTGGGTTGATTCTTTTTTTATCCGCCTGTAACAAAAATGACGATGATAGTGGTGACAATACTGGAGACGTTGTATTAGAAAGCGAAATAAATAAATTTATCTGGGAAGGATTAAATCACTGGTACTATTGGCAACCAGATGTGATAAACTTAGTTGACACAAAAAATGATGATCTTAACGGTTTTAATACATATTTAAATAGTTACAACTCACCTGAAAGCCTTTTTGATGATCTTGTATACACCAGTAAGGATGATTTTTCTTGGTATATAGAAGATGTAGCTGAGCAGATAAATAGCTTTAATGGTATTAGCACCTCCTATGGAATAACAAGAGGTCCGCTAGTACAAGTATTTGGCACGAACAATGTTGTTCAAGTGGTTGCCTATACTTCTCCTAATTCACCTGCAGCAATTGCTGGTATTAAAAGAGGTGATATTATAGCTAAAGTTGATGGAACTATATTGACTACAGAGAACTACTTATTAATAAATAATCTTTATACAGAAGAGAATTTAACGTTGGGTTTTGCTACAGTTTCTGAAGACAATACGGTTACCCAAACCAATGAAGTAAGCCTTACAGCTGAAACCGTATCTACAGACCCTGTACATTATACTAGTATTATTGAGGAAGGTGGCAAAAAAATTGGGTATTTAGTTTATAATGGGTTTCGAGGTACATACAATGGCGAATTAAATGACGCTTTTGCTGAATTTAAAACGGCTAATATTGATGAATTAATTTTAGATTTTAGATACAATGGCGGTGGTTCTGTTCTAACATCAGCCTTATTAGCGAGTATGGTAAATGGTAGTGTTCCTGCTGAAAGTAATGCTGCAATTTTTGCAAAGCTTACCTATAATGCAAAACGAAATGCCGATAATGGTTCCGTTTATCCATTCTTTGATAACGTCTATTTATACAACAAAACTTCTGGAGATTATGAAGGTTCAACAGCTATGAATAGATTAAGCAATATAAGTAAATTGTATGTTATTACATCCGAAAGAACAGCTTCTGCCAGTGAAATGATTATCAACGGACTAAGACCCTATATGCCGGTAATAACTATAGGAGAAACTACCGTTGGTAAAAACGAAGGCTCTATTACAGTAGTAGATGCTCCAAAAGGAAATAGTGATGAACCATTTACAGACGCAGACAATAGAAGCACAAAACATACAATAGGTATGCAGCCAATCGTTTTTCAAATATTTAATGCCGAAGACAGTAACGATTACAATGATGGTTTTATTCCAAAAGTTGAAATAAAAGAATTTGAATATTACAAAAACATTAAACCTTTTGGTGATACTAGTGAAGCTTTATTACGTGCTACTTTAGATGAAATATTAGGTACAACTGGTAAATATGATTTACAGAAAGATACTGACGCTACTGTACTTACAAAAGGAGTTTCTTCTCCTAAGTTTAGTTCTGAGATGTATATAATGCCAAATGATATTAAACCTACTAACAAGTAATATAACTTTAAGGATAGGAAACAAAAGGGGCTTGCTGTTTAGCAAGCCCCTTTCTTATATTGAAAAAAACTGTTGTTATAAACTAAGGTTTAAACCCAATCTAAAATTGGCTCCTTTCGTTGTATAGCCAAAAATCTCTGTATATTCCTCATTTAAAAGGTTGCTAGCATTTACAAAAACAGTTAACTTATTATCTATAAGTTTGTGAGCAAAGTATAAGTCTAACAACGTATATGCATGTAAGTTTATAGCTGTAGCTGGGAAAGTAGCAAAATCCGAATCGGACCTGTTACCTACCATTGTATAGCTTAAAGATGCATTTGTGCGTTCTGAAAAATTGTAGTTCGCAAAAGCATTTATTTTGTGTTTAGGTAAACGGATACCCTCATCTCCTTCTCTTTCTGTAAATGTATAATTTGCTCCTATGTTTAGAGCTTCAATAGGAGTATAATCTAACTCTACCTCTACTCCACTAGCTTTAATAGTATTGGCTGCATTCTCATATCCTGTACTCCCGTAAAAAACAAAATCATCCTCTTTTCTATTAAAGTATAAGGCACTTATTCTTAAATCAGTAGAAGCAGCATACTCTAATCCTCCTTCTATTGTGCGATCTTCTTCAGGAGTTAAATCTGGATTGGCACCAAAATTACCAAACAATTGGTTTAAGCTTGGTGTAATGTATGATGTTGCATAGGAACCCAGTAACTTTACATAACCAGTGTCATTTTTAATCGTAAAAGAGGGATTAAAATTATACACAAAATGAGATCCATACTCAGAGTGATTGTTAAAACGAGCCCCTACATTTAGGTTTAATCCAAAATCAGAAACATAGACAACATTAGCGTACGGATCTACAATAGAAAAATCTTGTGTTGCTGCATATTCTGTTTCGTCATGAATATAATTCACTCCCAAAATAGTATAAAAAGCATTGTTAAAATTGTATTTATTATAGACATCAACTACACTATTTTTTCCCTCGTAAGCACTTGGAAAGGCTGATATATTTTCTGAACTATACTCACTAAATGCTCCATTTAACACAATAGATCCATTCGTATAAGTAAAAATAGATGACAAGCCCGCTCTTTTTTGTTCACTTATGAATTCGTATGGTGCATCTATCATCCCAAAAGACTCATCATACGCACCACTGTTTTTTGTTTGATTACCAAAAACGTTTACAGAAAAGGTTTCAGAAAAAGCATAGCCTATATTAATATCTGTACTATAACTAGAAAAGTCATCCTTTTCGTTGGCGGGTGTAACTAGGGCAGACAAGCCATTGGAATATCTATTAGAAAACCCCACTTTATAGGTAAACTTTTCTACAGTACCACTTACGAAGGCACTGTTGGCAAAATCGTTTACATCATAATTTTGAGCTATCGTTGTTTGGTTGGTACCAACACTTGCTTGGAAATTACCAGACATACCTTCTTTGGAAGCCTTTTTTGTAGTAATATTAATTACAGCTGTTGCTGCATTTGTACCATAAAGTGTACTCGCTGCCCCTTTAACAATTTCAATAGATGCTATACTTGCCACAGAAAGCAATCGTAAATCGTACTCTTGCCCAACAGAAGAGGGGTCAGATACACGCACACCATCTATAACAATTAAGACTTGCCTACCTCTGCCTCCACGTGCATACACCCCCAAAACAGCACCTTCTCTGCTAGTCGTACCTGCAATTGAAAAACCACTTTTGGCATTAATGATTTCGGCTACTGTTTTGCCTTGACTTCTTTCTAATTCTTCTGCTGTAATTTTTAGTACTGTCTTACCAGAGTTTTCTCTTTTTAGGGCAAAACGAGAATCACTAACCACAACTTCATCCAATTGTTGAATTGTAGCTTGTTCTTGTGCCATTACACTTGTGCTCGCAATTGCAGCGGCACATAAACCAATAAAATTTTTGTTCATTTTGTTTCATTCATAAACGGGAGTAGAAATCATATTGACTTCTTCGTATGTCTGTACACACACGTAAAACTTTTATCCCGAAAGTTTAACATTCATTGTTTGAAAATGGCAGGTCTCCTGACTTGCGTCTTTTTGTCTTCCTTCCCACCTTAAAAAAGGCAGTGGATTGTAGTTACAAAAAGCATTTACCCTTGGTAAACTTAGCTTACAGTTGCGGGAACAGTCTCGGATTTAAACCGAATTCCCTTTTAATCTTTCCGTTTCACACGGTCCGAACCAAAATTCGGTGCAAAAGTAATCCTTTTTATTCAAATTTTTTATTCAATAGTAAATTACCTTACTTTTGAATTTTTAAATTCAACCTATGCATTATTTCAAAACTTGTATTCTTTCCGTACTTCTTTCTTTTATAGGTTGTAAAGAGCAGAATAAAAAATCGAAAGACACTCCTCTATCAGAACAGACTTCTATTGTAGCAATCAGCTACGCCAAAGGGTTTACCATAGAAAAACAAGCGAATGGAGTTACAATACTAAAAATTTCTTCGCCTTGGCCTAATGCAGAAGCATCTTACACCTACGCCTTAGTACCCAAAGAAAAAGCGGCATTCGTTACCTTAAACAAAGATCAATACGATGCCATTGTTACGGTGCCCATAGAAAAAATTGTGGTCACCTCTACCACTCATATTCCCGCCTTGGAAGCCTTAGATGTATTGGATAAACTCATTGGGTTTCCAAATACAGATTATATTTCATCCCTCAAAGCTAGAGCACAAGTTAAGCAAGGTACTATTGAAGAATTAGGCACCAATCAATCTATTAACACAGAAATGGTGATTGCCTTAAATCCTGATGTTGTAGTTGGTTTTAGTATAGACAACCAAAATAAAACCTACAACACGCTGCAACGCGCAAATATCCCTGTGGTTTATAATGGTGATTGGACCGAGGAATCTCCACTTGGAAAGGCGGAATGGATCAAATTTTTTGCTCCTTTTTTTAAGGCTGAAGCAAAGGCAGATTCTATTTTTAAAACGATTGAAAAGGACTATACTGAAGCCAAGGAATTGGCCAAAAAATCTAAAACCAGGCCTAGTGTTTTAACAGGTGGTTTGTACAAAGATTTATGGCATGTGGCTGGCGGAAAAAGTTGGATGGCTCAGTTTTTAAAAGATGCCAATGCCAATTATTTATGGAGTAATTTAGATGAAACTGGGGGTGTTGGTTTAAGCGTTGAAAGTGTTTTTGACAAAGCTAGTACAGCCCAATATTGGATTTCGCCATCTAACAATAGCACCTACAAAGAAATGGCCAATGCCAGTGAACATTACCAACAATTTGATGCTTATAAAAATAAAAAAATATACACCATAACATTATCAAAAGGAGAAACGGGAGGGGTACTCTTTTTTGAACTCGCACCCAACAGACCCGATTTGGTGTTAAAAGATCTTATCCATATTTTTCATCCAGACCTCTTACCAAAACACAAGCCACTATTTTTTAAACCCTTACAATAACGTGCAGCATCCCAACTCCTACAAATTATCCTTCTTATTATTACTTGTTTTACTTGTAGTTTGCTTTGGTATTAGTATAAGTTTTGGTTCGGTTAGTATTCCTTTTTCGGATACTTTAAGTGCTATTTTTGGAGGAGAAACACAGAAAGAATCTTGGGGGTATATCATTAAAAATTATCGAATTCCAAAAGCAATAACGGCTATGTTAGCCGGTAGCGGCCTTGCCTTAAGTGGGCTGTTAATGCAAACCCTGTTTAGAAATCCATTAGCCGGTCCCTTTGTATTGGGCATCAGTTCTGGTGCCAGTTTGGGTGCTGCAATCTTAATTATGGGCTCTTCCTTACTCTCGGGGTTTCTAACTTTTGGCCTTGTAAATGACCTTACAATTACCATTGCTGCAAGCCTTGGTAGCTTTGCTGTATTATTGGCAGTAATGCTCGTTGCTGCTAAAGTAAAAGATACAATGGCCTTGTTAATTATTGGATTAATGTTTGGTAGTATTACGGCAGCCATTGTAAGTGTACTCTCTTATTTTACAGCGGCTGAACAATTACAACAGTACATATATTGGTCTTTTGGTAGTTTGGGTAACCTCTCTTGGAACCAATTGGCTTTATTGGGTACCATAATTAGTATTGGAATATTTTTAAGTGTACTCTCTATAAAATCGTTAAACGCTTTTTTATTGGGTGAAAACTACGCGCGTAGCCTAGGGGTGAACATCAAAAAGCAACGCTATATTATTATCGCAGCTACCGGATTACTAGCTGGCGGTATAACTGCTTTTGCCGGACCCATTGCTTTCATCGGTTTGGCTGTACCACATTTAACCCGACAAATTTTTAATACAACAAACCATAAAACACTAATCCCTGCCGTACTACTATACGGTGCTATTTTAATGCTGCTCTGCGATGTAATCGCACAATTGCCATCAAGTGCCTATGTACTGCCTATAAATGCCATCACATCTATTGTTGGGGCTCCCGTTGTTATCTGGTTACTGGTGCGTAAAAAGAAAATGGTATTTTAATTAGCTTTTGACTTTCAACCTCCTATTTTGTACATTGTACATGATACTTTCGATTTTCGAAAAAAACCGACTAAAATTCAGCATACCAAATAAACGTATTACTTTTACCCACCAGACTTTTGACTTTGACTTATAGACTTTTAAAAAAAATCCTTTGAACCCTATCAAACCCAAAAATATCACCTTCCATGTTAGCAACCTTAGCATTGGCTATAGCAACAAGAAACAACAAAACCTTATTTCAACAGGGATAAATTTTGATTTACAACAGGGAGAGCTAACTGCCATTGTTGGGATCAATGGGATTGGGAAATCTACGTTATTGCGTACTTTAGGTAATGTACAACCAAAACTAAAGGGAGAAATACATATCGACAATAAAGTGATGGAGGATTATAAGTCGGGCGAATTGGCCTCTAAAATCAGTTTGGTTCTCACTGAAAAAATAGCTTCAAAAAACTTAACTGTACTAGAAGTTATTGCCTTAGGAAGACAACCCTACACCAACTGGATTGGTACCTTAACCTCAACAGACAAGGCTAAAATTACGGAAGCTATTACCCTAGTAAAGCTGGAAGGGCTGCAGCATAAAAAATGTTATGAACTCAGCGACGGACAGCTACAAAAGGTAATGATCGCCAGAGCTTTAGCTCAAGATACTTCAATTATCCTTTTAGATGAACCAACATCTCATTTAGACTTGTACCACAAGGCTACAATTTTAAAATTATTGAAACAGATTGCCCATAAAACTAATAAAACCATTCTATTTACAACCCACGAAATTGAAGTGGCACTACAGTTATGCGACAAGATTTTGGTCTTAGAAAAACACGACAGCAATTTTGGAACGCCCAACGAATTAATTCACTCCAATAAGTTTGACACCCTTTTTCCGAAAGACACCATTGTTTTTGATGCTACTAGTGGTTCTTTTAAGGTAGTATAAATTATTTAGCTCTTAGTGTGCCTCCTATGTTAATTACTTCTCCTATTCCATAAAGAAAACAAGAGACAAAACTGTTATCTTTACTTTTTTAGAATACAGAATTATATGAACGAATTTTTAATTTACCTTTTCATCGCAATCGTATGTCTGGCTATAGGTTATTTTTTAGGCAACTACATCGAAAACCTAAAGACGAAATCGAGTCAAAGCACCTTATTAGAGCGGGAAGCTCAATTGAACAATAATATTACTGCTTTAGAAAATAAATTGCTGTCTGTTGAAGATGAAAAAACCAGCTTGCGTAGTGAAAAAGAAAACCTGGGAAACCAAATTACCAGATATCAGGCAGATTTAGAAAATCTGCAGCTAAAAAATAGGGAGCAAAAACAGGAAGTAGAAAAGCTACAAGAGAAATTTACCAAAGAGTTTGAGAATCTTGCCAATAAAATATTGGATGAAAAAAGCACCAAGTTTACAGAACAAAATCAGGTAAACATAAAGAACATATTACATCCATTACAGGAAAAAATTCTATTGTTCGAGAAAAAAGTTGAAGACAGTCAGAAGGAAAACATCAGCATCCATTCTGCTTTAAAAGAACAATTGATCAACTTACAGAGTCAGAACCTTAAGATTACCCAAGAAGCAGAAAACCTAACCAAGGCTTTAAAAGGTGATAGTAAAATGCAAGGCAATTGGGGCGAACTTGTATTGGAAAGGGTTTTAGAAAAATCTGGCTTAGAAAAGGACAGAGAATACACGGTGCAGCAGAGTTTTACGCGAGAAGATGGTTCAAGGGTATTGCCCGATGTGATCATTAACCTGCCGGATGGCAAAAAAATGATTGTCGATTCTAAAGTTTCGCTTACAGCCTACGAACGCTATGTAAACGCAGAAGAGGAAATAGATAGAGAACGATTTCTAAAAGAGCATATTCTATCCTTGCGCAAGCATGTAGACCAACTTTCTGCTAAAAAATATGAAGATTTGTATGAAATGGAAAGTCCAGATTTTGTCTTGCTTTTTGTTCCTATAGAACCTGCGTTTGCCATTGCAATAAACAATGATAACAATCTGTACAATAAGGCTTTTGAACAAAATATTATTATAGTTACACCATCTACCCTACTGGCAACCTTACGGACCATAGATTCGATGTGGAATAATGAAAAACAACAACGAAATGCCATAGAAATTGCCAGACAAGCAGGTGCCTTGTATGATAAATTTGAAGGTTTTGTAGGCGATTTAACCAAGGTAGGTAAAAAAATGGACGAGGCTAAGGTTGAATACAAAGGCGCTATGAGCAAGTTGGTAGTTGGCCGTGGCAATATTATAACTTCAATAGAGAAGTTAAAGAAGATGGGGGCCAAAGCCAAGAAATCCATTCCAGAGTCTATCTTAAAACGAGCTGAGGATGAAGATGACGATGAGTAGGCACTAAGCCAAAAGCAACACTTAAAAAAACCACATGAAAAAAGCACTAATCAGTACACTATTCATCATTGCAGCTATTTTTGCAATGGTATACGCCTTTATCTATTATGTTCCCATAAGCGAAGGATACCGATCGGGTGAATTAATAAAATTTAGTCACAAGGGAGTTATCGTTAAAACATGGGAAGGAGAAATAAGTCAGGGGATCTCAGGAGCACAGATTTTCTCATTTTCGGTATTGGATAAAGACGCAGCCGTTATTGGGAAATTAAAAGAATATCAAGGGAACTATGTTAAAGTTACTTATGTAGAGCGTTTTGCTACTTTTCCGTGGTTAGGCGATACTAAGTATTTTATTACCGAAATAGAAAAAGAAACCTCCCCTCACTTTAGAAACTAATAGTATGAACAAATTTAAACCAGCCATTGAATCTAGGGTATCTATAACCGAATTAATGCTGCCCTCCCACTCCAATTTTGGCGGAAAGGTACATGGCGGACATATCTTAAACCTTATGGATCAAATTGCATTTGCATGTGCCTCTAAGCACTCCAGGAGCTATTGTGTAACGGCATCTGTTAATAAGGTCGATTTCTTAAACCCCATAGAAGTAGGGGAACTCGTAACCTTAAAAGCATCTATAAATTATACGGGTAGAACCTCTATGGTAGTCGGGGTTCGCGTAGAGTCTGAAAATATTACCACCGGGGTAAAAAAACACTGCAATTCATCTTATTTTACCATGGTTTCAAAGGACAATGATGGCAAAAGTATGGAGGTTCCTGGTTTGTTGGTCGAAAACATTGAAGGCGCACGACGTTTTGCACGCAGTATAAGACGTAAAAAGCAGGCCTCTATTAGAAGTAACGCTTATGAACCTGCAAACTTTAAAGTCGCAGAGCATTTGACTTCTTTGGCCAATGAAAATATTAAGTTAGTACTTAGATAGCAATTGTTATTTTGATATTCCATTAAAATCTTTTAATTTGCTGTATCTGAGAGTGATAAAATTGACCTAGTGAAATATTGCTCACACAGTTTGGCTCCAATATTCAAGATATACTAAACTGTTAACAAATGAAATACTCATTCTTATTCTTAGTTTTAATCCTATCACAATCAATATTTTGCCAAATTGTTTACCAGCCAACATTCATAGACCAATGCACTAATAAACCAATAAAAAGAGTGCTGTGGTGGGTATCAGATTCTATCCAAAATTATGGTCTTGAGTATTATGGTATGGACAAGGTTGTACTACCAAAAACAGGTAATTATCAATTAAATTGCTCACCCATTTCTACGACACCTATAGATATATCTATTACTACTTCTGGAACTGTTAAAGATACCTTTTTGCTAAGTAGACTTAATAAGTTAATGACCATTGGCGGTGATTATGATACATCTGAGTATTCACTCTGTGGTAGTCTTGCAGATGGGGAAATTACTGATTATTACAGTAATGGAAAAAAGAGAATGAAAGGTACATTTAAAAAAGGACAACCTGTAGACAGTCTGTTTACATATTATAGAAATGGTCTGCTTTATAATGTAATGACTCCTGATAAGCACGGATTTAAGAGTATAACGTATTTCGAGAATGGTCAAGTTAAAACCTTAAAAACTCCCAACAAGAAAGGATTTAAGAATACAACCTATTATGAGAATGGACAAGTTGAGGCAATAATTCATTTAAAGCGCGAGTTAAATTATGAGTGTCATAAAAAGGAAATAGAAAAGAAAGAAAGAGAGCGGGTAATAAAAAATATAATACATAGAGAATATTACCCTGATGGAATGCTGAAAATTGAGCAAATCTCACAGTCTTTTAGAAAGTGTTACCCAATTGATCAAGAACAAAAAGAAGAGAATTGGTCAAAAACATTTAAACGTAAAAAGACTGGTAAAGAATACTTTATTGATGGAACGTTGAAAATGAATCGTGAAAATGAAAAAGTAGAAGTTTATAATGAAAATGGGGCTTTGATAGAGAAAATTCAAAGAAAAAGAATTAATGATAAAGACTTCTTGAATGGTAAACACTTTATAAATGATAAATACTATTTAAATTATGTCAATAGTATGGAGGATAAATTTTATGAATACAAATGGGAAAAATTTGATTCTACTGGGGCTATTAATCGCCGAATAATTTTTAATGATGACGAGTCTGTTATGAACTCATTTCCTAAGCATAGTATTCATAATTTTATGTTTGACGAAATAATTTCCTTCTCTAATGGGATAGCAATTAAAAAACTTAGTTTTAGGTATGATCATGGAGATAATAATCTTATAAAAAAAGTGATTTTATACAATAAAGTATTCGAAAAATGGGTTGAAGAAAAAAGAAAAGATATTATACTCAAGAGAGCAGGCACTAGTATTGGTGGGGATAACGGATTTGGATTGCAACGCTTCATAAACGAGCCATTGAACTTTAATAAAATATACTAAAATACATTAGCTTAACAAGAGCCTTTATTCTATGCTATGATCTCTAGCCTGGTCACTATTCTCCCAAAAAGTACTATCTTCAAACTATTAAACATACATCCGAGTCCAAACCATAGGCTACTTACATAATAGACATTCTATAAATTATGAAAATAATACGCTTTTTACTGCTTCCTTTATCAATTACACTCCTTCTTAGTTGTACGATTAGTTTAAAGAAATCTAGCACTTCAGAAACTACAATTACATCTACCAGCTCCAGTATGGACTCTACCTTGTATCTGATTGCTACAACAGATAAAAACCCAGAGGCCAGAAAAGATGCTGTTCAAAAAATGACATTTGGTCCAAGCCTTACGGAAATAGCCAAAACGGACAAGGATTCAGACGTACGGAAATTAGCAGTGAGCAAAATGACCTTTGGGCCCAGTTTAACAGAAATCGCTAAAACGGATAAAGACCCAGAGGTTCGGAAATTGGCAGTAAGCAAAATGACATTTGGGCCAAGCCTTACGGAAATAGCCAAAACAGACAAGGATTCAGAAGTGCGAAAACTAGCAGTGAGCAAAATGACCTTTGGGCCCAGTTTAACAGAAATCGCTAAAACGGATAAAGACCCAGAGGTACGTAAAACTGCGGTAAATAAAATGACCTTTGGACCAAGCCTTACTGAAATAGCCAAAACAGATAAAGATCCAGAAGTGCGGAAATTAGCCCTACAAAGATTAGGCAGCTTGGAATAAAACTAAAATTAAACACCTAAATATAGGCCGCAGTTTAGACTTTTGATTAGACTATAAGGAACTGTATATTTAAATAATTCAAAAAGGCTTTATGACCAAAGCTTTAATCTTAATGCGTCTTTTCCTGCAAATAAATCAAAAACAAAAAACAAGGGCTTTGTTTGTAGCAGAATACAAGCGTATATTTGTATCCGAATTAACTTTAAACGCGTTGTCACCCACACTATGGAACAAACTGAATTCTTAGAGAAAAATGTATTTACTGATTTAAAAAACCTGAACGACGGCTTTGATGAAGCGTCTATTCATTACTTTTCTGAATCGGATTTCGAAACTGTTCTTGAACGCGTAGCCCATTTTGGAATTGGAGTGTATGCAATAAAACCTTGGTTTAATGATGCATTTAGCACAGAGGTTACCCATGAAGAATTTAGAAGGAAAGCAACTGACCAACGATGGTATACCAAAGCCTTTTTATCCTTCAAAAAAGGTCAAGCTGGACTTTTCTATTCCGCTTCCTATAAAGTACCCACTAAACTTTTAGCGAGATTTACGACACTAGAATCGGAAGAAGATACGGAAGCATAACCTCCTTAGCTTCTTTGAATAATAGGCTGCCCTTTGGATTGTTTACAGAAGGTAGGATCTAAATAAAAAAGCGCTGATTTTACAACCAGCGCTTTCATTATAGATCTACAATACTAGTTAATCTCCTTAGCGGCATCTGCATCTAAAAACCAAACGAGATCACCGGTAGTCGGTTTCACCAAAGTTGCTGGATAGTCTCGGTAGTTTTCAACTTCTTTTATGATCTCTTTTACTTTCTCTGCCTTACTGCTTCCTGTCACCAAAAAAGCAACAACTGCTGCATTATTAATCACCCTTCCTGTAAGGGTAACCCTTTTTTGACCAGAATCTGGATGAATGGCAACCTCACAATTTTCTGTAGCGTCCCAAAGCTCTATTTCATGCGGAAAAATCGAAGCCGTATGTCCGTCATCACCCATCCCTAAAATCACCAAATCAAATTTTGGAACACCATTTACATTGGGTAAATTTTTAGCTAAAACTGCTCCGTACCGGACTGCTTCACTTATAGGATCATTTTCTCCCTGAACACGAAAAATATTTGCATCAGGCACGGCAACTTTAGACAAGAGATGGGTTACCGTCATTTTATAATTGCTCTCCTCATCTGTTGGCAAAACACAACGTTCATCTCCCCAATAAAAGTTTATTTTACTCCAATCTATAGTTTCTTTAAAATTTTCAGCTAGATAATCAAAAACAATCTTAGGGGTACTTCCTCCAGAAAGGGCCACATTTAAAGTTTTATGAGATGCTGCCAATTCCTTAAAAAAGACTGAAAATTCCTCCGCTACTGTTTGCTTTGAATCGTATATTTTAATTTCTTTCATAACTATATTTTATATAATACAAAACCCAGAATCGTCTGTTAGACGCTCACCTGGATTTCTCCACGTATAATCACCCTCAATTAACCTATCTATATTTTCAGGACCCCAAGTGCCCGCAGAATACCCATAGGTATTTACATCTTTTCCGCTTTCCCAATATTCAAGAATTGGATCTACAAAACGCCAAGCCGACTCTACTTCATCTGCTCTAGCATACAAGGTAGCATCGCCTTGCATAGCATCTAACAACAAACGCTCATACGCTTCCATTACATTGGTATCTGCTAAACTTGAATAATAAAAATCCAGATTGGCACGCTCCACTTTAAAACCTTGCCCTGGCACTTTAACTCCAAATTTCAATAAAATTCCTTCATCTGGCTGGATCCGAATAACCAATTTGTTATCCTTATTATTCAAATCCTGTTCTTTAAAAATTTGATGGTGCGGTGTTTTAAAGTGAATGACAACCTCTGTTACTTTAGTAGGCATGCGTTTGGCTGTTCTTACATAAAACGGAACATCTCGCCACCTCCAATTGTCTACAAAAAACTTAATGGCTGCAAATGTTTCTGTTTTAGATTGTGGATCAACCCCTTCTTCCTCACGATATCCCTTTACTTTTTCTCCATTGATAACAGATGACACATACTGCCCTTTAACCGTATTTTCATACAGCACTTTTTCATCGGTCATTAACCGGAGTGATTTTAGCGCTTTAACCTTTTCATTTCTAATTTCTTCTGCGCTTGAACTAATTGGCGGTTCCATAACAATTAAAGAAACAATTTGCAGCAAGTGACTCTGAAACATATCCCGTAATGCTCCCGATTTGTCATAATACCCGCCTCGTTTTTCAACCCCTACTTCTTCTGCATTGGTTATTTCTATATGGTGGATATAATTTCGGTTCCACAAGGGTTCAAAAATAGAATTTGCAAAACGAGTAACCAACAAATTCTGCACCGTTTCCTTACCTAAATAATGATCTATTCGGTAGATCTGATTTTCTTGAAAATACTTGTGCAAACCTGTATTTAATTCCTTAGCAGAAGCAAGACTATAGCCAAAGGGTTTTTCTACAACAATGCGCTTCCACCCATCGTCTTCTGCAGTTAATCCTTTATCACACAAGTTCTTAGCAATAGCCTCATATAAACTTGGCGGCGTAGACAAATAAAAAATATAATTGTTATCTGTTTTGTATTTGTTGTTTAAATCAGCGATTCTTTTACTTAATCTATCGTAATCGGTATCGTAATCTTCTCCTAAATCTTCGTAAAAAAGTTTATCAGAAAACTGGGTTATAAAATCCTCATTTTCTTTTGTTAATCGCTCTTCTAAATACCGGCTCTCTTGAACAACTTTTCTTCTAAATTCCCCATCTGTAATTGCACTTCTACTTGCGCCCAAAACAACAAAGTTTTCTGGTAAATGATTTCCTTTAAACAAATTGTAAATTGCTGGAATTAATTTTCTTGCCGTTAAATCTCCAGAAGCTCCAAAGATTATAAGCATTTGGTTCGCAGTCTTATTCATAAAGTATTGCTGATTTTTTTTTAAAAAAAATTGATGTTTTTTTCAGTTTTATTGAGAATATTATTTAGTTTCTTCTTATAAACCTTAAAAAATGAATATTTTAAATTAATTTTGAAATAATATTTCGGCTAAATTAAGACTATTTTATATCAAATAATAGCACAACCGAACACTTAAATCAATATTTAACCCTATTGTTATATTTTACTAAAAAATGACGCATAAAAATTACGATTTTGGATTAGTTGGACTTGGAGTTATGGGACGCAATTTTATTTTAAACGTTGCTGACAATAATTTTAAAGCATTTGGCTATGACTTGGACCAAGAAAAAGTGAATGCTTTAAAAGAAGAAGGTGGAAATTTAGAACGTGTAAATGCTACTGGAGACATAGAAACTTTTATTAGCGCTTTAGCAAAACCCCGAAAAATAATGCTTTTAGTTCCTGCAGGCAAAATTGTAGATAACGTAATTGAAAGTTTGTTACCACATTTAGATACAGACGATATTATTATAGATGGCGGAAATTCTTTTTTCACAGATACAGACAGAAGAGAAGCCTATTTGCAAGAAAAAGGAATACACTTTTTTGGTTCTGGAGTTTCTGGTGGCGCAAAAGGTGCCCGGAAAGGCCCAAGTATTATGCCCGGTGGAAATAAAGAAGCCTATGCCCACGTACAGCCTATTTTTGAAGCAGTTGCTGCAAAGTTTAACGGAGAACCTTGCGTAGCTTACCTAGGCCCTAAATCTGCCGGAAATTATGTAAAAATGGTACATAACGGTATTGAATATGGAATGATGCAGTTGACTTCAGAGATATATGATCTGTTACGAAAATCATGCAAACTGACTAATGAAGAACTCCACACTGTTTTTGATACGTGGAACAAGGGAAGATTACAATCTTTTTTAGTTGAAATAACGGCTGAAATTTTTGCTCAGAAAGATGACCAAGGTTCTGGTTATTTGGTGGATAAGATTTTAGATAAAGCAAAGCAAAAAGGAACGGGTAAATGGACCTCTCAAAATGCAATGGATTTAGGAATTCCAGTACCCTCTATTGATATTGCAGTAAGTATGCGTGAAATTTCTGCTCTAAAAGAAGAACGTGTATTGGCTGACACCTTGTATGACAAGCCAATACCTGAAAAAATAGATAAAGATGCCTTTATTAAAATGGCTGAAGAAGCCTTGTATTTTGCATTTATTACTACCTACGCCCAAGGGTTACACCAATTAGCGGATGCCTCTAAAGAATACAAGTACGACTTAGACTTGTCTGTTATAGCCAAAATATGGCGTGCTGGTTGTATCATTAGAGCTGGTTTGTTGGAAGATATCTCTGCGGCTTATGTAGCCGATAAAAACATCTCCAATTTGCTTTTAGCGCCTTCTTTTGTGCCTAAAGTGCAAAATTCGGTGCCTGCTGCTCGCCAATTGGTAGCCTATGCTGCTAAAAATGGAATTCCGGCACCTGGACTAACCAATTCATTGACGTATTTTGATGCGTATACCTCTAGCAATTTACCACTCAACTTAATACAAGCTCAACGCGATCATTTTGGGTCACACACTTATGAACGTACAGATATGGAAGGTATTTTTCATACCGAATGGGATGAGTAAAAAATTATAATTTTAGAAAATTAAAGTGATTAAAATAAAAAAGCGTCGCGTTTATAACGCGACGCTTTACTTTTATAAAGACATATTCTTTATTTACTTAAATACATTTTACGTCTTGCATATAGGTTGTAAAAGTCATCATCTTTTAAACTATCTATAAACAAGATACTTTCTCCTGTACTCTTCATTTCTGGTCCTAAGTTTTTGTTTACATTAGGAAACTTATTAAAAGAGAAAACAGGTTGTTTTATAGCAAAACCTTCCAGTTGTGGATTAAAGTTAAAGTCTTTTACTTTTTTCTCACCCAACATTACCTTGGTAGCATAATTTACATACGGCTCTTTATATGCCTTCGCAATAAAAGGTACCGTTCTTGAAGCTCTAGGATTCGCTTCTATAATGTAAACCATATCGTCTTTTATAGCAAACTGTATGTTTATTAAACCTACCGTATTTAATGCCAGTGCAATTTTTTTAGTGTGATCCTTAATTTGCTGCATTACAAATTCACCCAAATTAAATGGCGGTAAGGTAGCATTAGAATCGCCCGAGTGAACACCACAAGGCTCTATATGCTCCATAATACCTATAATATACACATCTTCACCATCACAAATGGCATCTGCCTCTGCTTCTATTGCTCCATCTAAATAATGATCTAACAATAATTTATTTCCTGGAATAGACTTTAATAAATTAACAACATGTTCTTCTAATTCTTGTTTGTTAATTACAATCTTCATTCCCTGTCCGCCCAATACATACGATGGTCTCACCAATAATGGAAAATCTAATTCGTCTGCAAGAACTAAGGCTTCATCAGCCGTTTCTGCAATTCCGTATTTAGGAAATGGTATGTTATTCTCCAATAACATTTTAGAAAAATTACCCCTGTCTTCAGCTAAATCTAATGCTTCAAAACTGGTTCCTATTATTTTTATCCCGTATTTATCTAATTTTTCGGCAAGTTTCAATGCTGTTTGTCCGCCCAATTGAACGATAACACCTTCTGGCTTTTCATGCTGAATAATATCGTAGATATGTTCCCAGAAAACGGGCTCAAAATATAATTTATCTGCCGTATCAAAATCGGTTGAAACCGTTTCTGGATTACAGTTAATCATAATGGTCTCGTAGCCACATTCTGCTGCTGCCAACACCCCGTGCACACAACAATAATCGAACTCAATTCCTTGTCCAATTCTGTTTGGCCCTGAACCAAGTACAACTACTTTCTTTTTATCTGAAACAACACTATCATTTTCTACATAGCGCTTGCCATCTGCAGTTTCTATTTCCGCTTCAAAAGTTGAATAATAGTAAGGAGTCATTGCCTTAAATTCTGCCGCACAAGTATCTACCAATTTAAATACTCTGTTTATGCCTTGAGCAGAACGCTTGGTATGTACTTCACTTTCATAACAATCTAACATGTGCGCTATTTGCCGATCCGCAAAACCTTTTTGCTTCGCTTCTAACAACAATTCTCTTGGCAAACTCTCTACGGTATATTTAGAAATTTCACGTTCAAGAAAGTGTAATTCTTCATATTGACGCAAGAACCACATATCTATTTTAGTGATTTCATGAATCCTACTTAACGGAATACCCAGTTGTATTGCATCATAAATAACAAATACACGATCCCAACTTGGTACCGTTAGTTTTTGTATAATTTGATCGTAATCTGTATATCCTTTGCCGTCTGCTCCTAACCCGTTACGTTTTATTTCCAAAGATTGTGTTGCTTTGTGCAATGCTTCTTGAAAAGAACGCCCAATACCCATTACTTCTCCTACAGATTTCATTTGAAGTCCTAAGGTTCTATCAGACCCTTCAAACTTATCAAAATTCCAACGCGGTATTTTTACAATAACATAATCTAGCGTCGGCTCAAATAAAGCCGATGTAGATTTTGTAATCTGATTATCTAACTCATCCAGATGATACCCAATGGCTAACTTCGTTGCAATTTTTGCTATTGGGTAGCCTGTTGCTTTTGATGCCAAGGCAGAGGATCTAGAAACCCTTGGATTAATTTCAATAGCAATAATATCTTCTTTTTCATCGGGACTAACCGCAAATTGAACGTTACAACCGCCTGCAAAATCACCGATACTACGCATCATTTTTATGGCCATATCACGCATTCTCTGAAAAGTTCTGTCAGACAATGTCATTGCTGGTGCAACCGTAATAGAATCACCAGTATGTATCCCCATTGGATCCATATTCTCTATGGTACAGATAATCACAACATTGTCGTTTTTATCACGTAATAATTCCAGCTCGTATTCTTTCCAGCCTAATAAAGCCTTATCAATCATTACCTCATGTATTGGAGAAATCTCCAAGCCCATACTTAGTAAATCATCAAAATCTTCTGGTTTGTAGACTATAGAAGCACCTGCCCCACCCAAAGTATACGATGCTCTAATTACTAATGGAAAACCAAATTCTTGTGCTATTTCTTTTCCTTTTAAGAAAGATGTTGCCGTTGCTTGTGGTGCCATACCAATACCAATTTTCAACATCAGCTCTCTAAACTGCTCTCTATCTTCTGTAATATTAATAGCTGCAATATCTACACCTATAATTTCTACATTAAAATCTTCCCAAATCCCTTTTTCATCAGCCTCTATACACAAGTTCAATGCAGTTTGCCCACCCATTGTTGGTAAAACAGCATCTATAGTAGGATGTTTTTTAAGAATTTCAATAATTGATTTGGTAGTTAACGGTTTTAAATAAATATGATCCGCCATTGATGGATCTGTCATAATTGTAGCAGGGTTGCTGTTAATTAAAACAGTTTCTATTCCATCTTCACGCAACGAACGTAATGCCTGTGATCCTGAATAATCAAATTCACACGCCTGTCCTATTACTATTGGTCCTGATCCTATTATTAAAACCGATTTAATGTCTTCTCTTTTTGGCATTGTCTATTATTTTGCTTTGTAGATGTAAAGGCTGCAGCAAGTACAGCTTAGTCAAAAAAAAGGTGTTACTTTTAAAAAAGTAACACCTTTATTATTTTATAATAAATTCAATCATTATTTCTTGTGTCTCAACTCTGAAGATACACTAAGTTTTTTTCGTCCTTTAGCTCTTCTACGTGCTAGAACTTTTCTACCGTTAACAGAAGCCATACGCTCTCTAAAACCGTGTTTGTTCTTTCTTTTTCTTTTTGATGGTTGAAACGTTCTTTTGCTCATCTTAGAATATCTTTATAATAATATATGTAAAAAATCTAGTTCATTAGCTTTTGAAAAGCTGGGCGCAAATATACAAAGAGTTTTTTCTTTAGCAAACCTAATTAATAAAATATTTTAGTTTGTTTTTACTACTTTTGCCAAAGCAAATCTACAACACTATTTTTAAATGAAAAAAATACTCTTTATTACCGCAATTTTATTGTGTTGCACACACCTTAAAGCGCAATCTCTATTAGAATACAAACTTGCAAAAGGTGATACTTTTACAATACAACAAAATGCAAAACAAGTAATTATACAAGAAATACAAGGTATGTCTCATGAACTTACCAATACTATTGATGGTGAATACATGATGAAAGTAACAGCTATCAACGATGATTCGTATAACATTGAAATGTCTTTTACTGATTTAAACATGAAAATGTCTTCTAACCTACAAGGAGATTTAATGGATATAAAAGCAAAAGAAGTTACCACAGATAATCCGCAATCTGCTATGTTCAATGCCATATTAAATATCCCTATTTCTATAGTATTAGCAAAAAATGGCGACATAACAAGCGTTACTGGAGGTGATGCAATTATAAATAAAATGATGGCTACATCTGGGATTACAGATGAAGCAACCTTAAAATTAGTGAAAAAATCTTTAAGTAAAGAGTACGGAACCGAAGGATTGGCAAGTAGTTTTGAGCAAATGACCTACTTATATCCCACAACAAAAGTAAAAGTGGGCGATTCTTGGGAGAATAACTATACAGGCAAATTGGACACAAAAAATAAGTGGACCTTACAAACTTATGATACTGACACTACTGTGCTTAGCTGTGAAGCTTCTGTAATTATGAGCATTAAAGATGCTGTAGCCAATATGGATTTAACAGGTACACAAACAACAAAATTAACGGCTAACTCTAAAACTGGATTTATAAAAGAAATGGAAGTCATTGGAACTTCTAGTGGAAGTTCTACAATGCCTATGTTAGGCGATCAACAAATACCAACAAAAATTACATCAACAATAATTTATAAAACAATAGAGGAATAAAGATATGTTCAATAAAAACATTAAACTGGTCATAGCGACCCTAATTATAGCGTACGCCGTTTATCAATTTACAGAAGGAAATATAGGTAATGGCATCTTTTTAATTTTAATATCATTAATATTTATCTTTCTTTATTTTAGAAACGAAATCATTCTGCTTTCTTTTTTACGAATGAGAAAGCAAGATTTAGCTGGTACAGAAAAATGGTTGTCTAAAATTAAAAGCCCTGAAGCTGCTTTAACAACAAAGCAACAAGGATACTACAACTACCTGCATGGTATTATTTTTTCTCAAACTAATTTAACCCAAGCCGAAAAATACTTTAAAAAAGCTTTAAAATTAGGCTTAACAATGGACTATGATGTTGCTATGGCTAAACTTAGTTTGGCAGGTATAGCGATGCAGAAAAGACGCAAAAGAGAAGCTACTATGCTTTTAAATGAAGCTAAAAAGCTAGACAAACAAAATATGCTTGCTGATCAGATTAAAATGATGAAGCAACAATTGAAGAAAATTTAATCGCAATTAGAAAAGTTTACAATTGCGATCCTAAAAAAGCCCATCAAACTTGTTTGATGGGCTTTTGCTTTTAAGAAGAAAACCTATAATCTCGTTTCTATTATTGTAGGACCTCCTTGTTATTTTAAGTAAAACATATATTCGAATAGATACGCTTAATCTATCATATAATACCCCTTATTCGGTATTTCTAAGGTATACTTCTTTCTAGAGTCATTGTTTAAGTGCGGCTCTCTTAACCAAGGATTATGCCTCTTTAACACTTTGTAATTAATCTCATAGGTGTTTGCAAAATCTGCAAAGTTAGAAACTGGCACATCTACATCTACTGTAAAACTTGGCACAGTCGTATACATATCATCTTCAGAAATTTCAAAACCATACTTCTCTGGATGCGAAAGAATCTCTTTGATTGCCATAATTCTAAAAACATATCTCCCTGTTTCTTGTCCTAATAACAAATTGTAATAGGTATCTACTTTTTGAATGCCTAAATATTTATTAATAGCACCTGCCCCTGCGTTGTAGGATGCAGCCGCTAAGGTCCAATTACCAAACTTCTCTTTGTATTTTCTTAAATAACGACAAGCCACTTCTGTCGATTTTTCAATATGATAACGCTCATCTACATTATCATTTACTTCTAAACCATATTCTTTTCCGGTAGCTCTCATTATTTGCCAGAAACCCGTTGCTCCTGCTGGAGAAACCACATTTTGCAACCCACTTTCTGCTACTGCCAAATATTTAAAATCGTCCGGAATACCATTCTTTGCCAAAATTGGCTCTATGATTGGAAAATACTTATGTGCTCTTTTCATTAACAGCAAGGCATTAGACTGCCAGTAGGTGTTCACCAAAAACTCACGATCTATTCGCTCCATAACTTCAGGGTCATCCATAGGTACAGACTCGCCAGCAAAATTTAAATCCTCTGGTATTTCTATAGATGTTATTTTATATGCATTCTCAGGAGTTTCCATTTCCACAATAGTCTCAGCAGGAATTGTTGTTCCACTTTGTACTGCAAACATTAAAGAACCTGCAACACATACAACACCTAAAAACATTAATGTATTCTTTATAATTTTCATCATCTTATCTTTTCTTTAAATTCATTTCTTCTCAAAGATATCAAATACCTTCTTAATCTAAAATTATTTGGGGCAAATGCTCATTAAACCACTTAAACCTATTAATGATCATAATATGTGTTCCATTTGATACCGTAATACAATCTTTTATATACCGAATTGGAAATACAGGATCTTTATCACCGTGAATGTGTATGACATTAGGATCACAATTCGTTTGATTCCAATTTATAATTTGATCTAAAGACCAGTCCAAATAATACTTATCCTTTACAGACAAATACTCATCATACAACTCCAATCGCTTCGTTACTGCACCGCCAAAAGCATACTTGCTTAAAACCTCCATATTGGTCACCAAACCCGTTGGCAATAATTTGTGCGCCTTTGTATACTTAGCCAAGCGCATACGTCTGGGAAGTTCTTTATTCGTTTTTACGCTAGAAATAATGATCACTTTCTTCGTTCTCATATGTTTAGCCATCTCTTGTACCAAAAAACCTCCAAAGGACACTCCTATTAATACAACGTTGGAATGCTCTATTTTAGTGCACATTTTTTTTGCATAATCTTCTAATGTCATCCCCTTACTTGGTACAAACCACTCTAACAGGTGTTGTTGAAAAGTAGCCTCTGGCAACTGTATATTTTTAAAAATAGATGGGTTTGCCGCCATACCTGGCATAAAATAAACGTGAATCATAGTAAGTACAAACGGTTTAGCCTTATGAAAACTAGGAAATTAGGTAATTTTAACTTAGCTTTGCTAACTTGTCATTATTTATTTTCTTTCAATATTTAATGATTAAATCTTTTTTAAATATCGTCATTTTAGAACACTTTGATGCATATTTTAACTACAATTTAAAACCATACTATATGAATGCAGTAGAAATTAAAGACAATAGTTTTTTACGTCAGTACGAAACTAGAGTTAATGGACATTTGGCCAAAATAGAATACTCTTCACAAGAACGTAAAGTGTTTTTAACCAAACTAATTATTCCGGAAGAAATTACAGCCAAAGAATTTAAAGAAGATTTCATTAAAGCTGTTTTAAGTGAAATTCAGGAAAAAAACATGAGAGTGGTTCCTACAAGCCCAGATATTGCAAGTTTCTTACGAAGAAACAAAAGACAATACCAAGAGATGTTACCCGTTGGTATTCGCATCTAACAAAACTATAAAAAAGCCTCTTTTAAAAAGAGGCTTTTTTATACGATAACGCTACTTTCCACAAAATTAAACCGAACCAAACCATCTTCAGCTATTTCTGTGAGCTCTATCTTATGTACCGTATTTACCAAAGCAGGATTCCAAGCTGCTTTTACTTTGACATAGTTTTCTGTAAACCCGTGAATATATCCTTCTTTATTTTCACCTTCAAACAAAACGGTTCGTGCTGTTCCCAGCTGACTTTCATAAAAAGCCCTACGTTTTTTAACAGATAGGCCTCTTAGCATTTTACTTCGCTTACTGCGTACATTTTTAGACACAACACCTTCCATAGTAGCGGCAACTGTATTATCTCTTTCCGAATAGGTGAAAACGTGTAAATAAGAAATATCCAATTCGTTTAAAAAGTGATAAGTCTCCAAAAAATATTCCTCCGTTTCCCCAGGAAAACCAACAATTACATCTACACCAATACAGGCGTGTGGCATTACTTCCTTTATTTTAGCAACTCTATCTCTATATATATTTGTTAAGTATCTACGACGCATTAACTTTAAGATCACATCACTACCACTTTGCAATGGAATATGAAAATGCGGCACAAAAAAATTGCTTTTAGACACAAAATCTATGGTCTCATTTTTTAGCAAGTTTGGCTCTATAGACGATATCCTAAGTCTGTGAATCCCATCTACCGTATCTAATGCTTTTACGAGGTCTAAAAAAGTGTGCTCGTGTTTTTTATTTCCAAATTCTCCTTTGCCATAATCCCCAATATTTACTCCGGTAAGTACAATTTCTTTGATGCCTTTTGCCGAAATTTCTGCGGCGTTCTGCAACACATTGTCCAAAGTATCGCTTCTAGATACGCCTCTAGCTAACGGAATTGTACAATAGGTACATTTATAATCGCAACCGTCCTGTACCTTTAAAAACGCACGTGTTCGATCTCCAATAGCATAGCTACCTACATAGAAATCTACCTCTTCAATTTCACAAGAATGTATTTCTCCGAAATCGTTCTTAGACAAATCGTTTATATAATCTGTGATTTTAAATTTTTCAGTAGCTCCTAATACCAAATCAACACCATCTACCGCTGCCAATTCTTCTGGTTTTAATTGTGCATAACAACCCACAGCCGCAACAAATGCCTTGGAATTCTTCTTTTGTGCTTGTTTTACAATGGACTTGAACCTTTTATCTGCATTTTCTGTTACCGAACATGTATTTATGACGTACATATCTGCTACTTCAGAAAAATCTACCCTATCAAAACCTTCATCTACAAAGCTTCTGGCAATGGTAGAGGTCTCCGAAAAGTTTAGTTTACAACCAAGGGTATAAAAAGCAACTTTCTTCTTCATTTTTAATTAATTACAGCATTTTTTATTGGGGTGCAAATATACGGAATACTTATTAGAAAGTAGTTGATGGTTGATGGTTGATGGTTGATGGTTGATGGTTGATGGTTGATGGTTGATGGTTGATGGTTGATGGTTGATGGTTGATGGTAAAAATGTAATATCTAGCATTCACATCAACAAAGGGACAAAAAAATTTATCCACAAATTAGATCAAAAAAAGAAAACAAAGTCAGGATGCAAGACTTTTTGACATTCGACTTTTCTCTTTTCATTACTCTCAATACAAATCCAAGACCACCACGCTACTAGAAACAAGACTACTTCAGTAATAAATTATTGGATTATAGAAACTTCTATATTCTTTTTTCTATTCTCTCTTTTCACTTTCAACTTCATGGAGCCAATCGTTCTATTTTCCAATTGCAATCTTCTTGAAGCATATAGCGAATTCTGTCGTGTAATCTATTAGGTCTTCCTTGCCAAAATTCGATAGACACCGGCTTCACAATATAACCGCCCCAATACTGTGGCCGCTCTATTTCCTTACTTTCGTATTCCTCTTCCAGCAATTTGAGTTTTTTCTCCAAGAATTTCCGAGAGGGTATTACGGTACTTTGCTCAGATACTATAGCACCAAGTTTACTGCCTTCTGGTCTCGACTCAAAATAACCGTCAGAAAGATTTGGCGCTATTTTTTCTGCCCTTCCCTTAATAATAACTTGCCTTTCTAGATTAGGCCAAAAAAAGGAAACACACATATTAGGATTATTAGCTATTGCTTTCCCTTTTTCACTTTCGTAATTGGTATAAAAAATAAAACCTTCGTGGGTATACTTTTTAAGCAGCACTACCCTATTTTTAGGATAACCATCCAAGCCAATGGTTGCAATAGTCATAGCGTTAGGCTCATCTATACCCTCAGAGGCTTCTACCTCATAAAACCATTTCTGAAACAACTCCATTGGATTGTCTGATATACCATCTTCCAAAAGTTCGCTTTTCTGGTATGATTTCCTGTAGTCTCCTAAGTCTTTTTTCATTTGTTACAATCCTTTTTACTAATCAAAAACAAAGATAACAGAAAAGTAACAGCTATAAATTTAGAAATGCTTATATCCATATAACATCGTTTTTTTTACATAACCCAAAATTTAAGATCTAAAACCTTGGACTCCTAAAAAAATCAGGTAAGCCTAAACTAAGTTTTACAAAGCTTCTACAGTTTTAACTATTACCCCTACAAAACAATCATCCATACATCTTTTTTCAGAATAACCACAAATTGAGATTAGTCCATTATTCTCTGATTCAAAATAAGATATTGCTCCTTTTCTTTTTATTAACCATTCTTGCTTCGCTTTTTCATATACTTCATCTAAAGTTAAGGCATAGAATGCGCTTGTATATTCATGTTCTAGACTATTAATTTGATGTTCATTTTCAGTCCATTTTAACTGATCCTCAGGAATAAAGTCTTCTGCTCCAGAAGTGTATTTAAAATCCCGTTCAATTATTACTCCATTTAACACTGTTATCGTTGTTTCCCAACCGTAACTTGTAAAAACAGATCCCTTAGACACCACATACTTATAGGAATTATTTGAAGATTCTTTAAATTCTAACCAAGATTTTTGACTGCTTTCCAAATCACTTTGATAATTGAAATCTTCATCTGATGAGCAAGAAAATAAGAATACAGTAATAAATAATAAAGGAATAAGGTTATATCTGTTTTTCATAATAATTATTTTCACACAGATGTTGTAATTGTCACTTGGTTGCGTTTAATTGCAAGAACAATTTAATTACGAGTAATCTGAAAAAATAAAAGAGTAATATTTTGTGTCCTTAAAAGCCACAATACTTACCCAAAATTTTCACTATTTAAAGGTTGTGACTAACCTCAGAGTTTTTAGGATTCAAACTATTTTTAACAACTAAAATAACACACAACCCTAATTAAATTTAAAAAGAAACCAACGATCAGCGTTTAAAAATCAAAAGACTTGCCATCTTCGCCCAATTCCACCTTCTGAAAAATTTCTTCTGCCTCTTGTTTGAATAAATCCAAGGACTTGTAGCGTGTAGAATAATGCCCCAAGACTAAGGTACCCACATTGGCACTTTTAGCAATGGTAGCCGCTTCTTTGGCCGTACTGTGCTTTGTTTTTTGTGCCAGTGCTGCTTCTGATTCTAAAAAAGTAGCTTCATGATATAAAACATCCACATTCTTTATGTATGGTATAATTTTAGGCTCAAAAACGGTATCACTACAAAAGGCGTAACTCTTGGGTTTTGGCGGATCAAAGGTTAACTGCTTATTAGGAATCACAGTACCATTGTCTAGCTCCATATCCTTCCCATTTTTGATTTTCTGATAGTAGCATTTGTCGATCTTATAAGTTGCTGCTGCTTCAACATTTAATTTGCGCTCTGTTTCCTTTTCTTGAAACAAAAATCCATTGGTATAAATTCTATGATTTAAGGGAATCGTAGTTACAGTTACTTTATCATCTTCAAAAATGAGTTCTGGTTCCTTGCTGGTAAGCTCATGAAAACACAAGGGATAGTTGGTCCATGAATCGCCCAATTTCAACAACATCGTTATGGCTTCCTTTATTCCTTTAGGGCCATACACATGCAATTCTGTTTCTCTACCTAACAACCGAAAGGTAGAAACCAAGCCCGGTAATCCAAAAAAATGATCGCCGTGTAAATGAGAAATAAAGATATGCTTGATCCTGGAGAATTTCAACTTACTCTTTCTAAGTTGTACTTGCGTGCCTTCACCACAATCAATTAAAAACAAATGGTTTTTTAGTTCCAATGTCTGTGCGGTTGGGTTGGCCAATGTTCGGGGTGTGGCTGCGTGACAACCTAATATTGTTAATTGCAAAATAAAACTAAATTTAAGGTTAAAGGCAAAAGCTAATAACGAAACATTAACGGTTTAGAATATTTACAATGCCATTGCTTATTTTTGGCAATTAGAACAGCTCTCTTTTTGCATTCTAATCTCTATTACCATTTTTTTATACCCACTTTTTATCCTAAAACAGCTTATGTGTCACCCCAAATTTATACCAGAGCACATTACCAAGTGTTAACTTTTAAGATTTACTTAACTCCCAAACTTTGAGAAAGAAAAACGTCCTTAACAGCTGTTTACCATTATAGAGAATCAATCTACTTTTAATTAAGCTCTAGGTCGCGCTCTATTTCTTCCATTTCTATCACATCCCTTGCTTCTTGAAGGGTTGGCACCAAACATATTGTATTTGGAGCTTCATCATAAGAGACTTTATCTGTTACCAAAACAAAGGATTTCTTTGCCTTTCTGTGTAGGTTAGATAGTTCTAAAAACTCCAACACATCTGAACTTGTTAGTTTCGAAAAAGAAAAAAGATTGACAATAATATGGTCATTCTTTATTTTCGAGTAAACATCTTTTAAATTGGCAATAAATTTAGTTAATGAAATATTTTCCTGAAAAACAATGGTCGTTGTACCGTCTTTATCTAAAACCATGCTATATTATTTTATTTTAGAAGCCAATAGATAAATAACGGCCATACGTATAGCTACACCATTTTCTACCTGCCCTAAGATTATTGATTGATTAGAATCTGCCACATCACTTGTAATTTCCACACCTCTGTTTATTGGACCAGGATGCATAATTACAATTTCTTTATCCAGACTTTCTAACAAAGCTTTGTTCACTCCAAACTGCTGGGTGTATTCTCTTGTTGAAGGAAAATAGCTGATATCCATTCGCTCGTTTTGTACACGTAGCATATTAGCAACATCACACCAATTTAGTGCTTTTTTTAAATCTGTTTCTACTGTCACTCCCAAAGACTCTATATGCTTTGGGATTAAGGTTTTAGGCCCACACACCTTAACGTTTGCCCCTTGCAATTTCAGGGCTAAAATATTAGACAAAGCCACTCTAGAGTGTAAAATATCGCCTACGATTACGACATTTTTACCCTCGACATCTCCTAGTTTCTCACGAATTGAATAGGAATCTAACAATGCCTGGGTTGGATGTTCATGTGCCCCATCTCCTGCATTTATAATGGATGCATTTACATGTTTTGACAAAAACACACATGCACCAGGGTTGGGATGCCGCATAACCACCATATCTACTTTCATAGATAAGATGTTATTCACTGTATCTATTAATGTTTCTCCTTTTTTAACTGATGATTGTGAGGCTGAAAAATTGATCACATCAGCAGATAACCTTTTCTCTGCCAACTCAAAAGAGAGTTTTGTTCGGGTACTATTTTCAAAAAAAATATTGGCAATGGTAATATCTCGTAAGGAAGGTACTTTTTTAATGGATCTATTAATGACTTCTTTAAAATGATCTGCAGTTTCAAAAATGAGGTTAATATCGTTTTTGTTTAGATATTTAATTCCTAATAAGTGCTTTACACTCAATTCGCTCATTTTCGTTGATTTATTCATTAATTAAATACACAATATCTTGTCCATCATTTTCCTCCCAAAGCACTTGTACCTTTTCTCCATTAATGGCATCTACCTGTCTACCCCTATAATTAGGCTGAATAGGTAAGTGTCTACTAAACCTGCGATCTATTAACGTTAGTAATTCAATTTCAGCAGGTCTGCCAAAGGATTGTATCGCTGTTAATGCAGATCTTATGCTTCTACCTGTATACAGGACATCATCTATAAACACCACTTTTTTATCTTCTACCAGAAAATCGATATGGGTTTTACTTGCTTCCAAGGTTTTTTCTCCTCTTCTAAAATCATCCCTATAAAAAGTGATATCTAATGATCCTAAATGAATCTCTTTCACGTTGTAATCTTCTCGTAGAAGATTGGTTAACCTCTTAGCTAAAAAAACCCCACGAGGTTGCAGGCCTATTAAAACGGTATCCTTAAAATCCACATGGTTTTCTAAAAGTTGACAAGCCAAACGATGTAATATGATTTGGATTTCTTTTGAGGAAAGTAGTACTTTTTTACTCATAGGTTAGGCGACCAACGCTTTTGTTTTACAAAAATAGGAATTTATAGTGAAACACAATTAATGAAAATGGATTCTTTATTTTAAAACTTGATAACTTATTTAGTTTTAAGCATAAAAAAAGCCTGAACAATTAGTTCAGGCTTTTTAATACATTAAAACAGTAGCTTACTTTTTACTAGCAGCATCCATTTTATCTTTTAACGCTTGTAAAGCTTCATTAGCATCACCAATTGTTGGTTTCGCTTCATCAGCCGCCGCTGCTTGTTTTTTAACAGCTGCTTTTACATTACGTTGCTCTTCTTCTCTGAAAATTGCAGTATGACTAGCGACAACTCTTTTGAACTCTTTATTGAATTCAATGATTTTAAAGTCTGCTTCCTCACCTTTTTCAATCTTCTTACCGTCTTCTTTTTCTAAATGACGTGTTGGTACAAATGCAGCGATGTCTTCATTAAAGTTAACAATTGCTCCTTTGTCTACGATTTCATCTATAGTTCCTTTATGAACTGTATTTAAAGCGAATTCAGTCTCATATTTATCCCAAGGATTCACAGTAGTTTGTTTGTGACCTAAACTCAATTTACGAGATTCTACGTCTAATTCTAACACTTCTACTTCTAAAGTTTCACCAACGGTTACAAACTCAGATGGATGCTTAATTTTCTTAGTCCAAGAAAGATCAGAAATATAGATTAAACCATCTATACCTTCTTCCATTTCTACAAACACACCAAAGTTCGTAAAGTTCCTAACGATACCTTTATGTTTAGAACCTACTGGGTATTTCCCTGTAATATCTGTCCAAGGGTCTGGAGTTAATTGCTTGATACCAAGAGACATTTTACGATCATCACGATCTAAAGTTAAGATTTGAGCATCGATCTCATCTCCAACTTTTACAAAATCCTGAGCCGAACGCAAGTGCGTAGACCAAGACATTTCTGATACGTGTACCAAACCTTCAACACCTTCAGCAACTTCAATAAACGCACCGTAATCTGCAATAACAACTACTTTACCTTTAACTTTGTCGCCTACTTTCATTTCTTCGCTAAGCGCTTCCCATGGGTGCTTCTCTAATTGTTTAAGACCTAATTGAATTCTAGATTTGTTATCATCAAAATCTAAAATCACAACGTTCATTTTTTGGTCTAACTCAACCACTTCATTTGGATGATTAATTCTACTCCAAGAAAGATCTGTAATATGGATTAGACCATCTACACCACCAAGGTCAATAAACACACCGTAAGAAGTAATGTTTTTAACAATACCTTCTAATACTTGTCCTTTTTCTAATTGACCAATGATTTCTTTCTTCTGCTCTTCAATATCAGCCTCAATCAATGCTTTGTGAGATACAACTACGTTCTTAAATTCCTGGTTAATCTTAACAACCTTGAATTCCATGTTTTTACCAACATATTGATCGTAATCTCTAATTGGCTTCACGTCTATTTGAGAACCTGGCAAGAATGCCTCAATTCCAAATACATCTACGATCATACCACCTTTAGTTCTACACTTCACGTGACCATTAACGATTTCTTCTTTTTCACAAGCGTTATTAACTCTATCCCAAGCCTTAATTGTTCTCGCTTTTCTATGAGATAATACTAATTGCCCACTTTTGTCTTCACGAATATCAATTAAAACCTCAACGCTATCGCCAACTTTAAGATCTGGATTGTAACGAAATTCGTTTAAAGATATAACACCTTCAGATTTAGCATTAATATCAATTATAGCTTCACGCTCAGTCAAATGAACAACTTTACCTGTAACTACTTCTTCATCTGCAGTGTCTACAAAGTTTTCAGCAACCATTGCTTCAAACTCTTCTAATTTAGAATCGTCTACACGTTCAATTCCTTCTTCGTACTTATCCCAATCAAAACTTGCCAAAAATTCTTTCGGATCTTGTTTAGGAGTTTCTACTTTTACTTCTGCTGCCGTTGTAGTTTCTTCTACTTGGGCATTTGTTTTGTCTTCAGCCATTTGCTGATTAAAATTTGTATTTCATAGCGCTATAAGAGTTAGACTTTCACTATGAAAGATGTTAATTAAATTTGTTTACTCCCTTTTCCTCTTACACTATAGTCGAAAAGGGGGTGCAAAAATACAACTAAATACTTAGCAAAACAAATGCTGTTTTCAACTAATTTTCAGTCACTTACAGCAACTAGAACTATTTTTATAAATTTTATTTAAAATTGCGTCAATATTTAGTATCTTGAGCTAAGATTTTTAACTATAAATTACAAGTATTATGAGTGTAAAAGCAAAATACCAAGCAGTTCTAAACCTTGGCGAAAAACTAGCTATTAAAGATGGAAGTGTCACCGAAGAAGGTGGTATCTTAAAAATAAAAGGAGAAGCAGGAACACAATACGAAAAAAATATTCTTTGGGATAAAATAAAAGAAATTGGCGGACAAAGCCCATCAGATCTTAAAGCAAATATAACGGTAGCAGATGAGTCTGTTTATCACAGACACACCGTTAAAGGAGGTGATTCTTTAAGTAAAATTGCAAAACATTATTACGGAGACCCAATGAAGTATAAGCAAATTTTTGAAGCGAATACAAACATCTTAAAAAACCCAGATGTAATTCATCCAGACCAAGTATTGGTAATTCCAAACTTATAATACCAAGCTATATATGTTGGTAAAAGCAAAACGGCAATCGAAATCGATTGCCGTTTTTTTATTGCTTCTCTATAACTCTTAATGCATAATTATACATTCGTTCAAACTGCTCTTTTAGCCCCATATCACTATTATCAAATTCAATAGCATCTTTAGATAGTAGCAATGGGGATTCCTTGCGATTAGAATCTAGGTAATCCCTGCTTCTAACATTTTGCAAAACTTCAGCATAGGTAACTTTGTCACCTTTATCTATTAATTCCTTGTAACGCCTGTGTGCTCTTGTTTCTGGTGAGGCCGTCATAAAAACTTTAAACTCTGCATCAGGAAAAACCACAGAACCAATATCGCGACCATCCATGACAATCCCTTTTTCTTTTCCCATTGCTTTTTGCATCTCTACCAATTTAGTCCGCACCTCCTTTATAGCCGCAACTTTACTGACTAATTTAGAAATTGCTAAGGTCCTAATCTCCCTTTCTACGTTTTCACCATTTAAAAACATTTCTGAGAAACCTAAATCGTCATTATACACAAACTTTAATTCTATTTTAGGCAAGGCTACCATTAATGCCTGAAAATCTTCTTCATCTTGACTTACATACCCTTGACGAACAGCATATAAAGTAACAGCACGGTACATTGCCCCCGTATCCACATAAACATAACCCAATGCTTTTGCCAATTGTTTAGCTATTGTACTTTTTCCTGTTGAAGAAAACCCGTCTATGGCAATGGTTATTTTTTTCATAGTAAACAAATTAAAATAAAGGGTCTATCAAAAAGAAACTCTTATACTATACTTTTTTTGCATTTTTCACTTTTTGCTTTGTAACTGCTATATCTATTACCTCACTCATATCTGACACATAGTGAAATGTAAGACCTTTTAAATAATCTTCCTTAATTTCCATAATATCTTTTCGGTTTTCTTCACAAAGTATTATTTCCTTAATTCTAGCGCGTTTGGCTGCTAATATTTTTTCTTTAATCCCACCAACGGGCAACACTTTACCACGCAATGTTATCTCTCCTGTCATCGCTAAACTCTTTTTCACCTTACGTTGGGTAAATAAAGAAACTAAAGATGTTAACATAGTTACCCCAGCACTAGGGCCATCTTTTGGTGTTGCTCCTTCTGGCACATGAATGTGTACATTATACTTTTCAAAAACCTCATCTTTAATACCAAAGTATTCTGCATTAGACTTAATATACTCTAATGCAATAGTTGCAGATTCTTTCATCACCTTCCCTAAGTTCCCTGTGATGTTCATTGTTCCTTTACCTTTAGATAAGATAGATTCTATAAATAAAATATCACCACCAACACTGGTCCAAGCCAAACCTGTAACTACACCTGCAACATCATTGTTTTCATATTTGTCCCTTTCCATTCGTGCAGGGCCCAATACTGTTTCAATAATCTCATTCGTTACTTTTACCTCATATACTTCTTCAGTGGCTATAGATTTTGCTGCATAACGAACCATCTTCGCAATCTGTTTATCTAAAGAACGCACACCAGATTCCCTTGTGTATCCTTCTACTATTTTTTCTAATTGCGCCTTGCCTAATTTTAAATCTTTAGCTTTTAACCCGTGTTCTTTCAATTGTTTAGGCAACAAATGTCTTTTGGCTATCTCTACTTTTTCTTCAATCGTATATCCAGAAACATTTATTATTTCCATACGGTCTCTTAATGCAGGCTGAATATTACCTAAATTATTCGCCGTGGCAATAAACATAACCTTAGAAAGATCATAACCTATCTCTAAAAAATTATCGTAAAACTCTTTATTCTGTTCCGGATCCAACACTTCTAACATTGCAGAAGATGGATCACCTTGGTGACTATTAGACAACTTATCTATTTCATCCAAGACAAAAACTGGATTGGAATATTCTGCCTTTTTAATATTCTTTAAAACCCTTCCTGGCATTGCACCAATATAGGTTTTACGGTGCCCTCTAATTTCAGATTCATCTCGCAAACCTCCCAAAGACATTCTAACATAGCTTCTCCCTAAGGCCTCTGCTATAGATTTCCCCAATGATGTTTTTCCTGTACCTGGAGGACCGTAAAGACATAAAATTGGAGATTTCATATCATTACGCAACTTTAAAACTGCCAAATACTCTATAATTCTTCTTTTAACATCTTCTAGACCATAATGGTCTCTGTCCAGTATTTTTTGTGCGTGTTTTAAATCGAACTTATCTTTAGAATAATTACCCCATGGTAGGCTAACAAATAAATCTAAATAATTTCTTTGAATAGCATATTCTGCAACCTGGGGATTCATACGCTGCATCTTAGCCAACTCTTTATTAAAATGCTCTCTTTCTTTTTTAGAAAACTTCTTGGCTTTTCCTTGCACTCTAAGCTCAGTCAAATCATCTTCTGCGGTAGCACCACCTCCTAATTCTTCCTGAATGGTCCTCATCTGTTGGTGCAAGAAATATTCACGTTGCTGACGGTCCATATCTGTACGAACACGAGATTGAATATCGTTTTTTAATTTCAATTTCTGAATTTCAACATTCATATACTTTAAGGTGGCTAATGCTCTTTCCTTTAAGTTTTCTATCTCTAACAGTTTTTGTTTTTCTTTAACGGACAACCTAAGATTTGAAGAAACAAAATTGATTAAAAACGAGTTGCTTTCTATGTTCTTAATAGCAAAAGATGCCTCACTAGGAATATTTGGACTTTCTGCAATAACCTTTAAGGCCATTTCCTTTATAGATTCTATGATAGCAAGGAACTCTTCAGAATTCTGATCTTCCCTCACTTCTTTAGTTTCACGTACCGTAGCCGTCATATATGGCTTTTCGGTTAAAATTTCAGCAACCTCAAACCTCTTTTTACCTTGAATTATTACTGTTGTATTACCGTCTGGCATTTTTAAAACACGTAATATTCTCGCAACGGTTCCCAATGTATTAATATCATCTATACCAGGGTTTTCTGTCTCTTCATCTTTTTGAGATACCACCCCAATGACCTTTGTACCATTATTAGCGTCCTTAATTAAATTTATAGACGCATCTCTACCTGCGGTTATAGGAACTACTACACCTGGAAACAATACAGTATTACGCAAAGGCAATATTGGCAGGGTTTCTGGCAATTGCTCATTGTTCATTTCTTCTTCATCCTCTGGAGATAATAATGGTATAAGTTCTGCCTCTTCATTAATCCCTTGTAGCGCCAAATTGTCAAATTCTGAATCTCGCATATATCTATTTAAGTCATTCTGTCATAATACAAACAGAAATCTATTATTTAAAATTAGTTATTTTTATTTATTCTAGCTTGTAGCCTTTACGCTTTAAGCTTTAAAAGTTTATTTTCTTTTACAAATAGTCAATTCTTATGCCAAGAGACAAAATAATTTAAAAAAATTGTAACAATTCATACAATACATCATCTATAAACCAAACAACACATTTTTTGAGCCAACAAAAAGAACATATCAATGCTTTATTGCAACAATGCAAAGAAGGCAAGCAAAGTGCACAACTAGAGGTCTATAACCGGTACTATAAAGCTATGCACAATACAGCTTACAGAATTGTAAAGCACAATGCAGAAGCAGAGGATATAATGCAAGAATCGTTTTTAAGTGCATTTACAAAATTACACACCTATAAAGGAGAAGTAGCCTTTGGCGCATGGTTAAAACGAATTGTAATAAACAACAGTATTTATCAATACAGAAAGCAACAAAAAAACAATGAAGTTGCCATTGAAGAAATACTATTTAAAGTCGAAGATGATGATAATAACGCAATGGATAATGGCGCAACAGAACTAAAGGCTCAAAAAGTGCTGCACGCTATGAAACAATTAAATGACAATTATAGAATTTCTTTGACCTTACATTTAATTGAAGGATATGATTATGAAGAAATTAGTGAAATAATGAATATTAGTTATGCTAATTGTAGAACAACAATTTCTAGGGCTAAAGATAGCTTACGAAAAAAATTAACACCCGCATACCTATGAAAGAGAACAATATAGAAGCTATTTTTAAAAATGTTAAAGATACATTTGACATAGAGGAACCAGGTTTTGGTCATCAAGATCGGTTTTTAGAAAAATTAAATTCCAATAATAGAACAGCATTTAAAACAACTAAAAGGTCGCTCTGGAAACCTTTATCTATTGCAGCATCTATAGTATTTATTTGTGCTTTGGCTATAACTTATTTTATACCTGTAAAAACAACTACAGAACAAATAACAGAAATAGCTCCTGAGGTTACAGAAACCAAATTTTATTTTGCAAGTCTTATTAATGAACAAGTTAAAGAACTTAAAAAAGAAGATGCTCCAGAAACAAAACAGATTGTTGATGATACGCTATTGCAGTTAAAAAAACTAGAAAAAGACTATACAAAATTAGAACAAAATCTAATAAACGGTGGCAGCACCAAATTGATATTAAGTGCAATTATAACCAATTTTCAGACTAGAATAGACCTTGTTAAAGAAGTAATGAAGCAAATTGATACTATTAAAAATTTAAAACAATACAATGATGAAAAATTTACTATTTAAATATATTACCATTCTTATTTTTACTATTCCGTTGGCTGTTACTGCCAATAATGATAAAGGAAAGTACACCAAAGAAAAAACCATTAAAAAAGAATTTAATGTTAGTCCCTCTGCTTTATTAAAAGTGAGTAATAAATACGGAAATCTATCACTAACATCCTGGGATCAGGACAGAATAGAAATTGAAGTACACATTAAGACAAGCGGAAATAATGAAGAAAAAGTACAACAAAAATTAAATGAAATTACGGTTGATTTTGATGCTTCAAACACTATGGTCTCTGCCGAAACAATTTTCAATAGAAATAAAAGTGGCTGGGGTTGGAGCAACAATAACACGGTAAGTATGCAAATTAATTACACTATTAAACTACCTGTAAAAAACAGCATCGATTTAACTAATGATTATGGCACCATAAGCCTAGACCGCATAGATGGGCATGCAAAAATTAATTGCGATTATGGAAGGTTAGCCATAGGCGAACTAAGAGGTAGAAATAATTCCTTAAATTTTGATTATACTTCAAAATCTGAGATTGGTTACTTTAATAGCGGCATAATAAATGCTGATTATTCTGGATTTACCCTTGAGAAGGCAGGAGATATTGAATTAAATGCAGATTACACAAGTTCCAATATAACTCATATGGATAACCTTACCTATTCTAGTGATTATGGCAGTCTAAACATTGGGGAAGCTAAAAACATTGAAGGCAACGGAAATTATATAGGTATTAAATTGGGAAAAATAAATGGTAATATAGCTATAAATGCAGATTATGGCTCTATAAAAATTAGTGAGCTCACAGAAAGTGCTGGCAATGTAAACATCAACGCTGACTATACTGGTGTAAAAATAGGATATAACCCATCGTATACTTTTAACTTTGAATTAAAATCTTCCTACGGAGGTATAAGCGGTATAGACGGCTGTACTATTCAAACAAAAGAAATTAAAAATACAAAAAAATATTACAAAGGTAATTGTGGTTCAGAAAACAGTACTAATTTTGTAAATATAACAACAGAATACGGAAGTATATCATTCAATAAAAATTAAATAAAATGAAAAAATTAATTCCACTAAGTTTAGCATTAGTACTATCAATCTCTGTGAGTGCACAATGGGGAAAACGAGTAAAAGGCAATGGAAACGTAGTAACCCTTACGAAGACAACTAGTGATTATGAAGAAATAGCGCTTTCTGGCTCTTTTGACGTAGAACTTGTTGACGGCAAAGAAGGCAATATTACATTACAAGGGGAAGAAAATATTTTACAGCACATTAAAATAGAAGTAAAAAATAACAAACTCACCATTAAGCCAGAAAAAGGAATGAACCTAAATTCATCTACTGGCAAAAATGTTTTTATCACAATCCCTATAGAAAGTATTAATGCTGCCTCGCTTTCTGGCTCTGGTGATATTGTTGGAAAGAAAAAAATTGTTGCTGATTCTTTTGAGACGAGCATTTCTGGTTCTGGTGACATTAGCTTAAAAATAGCAGCTAAAAAGTTAAAAGCATCTATTTCTGGTTCTGGCGATATTAATTTAAGTGGTTCTGCAATAGATTTCACTATTAGAGTTTCTGGTTCTGGGGATATTTCTGCCTATAATTTAGATGCAGATTTCGTTACAGCATTAGTTTCTGGTTCTGCAGACATTAAAGTAACTGCAAAAGAATCTATTGATGCAAGGGTTTCAGGGTCTGGAGATATATACTACAAAGGAAATCCTAAGAAAATAGAAAGTAAAACCTCTGGCTCTGGTGGTATTTCCAAGGGATAAAATGTGCTTAATGGAGCTAAAAAAAATCCAGAACTAAGCGCAACAAAACAACGAAAAATACATCCTCAAAAACGTTTTTCGTTGTTTTGTTGCGTTAAAAAATACGAAATTATCAACACAGTAGGCAGTAGGTAAAATCTACAATTACGTTAGACGTACAAACAACTTGACTTGAAAAATAGAAGGTATAGAAAAAGAACCAAAATTCTAGACTTTTAACTGTAGCGTAAGTGACAACTAAATTTTAAGCTGTTGGTTTTTTATTCACACGTAAAAGCAATACTACGCCAGCCACAAAAAATAATCCTAAAAATATTATTGCACTTCGCATACTACCAGTTACTTGTGCAATAAAACCATATAAAAAGGTACCTATTACAATTCCTATTTTTTCTGCCACATCATAGAAACTAAAAAAAGATGTGGTATCTGTGGTTTCTGGCATAAACTTAGAATACGTAGATCTAGACAATGCTTGTATACCTCCCATTACCATACCTACACACCCAGCACCTATATAGAAATCTATTGGAGTAATCATAAAAAAAGCATACACACAAATAACAACCCATAATACATTTACAACAATAAGAGTTTTAATATTTCCAAACTTCTTGGAAGCATTAGCTGTTAGGGTTGCTCCTACTATTGCTACTATCTGTATGACTAAAATACTTACAATTAAACCTGTTGTTCGCTCACTATCCGAACCCCAACCTATTTCTTCCTCCCCAAAATAGGTAGCAATTAACATTACTGTTTGCACGGCCATACTGTAAACAAAAAATGCAATCAAGTATCGTTTCAATTGTATTTCACCTCCTAATTTTTTCCAAACCCCTTTTAATTCTTTAAAACCGTTTAAAACAACATTTTTACGTTCTCCTTCTCGCTTATTTCCTTTTGGCAAGTAATAAAATGTATACTGACTAAAAATTATCCACCAAATACCTACAGTAACAAATGAATATTTCATAGCTTTTAGCTCTGCAACACCACTTTCATCGGTTACTATTCCAAAAAAATCTGGTTTCATTACCATTGCTAAATTAAACAGCAACAAAAGAACACTACCCAAATACCCCAGAGAAAAACCTTTGGCGCTAATTCGATCCATTTGTTCTGGATGAGCAATATCTGGCAAATATGAATTGTTAATAGCAAAACTTACCCAAAAGCCTACTAGTCCCATAAAAAAACAAAGCAATCCTACATAAATGTTATCCAAAGAAAACCAATACAATCCTACACATGATAAACCACCTAAATAACAAAAGAACTTCATAAACATTCTTTTGTTCCCTAAATAATCGGCCACACCAGAAATTAAAGGTGTAATAACAGCTATAAAGACAAAAGCAAGCGAAGTGGTATAGCTTATAAGTGGTGCCCTAGCGATTTCACCTCCGAAAATTGTTATTTTTTCTATACCTGCTGCTCTAAAAAGAGCGCCATAAAAAATTGGAAATATTGCCGAAGCAATGACTAAACTATATACCGAATTCGCCCAATCATAAAAAGCCCAGGCATTTAGGAGTTTTTTACTTCCTTTCAACAATGAAATACTTGCCATATATAAAAATTAAAGCTGTTCAGTTTTTTTGAACAGCCTAATATACAATTATTAATGAGGTTTACTTTTAACCTTATACTACTTAAAAGAAGTAACTCCATACTTTTGAGCTTCTACTTTTGCTAAAGGTGCCCATTGAGTAAGGTTATTAATCCTAGTGTCATTAGACGGGTGTGTACTCATAAACTCTGGTGATGCCGCTCCTCCACTATTTGCCTTCATTCTTTTCCAAAGTTCTGCTGCTTCATCCGGGTTATAACCTGCAATTGCCATAATTTGCAATCCAATTCTATCAGCTTCTGTTTCGTGACCCCTACTAAAAGGCAGCATAACACCAAGCTGTGACCCCATTCCATATGCCTGATTAAAGGTGTTTCTAGCTTGCTCATCTTTAATCAGAACGTTGCCAGCAACCGCACCTATTTGTTGAAACTGTCCTGCTGTCATACGCTGTGCGCCATGATCTGCAAGTGCATGCGCCACTTCATGCCCCATAACCACTGCTACCCCTGTTTCTCCTTGGCAGATAGGTAGTATTCCCGTATAAAAAACAATTTTACCTCCTGGCATACACCAAGCATTTACTGTCTTATCATCTACAAGGTTGTACTCCCATTTGTAATCATTTAAATAACCTGGATATCCATTAGCCGTTAACCAACGTTCCGCTGCTGCTGCAATTCTTTGTCCTACATTGGTAATCATCCTAGCGTCTGCAGTGCCTGTTATTGTTTTATTTTCTGTTAAAAACTGATCATACTGTGCAAATGCTGTTGGAAAAATTTGACTATTAGGGTACATATTCAGCATCTTCTTTCCTGTAAAAGGGTTTACCTTACAAGCAGAAACTACTAAAAACAGCGTAAATATTAAAATTAATTTTCTCATAATAGTATTGTGTTTAGTGCCTTAAAAATACAAAAATATTATATGCATTCCAGATATCATAACTATTATTTCTATTTATTTATCACTAAAAACCAAAAATGGAACGCTTTTTGAATAATATAAAAACAAACGATTTTAAAACTAAATACTATGAAAAAAATTACAATAACCTTAGGAGTATTACTTGCATTTTTCTTAACTGCCTGTAGCGGAAGTGATGGATATGATGGATTGGACGGAAGAGACGGTGCAGATGGCGAAGACGGCGTAAACATTACCGGAAGCATTTATGAAATTGAAGGTGATTTTTCAATCAACAATGATTACTCCTTATACTATGAGTTTCCTAATGGTCCCAATGATGTAGAGGTTTTTGAATCTGATATTGTACTGGTTTATATTTTATGGGACCAAACAGTAGACACTAATGGAGATGCTGTAGATATATGGCGCTTATTACCACAAGCAACATTATTAGAAGAAGGATTTTTACAATACAATTTTGACCATACTTTTTTAGATGTTAGCATTTTTATGGAAGCTGAATTTGACATTGCTACTTTAGATGCAAGTTATACCGACAATCAAGTTTTTAGAATTGCAATTCTACCCGCTGCAATGGCTAGTGGCAAATTGAACAAAAGTAACATTAACGATGTTATGGGTGTGTTAGGTGTTACTGAAGAAAAAATTGCTCGTGTAACTTTAGAATAAAGAACTCAAAAAACAATAAATACTCGGCCTCCACTTTCAAAATAGAAGGTGGAGGTTTTTTATTTTACAGCTGTTAGGTATTTATTTAAAAATCGACTAATTTTAAACTACTTAATTAGAGACTCAAATGTATAAAAAAATATTTTTATTAAGCTTTATAACCCTATTGGTTAGCTGCAATGGAAATTCACAAAAAAAAGAAACCACCATCGCTACACCTAAGGTTGAGAAAAAGTATGCAGTTGAAAAAACTGAAGCAGAATGGAAAGCACAACTAACCCCACTGCAATATAACATATTGAGGAAAGCAGGAACTGAACCCCCATTCTCTAGTGAACTCCTAGAAATAAAAGAAGAAGGAGTTTATAGCTGTGTTGCTTGTAAAACGCCATTGTTCAAAAGTGAACACAAGTTTAAATCAGGAACAGGTTGGCCTAGCTTTGATCGGGAAATAAAAGGCAATGTGGCTTTTGATGTTGACTACAAAATTGGATACAAACGCACCGAAGAACATTGTGCTGTTTGTGGCGGACATCTAGGACACGTTTTTAATGATGGCCCAAAAAATACAACTGGAGAAAGACACTGTATTAATGGTGCTGCCGTATATTTTACCCCAACGAAAAACTAAAAACTTATTTAGTTATAAAAAACATAAAAACCGTATTAATTAATACGGTTTTTATGTTTCATAACACTCTTGTTTATTTTACTTTTAGTTTTATCATAAGGATAAATAGTAAAAAGTTATCATTCTATTATTATTCATATTTATAGATTTTCCGCATTGTTATTTGGAAATTGGTTTTGTACATTTGTGACTTGAAAATAAGAGATTAAAAAAAGTAGATATATGAGCAATTTCGATGTCATTGTTTTAGGTAGTGGTCCAGGTGGATATGTAACCGCCATTAGAGCTTCACAATTAGGATTAAAAACAGCTATAATAGAAAAAGAAAGTTTAGGTGGTGTATGTCTAAACTGGGGATGTATCCCTACCAAAGCATTATTAAAATCTGCCCAAGTATTTGAATATTTAAAACATGCGGGTGATTACGGACTTAAAGCGGAAGGTGTTGATAAAGATTTTGATGCTGTTGTAAACCGTAGTCGTAGTGTTGCTGGTGGTATGAGCAAAGGCGTTCAGTTTTTAATGAAAAAGAATAAAATTGAGGTCATTAATGGGTATGGCACCCTGAAATCTGGAAAAAAAGTATCTGTTAAAGCTGCTGATGGCAAAGAAACTGAATACAGTGCTAGCCATATTGTTATAGCAACTGGCGCGCGTAGCAGGGAACTGCCTAACCTACCACAAGATGGTAAAAAAATAATAGGGTATAGAGAGGCAATGTCATTAAAAGAGCAGCCAAAGAAATTGGTTGTTGTGGGTAGTGGCGCCATAGGTATTGAATTTGCATATTTTTATAATGCAATAGGTACAGAAGTAATCGTTGTAGAATATCTACCAAACATTGTACCTGTAGAGGATGAAGATATTTCCAAACAGTTGGAGCGTAGCTTTAAAAAAGCTGGGGTAAAAATTATGACATCATCAGAAGTTACCAAAGTAGATACCTCAGGAACTGGTGTTAGTGTATACGTTAAAACGAGTAAAGGTGAAGAAATAATTCAGGCTGACATGGTTTTATCTGCCGTAGGTATTAAAACCAATATTGAAAATATTGGTTTAGAAGCTGTTGGTATTGCTACGGATCGAGATAAAATTATGGTCAATGATTATTACCAAACCAACATTCCTGGTTACTACGCAATTGGAGATGTTACTCCTGGACCAGCTTTAGCACACGTTGCTTCTGCCGAAGGAATTCTTTGTGTAGAAAAAATTGCAGGCTTACACGTAGAACCTATAGATTACGGTAATATTCCTGGTTGTACGTACTGTATTCCTGAAATTGCTTCTGTAGGATTAACAGAAAAACAAGCTGCGGAAAAAGGATATGATATTAAGGTTGGTAAATTTCCATTCTCCGCTAGTGGTAAGGCACAAGCCTCTGGCACACCTGATGGTTTTGTAAAAGTTATTTTTGATGCTAAATACGGTGAATGGTTAGGTTGCCATATGATTGGTGTTGGCGTAACGGATATGATTGCTGAGGCAGTTGTAGCCCGTAAACTAGAAACTACAGGGCATGAAATATTAAAAGCAATACATCCACACCCTACTATGAGTGAGGCTGTTATGGAAGCTGTAGCAGATGCTTATGATGAAGTAATACATTTATAATAACAGAATTTATGAAAGCCTAAAGTCTACGCTTGTTTAAGCATTAGATTTTAGGCTTTCTTTTTATAAAAAATTATGCTTAAAACATTTAGAATTACGGCCATCTTAGAGGGAATATCTTACTTACTTTTATTTGGAGTTGGAATGCCTTTAAAATATCTTGCAGATATAAAAGAACCCAATATTTATATTGGTAACGCTCACGGAATATTATTTATAGCATATGCTATACTCGCTTTCGTAGTTTGTAGACAGCAAAAATGGGATCTTAAGAGATATGCAATTCTTTTTATTGCTTCTTTATTGCCTTTTGGAACCTTTTATATCGATCAAAAATATTTAAGCAATACGTCATTATTGGAGGAGGCTTAATTTTTCACTAAAAGATCACAATACCAAAAAGAGGTGTCCCATGCTGTTGGCTTGTCATCAAAACAATCCTCTTCGTCTTCATTGGGCGCATAATTTTTAAGCACTTTTTCTCCTATAGTATACGCAATAGGAGAATTAAAAATGGGGCCATCAAAAACAAAGGTATGAAACTCCCCATTTTCTCCGCAAGGATCCACATTTGAAGGAAGGTCTTCAAGGAAATTTTCATCTAGTATTCTGCCGCAAAAAGAGGCATCTAGTAACTTTGCATTCACACACACTATTATTGCTTTAAAACCCAATTGTAAAAATTCTTTTAGTATTTTTTTTGTGTCTTGTTTCCATAGTGGAAAAACTCCCGTAACACCAACTTCTCTTAACTTGTCTTGCCTATACTTTTTTAAGTCTTCTAAAAATATATCACCAAAAATACAATGTGTATATTTTTGTGTTAGCAACGCCTGCATTTCAATTTTCATAGTAGCATTGTAACTTTCCATAGAAACCTTTTCATCTAAAAGAATAGTTTTCAGTGGCAATTCAATGGATTTTGCTTGCGCCTCTAGTAATTCTAGTCGCAACCCGTGCATAGACACCCTATTATAAGCAGCGTTTACCGTGGTAACCAGCGTATCTATTTTATAGGTAGTAGCCTTTTGCATTTTGTATAAAGCCAAGGCAGAGTCTTTACCACTACTCCAATTAAAATAAGTTTTATGCATTAAATAGGTGCATATTTTAAGGGTAGAAAGCTTTGTATTGCTAAATCATAACTTTGTAAGCCAAAACCAAGAATTACACCTTTAGCATTGGGAGACACGTATGATTGATGACGAAACTCTTCCCTACCAAAAGTATTAGAAATATGAACTTCAATAACAGGAGTCTCTATTGCTTTTATAGCATCGCCAATGGCTATGGAGGTATGCGTATATGCCCCTGCATTTAAAATAATACCATCATAAGAAAAACCTACTTCCTGTATTTTATCTATAAGCTCCCCTTCTATATTAGACTGAAAATAACTTAGCTCTATATTTTTATAGGTAAGTTGTAATTTTGAAAAATGTTCCACAAAAGTGGTCTTGCCGTATATTGCAGGTTCTCTTTTCCCTAAAAGATTAAGATTTGGCCCGTTGATGATAATTAATTTCATACTGTAAAAATACTAAATATTATGCATAAAAAAAGAAGCCGTTTGGCTTCCTTTTTTTATGCATAATATTTTTAGTTGTACTTATAACTGAAACATAACTCCTAGGTTAACACTAGACCAAGAACCGCCATCCATACTAACTCCTGTATACGATAGCTGTAAATCCATTCCGTCAGCTATGGTATAGCCAACCTTTGGGCGATAATAAAAACCTCCATCATTACCATCATCTAACCCTAAGGCATAACCCAAATCGGCCCCAATAGAAAAATCTTCGGCAGCCATAAATTTACCTGAAGCTGCAATGGGTAGAAATTGCGCTGCATCGGGTTTAAAACCATTAAAATCTTTTCCTAGGCCATGATAATAGCCAATTGCTGGGCCAGCTTGAAATTGATCCGAGACATCAAACATATAGTTTGCATCCACCCCAAAATCCAGACCATAAAAATCGCTTACATCACCAGTTGTTATTCCAATAAATCCGCCTAAATTAAAACCTTCTTGTGCTTGAGCACCAAATGTAAAACCTAAAGCTGCAACAGCTACAATACATAATTTTTTCATAATTTAATTTTTAAAAAATTGGTTAAATGTGTACAATTACCAAACCTGCATTTGATGTTTAAGCAGATTCTTACTATAAATATATAAAATATACTGCTAAAAAAAATATGATATACTTATTTTTTTAGCAGTATATTACAAATTCAGTAAATCATAATGTTTAATGTGTTACAACACCTTAATATTTATGCTTTTAAATTAAAAAATACTGGTTATCAGACTATAGAGTCACCCTCTGTTTTATTTGTTTTTTAGAAATGCAATACGAACCCTATACGCACAGAAAATGGGTTAAAATCTCCATCACCAGCATCTTCATTCATTCCAAAATCATATCGTAAAGCAGGCTCTACACTAACATTCTTTCCTAAAAACCAAGCATAACCAGCCTGTGCTCCTAAGTACATTGAATTATAACTATCAACAGAAACACCATTTAAATCTACCCCTATTGGTATTTGACTATTTATATAGTATTTAGCACCAACTTTATAAGAGAAAATGCCATCACTAAAATAATCACCATATCCTAAACCAACTTTAACTGCTAGATCATCAACAACAAAATAACCGCCTTCAACACCAATATTCCATATTGTTTCGCCATCAACAGTTGTAAAAGAAAATCCGGTATTACCGGGGCCTTTAATCCCAGATATTAATGCTTCTATATCTCCACTAGTATTTGTATTGGCTTCTATTAACCACTTTCCTTGGGTGGTTTGACCAACTACATCGTCGCCTTGCGCTTGTGCAGCAAGTGTAAAACCTAAAGCTGTTACAGCTATAATAAATAACTTTTTCATAATTTGATTGTATTAAGATTAAGTAACAAACATAAAACCAATGTTATCATGCTTACAAAGTGTATTGTATAGATGTACAAAAATTTTGTTTAACTAACCATTTACGATGTATTTCTTTAAAACATAAGTCCGAAATTTAATAACTATCCTGTCTTTCTCTTTAGGGAGAGAGGTATTCATATATTATATTTTTATGCCAAGCCTTTTCATCGTATATCCAACAAAAAACTGCCCTTTCAGGCAGTTTCCTTGTAAATATTATTAAGTGTTCGTATTAGAAATGTAACGCAAATCCTATTTTAACCGAAAATGGGTTATAGTCACCATCACCAGCATTCTCATTCATACCATAATCATATCTGATCCCTGGCTCTATAGAAACATTTTGTCCTAAGAAAATTGCATAACCAGCTTGTACACCTAAGTACATAGCGGTTTCACCATCAATAGAAGCTCCATTTAAATCTACCCCAACTGGAATTTGGCTATTAATATAGTATTTAGCGCCTACTTTGTATGAGAAAAGGCCATCCCCAAAATAATCACCATAGCCTAAACCAACTTTTACCGCTAAATCGTCTGCCACAAAGTAACCACCCTCTGCACCAATATTCCACATTGTACTTCCATCAATAGAAATTAAAGAAAATCCTGTGTTTCCTGCACTAGATTCAGGAAGTCCACCAAAGCCAGTATTTGCTTCAATTAACCATTTTCCTTGAGCTGTTTGTCCAGTAGCAGCATCATCTTGGGCTTGTGCAGCAAACGTAAAAACTAAAGCCGTAATGGCTACAATAAATAATTTTTTCATACTTTGATTGTTTTTTAAAATTAAGCCGCAAACATAAATTCTTATTTTATTTTACTTACAATGTTTGTTGCATAAACACATAAAAACGTTGTTAAACAACAGTAAAAAGATGTATTTCAACCCACAGTATAGAAAACTATATAATTGTATTACTTTTAAACCATGAAATGGAAAGAAGGACTAACAGATTACCAACACTATTTAAAAATAGAGCGTGGCCTTTCTAGTAATTCTATTTCTAATTATGTTATGGACGTGGAGAAACTTATCACTTTTCTAAAAAGTAAAGACATAAAAGAAAACCCTAAAGAAATTGCAAAAGAAACCACCCAGCAATTTGTTTATGAGATTGCAAAGTCTGTAAATCCACGCTCGCAAGCGCGTATTATATCTGGGCTTAAAAGCTTTTTTAATTATTTAATTTTTGAGGATTATAGAAAGGATAATCCAATGGATTTAATTGAGTCTCCAAAAATAGGCCGCAAACTACCAGACACACTTTCAGAGCATGAAATAGACCAACTTGTTGCTGCCATAGATCTTTCTAAACCCGAAGGGGAACGCAACAGAGCAATATTAGAAACATTATACGGCTGTGGTTTACGTGTCTCAGAACTTATAAATCTTAAAATATCTGATCTCTATTTTAAGGAAGATTTTATAAAAGTAACTGGCAAAGGAGACAAACAACGATTTGTCCCCATTGGAGAAGCCACTAAGAAATATATTCACATCTACGCAGATGAAATACGAACTCATTTGGATATAAAAAAAGGGTTTGAAGATATTTTATTTCTCAATCGGAGGGGAAAACAGCTAACAAGGGCTATGATTTTCACCATTCTTAAACAATTGGCAGAGAAAATAAACTTAAATAAATCGATTAGTCCGCACACCTTGCGGCATTCTTTTGCAACCCATTTGTTAGAAAACGGTGCAGATTTACGCGCCATCCAGCAAATGTTAGGACATGAAAGTATTACCACAACCGAAGTTTATGTGCACGTAGATAGAACCCATCTCGCTAAAGTCATTGCTGAATTTCATCCGAGAAAATAATTCAAATTTTCGAGCAATTTACTGTAACAAATGAAGAATATAAACTACTAACAAGTACAACAACCAACTAAAAGTGAGTAAAGATCTAGAACATGTATTTGTAACAGAACTACAGAACAACCAGAACATTGTTCACAAAGTCTGTAGTTTATATACAAATGATAGAGATGCCCACAACGACCTGTTTCAAGAAATAACGATTCAACTATGGAAAGCCTACCCTAAATTTAGGGGAGATTCTAAGTTCAGTACTTGGATGTACAGAGTAGCCTTAAACACAGCGATAACACTGTACCGCAAGTCGAAACGAAAAGTAAATACCCAGAACTACGATTCTATAATTTATAAGATTAAAGCAGATGAATATGATGAAACACAAGAATTACAACTTAAACTAATGTATACCGCTGTTAAGCAATTGGGAGATATAGACAAGGCATTAGTTTTTCTTTACCTAGAAGATAAAAATTACACAGAAATATCTGAAACATTAGGGATTTCCGAGGTTAACGCTAGAGTAAAGATGAACAGAATAAAAACCAAATTAAAAACCATTTTAAATCCTTAATATATATGGATGAATTGGATATCTTAAAAAAAGATTGGCAAAAAAAGGGAGAGGAACTTCCAAAATTGTCGTACAATGATATTTATAAGATGATATGGAAGAAATCTTCTTCTTCCGTAAAATGGATCTTTATCATTAGTATTTTAGAATTTATACTGCCAAACTTACTGTTATTAATACCTAGCGTAAGAACCCACCAAATAGAAATTTACTACAGTAACAATTCTAAACATCTATTTCTATGGTTAACTATTTTTCAATATATTGTGATTTTTTATTTCATATACCAGTTTTACAAAAGGTATAAAGAAATCTCTGTTTTAGATGATGCTAAAACGCTGATGAAAAATATTTTAAGAACTAGAAAAACCGTAAAACACTATATTATTTTTAGCCTTTCTATGATCTTCTTAACGATGCTATTAATGGCTGCTAGTGTTTATTTTAATCCCGATATGTTGTCTGTTTTTTATAAAACAGACATTCCAGATGGTCTAACAGAAGAAGAGTTAAGAACAATGCTTGCAATTGGTTTTGTTATAATAAGTATTGTAATGACTTCAATTATTGGACTCATTTATTTTCTACTGTACGGTTTATTGATACGAAAACTTAACAAAAACTATAAGGAGTTAAAAAGAATGGAAATTTAATTATTTAATTTCCATTTTCTTAATTCATTTTCTTCTTCCAAGGCTTTTAAGTCTGCTTTAGATATTACTTTTAAAAATGAAGGGTCTTGCTCTATGGCGTGTCCTAGTTTATTTATGATAGACTCAAAAGATTCATCCTCATAATTAATCTCTAATGGCTCTTTGATCACCATAGATTGCAAAATACCTTTTTTCTTAATGCGTAATCCTTTTTTATCAAAAGACCGCCTAAAACCATCAATTACAACGGGTACAACGATAGGCTTATACTTTTTGATAATATGAGATGTTCCTTTACGTAACGGTTTCCAAGGGGTTGTAGTGCCTTGAGGGAAAGTTATAACCCACCCATCCTCCAATGCTGTACCAATATTAGAAATGTCACTCATTTTAACTTGGCGATTTACATTTTGTCCGTCTGCTCTCCACGTTCGTTGTATACTTATAGAGCCTGCATAGGCTAACACCTTAGTCAATAGACTCTTCTTCATAGTTTCTGCTGCCGCAACATAATACATATTAAGTTTCGGTTTCCAGATATAACCTACATTCCTAATAGTATCCTCTCTGCCACTAAGGCTCGCATTAAACACATGAAACATTGCAACGACATCTGCAAAATAAGTCTGATGATTTGCCACAAAAAGAACTCCAGTCTCTGGCAAATCTCTTATAATTTGTGACCCTTCTATTTCTAATTTATTAAAACCCTTGTACCTCCGGTGTGTAATAACAGCCAAAATACGGATTAACCATTTTTTTATAAATAGTTTATGCCCAAAAGGATTTGTTTTAAATAAGCTCATAATTCATATTATGTTGTCAAATCTACAAATTTATATAGCTATAACAGTTGTTTTAATAACTCTTTCAGTTCACTCATGATCATTGCTGTGGCTCCCCAAACCACGTAACCATTTAATTTAAAGGCTGGTACATCAATGTTTGTAGCATAAGATGTAGATATTTTTTTTGTAATGATATTTTTATCATTCATAAAATCTGATAAGGAAACTTCTATTAAAGACGCTACTTCTGCTTCTTCAATAACAAAAGGCAATGGATTATGATATAAACCAATGTATGGTTGAACTTCAAAATTACTTGGTGGGATGTATATGGATGATAATTCTCGGATTGTTTCTACGCTATTTGAAGGCACACCAACTTCTTCAAAAGTTTCCCTTAATGCTGTTTCTAACAAACTTTTATCTATTTTTTCTACTTTACCGCCAGGAAAACCAACCTGATTCGAATGTACACCTTTATAGGTATTCCGAAGCATTAAAAGCAGATTTACAACATTGTTATCATCTGGATAAAAAAGCACCATGACTGCCGCTTTTTTCTTTATAATTGTTTTATTTTTTATTTTTCGCAATGCATCAATACGAATTGAAGGCGCCATTTTTATATGAGATTCTTCACCCAATAAAGGAAGATTCTTTATTTTTGAAATTCGTTTCGTAAAATCATCAAAATTCATGCATTCAAAGATACTACCTTACAGCCTATTATTCATTTTATTTTTAAGTTTTGGCTGTGCTAATACCGCAAAAAAAGACACAAAATCAACCAAAAAAATAGAACCCAAAAAAGACAGTTTAAATTTAGATACAATAAAAGCTAAAGAAGCGCCAGAAAAATTTGTCCTTACAGAGGATAATGTATTAGATTTTTTTTTTAATTACAGCAAAACACTACAAGAGAGTACGGTCAAAATAACCACTAATTTAGGGAGTTTTACCATACAATTGTATGACAATGTACCTTATCATAAAGCCAATTTTATTTACCTTACCAAAAAAGGATATTTTAACGGCACTTATTTTCATAGGGTTGTTAAAAATTTTATTATTCAGGGGGGAAATTCAGACAATGTTTCGGTTATCAAAAAAAGGAAAGAAATAGGGCGCTATTTACTACCCCCTGATACTAGAAAAGGACACAAACATCATAGAGGAACAATATCGATGCCCAGCAGTGAAAATGACAACCCACATAAATTGGCATCACCCTATGAGTTTTTTATTGTTGTAACCAAGCCAGGCTCTTACCATTTAGATAAAGATTATACCCCCTTTGGAAAAGTAATTCAAGGGATGGATGTTGTGGATTTAATTAACAGACAAGAGGTAGATGCTGGAGATTGGCCCTTACAAAATATTTACATCCTAAAGGCTGAAGTTACTAAATAGTTAGAAGGAAATACGATATCTGGAATTCAAAGCTACATAGGCTCAAAATATGTGTCCACAAAAATTATACATTCTTAACCTCTATTCCCTTTCAACTTTGAACCTTTAGACTTTAGACTTTAGAAAAAACTTAATCTCTATAAATTGTTGGCAAGGCTATTTTAAACTTTACAGCAAGCAATCTAAGAATTATCACAACCAAAATACTTATGATATGCACATAGGTGGTTTGTATCGGAAATTGAATGAACAGAAAATAACTAAAACCTCCCAAAATACAAGCAGTTGCATACACTTCGCGTCTAAATACAACGGGGATTTCATTACACAAAAGATCTCGAATTACACCACCAAAACAGGCTGTAACTGTCCCCAAAGCTACACATATAATTGGTATGAACCCTGCTTCTACTCCTTTTTCTACACCTACCAAGGTATACAAACCTATACCAAGTGTATCAAACAAAAACAAGGAAGTACGTATGTATTTAAGTTGTTTTCTAAACAGTATAGATAGAATTACAGTAGTTAAAATGGTAAAAAGATATACAGGTTCTTGCATCCACAACACTGGGGTATTTCCCAATAAAACATCTCGTAGCGTACCACCGCCAACTGCCGTAACAAAGGCTATGATAAAAACGCCAAACAAGTCCAGCTTTTTATCCATAGCGACCAAAACACCAGAAATGGCAAACGCTATTGTTCCTAAAATATCTATAATAAAGTAAAACATGGGCTACAATTCTTGGGTATAATATATATAATCATTAATTACAATGGCTACAAACTCTAAAGGAGTCTTATCTGTTACAATATTTGTAACCTCCTTTATCTTATCGGAAAGGGAAACAATTACCTTATGGTCTCCATTCAATCTTGCAGAACGGTACAACTCCTTTATGGTTTGCATTTCCGAATCACTAAACACTGTAACTTGCGGGTATATAGGCGTGTAATTTTCAGTTAAATTGGCCACCATTGTATCTTGTAGTTTTACCTTCCTTTTTTCTGATATTACTGTGGTACCAGCCGCAATATCTCCCAAACGCTGTCCGTTACCTCGCAATAAAATGGTTAGAACAGCAATGCCTCCAGAGGACAATACCACATCCACAAGACGCATAATCCATCGAATAAAATAACTAGAAAAATTAGGAGTAGAACCATCCAACTTAACTACCCGTATAGAAAGCAATGTTTTACCAATTGTTCTTCCGTTCATAAAGGTTTCTAGCAATACATAATACAAGAAAGAAGGTAGCATAACCAATAAATACAAAGACCACATATCTTTAAAATCGATATCCATATAAACCAACAACAAAATCATTAATATTGAATAGACCCAAATAATAACACTGTCTATGATATAAGCCAGCATTCTATCACCCAAATGTGCAGCATTTTGATGAATGCTAATATTTTGAGCAGTTTCTATTTGAATTTCATTCATATTTTAGTTTCTTTGGTACAAATCTTAAAAGCTAATGCGTGAAGCAGCCTTTGTGAAGCAAAATAAAGACAAATGGACTACTTTTGAAAGTGTCCTTGCAAAGAAAACGGAAATTGATCCAAACAAATTGTCTGATTTGTACATTGAAATTACCGACCACCTTAGCTACGCAAAGACTTTCTACCCAAATAGCAATACTTCTTTTTTTCTAAATGCATTGGCTTCTGAGGCCCATCAAAAGATATATAAGACCAAAAAAGAGTCTAAAAACAGAATAATTACCTTTTGGAAAACCGAATTTCCTACTTTATTTTACTACCATCAACGTGAATTACTCATTGCTTTTCTTGTTTTTTCGTTTTTTGCAGCCGTGGGCGCTTTTTCTGCAGCCAATGAGGGCGACTTTGTACGTTCATTTTTAGGTGATGGATATGTAAACATGACCTTAGAAAATATAGAAAAAGATGACCCTATGGCCGTATACAAACAGCAAGGGGAATTTCATATGTTCTTAGGCATTACCATAAACAACATAAAGGTGGCCATAATGGCATTTATTTACGGTATTTTGGTTGGCGTTGGTTCTTTATTTATTATGATGCAAAACGGAATAATGCTTGGTAGTTTTCAATACATGTTCTATGAAAAAGGGTTATTGTGGGAATCTGCAAGAACCATTTGGATTCACGGCACTATAGAAATCTCCGTGATAATTATAGCGGGCTGTGCCGGCCTAGTATTGGCTAAAGGAATATTATTTCCAGGTACCTACTCACGACTAGAATCTTTTAAGCGAGGTGTAATAAATGGCTTAAAAATTATGCTAGCTACAGTGCCTTTTTTTATTATCGCTGGTTTTTTAGAAGGTTATGTTACAAGACATACAGAAATGCCAGATTGGTTAGCTATTTTAATTATAGCTAGTTCATTAGCTCTTATTTTATTTTATTTCGTTATTTATCCACACAAACTAAACAAACAAAATACCTATGCTTAAGAAGAATTATATAGAGTTTAAAAAGAAACGAGAATTTGGAGAAATATTAGGGGATACTTTTGCATTCTTACGCACACAGTTTAAACCTTTTTTTAGCACCTTATTAAAAATTGCAGGTCCCTACATTTTTGCCTTTTTGGTAGCCTATGCATTTTATATGTATGCTTTTAATGGTGTCCTTAATTTCAATGTAGAACGTTCTAATGATATGTACAACCCAATCCTTATGGTTGTGGCTATGTTTTTCTTTTTTGTCACTTTAATTTTCTCATACGCTATGGCGCAATCCGTTACGCTCCATTATATTAAAAACTATATTGAAAACAACGGAGAAACAAATTATTCACAAGTGAAATCTGAAGTATACACTAACTTTTGGAAATTTATTGGGCTCTCTTTTTTAGCAGGTATATGTTTGGTAATAGGGACAATGATATGTGTAATTCCAGGTATTTACTTGTTTGTACCTCTATCACTATCCTTTAGCATTTTAATATTTAATAAAAAAAATGTTTCTGATGCCTTTAGCGATAGTTTTTCTTTGGTAAAAGATCATTGGTGGATCACTTTTGCTTATTTATTAGTCGTTTTCATTATTGTTATGGTGGCTGGTTGGGCCTTTAGTATTCCCTCTGTAATTTATACCTATGCTAAAATGGGAATATTTTCTGGAGAGATGGATCCTGAGAACATGATGAGTAGCTTAACAGATCCTATTGCCATACTACTTAATGCTATAAGTACCCTTTTTCAATATTTATTAAATATAATATCTGTAGTTGCATGTGTAATCATTTATTTTGATTTAAATGAGAAAAAAAATCTTACAGGCACAATGGAACGCATTCAAAACTTAGGAAATATTTCTAAATTATAAAATGCAGAAGCTCTTTTTTTCTTTATTTATCTGTGTCACTTTTTCTGTATCTACGTGGAGCTTCCAAGATTCCACAGTAGTAAAATATGACAACACCCCTATTTCTATACAGAAAATAACCCAAGAAGACTTACAGACTTATAAAGAAGATGCCAAGTACAATTATACGCTTGAAAAATCGGAGATTACTTGGTGGGAAGATTTTAAAAATTGGTTATACTCCTACTGGTTGCGTTTTTTTCAATGGCTACTGGGAGCCGAAAAAGGAGCTGGCTTTTTAACCGCTTTATTGAGAGTACTGCCTTATGTGCTTTTAGGCATTCTCATTTTTATTCTGATAAAGTTCTTTCTAAAAGCAAACATGCAAAACATTGCATTTTCAAAGAAAAACCAAAGTACGGTTGTTTTATCTGAAGAAGAACAGATTATAAAAAATGAAGATATTCAACAACTGATAAAAAACGCTATAAAAGACAAAAATTACAGGCTGGCCATACGCTACTATTATTTATTCATTTTAAAAACACTTAGTGAAGAAGAACTTATAGATTGGCAATTGCAAAAAACAAATGATGATTACGAGCAAGAATTAAAAACATCTCCGCTTGCGACTCCTTTTCATACCATAACAAGATTGTATGATTATGTTTGGTATGGAGGCTTTACCATTGATGAATTAAAATATAAAAAAGCAGCAGCAGAATTCGTTAAATTTCAAAACACCATAAGCAAATCGTGATAAAAAAAGGAGGTATATACATATTTATTGCGGTGATTACTTTGGCCCTATTTATGCTCTTGGAGTATAATAAACCCAAAGAGGTGAATTGGTTTCCATCTTTTGCTACCCACCATAAAATCCCTTATGGCGCCAAAGTCATCAATGATCTAATGGAGCATCGGTTTGGCGATAAAATGATTCCGATTTTTAGACCTCCTTATGAATATCTAAAACAAAACGATTCCATTTCTGGTACCTATTTTTTACTTAACAATGGCCTAGAATTAGATAAAGTAGAAGCTGAGAAATTATTGGACTGGACCGCCAAAGGGAATACGCTTTTTCTTGCAGGTTCTTCTTTTGGGCAAACCTTATCTGATGAATTAAACTTTGAAACAAAAACACTTTATAGTGATGACTTTCAGCATAACTATTATATGCAATTGGTAAATCCACAATTAAAAACCGAGCATCCTGTGGTTTTTAGTAAAGATTTCAATGTCCCTTATTTTGATGAAATTGATACCTTAACTACAACCGTTCTAGGTATCATTGATAATTTTGAAACCATCACCGTAAAAAACGCCAACATAATTAAACAAACGTATGGAAAAGGAACAGTTATACTTTGCCTATTTCCAAAAGTATTTACCAATTATTTCATTTTAGAAAATGAGGTCAACACCAATTATACGGCTAGCTTGTTATCTTATGTAGACGATACAAAAAATATTTATGTAGACAATCACCATAAAACTGGTAAAACGTTTTACACTTCTCCTATGCGTATTTTTTTAAGTGCTAAAGAGCTAAAATGGGCCTATTATATTGCGCTAATTGGCGCACTTCTTTATGTGTTTTTTGAAGGCAAGAGAAAACAACGTGCCATACCCATTGTAACCCCTTTACAAAATCAGACTTTGGCATTCACACGTACTATTGCAGATATGTATTACGAAAAAAATAGACAAAAAGAAATTGTAGAACATAGGATTAATTTTTTTATGGATTATGTACGCTCCAAATTTCACGTAAATACCTTAGAAAAAAATGATGACTTCTATAACAACATAGCTTCTCGAAGTTTTCATACCAAAGAAGAAGTAAAACAATTGTTTATCTATTTAGAACAAATTACTAAGGAATCAAAAATAACAAACGAGGATCTTGAAAAACTAAACACGACTATAGAAGAATTTAAAGTAAAAGCAAATGGAAGAAAATAACGATATTAATTTTGACAACAGAATCCCATTAGAAGATTTAAAAAATGCAGTAAACAGTATAAAAACAGAACTCGCCAAAGTAATCATAGGTCAAGATCGTTTTATAGAATTATTAATTGTAGCGCTGTTAGTAGACGGACACGTTTTAATAGAGGGTGTACCTGGTATCGCAAAAACAGTTACTGCCAAACTATTTGCCAAAACCTTAAAAACAAATTTTAGTCGTATTCAATTTACACCAGATTTAATGCCTAGCGATATTTTGGGTACTTCTATATTTAATGTAAAAACATCGGAATTTGAGTTTAAACAAGGACCTATTTTTTCAAATATCATTCTAATCGATGAAATTAACAGGGCTCCGGCAAAAACACAGGCTGCTTTGTTTGAAATTATGGATGAAACACAAGTTACTATGGATGGCACTACCTACCATATGAAAGCTCCTTTTATGGTATTGGCAACACAAAACCCAATTGAGCAAGAAGGCACTTATGCCTTGCCCGAAGCACAATTAGACCGTTTCTTGTTTAAAGTAAAAGTACAATACCCTACACTGGAAGAAGAAGTAAAAATAATAACAACCCATCATAACCGCAAAGGCATAAAACCACAAACCCTAATAAAAGATGTACTCACTCCAACAAAATTAAAAGCATACAAGCAAAAAATACAAGAGATTGTTGTTGAGGAAAAAATTATACGGTACGTTGCTGAAATTATCTCCAAGACACGTAACCATCCGCATTTGTATTTGGGTGGATCACCAAGGGCTTCCATTGCTACTTTAAATTCTGCCAAGGCCTTTGCAGCCATTAACGGTAGAGATTTTGTAATTCCTGAAGATGTTAAAAAAGCATTGGAACCAGTATTGAACCACCGAGTTATATTGACCCCAGAACGAGAAATGGAAGGTATGACTACCGAGAGTGTTGTACGTATGATTATGGAATCTGTAGAAATACCTAGATAACACATGCGCTTTTTAAAATCGTTTTACATACACAACACCTTCTTTTGGTACATCGCTGCCTTAGCTGCCCTATTCATGACTTCATATTGGGTAAAATGGCTGTATCCCATTGCTTGGGTGAGTACAATGATTTTAATTGCTTTGTTTTTGTTTGACATCTATTTGCTATACAGCACAAAAACTGGCATAAAAGCATCTCGCAGCCTGCCACAAAAACTATCTAATAGCGACCATAATCCTATTAAAATGGAGTTTAGCACCTCCTATCCTTTTAAAACAGGAATTTCTGTGGTTGAAGAATTGCCTGAACAGTTTCAAAAAAGAGATTTTGAGTATACTTCGTTTCTTGTAAAAGACATTCCCAATTTATTTGAATATACTGTACGCCCCGTAGAGCGCGGTGAATATGTATTTGGAAACTTAAATATTTACACTTCTACACCTTTGCGTATTGTAAAACGAAGGTACTTGTTTCAAAAAAACCAAATGGTGCCTGTATATCCATCGATCATTCAAATGCAACAGTACGATTTTCTAGCAATTAGCAATAAATTGTCTGAATTTGGAATGAAAAAAATTCGGCGTATAGGTCACACTCAAGAGTTTGAGCAGATCAAAGAATATGTACAAGGAGACGATTTTAGAACCATTAACTGGAAAGCCACGGCAAAAAATAGTCATTTGATGGTAAACCAGTATCAAGATGAAAAATCGCAACCCATCTATTCCATCATAGATACAGGGCGCGTAATGAAAATGCCTTTTAATGGCTTAAAATTGTTAGACTATGCCATTAATAGTACGCTAGCTTTTTCTAACGTAGCACTAAAAAAGAATGATAAAACCGGAATGGTATCTTTCTCCAAAAACATAGAAACCTTTCTGCCTGCCGTACAAAAACCAGCCTATTTAAACACTATTTTAGAAAAGCTGTATAATATTAAAACCGAATACACAGATTCGGATTTTGGATTGCTCTACGCCCACGTAAAACGCAAAATAAACCATAGAAGTTTATTGTTACTCTATACCAACTTTGAGCATATAACAGCTATGCGTAGGCAATTACCCTTTTTATTGGCACTTGCTAAAAAACATATTTTAGTGGTTATCTTTTTTGAAAACACAGAATTAGAAGAATTGGTTACCACAGATGCTGAAAACTTGCAAAGTATTTACCACAAAACCATTGGTGAAAAATTTGTATTGGAAAAAAGACTGATGCAAAAAGAATTGCAACAGTACGGTATACAAACTATACTAACAAAACCAGAACAACTTACTATTAATACCATAAACAAGTATTTAGAAATAAAAGCTAGAGGTATTTTGTAGGTTATTCGTTTTTATACCTAAAACTAAAAAACGAAGTGTTTATAATCGAATAAAAATTTACTTTTAGATTTCTAAAATAGCACACCAATGAAATGGATTTTATTACTAATTGCAGGGCTTTTTGAAGTTGGCTTTGCAACCTGTCTAGGGAAAGCCAAAGAAGCCTCTGGAACAATAGCTACATACTGGTATGGTGGCTTTCTAGTTTGTCTAGCCATTAGTATGTTTTTGCTTGTTAAAGCAACAGAAGGGCTTCCTATTGGCACAGCTTATGCGGTTTGGACAGGAATTGGAGCTGTAGGAACTGTTCTGGTAGGCATTGTACTTTTTAAAGAACCCGCTGATTTCTGGCGATTGTTTTTTATAACTACTTTAATAGCTTCTATTATTGGTTTAAAAGTGGTTTCGCATTAATAAAAACACATTTTCTTCTTTTTTTTCACTATATTAATTTTTAGAAACGATAAAAAACATACCTATGAATTCTAATTATAAAAAAATATATAGTGGTAGTGCTACAGATGTACAATTAGTAGTTTCTAAACTACAAAGTATTGGGATTGAACCTATCGTAAAAGATGAAACAGAATCGGGCAGATTAGCAGGTTTTGGTTCTGCTTTTTTGGGAGAGCAAGAATTATTTGTACACAATGATGAAGTTGCCAAAGCTGAAAAAGTAATCGCTGAAATTAGCACCACTTAAATGCTTGTAAAAGACCAAATGGGAAGGCAATTTGAACTTCCTAAAAAACCAACAAAAATTATTTCCTTAGTACCTTCACAAACCGAGCTTTTAGTTGACTTAGGTTTGGAGGATTCTATTGTTGGTGTAACTAAATTTTGTGTACACCCCAAGCATTTACGCCTATCTAAAAAAGTTGTGGGAGGTACCAAAAACATTTCATTGGATACTATAAAAGCACTACAACCAGATATTGTACTTTGTAATAAAGAAGAGAATACCAAGGAAATCGTTGAAGCATTAGAAAAAATTTTCCCTGTTCACGTTTCTGATATCTATAATTTAGATGACGCTCAAGAACTCATTATGCAATATGGTTCGCTCTTTGACCGTTTTATGCGTGCTTCTAAAATAGGCAGTATTATTACAAAGGAAGCGACTTCTTTCCGGGAATTCATCAAAGAAAAACCAAAGAAATCTGTTGCCTACTTTATTTGGAAAGATCCTTGGATGACTGTTGGTCATGCTACTTTTATAGACTACCTGCTATCGGTAAACAATTTTACAAATGTTTTTGGAAATCAGACACGTTATCCCGAGCTAAGCTTAAAAGACATACAAGATAAATCTCCAGAGGTAATTTTACTCTCTTCTGAACCCTATCCTTTTAAAGAAAAACATAGGGAAGCCTTAAAAAAACGAATTCCCAATGCTAAAATAATTTTGGTTGACGGCGAGTATTTTTCTTGGTATGGGAGCAGGTTACAATATGCTTTTTCTTATTTTAGAAGTCTTCATTAATTACAAATTAGCGACTTCTTTTTTAGCCAATTCAAATTCTTCCACCAATTCTTGAACAATAGCTGCTGCTGGCATTATTTTGTGAATGATAGCAGAAACTTGTCCTATTTCCAATTCACCTTCTATTAAATCCCCTTCAAACATACCGCGTTTGGCTCTTGCCCTACCCAATAAAAATTTTAACTCTTCAGGTGTTGCACAGTTTGCATAGGCTTGTTGTACATCTTGATAAAACTTATTCTTTAAAAGTCGCACTGGTGCTAATTCTTTTAAAGTTAACTGCGTATCGCCTTCTACGGCTTTTACAACCTGCTCTTTAAAAAGTTGATGCGATGAGGCTTCATTACTGGCGACAAACCTGCTACCTATCTGTACCGCATCTGCTCCCAAAATCATTACAGCCAACATCGCCTTACCCGTGGCAATACCTCCTGCAGCAATCAACGGAATACTAAGTTTTTCTTTTACGGCCGGTATTAATGTTAAGGTCGTTGTCTCATCTCTTCCATTGTGCCCACCTGCTTCAAAACCTTCGGCAACAATAGCATCCACACCTGCCTCTTCAGATTTTAATGCAAATTTTAAACTACTAACCACATGCACAACTGTAATGCCATTTTCCTTTAAATAACTGGTCCAGGTTTTAGGGTTCCCAGCCGACGTAAATACAATCTTTACACCCAACTCAACAATAATTGCTACTATTTTATCTACATCTGGGTATAGCATTGGTACGTTTACAGCAAAAGGTTTGTCCGTTGCCTGCTTGCACTTTAAAATGTGTTCTCGCAACACATCTGGGTACATAGAACCAGCACCAATTATTCCCAACCCCCCTGCATTAGAAACAGCAGAAGCTAATTTCCATCCGCTTGCCCAAATCATTCCTGCTTGAATTATTGGATATTGAATTTTGAATAATGATGTAATTCTATTGTTCATATTATTTCTTGTTATTCTATGATATAACCCCTGAACCTATTAACTCATCTTCTACGTACCACGCTACAAATTGCCCTTCTGTGATCGCAGATTGTTCTTCCTCAAAATCTACATACAACCCAGCGTTAACCTTATATAATGTTGCTTTTTGTAAGGCTTGCCTATAGCGTATTCGTGCCAAAACTTGCATTGACTCATCTATCTTTAAAGCTAAATCTGGGCGCACCCAATGCAACTCTTCATCAGAAACGAAAAGCGTTCTCCGATACAGACCTGGATGATTTTTTCCTTGACCGGTGTAAATTACGTTTTCATGTACATCTGTATCAATGACAAACAAAGGCTCTTTAGTACCGCCGACTGCCAAACCTTTACGCTGACCTTTAGTAAAATAATGAGCACCTTGGTGCTCCCCTACTACTTTACCATCTTCTATATGGTATACTGGTTTCTTAGCAAAATGGGCCAATTCCGTTGCTTTGCTTTTGAATGAAGGAACGCTATTTTTATATTGCTCTAGTGCAGCTGGAACTTCTACAATAATCCCTTTTTTAGGTTTTAATTTTTGTTGAAGAAAATCGGGTAAACGTACCTTACCAATAAAACAAAGTCCTTGTGAATCTTTTTTATCAGCTGTAATTAAATCATTATCTGTTGCTAATTTACGTACTTCAGGTTTTGTTAATTCTCCTATGGGAAATATTGTTTTAGAAAGTTGCTCTTGAGATAACTGGCACAAGAAATACGATTGGTCTTTATTATTGTCAGAACCTGCTAAAAGTTGGTGTATTTCTGTTCCATCTGACTGCATTATAGTTGTTTTTCTACAGTAATGACCAGTTGCAACATAATCTGCCCCTAATTGCAGGGCAATCTTTAAAAAGACATCGAACTTAATCTCTCGGTTACAAAGTACGTCGGGGTTCGGTGTTCTTCCTTTTTCATATTCATTAAACATATAGTCTACTATACGTTCTTTATACTCCACACTTAAATCTACAGTCTGAAAAGGAATTCCTAATTTTTCTGCAACAATTAGAGCATCATTACTATCTTCTAACCATGGACACTCATTAGAAATTGTCACTGAATCATCGTGCCAATTTTTCATGAATAGTCCAATAACATCATAGCCTTGCTCTTTTAAAAGATAGGCCGTAACACTAGAATCTACTCCTCCAGAAAGTCCTACTACTACTTTTTTCATTTTATTTTATGAATTGCAAAAATACAAAAAACCAAAATGTTTTGTATTTCTATTTATTGTTGATTATATCTTAAAAACAGAACCGTTCATCGATGTTTTGTTTAGTCATAAAAAAGGAGAAAAAATTACACATCAAAATGACCTCCTTTAGCATACAAAATAACCGCTTTTACAACTTATCTTTTTTAAAACTTTATATAGGTCGCATATTTGTAATCCCAAATGTTACCAAATTAACCTACTTATTGCTAGAAGCTCCCTAACCTACGGGAGCTTTTTTATTTTAGAAACAAAAGCAAAAAAATCCTGCTTCAAATGAAGCAGGATTTTTTTATAGAATGTAGTAAAAAAATTACTTTTTCTTTTGTGCTTCTGCTTGCTCCATCATTTCACGCATTTTCTTTTGAAACTTATTCTCTTTCTTAGGCTTCTTTTTATTTTCCTGTATTTGCGCGTGTATCTTATCTTCATCTAAGATAAATTTCTTAATTGCCAACATAATAAATATGGTAATTAAGTTAGATACAAAATAATATAAACTAAGTCCACTTGCATAACTATTAAAGAATACCAACATCATTAAAGGTGATAGATACAGTATAAATTTCATATTAGGCATACCTGGTTGCTGTTGCATATTTTGTCCAGATGTCATCATCATATAAAAGAAGATGGCAATAGATGCCAATATTGGAAACAAACTAACGTGATCCCCATACAATGGAATATGAAAAGGCAATTGTGCTATAGTATCATAGGATGATAAATCTTCTGCCCATAAAAATGGTTTCTGTCGTAACGCAAAAGATGTCGGAAAAAACATAAACAATGCATAAAAAATGGGCAATTGCACTAAAGCTGGTAAACAACCACTCATTGGGCTGGCTCCTGCTTTATTATACAATTTCATTGTTTCCTGCTGCTTTTTCATTGCATTGTCCTTATACTTCTCTGTTAACTCAGCAATTTCCGGCTTTAAAACCTTCATTTTCGCCTGAGACAAATAGGATTTATAGGTCACTGGAGACATGATCAAACGCACCAATATTGTCATTACAATAATTGCAATACCAAAGGGTAAAAATCCACTTAAAAAAGCATAGGCAGGTGTAAATACATACCTATTAATAAACCCAAAAATACCCCAACCGTATGGAATGGAATCCTCTAGACCTAATTCTTTATATTTAGACAATACAGCTATATCTGTTGGTCCATAGTACCAATTCATTGCATAAGAAAGCTCTCCTGCAGTTGTCTTTAATGGTATAATTGCTGTATTTTCTTTTGTAAATACGGTTTCAATACTTTCTTCTTCAACTAAATTCTTAGAACTTAATTTTGCTGTTTCAAAAGGGGTATTGGTGGCTAATATAGAACTAAAAAAATGTTGTCTGTAGGACAACCACTTTACATCTACCTCATCTTCTTCATCATCACTTCCTTCAGATAACTTACTAATATTACCATCGTCATGGTTGTATGTTAAACGTGTATATCTGTTTTCATACTGAACACTTTTACTATGACGAATTCCTTTTTGTTGCCATTCTAAATTAATAGGTTTATCACTATTAATTACGCCGCTTAATCCTTGAGAACGAATAGTGAAATCTACCAAATAATCATCTGGCTTCATTTCATACCGATATTCAAGAAAGTTATTTTCAGAAACTTTAGCCTTCATCGAAAGAATAGTATTTCCTCCATTTGATGAAACTGTAGGTTCAAAAAATAAATCCTTGGTATTTAAAACCCTATTATCTAACGTAGAAAAACTTAACCCAAAGGTAGCGTTGTTATCTTTCACCAAATGTACTGGTACAGAATCATAGGTAACAAAATTTTTCATTTTTGCTTCTACAATCTGTCCTCCTTTATTGCTTATTACCAAATAAACCAGATCATTCTCTAAGACTGTAGTAGCATCAGAGGTCGGTGTATATCCAAAAGCACCTACAGTTCCTTTATAATTTGCAACTGCGGTTGAATCACTAAGGTTTAAGGTTGGGGCTACAACTTCTGTTTCAGTTGATTGCTCTTGATCGTTTACTGAAGCTTCAATTTTTTCTTTCTCGGCTTTTTGGGCTTCTACTTCTTCTGCTGTTGGCTGTGTGGTGTTGAACCATAAAATAAATAATCCAAAAATCAGTAAAAAACCAATTATGGTATTAACATCAAATTTCTTTTCTTCCATTATTGTATGTCAAAGATTTATGAGAAAAACACAAATCTAATTTTTGTTAGTATATTTTTATAATTTGCAAATATATGTCCAATTGTACACTTTATGCCAAAGTGACATTCTTTTATTGGTTTTTATGTTCTAAAGCAGCTTTTACTAAGCCTACAAATAACGGATGAGGGTTTGCTACTGTACTTTTATATTCAGGGTGATACTGCACACCTATAAACCATGGGTGTTTCTCTCTTGAAAGCTCTATAACTTCTACAAGCCCTGTTTCCTTGTTTATTCCTGAAGTAATTAAACCTGCGTTTTCAAGTTGCTCTTTAAAGTCGTTATTAAACTCATACCTATGTCTATGACGTTCAGAAATATCTGATTTCCCCTCATAAACCTCTTTTACTAAGGTATCATCTTTTAAATGACAATCCCAAGATCCCAATCGCATAGTTCCCCCCTTATTTACAACATTTTTTTGCTCTTCCATTAAACTAATAACTGGGGTTGACGTAGCTTCATCCATCTCTGTTGAGTTAGCATCAGTTAATCCTAGTATATTTCTTGAAAATTCTATAACTGCCATTTGCATCCCTAAACAGATGCCTAAAAATGGAATCTTATTTTCTCTTGCAAATTGAACCGCTTTTATTTTTCCCTCTATTCCTCTTTCTCCAAAGCCTGGAGCAACTAAAATAGCATCTAATCCATTTAATTTTTTAATACCATTTTTTCCTGAAATATGCTCAGAATGTATTGATTTCACCTCTACTTTTACCTCGTTTTCTGCACCTGCATGTATAAAAGCTTCCAAAATAGATTTATATGAATCTTGTAATTCAACATACTTACCTACAAGACCTATTGTTACTTGATCTTTAGGGTTCTTATGCCGTGTCAAAAATTGATTCCACCTCGTTAAATCTGGGGTTTCAGTATCTGGCAATGCTAATCTTTCTAAAACAACAGTATCTAAGCCTTCTTCTCGCATTAGCAAGGGCACATCGTAAATAGTAGAAGCATCTATAGATTGTATGACTGCTTCTCGCTTAACATTACAAAATAATGCTAGCTTATGCTTTATCTCATCAGAAATTTCGTGTTCTGTTCTACATACAAGAATATCCGCTTTAATTCCACTTTCCATTAATGTTTTCACAGAATGTTGCGTAGGTTTTGTTTTTAACTCTCCTGCAGCTGAAAGGTAAGGCACTAGTGTTAAATGTATTACTATACCATTATGATCTCCAAGTTCCCACAACAATTGGCGTACAGCCTCTATATAAGGTAAAGACTCTATATCACCAACTGTACCTCCTATTTCTGTAATGACAATATCATAATCCCCACTATTACCCAAAATTTGAACACGTTCTTTTATTTCATTTGTGATATGAGGAACAACCTGTACTGTTTTTCCTAAAAATTCACCGCGGCGTTCTTTTTCTATTACACTTTGATAAATTCTTCCTGTCGTTACATTATTCGCTTGGGATGTTCTTACATTTAGGAATCTTTCATAATGGCCAAGATCTAAATCTGTTTCGGCTCCATCATCCGTAACATAACATTCTCCATGCTCATAGGGGTTTAAGGTACCTGGATCCACATTAATATATGGATCTAATTTTTGAATCGTAGTTCTGTATCCTCTAGCTTGAAGTAATTTGGCTAAAGATGCTGCAATTATCCCTTTTCCTAGGGAAGATGTAACCCCTCCGGTTACAAAAATGTACTTAGTGTTCAACATGGAGCGTTAGGTTGTTTTCTTAACGCAAGCAAAAATACAAATTGCTTCTAGAATGAAGTCTATTCTTTAGGAAAATCTTTCTGAATTTTTAGAATAATAGCTTCTAATCCATTAATTTTAATTTCAAGCATCGATTTTAACAAAATTCCTAGCTTTCCCTCAGGAAATCCTTTTTGGTTAAACCAAACCAAGTAAGGCTCTGGCAAGTGCACCAAATACCTCCCTTTATACTTTCCAAAAGGCATTCTATAGTGTGCAAGTTCAATTAGTTTATTTGTATTATTTTTTAACATATTATAAAAATCCAAAAATGGTTTTGCCTCGTAAATAAACTAATGTAATATTGCATAATTATCTGATTCAGATAAAATTAAACAACACTTAAGTTAAGTAAACCCCAAAATTATGAAAAATATATTTGTATTATTTCTTTTATTTACACTATTAATTACATCCTGCTCTAAGGATGGAGATCAATTGTTAGATTTAATTGAACAAGGTAATAATGACGACGATGATACAATTGTTGATCTTGACAATGATGGTGTCTCCGATGAAGATGAAAAAGCAGACGGAACAGATCCAACAAAGGCTGATACTGATGGGGACGGAATAAATGATGGTGATGAAAAAAATGACAAAACAAATCCTTTAGTTGCAGATACCGATGAAGATGGTGTAACTGATGGTGATGAAAAAAATGATGGCACCAACCCTCTTGTAGCGGATACGGATGAAGATGGAGTGAAGGATGGTATTGAAAAAGCTGATGGTACAGACCCATTGAAATTAGATACAGATAAAGATGGCATAAGTGATGGTGATGAAAAAGCAGATGGCACCAATCCTTTAAAATTAGATTCTGATGATGATGGAATAAATGATGGCGAAGAAAAAACAAACAAAACCAACCCTCTAAACGCTGATTCTGACGAAGATGGTATATCTGATGGAGAAGAAGCTAGTGATGGTACTGATCCTTTAAAACCAGATACTGATGGTGACGGTGTAACTGATATACAAGAGAAAAGTGACAACACAAATCCTTTAAACAGCTGTTCTCTAGTACTAAATCACCAAACACTTGCCCCAGAAGCTGAATGGCTAAGTTTAGACTGTGATGCCGATGGTGTTAACAATATCAATGAAATAAATGCAGGTACAGATCCTCTAGTAGCAGATGTAGTTATAGAAAAATCTCCAATAGTTGGTACATGGGTGCTTGTTAGTGCCTCCATAAATGATGGTACAGCGACAACAGTAGTTGCAAACCAAACCTATTCTTTATCCTATACAGCAAGTTCAACAAACGAAAACTCACAAGCAACCTTTACAGAGAATCCTAATGAGGTTATCAGTAATGGCGACTACACAACGATTATTGATTTTAACTTTCTAGGGAACGATTATTCTGAAACATTAACTTCAGAAAGCCCTTTAACTACAGGGGATTGGAACATTGAAAATGATGAATTACAACTTAACGCCAATGAAATAGTAGATGGCAATTATGAAATAGTGACATTGACAGAAAATAGTTTAATTCTAAAAACTCCTATTAGCAGAGTAATTACAACCGGAGGGGTCAACTTAGACACCAAAGGAACGCTAGTTATAACGCTTAGCAAACAATAATAACATATACATCTTAAAAAAAGGCTGCATTTAAAAAAAATGCAGCCTTTTTATTTTATAGTAAATAACGCTTTGTATTTATCCAAACACACTTATCAACCAAAAGCACCCAAATAATAATTATAGTTTTTTTACATATCAAATAATATATACATTTAAATTATAGTAATGCTTTAAAACCTAACTTATGACTTTCTTAAAAAATTATTTTATTCTCTTTTCTATAATAACATTTCTCAGTTGCAGCAATGAAAATAATGACGACATCACAAACGCAAAAGGAACAATAACACTTAGTGGAGAAGAAACATCGGAAATTGGCACTAGTCTAAAGGTTGAAAACATATTAGTTGCTAGTGCACAAACAGGAACAACTAAATCTGTGACATTACTTCATAAAAATATAAAAGTTGAAGATGGAGAATTAAACTTTACTGACCCAGAAAACACTTTTATAATCGTTACCGCTCAATTTGATAGTGCTGATAATGCCGACGCTACCAAAACAATATCAATGGCGATAAACATCAATGGAGAAGAATATAAATTTGCTTGTTCAACCCCAGAAGTAGGCACATTTGTCAATTGTGGAGATAATTTTAGTGTAGACCAAGAAGGGGAAAAAGTAATTTTTAACAACACAACGGTTGTTAATACAAAGTCGGGGAAAATATTAACAATGAATGGTACTATTACTTGGTAAAAGTAATAGTTATTTTTTATTCAAATTCTATTGCATTTTTTTTATTCCATTCCAATTGCTTTTCCTTGTCCCTTGAATAATTTGTAGCTGTATCATTTAAATTTTGATACGTTGCCAATTCTGTATTTATTTTTTTATAAATTTTCTGTATCTACTGGCTCCTTTAGAAACTTTAATCACAGTGAATTTTTTTTTGCTTTTTACAGGCTTACAACTCAGTTATATCAAAATGCAAGCTCATGTCTTAAAATTAAGTCATCGCATACATCTACTCTATACCAGGACCTATTTGGGCAAAATAAGTAGTAACAACATAATTTAATGTAGTAGTAGAACCATTTTTAGAGTAGGTAGTAGTAGTAAGTTATTTCTCTTGCAGTAATAGCAGTGGCTCCATTATCATCTGGAGGTGTAGATTTAAAATCAGATCAGGCTAATCCCTTTCTTTCCATAAAATGACTTCATTATAGTGTGCATATCCCCTATTGAAAACCATACTATAAATAACAAACACACTTCTTTTGGAAGAAACATTCTAAAATCTATTCTTGACTTGACGGGGTTATTTCTTCTATATTCATATTATTATATTGCATAATATAAACAGCTGTATTGACGTAGCCAGCATTCCTCTTATTTATATAATTAAACTTATTTGCCATATATTCTGTTTCTCCAACAATTTTAGATGTTTCGAACATATCATTTTTATATGCTAATTTTAAAAGCATATCAAACATAATATCAAAACCTCTTGTTGCATATTTATCCGGATTTGAACCAAACTTAGATCTATATAAATTCACAAACTCATTATCACTAACTTCTCTATGAATAGATGGGTATGTAAAATTTAAATTAGAGAGCACCATATTATCTACTTCATCTCTATCAAATGCCTTATTTAAATTTGTGGTAAACATCCGAACCACTGTTTCTTTTGTATTAAATGAATTAAGAACAGAACTTGCGTGTTTAGATAGTGCAATATTACTAGTTTCTAGAAAAACCCAATTTTCAGCTGTTTTAGACACTAATTGCTCCAGTTTATCTAAATGTATGGTAAGGTTATTTATTAAAGTCACAACCTTTGCTTTTGGGTACTTCTCAAGAATTAAATCGCTTGTTTTCTTATTTTCTGCATCTGCAATTATAATTATATTTTCATCTGTGTATGTTTTTGACACATACTCTAACATTTTCTCTCGTAAGCGATAATCAGATGGCATTGCGTAAAAAACATTTTTAAACCCTAACTGCTCTTCAGAAACATAAGGCGCTATAACAGGTACGTTATAAAAAGATGTTTTTTTGGCAACTTCTTGTACTGATCTAGAGTCTAGCGGTCCAACAATTGCACTATACTCGGTCAAATTTTCTTTTGCTAAAATCTCTCTAATTACATCCACACTTTTAGTAGATTGCGTATCAAAAGTTTTCACATCTACAGACAAACCTTTTGCTTTTACATAATCTAATGCTAGCTGCATACCTGAATACAATCCTAAACTTAGGTTTGTATCTGTTCTCCTATCTATTCCTTTTTTTGTAGCTGACGTATCATTTACATCTAAAATATCTGTTCTAAATGGCAACAAAACCATTACTTTAGGCTTATATGCAATATTGATACTATCCATTAAGCTTATTTTTGGTAGTATAAGAGAGTTTTTAATTGTAAAATCTTCGCTTTTACCTTTTGGAAGTTTTAAAACCATACCTGCCTTAATACCATCTTGTAAAGGTGGATTATATACTTTTAGTTCTGAAAAAGAAACCCCTAAATCTCTACTTAAAGATAGCTCTCCTTGTCCTTGCCTAACAACATAAAAAATAAAATTCTCAGTATTTACTGCTCCTTTACTTTCTTCGAATTGCCCTTTAAGTGTTGGAATTTTAATTTCCATTCCTTCTTGCAGGCCTCTTGTCACGACTGTAGGATTCAACTCCTTTAATTTACTCTCTGATACACCATACGTTTTTCCTAAACTATAAAAAGTCATCTTGGCTGGGATGGTGTATTTAAAAAAAGCTGGTACTGTAGCTAGCGTGTTTTGAGTTAAACTATCCCTAACACTAATATTTTTTTCTGGTATTTTCAACTGCTGCCCTTCTGCCAAATAATCGGTAGATTTTGGTAACTCTGGGTTCAATAGTAAAAGACTATCTATGGTTATCCCAAACTTATTAGCAATACTCCAACGTGTTTCCTTTGCCTTAACAGTATAGCTTGCAACTACAACTTCTTTTTCAATCACTTCTGCATAGTGAGGAATTTTTAATGTCATTCCTTTCTTAACCCCCTCAGCATATAAACTCTTATTGTGCTGCTTAATTTGATCCTGAGTAACACTAAACTGCCTGGCTATACCGTATAGTGTTTCTCTTTTTTTTACTTTATAACTTGTAAAGCTTTCAGGTTCAACCTCTAATTTTATTTCCTCTATACTAGCATTTACTTTTTTATAAACAGGGATTTTTAATTCCATTCCTTTTTTAAGCTGTGAAGAATACAATATTGTATTGTACTTTTTTAGGTCTTCTTCTTTTACGTTGTACTCTTTTGCAAGGCTATATAGTGTTTCCTTTCGTTTGGTTTTATGGCTTATAAAGCGGATTGGTTTTTCTTGGGTTACAATTTTCTCTTCTGGCGATGCTTCTGTTACAGCAACCATTTTTTTATCTAACGGAACAATTAAAATAGTATTAGCAGTCAGTTTCTGTCCTTTTTTCAGCTCTCTATTGTATACTAAAATATTATCTATTGCAACATTGTATGTTTTAGAAATACTCTCTAGTGACTCTCCTTCTTTTACAGCATGGGTCTTGTATTTTTGTGCATACGTAAAGGAACTTACTAAAAGAACTGTATAAAGTGAAACAACTGTTTTTAAAATTTTATTACTCATAATTATTCCCATTCTATAGTCGCTGGTGGTTTAGAGCTAATATCATACACTACTCTATTTACACCCTTAACTTTATTAATTATATTATTAGATACTTTTTGCAAAAACTCATAGGGCAAATTAACCCAATCTGCAGTCATACCATCCGTACTTTCTACTGCACGTAAAGCTACACATTTTTCATAAGTACGCTCATCTCCCATAACGCCTACACTATTTACGGGTAAAAGTATTGCTCCGGCCTGCCAAACTTTATTATAAAGGCCACTTTTTTTCAATTCCCCAATAAAAACGGCATCTACCTCTTGTAAAATTGCTACTTTTTCTGGTGTAATATCTCCTAAAATTCGAATTGCCAAGCCTGGCCCTGGAAAAGGATGCCTTCCTAAAAGGTCCTTTTCCATTCCCATTGATGCCCCAACACGTCTTACCTCATCTTTAAATAAAGCTTTTAACGGCTCTACTATTTTTAGTTTCATAAAGTCTGGTAATCCACCTACATTATGATGACTTTTAATTGTTGCACTTGGTCCTCCTGTTGCAGATACACTTTCTATCACATCTGGATAAATAGTTCCTTGTGCCAACCAGCTCACCCCTTGTATTTGGTGTGCTTCATCATCAAAAACTTCGATAAACACCCGACCAATAGCCTTTCGCTTTTCCTCAGGATCACTCAATCCAGCTAAAGCATCCAAAAAGCGTGCCGAAGCATCTACGCCTTTCACATTTAAGCCCATTCCCTTGTATTGTTCCAATACATCTGTAAACTCATTTTTACGCAATAACCCATTATTTACAAAAATGCAATACAAGTTTTCACCAATGGCTTTATGTAACAACATAGCAGCCACAGAGGAATCTACACCGCCAGACAGACCTAAAACTACCTTGTCATTGCCTAACTTCTCTTTTAAGGCTGCTACTGTTTCTCCAACAAAACTATCTGGAGTCCAATCTGGGTTTACCCCTGCGATGCTAACCAAAAAATTTTCTAGCAATTGCTTCCCATCTGTAGAGTGGTAAACTTCTGGATGAAACTGAATTGCATAAGTAGCTTCTCCTTCAATTTTATAGGCCGCATTTTCTACATCATGTGTACTTGCTAATAATGTTCCGTTGGTTGGTAAGGTCTTTATTGTATCACTATGGCTCATCCAAACTTGACTACCAACACTTACATCTTTAAGAAATTCATCTTCTTTTATAAAACTTAGATTGGCTCTACCGTATTCTCTTGTATTGGAAGGCGCTACTTCACCACCTGAAAAATGTGCCAAATACTGGGCTCCGTAACATACGGCCAGCATCGGTTTTTCTCCGCGAATACCTTTTAGTTCAGGATGAAAAGCTTCTTCTGAACGTACAGACATTGGGCTTCCGGAAAGGATAACCGCCTTGTAAGCTTCTAAATTGGCTGGAATTTTATTGAATGGGTGAATCTCGGAATAAATGTTGAGCTCTCTAACTCTACGGGCAATAAGTTGTGTGTATTGCGATCCGAAGTCTAATATTAATACCTTGTCATGTTGCATGCGCAAAAGTAATATTTAATTACAAAAAAGTTTAAGGAAATTCTTGAAAATTTATTTCATAGAATCTAATATCAATGCTATGTCTTTTTCCGTCGTATCTGGATTTATAAAACAGAAGCGGGATACGGTTTCAAATACATCTCCTTGTTTCCATTTTGTTGGGGTCACCAGCGCAAATCCTTTTTTATGATTTTCATAGGTCCAATGCGTATAATCTTCTGCTTTCCATCCTTTTCTTCTATACAAGACACAAGACAAACTTGGTGCTCTTACCAATTCTAAATCTGGGTGCTCCTCAATCATTTTTCCTGCAATTTGTGCTAGTTCCAATCCGCGCTCTACGGCTGTTTTATACCTATCTGTACCATGCATTGCCAAAGAAAACCACAATGGTAACCCACGTACACGACGTGTTAATTGTATTTGGTAATCTGTTGGATTAAAACCGTGTGCTCCATCATCTTTAAAGATATCTAAGTAAGAACCTTGCTGTGCATGTGCATTTTTAGCTAGTTGCATATTTCTATAGATGACTGCACCGCAATCATAGGGAGAAAACATCCATTTATGTGGATCTATAGTAATACTATCAGCCTTTTCAATACCCGTAAACAAATGTCGTACAGAATCTGCTACCAAAGCGCCACCCCCATAGGCGGCATCTATATGAAACCACAATCCCTCTTTTTCACATACCGTTGCAATACCACTTAAATCATCTATAATACCAGCATTTGTTGTACCGCCAGTAGCTACAACCGCAAATAACCTTTTACGTTCTTTTTCGGGCAAATCTTGAATTATTTGTTCCAATTCTGATTGCAACATACAATCTTCAGAATCTATTAAAAGGATGTCTACATCAATAACTTTTGCCATCGCTTTTACAGAAGAATGCGCTCCAATGGAAGTAATTATTAATCCTTTTTCTCCTCTATTCTCTTCTTTTTCACGCCAATGTTCCCTGGCTGTTACCAAGGCAGATAAATTAGCTGCCGTACCACCACTCGTAAATACTCCAAAAGCACCTTCTGGCAAACCAGTTAAGGATACAATCCATTTCATAGCTTCATTTTCGCAAAAAATACCGCCAGCGCCTTCCATCCAATACGCACCGTGTATGCTAGAAGCTGATGTAACTAAATCAAACATTACTGCTGCCTTTGTTGGTGATGCGGGTACAAATGCCAAATGCCTTGGGTGATCTACTTGAACATTAGCATTTGCCAAATGTTTTTTCCAAAGGTTAAATGCATTTTCACCACCAATTCCCTTATTTGTAATGGTTTCACCAACCATTTCTTTCAACTCTTCAGCCTTTAATGGCTTACCTATTTTTCTTTTGGTAGCTGAAATCCTGTCAATGGCATATTTCATAACATCCATCGTCATTTCTACCAAATCTATATCTATTTTATGCATTTTTTACAATTCTAGTATTAGAAAATTGCCATCTAAAGGTTTTAGATGTTCTATTAACTGAGGAATTAAATTAGAACCAAACTCTAGGTAATGCTCCGAGAAATTGTGGTTTCTTTCTTGTAGGGATTTGTTAGGGAATAAATCGTTCTGAATTTCGGTCATACGAACCACTTGGTCCTTTAATTTTCTTTTTTGAGCTTGTAACAATCGACTTTCTAATGCCTCTAATCCTTTTATCTGCTTAACTTCTTGTGCTTTAACAGCCCCAAAAAAAGACTTATCAGTCTGTCTTGCAATATTATACAAGAATTTAAACTGATCTTGTAGGTGTGTTTTTTGTTCAGAAAAATCGATATCAATATTCGATATTTCCCTAATCTTTTTATTCACCAAACTGTTTTGTTTTAAGAATAAATCTTGAATAGAGATATTTAATTTTGTGAGTTTTTCTGACTCTTTTTGTGTAATTACCAATGCAGAATTACGCAATAATAACATTGGAAATGTAATCTTTTGACTTTCAAAATAAGATTTTAATTCCAACCAATACGCCAGTTCTCCACCACCACCAATATAACAAAGGTTGGGTAAAATAACTTCTTGGAACAAGGGACGGGCAACAACATTTGGAGAAAAGCGCTCTGGAAATTCCTCTAATACATTTAAAATTTCTTCTTTAGAAAACTTAATAGCCGTATTCATTACCAAAAACCGATTGTCTTTTTCTACGATACGTTCTCGAATTCCGTCTACCAAATAAAAATAATTTATTTCTCTAGGGTTCACCTGAATTTTATAATCTGAAGATACTGCGGAAAGTTTTTCTATGGTTTCTCCCACTTTTGTAAAAGCCGTACGATTAAACAAATCATCTTTTACATAAGGCACTTGCCATTTCTTTAATTCAACATCATCACCATCAATGATTACCAACCCGTATGTGCCAAAAAGAGAATTAGCCAAAAATCGTGTAGCATCCGTTAAATTTGAATGTTTTAAATAAGCATCTTCAAATAATGTTTTTAGTTCGTTTGCATTAGCTCCTCCTCCTATATCACTAGAGAAAGCATCAAAAACCTGTTCTAAGCCTTCTGTATTAAATCTTCCAACTCCGCCAGATGCAATACTATTCCACTTTAATTTTTTTCCTTTAAAGTTAAAATAGTTTATTTCTTCAAAATCATGATCTTCAGTGGCCATCCAATACACTGGTACAAAATTAAAATCTGGGTACTCCTTTTTTAATTGATTGGTAAGATTAATAGTTGAAATAATCTTGTATAAAAAATATAAAGGCCCAGTAAATAAGTTTAGCTGATGCCCTGTAACTACCGTAAAAGTATTAGCATTCTTAAGGAAGTTAATATTCGTGTTAGTTTTCTTAGAACCCGTTGTTTTAGAATATTGATTATGTAATGAAGCAACCAATACATTTCTTTGCTCTTGCGTAAAACTAGCTCCTTTTTCTTCGATTTGTGCTTTAAAATTTTCTAAGCTAGGAAATCTATCGTAAAACGGTTTTAACTCCCTTTTTTGATCTAAATAATCGCACATCAAACTAGAAAAATAGCCCGTGTTTTTATAAGGAATGTTTTTTACTTTCATAGTTTAATTATAATCTTCGCAAAGATAAAATTCTTTAGCTAGCAGTTTCCTAAATTAGGATCGTCTTTTTATTTTTAACAATCATTTAATAAAATACATCCTAAAGATATCGATTCCAATAATTTCCTTACGCTCAAAAAACACAACAAGTAATAAAAAATTCGTATCTTTAAAAAGCTTGTCTTTTTTACTGAAATACTAACTTAATTATATTGTTATGGTAGCTTCACACTTAAAATATTCAAAACAGTTATCCTTTCACATATTCCTTTTTAGTCTTTGTCTTTTTTGTATTGAAATACCTAGTGCTTCTGCATTTTTTCAAGAAACAACAAACACATCTAATTTTAATCAGTACAAAGGAAAGATATGGGATAACGATTCTAACAATCCTTTGGTTTTTGCTACATTAGCTTTGGAAAATTCAAATATAAGTACCATCACAAATGCTGAAGGGAATTTTATTTTAAAGATACCAAAAGACATTAGTAATGGAAACATTATCATATCATTTTTAGGGTATCAGACCAAAACAATTGCGTTGCAGCAATTAAAGGAGGACAATAATAAAATAGCATTGACTACTTCTGTTATTGAACTTTCTGAAATCAATATATCTGCTCCCAAAGACCCAAAAGCACTAGTTTTGGAAACCCTTGCAAAAAAGGGAGATAATTATTTTCAAGACCCCACAGTAATGACTGCTTTTTACAGAGAAAGTATAAAGAAAAGAAGAAAAAACATTTCACTATCTGAAGCCGTGGTAAATATCTACAAAACACCCTACTCTTCATTTCGCAAAGATGCTATAGAACTATACAAAACTAGAAAAAGCACCAATTATTCTAAAATGGATACGCTTGCCTTAAAATTACAAGGCGGACCATTTAATGCGCTTTTTGTGGATATTATAAAATATCCAGAATACATTTTTAATAACGAGGCCATTGAAAATTATGTATTTTCGTTTGATCATTCCACGAGAATAAACAATAAATTAATTTATGTTATTAATTTTATACCCGCTGAAAATATAGAAAAGCAAATGTTTAAAGGAAAATTATATATTGATGCAGAAAACAAAATACTCACCAGTGCAATTTTTTCTCTAAACATAACCAACAGAGAGAGAGCTTCTAGAATGTTTGTTCGTAAAAAACCTGCAAAAGCAGATGTATGGCCTACAGATGTAGCATATAGAGTAGATTATAGAGAAAAAAATAATAAATGGTATTATGGCTACAGCAACGCTATTTTAGAATTTAAAATAGATTGGGACGATCGGTTATTTAATTCTGTATACAGTATGAGCTGCGAAATGGCAGTTACAGATTGGGAACTAAACACAAATCTAACTATTCCAAATAGGAAAGATAAACTTAAAACGTCCATTATTCTAAGCGATGAAGCCCTTGGGTTTTCTGATCCAGATTTCTGGGGTGAATACAACATTATTGAGCCCGATAAATCTATTGAATCTGCTATAAAAAAAATAAATCGTCAATTAAAAAAAAACAAGCCTACTGGTACTGCTGCAAAACCCTAACCCATTATTTGGCTTATAATCCTAGAATTAAATGTTACATAGAAGAAAATTTATTGCCACAGCCGTTAGCGCTACCGTTGTGAGTCTTATCCCAAATAGCGCTACTCCTAATTTCCTATCCATACCAAAAACAAATACCCTACTTAAGGGAAAACGATTAAAAAAAGGCGACACTATTGGCCTAATTGCTCCGGGTTATGCCTTATCAGCAGAAAGCCTTCAAAAAGCAATAGAGACCGTTCGCAAAATGGGGTTTGTTCCCTACCACACCGCACGCATTGTAGGCAACTATGGCTATTTTAGTAATACAGATGAAGAACGAGCTAAAGATCTAAATGAAATGTTTGCCAACCCCAAGATAGACGGAATTTTGTGCGCTCGCGGGGGGTATGGCTGTACCCGTATAATGCAAATGATAGATTATGAAATCATTAAAAGCAACCCTAAAGTGCTTATTGGTTTTAGCGATATTACTACGCTGCTTAATGCCTTTTATAAAGAAGTTGGACTTGTTTGTTTTCACGGTCCAGTAGGCACTACATTGGATGATGATTACAGTATGTCGCAATTAGAGCAAGTAGTTGTACATCCTACCAAAAATCTCCTTATAAAAAATGCAAGCCTTTCAGAAGAACAAAAAAAAGATGTGGAATACAACCGGCATATCATTACTCCTGGCAAGGCTAAAGGTATAATTATTGGCGGTAGTCTTACTCTTATAAATGCCCTAATTGGCACGCCTCACGAGTTAGATTTTACGAATAAAATTGTATGCATTGAAGATGTAGAGGAAGCACCTTATCGTATAGACCGTATGCTTACACAACTTATAGAAGGAAAAACTTTTAGGAAAGCTGCTGGGATTGTTATTGGTGTTTGTGCAGGTTGCAACGCATCCTCTAATTCTAAATCTTTTACACTTAAAGAGGTGCTTTTAGATCGAATAAAACCACTGAACATACCTGCTGTTTATGGTATGTCCTTTGGACATATTTCAAATAATTTTACATTCCCCATTGGGATAAAAGCAAAATTAAACACGGCCAAAATGACTTTAAAAATCACAGATACAGCCGTGCTTTAAAATACTATTTATTTCTTTGCAAAAGCCGTTAAGGTTTTAGTAATGATACTCACACAATCTAACAATTGTTCTTTTGTCATCACTAATGGCGGTGCAAACCTGATGATGTTACCGTGCGTGGGCTTGGCTAACAAACCATTTTCTTTTAATGCCATACAAATATCCCAAGCCGTAGAGCTATCCTCAGTATCGTTTATGATAATTGCATTTAATAGCCCCTTGCCTCTCACTAGAGATACCAAATTGCAAGTTGCAATGAATTTCGTGAGTTCTGCTCTGAACAATTTCCCTAAGCGTTGCGAATTTTCAGCTAACTTTTCATTCTTCACCACTTCTAATGCAGCAATACCTACTGCTGCCGCAACAGGATTCCCTCCAAAAGTACTCCCATGATTACCGGGTTTAATAACCCCCATAATAGAGTCATCTGCCAAAACACCAGAAACAGGATACGCACCTCCAGATAATGCTTTTCCTAAAATAAGAATGTCTGGTTTTACGTTTTCATGATCTACTGCTAACATTTTACCAGTTCTGGCTATACCGGTTTGTACCTCATCTGCAATAAATAAAACATTGTGTTTTTTACACAATTCTTTTGCCTTGGCTAAATACCCTTCAGTTGGCACATAAACTCCTGCTTCTCCTTGGATTGGTTCAACTAGAAAACCTGCGACATTTTTATTCGCAATGATTGCGTCTTCCAATGCCTTTAGATTGTCATATTCTATTTTGATAAATCCATCCGTATAAGGTCCAAAATTTTTACGAGCTACAGGATCGTTGGAGAATGAAATTATGGTCGTTGTTCGACCGTGAAAATTATTTTCACAAACAATTATTTCCGCTTGATTTTCCTCTATTCCTTTCTTCTCGTACGCCCATTTTCTACATATTTTAAGTGCTGTTTCTACTGCCTCAGCCCCTGTATTCATAGGTAAAAATTTATCAAAACCAAAAGTATTGGTAATATATTTTTCAAACTTTCCAAGCACATCATTATGGAATGCTCTTGAAGTTAAGGTCAACGTTTGTGCCTGATTCACCATCGCCTCAACAATTTTTGGATGACAATGACCTTGATTTACTGCCGAATAAGCCGATAAAAAATCATAATATTTTTTTCCTTCTACATCCCAAACAAAAACGCCATTTCCTCTATTTAAAACAACCGGTAATGGGTGGTAATTATGGGCTCCATACTTCTCCTCCAATGCAATAGCCTCTGCTGACGCTGATCCTTGAATAATTGACATGACTTAATTCTTTTTGAATAATACTTAAACGATTCCTACTTAAGGAGAGAAATCACCCTATATTCTTGAAGTTTTCGCAAATTACAAATTGCTGCTCGGTCTTAAAAATAATAAACAAGATTCTTGAAAATTATTTTTAATTCGAAAAAGAGGCGCTTACCGGATAATGGTCAGACAACATCCAATTTTCCGCACCATTGTGTACGCTTGAACCAGTACATTTTAGTACCAATGCATCAGAAACCATAATATAATCTATTCTATTTAGCCTTGCTTCTATCTCCTCAGCTGTTTCCTTGCTTTTGGTTCCCAAAATTTTTCCAGGAAAACTACCTCGTTCTCCCATCCCCTTTGTAAACAAGCGTGTTACATCATACAATGGGAAAGAGATAAAATGAGACATAACCGCATAATCAAAAACTCCATGCTCAATATTTCCATTTAAACCTTTGCCTTTATTAGATGTTCGCGACCTACTTAATAAAGGGCCATCCTTTTCATATAGGTCAGCATCAAAAGGAGAATGTGCATTAAAATCTCCCAAAACAATAAACTTTGGGTTTGTTTTTTCAATTTCAAGAAGTTTATTTGAAATAATTTTCGCTTCTTCTCTTCTTCGTTTAATACTCCCTGGATGTAAATGGATGACTAGAAAATCGACATCCTTAATTCTACAATGTAATGCACCATGATGCATTCCCTCAATTATTTTTTCTTTCAGTGCTATGGGATATTTCGACGTAATTCCAACGGAATACCCTGTTGTTTTCAGCAATACCGAATAATTATGCCCCCAGGACTCAGCATCTTCTTGCAATTTTTCTGGTGTATAGGCGCACAATTCTTGCAACCCAATGACATCTGAATTTTGGCCTTTAACCCATTGCTGTAATGCCGCTCTTCGATCAGCATCCTTACCCCAATCAAAACCATTCCAAATATTATACGATAAAACTTTAAAACTATCTTCCTGAGCTTGTGAAACACCGCTATTAATAGATAAAAAAAATACTAAACACACTATTAGATTTTTCATTCTTCCTCCAAATTTATTTTAAATACATGTCCTACGGTACGTTCACCTCCAAAAATATTCCATCCACTTGGGCCATATAAATAGGCTGGGGCATTGCTAATCATCAAAATTTTTGGTCGTTCTAGTTTTGGTTCAGAGCCGTAAATTTTGACTACTTTTTTAGCGTCATATTCTTTATAATAGGATGTTAACTTATTATATCCTATGGTTGCTTCTTCAATCTTAAACGTAAATCCGTCTTTCGATTTCCAAAGTGTTCCCCCGCCAACGATACCGGTATTTTCTCCGTGGTTGTCCGTGGTAAGTAAGTAGAAATGGTCCTTATAAAAAAATACCGTACCATCTTCCAAAGTTCCTTTATTAGCCGTAACTGGCTTGTCTGTAACAACATAAGGTCCCTTTAGTTTTTTGGAGATTGCAAGCCCGTATTTTAACCCCTCTTTTTTAGATCTTGTTTTAAAGTAGAGATAAAACTTGTTCTTTACTTTTAAAAAAGCAGGATTAACCACCCCGTTTGCCGATTCATAATTCCATTTAGTAGCATCGTTTGCACTAAGAATCATTCCATCTTTACCTACTTTCTTCCAAGGGCCATATGGGGATTTAGAAATAGCCATTCCTGTATTTTGATTCCCTGGATGCGGGGGTTGTTTGTAATCTGAATTACCGATGTATAGGAGGACATATTTATTTCCTATTTTTTTAATCTCTGGATTGTGGGCCCCGTATTTATCCCATGTGTTTTTTCCTGTACCCGCTATGGCTATATCTGAAAAAACGAAGGGACCTTCTGGGCTATCAGCAACATAATGTGCAATTTCTGATGATTTACGCCATGCAGGGTCTACATTTTTCTCTGGCCAACGGGCAGCAAAGATGTGCGTTTTACCATCTTTTCCTTGTACGGGTGCACATCCCCAAATGGTATACCCATCATCTTGCAAAGCAACACCTTTAAACTCTAAGTTTTTAGCTATAAAAGACTGCGCAACAGTAGTCGGCTCTTTTTGTCCAAAACAAAGAATGGTTAAGAACATAAAAAAGAATAGTATTTTTTTCATCACTATTCTTTTTTATACGCAATTCCTAAATCATTAGACCTCACTTCCATCAATTTGTTTTTAAGTTTCTCTTTCATTTCTCGTACAACGGATGCATATCTAGGGTTGGTTGCCAAATTATTGTATTGCTTCACATCATTTTGCATGTCAAATAACTCCATGCCAGCACTTGCATCCTCATTGTACTGAATATAAGCCCATTTATCATTCCGAAGCAAAAAAGATTTCCCCCCTTGGGTCACAGAAAAAGCCACATCTCGTACTTTATAATTAGAGTCATCCAATGTTTTTACTAAACTTTTCCCTTGAATATTTTTCGAGGCTTTTAAGCCCGCTAATTCTGTCAGTGTCGGATACAGATCTAACAACTCCGTAAAAGAATTACAAACCGCCGCTTTTTTACCAGGGACTTTAATTATCATAGGCACACGAACCGATTCTTCATGCAAACTAACTTTCATCCAAAAACGATGCTCTCCCAAATGAAATCCATGATCAGATGTAAACACAACAATTGTATTGTCTTCTAATTCTTCTTCTTTCAACGTTTTTAACACCTTCCCTACCTGGGCATCCATATATGAAACGGACGCATAATAGGCAGCGACAGCTTTTTTCTCTTGCTCTTCAGACATTTGTCCGTTTACACTAGTCACATAATTTATACCTCGTGCTGGAATATCATCCCAATCGTTTTCAATTTTTGGCGGCAATACCATTTGCTGATATGGATACGGTTCAAAATATTCTCTTGGAGCTACAAAGGGCACATGTGGTCGCACAAAACCCACAGCCATAAAGAAAGGTTCATCTTTATGTTTTTTAATTAATTCGGATGCTTTGGCTGCCGTTTTTCCGTCAGAATGTGCTAAATCGCCTCCATCACCTTTTACTATGGTCATTACGTTACCTCCTTTTCTTGGCTTATTCCCATACGGATTGTTTTGCACCAACTCCGCTTCTCCTTTTGCCTGCCATTCAGGGCCCTGACTATTATATCTTTCGGTCCAAGAAGCGTCATCATCTTGACCATTAGAGCCAGTTTCTATGTCTATTGGAACACCCATATGGTATATTTTACTAACACGGGCCGTATAATACCCATTGTCCTTAAAAACTTGTGACAATGATTTTCGATCTGGGCCTACATTTTCTCTTCCGCTAACATAACCATAGGTTTGTGTTGCATTGGGATAATACCCAAACATTAATGATGCCCTAGATGGCCCGCAAACAGGATATTGGGTATACGATCTAGTATATGTAGTTCCTTCTGATGCTAACTTATCTATATTAGGAGTGCTACAGTGTTGATTTTCATACGATGAAATAGCAGTCGCAGTTAAATCGTCTGCAATGATAAAAAGTACATTCATTTTTTTAGAATTACCCCCAGTATTTTTTTGTTTTTGAGAATACCCAGCTAAGACAAAAAAAACAGTGATAACAAGAAAAATATTTTTCATTTATTGATTTTAATTTAATGTATACACCTTTTAAAGTAAGGCAACTTAACTTTATTGCTAATTTAACAATAATGAGGTATTTGGATACCAAATAATTCTACTATTTTTGCGCTATGCGAAAAAAAACAAAAAGAGTAGTTTTTGAAAATGTAGAAGTGGTAGATGCTGGTGCAAAAGGAAAAACTATAGGCAAAGCCCCTGACGGACGTGTAATTTTTCTAAACAACGCCGTTCCTGGTGATGTTGTTGATGTGCAAACCACAAAAAAGAGAAAAGCGTATTTTGAAGGTACTGCTGTTAACTATCATACTTTATCTGACAAAAGAACGGAGCCAGTCTGCGAACATTTTGGAGTTTGTGGTGGTTGCAAATGGCAACATATGGGGTACGAGCATCAGTTGTTTTACAAGCAGAAAGAAGTTGAAAACAACCTCAAAAGAATTGGTCACTTAGACCTCCCTGCTATAACCCCAATTTTAGGTTCTAAAAAACAATATTTTTACCGTAATAAAATGGAGTTTTCTTTTTCTGATAGTAGGTGGCTTACGCTAGACGAAGTAAAATCTAACGAAGAAATCCTAGATAAAAATGCGTTGGGTTTTCATATTCCTGGCATGTGGGATAAAATATTAGATATTAAAAAATGTCACCTGCAGGCAGATCCATCAAATGTAATACGATTGGCTACGAAAGAATTTGCCATCAAAAACAATTTAAGCTTCTTTAATCCAAGACACCATACTGGCGAATTGCGAACGCTAATGATACGTACCAGTAGTACTGGGGAGATTATGGTACTGCTACAATTTTTTGACAACCATAAAGAAAAAAGGGAACTTTTATTAAACCATTTGATGCAAACATTCCCTGAAATAACATCGCTTTTATATGTTATAAATCAGAAGCAAAACGATACTATTTACGATCAAGACATAGAGTGTTTTGCAGGACGTGATCATATCTTTGAAGAAATGGAAGGGCTTCAGTTTAAAATAAATGCCAAATCTTTTTATCAAACCAACTCGGAACAAGCGTATGAGTTGTATAAAATTACACGAGATTTTGCGGAATTAAAAGGGGATGAATTGGTTTATGATCTATATACAGGTACAGGTACCATTGCTCAATTTATCGCCAAAAAAGCTAAAAAAGTTGTTGGTATAGAGGCAATTCCAGAAGCCATTGAAGACGCCAAAGCAAATTCTAAGCATAATAATATTGATAATACAGTGTTTTATGCTGGCGATATGAAAAAAATATTTAATGCTGACTTCATTTCTACCAATGGGGTGCCAGATGTTATTATTACGGATCCACCACGAGATGGGATGCATAAAGATGTTGTTGCTCAAATTTTAAATATTGCACCTCATAAAGTTGTGTATGTTAGTTGTAATAGTGCCACACAAGCACGCGATTTGGAAATGATGAAGGAGGTCTATGAAATTACAAAGTTGCAAGCCGTAGATATGTTTCCGCAAACACATCACGTAGAAAATGTTGTACTTTTGAAAAAGAGAGCACAATAATTGCTCATAAAACTAAAGCAACTATGTTTGTAAAGAAAACTGGCATACTACTATTAATTCTAGCTTCTATGATCATTTCATCTTGCGAAAAAGATGATATTTGTGTAGATGGAGAAACACCTCTTTTGGTCATAGAGTTTTTTGAATTTGACGCTACGGAGGAAACCACCAAAGCAGTCTCTGAGCTTAGAATTGTAGGAGAAGGTAAAAATGTTACGGTGAACACTATTGCAGATCGTTCAGACCTACAATCCATAACCCTTCCGTTACGCGTTAATGAAACATCAACTACCTATAGCTTTATTATGAATTCTGCCGATGACACCAATGGTGCCGAAACGGGAAATACAGATATCCTCACCTTTAATTACAACAATAAAGAAGTCTATGTATCAAGGGCATGTGGGTTTGTAATGCATTTTGACACTTTATCGAGTATCTTAGAAACTGATACAGAGAACTGGATTAAAAATATAGAAACAACAGAAACCTTAGTTGAAAACCAAGCCGTTACACATGTTAAAATATATCATTAGTATTTTCTTTCTTTTTGTTTCTATACTTGGTGTATCCCAAAGTAAGACTATAGATCTAAACAAAAAAGATTCCGTAGTATACAAAGAACCCTATGGCATAAGAGTTGGTGCTGATTTAAGCAGGTTAGCGAAGAACTTTTACAACAACGACTACAGTGGTTTTGAACTTACAGGAGATTATAGGATCACTCATAATTTATATATAGCAGCCGAATTAGGGAACGAAAACAATACACGGCAAGAAGATTACTTTAATTTTACAACTACAGGAAGCTATCTTAAAATTGGAGCCGATATCAATATGTATGAAAATTGGTATGGAATGAACAATACCATTTTTATTGGAGGTAGGTATGCTTACAGTACGTTTAGCCACAAAATAAACAGCTACCAAATCTATGACCCCAATAGATATTGGTATCCAGATGACTTTGTAGAAGGTGCTGCTAATCTAAGTGAATTCTCTAGTTTAAATGCCTCTTGGTTAGAATTTGTGTTGGGTACTAAGGTCGAATTATTTACCAATCTGTATTTAGGAGCAAGTGTTCGTTTGGGTTTTTTGGTCAGTAACAAAAGTGATGATCAATTTGCTAATATTTGGATTCCTGGCTTTAACAAAGTTACAGAAGGCAGTAAATTTGGAACTGGTTACAATTATTCCATTAGCTATCTAATACCGTTATACAAAAAAGCCAAAAAGAAGAAAAAGGAAGACCCAAAAACGGTAAATAATACTCAAACGAAAAATTAATCTTTGACTCAAACGTCTAAAGTCGAATAAAAAACACTTATATCCTATAGGTGACAACATTAAAAATAAAAATTTATTCAATAGTTTTTTTTATTTAACTGTTAACTTCTGTTATTGAATAGGTTAAAATGAAATTGATTTTTTGAATTGTTGTGGTGTCATCAGTTCCATTTTTTTGAACTGCCTGTTAAAATAACTAGTGTTATTAAATCCAGATTTAAAGGCTATTTCTGACATTCTAAAATCTTTAGACTCCTTGATTAATTTTTTGGAAAATTTAATCTTTTCAGAATTGATATAATCTATAGGCGAGATCCCTAATGTATTTTTAAATTGTTTATGGAAATGCGAGGTACTCATAAAGGCTTTTTTAGCTAGTACATCAACATTAATATCTTTATTGGTTAAATTCTCTTTAATATATTTAATAACAGTCCCTATTCTAGTATCGTTAAATACCTGATTTGGATCATTTATAATTAAAGACTTTGCTTTGGTTTGCAATAACCTCACAACCAATTCTTGAATCATAAGGTCAAGTAATACGTCTTTAGATTTGTTGTTATTAATAAAGGTATACGTTAAACGCTCAACCAAATGATTAACATCGGTGTTGTTTATTAAGTGTGAAGCCGTTTCATCCAAATCCCAATTGTTGTTCTCGTTTTCAATAGCTACATGCTGATTAAATTTTTCAACAACCTCATCTATTTTAAAAGCATCTATCCCTAATGCCAGGCATTGTGTAGGGCTATCCTTTGTAGCTAACGGAAAATCAATAACCATTTCCTTATTCGTTGGCATCACTACAGACTCACCTGGAAAAAAGTCAAAAGCCTCAAAACCATCAATATGCATAATTTTTTTACCGCTAAGCATACTCGCTATAATTGGAAACCCAAATGTTAGTGAAACTTTTTCAGCAAATGCATGAGTTTCATAGATATTGAGTTCAGCATATTCCGCATTATACGTGGTTCTATTCTCTACCAAGGTAGTGAGCTTTCTAGTGCTTTTATGTTGATTTAATAGTGACATTACACTCAATATTACAAAAAATTAGCCATTAAAATAAGGTATGATAGATATGTTCAATAATATAGTAAATACGTTCAACTTAATTAGAATATGATAAAATAACTTTATAAAAATTAATGATAAAGTAATTATCTACCATTAAATAGTATTAATTATTAATTAAACAACAATTTATATGAGTTATTCTAAACCGAAATTTAAAGAGAAATATGGGAATTTTATAAATGGAAAATTTGTCGCTCCAATAGGAGGCCAATATTTTGACAATACATCGCCTATAGACAATAGCTTAATTGCAAAATACCCAAGATCACAAAAAGAAGATGTAGAACTAGCCTTAGATGCAGCCAATGCGGCTAAAGAAGCTTGGGGAAACACATCGGCAGCAGAAAGAGCTAGCTTATTAAATAAGGTAGCCGATATTATTGAAGCCAATTTAGAAGAGTTTGCCTTAGTTGAAACTTGTGATAACGGAAAACCTATTCGAGAAACCCTTAATGCAGATATTCCATTAGCTGTAGATCACTGGCGCTATTTTGCAGCTTGCATCCGCTCAGAAGAAGGGAGTGCCACAGAATTAGACCATAACACATTATCAATGAATATTAAAGAGCCACTAGGTGTTATTGGTCAAATTATTCCATGGAATTTTCCCTTATTAATGCTATCCTGGAAATTACCACCAGCTCTAGTAACAGGCAACTGTGTGGTTTTAAAACCCGCAGAACAAACCCCTTCTTCTGCCACCTTATTAATGGAAAAAATTGCCGATGTTTTCCCTCCTGGAGTTGTAAATATAGTACATGGCTTTGGTCCGGAAGCAGGGAAACCACTGGCATCAAGTGCTAAAGTAGATAAGGTTGCTTTTACAGGAGAAACCACAACAGGGCAATTAATCATGCAATATGCATCTAAAAACCTAAATCCAGTAACTATGGAATTAGGCGGTAAATCGCCAAATGTCTTCTTCAATTCCGTTATGGATGCAGACGATGCTTATTTAGACAAAGCAATTGAAGGAGCCGTTTTATTTGCATTTAATCAAGGGGAAGTCTGCACATGTCCGTCACGAATTTTAGTGCAAGAAGATATTTATGATGCCTTTATGGAACGGGTGATTGAAAGAACCAATGCCATCATACAAACAAATCCTTATGATGTAAGTTGTATGGTTGGGGCACAAGCTTCAAACGATCAATATGAAAAAATTCAGTCCTATTTTAAAATCGGAAAAGACGAAGGTGCAAAAGTGCTTACAGGCGGTGCAGCAAATAAACTAGATGGAGATTTAGCAAATGGATTTTATATTAAACCAACCTTATTGGAGGGGCATAATAAAATGAGAGTCTTTCAAGAAGAAATCTTTGGACCTGTTGCTTGTGTTACAAAATTTAAGGATGAAGCCGAAGCAATAGAAATTGCCAACGATACACTATACGGACTAGGAGCCGGAGTTTGGACCCGTGATGCCCACCAATTATACCAAATACCAAGAGCAATAAAAGCGGGTCGTGTTTGGGTTAACTGTTATCATGCCTATCCTGCACATGCACCATTTGGCGGCTATAAAAAATCTGGATTTGGCAGAGAAAATCATGTGATGATGCTCAATTATTACCGTCAAACCAAGAATATGTTGATCTCTTACGACAAAAACAAACTAGGTTTCTTTTAGCATACAATTAAGTACTAACACCAATAGGTTGAGTTTTAATAAATTCAACCTTTTTAATACCTTTAAATTATGGAGAGAATAGCAATTACCGACGCAGCAGGCCGAGTATTGGAACAATTAAAAGCCAAGCATGGAGAATTAATTTTCCATCAAAGTGGTGGTTGTTGTGATGGTTCTGCACCTATGGTTTTTGAAAAAGGTGATATGTATTTAGACGAAAGTGATATTCTATTAGGAACATTACAGGATGTCAATTTTTACATGAATCAAGATCAATTTGAATATTGGAAACATACGCATTTAACCGTAGATGTCACGGAGGGTCGCGGAGCTAGTTTTTCCTTAGAAATTCCTTTAGGTCTTCGTTTTTTCATTCATTCAAGACTTTTAACGAATGAAGAAAATGAAATGCTGAATAAATGACAAACTTAAAATGCATAAAATAGTCGCTCAATTTTGGGGCTTACCCAAAAGAAGGTAGTTACGCCTATTCTTTATTAAACTTTGCCTTTTTACTACCTTCGTACATTACATATTTTACCAATCGAGATTCTAAGTGACTGTTAAATACTTTTATTTTTCTTGACGGTCGCAAACCAACATATTTTAATGCTTCTAAGTTAGAAGTGATAAACCACGCATCTGTTCCTGGGTAGTTTTTCTTTAAGGTATCCCCTATTTGGGCGTAAAACTCTTCCATTTCAATATTTAAACGCTCTCCATAAGGCGGGTTAAAAACCATCTGTAAATGCCCTTCTATTTCCTTTTCGGTTTCAAAAAAGTTTTTATGTTCTACCGTAATATACTCTGTTAAATTTGCGTTTTCAACATTGTCAATCGATTTACGAACAGCTGAAGGCGCCTTATCATATCCCGTTATTTTAAAATTAAACTCCCTAGTTTTACTTAAACTACTATCTACAATTTTTTCAAAAAGATCCTCATCAAAATCCATCCACTTTTCAAAAGCGAATTCTTTACGATTTATATTCGCCGGAATATTACAGGCAATCATGGCGGCTTCTGTTAAAAAAGTACCACTCCCACACATAGGGTCCATAAAATCACTTTGCCCGTCCCAACCGCTTAGCAACAAGCATCCTGCTGCAAGTACCTCGTTAATAGGGGCAATATTTGTTGCTGTTCTATATCCTCTTTGGTGCAAGGAACGTCCAGAAGTATCCAAAGCTACATTACAGGTCTCGTCATGTATATGGATATTAAAACGAACGTCTGGGAACTTTACATCTACATTGGGTCGTTCTCCTTCTGTATCTCTAAATTTATCTACAATGGCATCCTTTACCTTTTGTGACACATAGAGCGAATGCGTAAACATCTCCGATTTTATAGTGGTATCTATAGCAAAGGTTGTTTCTGTTGTTAGGTATTCCCCCCAATCCATTGCATAGATTTTCCGATACAAATCGTTTTCATTATATACTTTAAAAGAATGTATGGGTTTAATTATTTTAATTGCCGTACGCAAACACAAGTTTGCTTTGTACATAAAACCTTTGTCGCCTTCAAAAAAGACACAACGCACACCTTCTGTGACATTTACAGCTCCCAAATTGCGCAATTCCTTTGCCAAAATTTCCTCAAAACCAAATAAGGTTTTGGCTATCATTTTATAATTATTCATAGGTATCTTAAAGAATAGGCAAAAATACATTAATTTTATACCCTTATCGAATTTAGACACCAAAATAGTATAATACCAATAGCTGTATGATTTATATTTTACCCATTCTTGGGGTATTGCTAAGCTTTATTTTTGTTTTAGTTACAAAACCAAAAAACAAGGAAACTTTTAAATTACTACTGGCTTTTAGTGGTGCATTTTTACTGGCGATTACTGTTTTTGAACTATTCCCTGAAGTTTATGGGGATGGAAATCCAAAAACGGTTGGTGTTTTTATTATGTTAGGAATCTTATTACAGATATTCTTAGAGTTCTTTTCTAAAGGAGCGGAACACGGGCATGTTCACATCAATACTGAAAATTCTAATTTCCCGTGGATGCTATTTTTAAGTTTATCCATACACTCTTTATTGGAAGGTTTGCCTTTAGAAACGCACCACAATATTGTATATGGCATTCTAATACACAAAATTCCAATTGCCATAATCTTGAGTATATTTCTATTAAACTCCAAGGTAAAACTAGCACAGGCTTTATTTTTTATAGTTCTATTTTCTGCAATGACACCCTTAGGTAGTTTATTATCTGCTAACATAAGCTTTATACAAACTTTTCATATAGAAATAACAGCCTTAGTCATTGGCGTATTATTACATATTTCTACCATAATTTTATTTGAAAGTTCTGAAGGACATAAGTTTAACCTCAGGAAATTATTGGTAATTATTGTCGGAATTCTTTTGGCCTATTTTATGTAGTATGTTTAGCCAGTCTGAATCTAAAAAACTACGTGAAGAATTCTGGATTTCTTTTGGAAAATCGTTTCCAAGAAAATGGACCTTGTACGATACTAAAATAAAAAACTTGGCTTTTAAGTTTTATTTTGATAAAAAAATAGCGCTTGTTACATTAGATATAGAGCATACCGATGTAGCGAAGCAATTAGAACTTTGGGAGAAACTAAGCGGTTTGCAATCCATATTAATCACCGATTTCTTACCGGATGCCATTTTTGATGAGGCTTATATTCTAGAGAATCAAAAAGAAATCTCTAGAATATATGTAAAAAAAGAAAATGTAAGTATTCACAATAAAAATACCTGGCAAGAAACTATGGTTTTCTTAAACGAAAAAATGCTTCAGTTTGAGGTATTTTTTGAAGATTATAAGGATATTATTTTAACTTAGTTAAAAAAAATATGCTTCAAATTTCCCGATTTCTAACCATTACCTTTGTTTTTGTTTTTTTATCCTGTACTTCTGACGACAAAGAAACGCCTGATGTTATTGCTCCTGTTTTAGAATTTAATATTTCTGGAGCAGCGAATACCACTACAAACACACCAATGCTTGTAAGCAACCTAATTGAAGTTACTATAAATGCCAATGATGCTGGTGGTATTAGTAAGATAGAAGCTTTTATTAACGATGATAAAGTTGGAGAAGACTCAACGGCCCCTTATAATATTTCAATAGATATCTCTACCTATGCCTCAAAAAAAGGAACGTCTAATAAATATAAAGATTATACGTTAAAAATAGTTGCAACCGATTTATCTGGTAATTCTACCACCAAGCAAATACCAATAAATATAGACAATGAAAAACCTTCTATTACTGAGGTTTCTTTAGTTGAAAATACAATTAACAATGGTGATGAAAACATTGTTACTTTCAATGTAAGTGACAATCAAGAATTAAATTCAGTTATAGTTTATATAAACGATGAAGTACTTTCTACTATTGAAAACGAAAACTACGAAGTAAACATTGAAACCGCTAACCTTGATGATGGTGAAAATTCATTAAAAATTGAAGCACTAGACAATGCAGAAAATCTAACGACCTATACGGTTAAATTTATTGTTGACAATAGTGGTCCTACCATAACCCTTACTGAATTAGTTGAAAATCAAATTATAGATTATCCAACCAGTTTTACTCCAGAAATTAATGACACCTATTCGGAAATTGATTCCGTGAAAATCTACTATAATGATGTACTTGTACAATCATTTGAAAACCAAACTCAATATGAATTTGATTTTAATTCTGACAATTACAATACAGCCGATGGAATCCTAAAAATAAGTGCGAAAGATAATTTAGGCAATACATCACTTTTTGAAATACCCTTACAAATATACCGAAGGCTCTTAAAAATCACGATCCCGAGTAATTTTAAAAATCCACAATCTGCCAGGTTTTATGTTTTTGCATCAGGTTTAGATGGGACGCTACTAGACACGAAGCAAGTGTATAACGAATCTAATGAAATTATTCTAAATACAGCTGTAGACATTGATGTAGACACCGCGTTTATGATTACATTTTCAGAATATATTTATGGTCAATATGGTAACAGTAGTGCATTTACATCAATTTTAAATTTAAAACGTGGTGGTTTAGAAAGTATCACTCTTAAAACCCCTAATCGATTTGACAGTGAAGTATCAAGTAGTTATTCCGTAACCGGATTTAATCCCGATGATATCCTTTCAATGCCTATTGAAGGCTTTGGATATAGTGGCGATTATTCGAAAGAAAATAGTGAAATTTCGATACGCACACAAAATAACATCACGAATAACATTGACTCAGAATACATATATCTACCGGTGCGGAACTTAACAAATTACGACGATAGCTATATTCTATTAGAAAAAAATGAAATCACAAGCGACTTTATTTTAAATCCATCACTTTTAACAAATCAAGGTATCGAAACTAGATTTTACAGTGGAGAATTTTCAAATAATACTGATGATAAACTATCTGTGTTAAAATTATGGGGCTACGCCAATGAACAAGAATACAATGATCGTGTTAGTCATAGGCTTTATGCGGGTGGTTCTACAATTACTCAGGAGTTTAATCCTGAAAATGGCCTTTCATACCCATTTAATTCTACTTTTTACAACTATAGACATCAAGTTCAAATTGAAGATTACTATACAGATAGAATAGGCGAACCTTTGGATTATTATCAAGTACCGGGCTGGACAATTGACCAAACCTTATCTAACAAAACAATAAATATTGTCAAAAGTGGAACGGGTCATAAAGTTGGAAGAATACGACTAGATAACAGTACGTCCGTAGCAGTCATAAATGGTCTAAATGTTACGTATCAATGGAATTTAATATTTGACAGTGAAAACACAACTACAATTACCTTACCTGAGTTACCAGAAGACATTCAGACTTGGGGCTTCAATCAATTATACGAAGCTAATACTTTAAATGTGAGTCAAATTGAAATCATGAGTTTTGAAGGAATACCCAGTTATGATACCTATTTGAATGAAACAGTTAAGGAAGGTAGAAAATTTATTAATGTATCTAATACAATGGACACAAAGTTTAAAAACTACAACTCTACTTATTATTCAGAGTTTCCCGATTTATTTTTTTATTACTACTAAATTTTGATTTCTATAATGGAAACTAAAAGATGGAATAATAATAATAGATACTATTATTATTCCATCGCTTTTTTAAGAGCCGTTGTGGTTGTATAATATTTAGCAATCATATTGGGTACTTCCCATTCTGGCAACACACCTTCTTTATAATATTTTAGAAAGTTTTTGGTTACCTGAGAAAAATGAGCCTCATGACCGATCTTATACTTTTCAGGAATATTAATTTTCCAAACGCCTTTTGCTACTTGCGCTACGGTAACTCCTTGATAGGTAGCTTCAATAGAATTCGTTATTCCTTTTTTTATCTCTGCCAATAAATCTACACCATCTATGGATTCTATATATAAAGTTGGTTTATAGCCTTCGGCTTCACCTTGCTTTATAACTAGATTAGCTTTTGTTCCTCTCATTACACTATAATGTGTATCTCCAGTACCTTCTGGAGCTTTATAATTCCATATAACAGAAACCTTGGCCAATTTACCATTAATCCTATAGATGATTTCTCCGTTGCAATAAACGTGCAATTTATCGTCTATAACATCCTTGCGTAAATAGTCAGGAAATTCAGTTTGTTGGGTTGCGTTAGCAAACTCTTCTAAGGTTAAGATCGTAGGCCAACGTTTGGCTTCAACAATTTCTATGGCTGCTGTATCTATAACCTGATTAGGAAAAAGCTCCCATTGTACTAAATCTACCAAATGTGTTGTCACATCTACAATACCTTCGCCTTCTTCATTGACGTCAAAAAACCAACTCGGTCTTACCAGTGGTTTACCAGAAACGTTTTTATAAAAATGATGCACACTTTCTTTCACTACAGAAGGTTCGGTAATAGAACCTTCTACGATATCTCCAAAAACTGATGGTATTTCAGAGAACATTTTTTGCATAATGGTTGTACTCTCAAAACGCTCTGTCATAATATCGTAAAGGAGTACATTGTTCTCTTTAGCAATTTTAAAAGCTTCTTTTAACTTTAGAAATCCTTTAGGGTTAATCGCCATTGGTTTATCTGCATAAACATTGATCCCTGCTTTCACTGCAGCTAAAATATAATCCGTCTTCTCCGAATTTTTACCAGCTACAACCATTACATTCCCTGGTTTTTCGCCGATCATCTGGTTTAAAAAATCATCCCCTTTATGAATTTTCACATTCCATTGGGTAGGATCTTTGTCGCGGGTATTATACCCTTCAATTTTACTTAAAAAATCTTGTAACTCCAGTCCTTCTGGTGCATAAATATGTATCGTAGAATCTATTTCAGGATACATCGTTTTATGAACCAAGGCCGCATGAAAATGTCCTGGGTTTAAGGTCATTAATTTAACCTTTGTTGGTAATAACTCATTTTCAACGATAGGTTTTCTCTTTTCTTCTCCACATGCAAGGCATAGTAGTGTTAAAAGCAATAAAATACTTCTTTTTAGCATAGAATTAAATTTTAACATAATCTGTTCCATAAGGCTTACGCTGATCTCTGTGCAATAGCGCATTTGCCTCACGATCATTAATAAACTTTTCTTTCTTAGCATCCCATTCTAACTTTCTATCAAACTGCATAGCAATATCGCTTATTAAACAAATAGAACATGCTTTATGCCCTTTTTCTATAGGAGAAATAGGTGCCTTTCTGGTTTTTATACACTCCAACCAATTCCCGTGCTGATTATCTATTTTATACAAATGCGTTTCATTTTCTCCAATAACCGAATTTAAAATATCTGGATTAGATGCATTTAAGGCCTTGGAGCTTTTTTCTTGAGCAACTGGGTCTGATGTAGATGCCGTATATGCCCCACGAGAAACAAATATCCATCCATCTTCACCAATATATTTTATACCATTGGCATAACCACCACTTGTATAAACTGTTATACCCTCATTATCATACTCATGTTTTACAAAAAAGTCTCCATGTACATTCCATAAGCCTAATTTTGGAAATTCAGCCAATGCTTCCACCGAAGATGGCCCAGACAATTCTGTGTTCATCCCCCAAGCAGCAGAATCGTAATGGTGTTGCCCCCAACCCGTGATCATCCCTGCTCCATATTTTCTAAGTCTAAGCCATCCTGGGCGAGAATATCCTTTTTGTGGATGCACTCCTATTTCTGTATAGGGCACATCTGGAGTAGAACCCAACCACATGTCATAATTTAAATTACTTGGAACTGGCATAGCTGGTGCTTCAGGACCTGCTGGATCTCCAGGTAATCCTATTTTTACGGTATGTATTTTTCCAATACGGCCATTTCTTACCAATTCTGCAGCTCTCCTAAATTGTGGCATTTCTCGCTGTTGCGTACCCACTTGTAAAATGGCTCCTGTTTTTTGAACAACAGCTCGTAATTGCTGTCCTTCCCTAACAGTTAAAGATGTAGGCTTTTGTACATAGATATCCTTCCCTGCCAAAGCCGCTTCCATTGCTGGTTGTGAATGCCAATGATCTGGCGTAGAAATAACTACAGCATCGATATCTTTATTTAAAAGCATTTCTCTATAATCGCCATACATCTTAGACTCTACATACTTTTCCTTTCCCGTTTGCTTCTTGTAAAAATCATTGACGCGCACCCGAGCATCATTCATACGATTAGAATCCAAATCACTTACCGCAATCAATCGAGCTGAATCAAACCGCATTATTTCTGGCATATCGTGATCTTTTGCTATCCTACCACAACCAATCTGACCTACATTAATTTTATTACTAGGTGCATCTTTCCCAAGTACACTAGCTGGCACAATAGTTGGAAAACCTACCATTGCAGCCGTTCCTAATGCTGTCTTTCCTATAAATTTTCTTCTTTTCATACTTAATGATTTATTTTACTATAATTTATCCAATATTCTTCTGCTTCTTCTTTGGTTAGCTCCCCTTTAAAAACAACCATTCTATATTTTAATTTATATTCTTTGTGAGGTTCTATGATCCAATCCTTATCTCGAATGGGACTAAATTCAAAAAATAAATCTCCTCGATTTCCATTAGCATCTATGGGCCATACACGCATAGGTTCTGGATGTTCTCTATTTTGAGGGTGACTTAAAAACAAAATACCACTTGTAGTATTTACAGAAGATTCACCACCAACGATACACCATCTTGCATTAGACCCATCTGCTGTAAGTCTGTCTTTACCCTCAGAGGTGAACACAAAACTGTTCTTATTTGTCCATTTTTCCGTAGCTCTAAAACCAATACCCCCACCATATCTATAGGCTTCAAACAGCAATCCATTCTTTAAAGGAGAACTAAAAGTGCTATTATAATCGATCATATACCTAGCATTAGTATCCAAATCCCATACCTTAATCTGTAGATCCTCGATTATCGCTACCCGGTTTTCTGAAGTAGCTCCAAAATCTAGATGCTCCTGCCGTACCACAAAGGATAGCGATTCAGAATTAGATTCTATATTTTTCAGTTCTTTAAATTGAACCGTACCTTGCCCACCCCCTAAATTCCAAAAATCGACACTTCTGCCATTAATTTTCGTCTTTGTCCAAGGACCCCATACTCCATAATGGTGAATATGGTCTGGCGGTTGAATCCGACTCAAAGTATCTCCATTTGGAGACCAAAGTGGATGTATAAAACCTGAACGTCTAAACAGACTATCCTTACCTATAGGCGCTTCCATAATACCATACCTATAATTTAAAACAGGCTTATCCTTTAAAGTAACCAATAGATTTCCATCCTTTTTAGTATACTCCAAATTATCATTTTTGGTAACTTCTGTTTTACTATTCGATTGTTGACTCTCCTTTTTAAGAAAAGCACAAGCATTACTAACGAGTAGTAATCCTGCTGCCAAAATAATTTTATAGGGGTTTGCTATTCTCATTGTATTAAAATTCATTTTGGTATATTCTTTCCAGTTTCTCAATTTTCAGCTACTACGTAATACTTTTCTAATTCCTTCCATAAAGTCCTGTATTCCCTTTTTCTAAAAGTGGCATAAGCTCTTTAACGATGGTAGTATCTAGCAAGGCTCTATTTTTTGTTTCATAGGGGTCTATTTGATGGTCAAACAACTCAATAGTGGGCTTTGCCTCTCTAAAATATTTGGTAAGTCGATAGCGATTGGTCCGCATAGAAATACCGTTTTTAAAGTAACTATAGGCTACATCTTCTTTTTTTATTTTAGGATTACGCATTGTACTAACTAGACTTTCACCATCTATTGAAGCTCCTAATTCTACGTCACACAACTCTAAAATAGTTGGATAAATATCTATCGTTTCTGTTATGGTTTCTATTTTTAAATTTTTTGAAGCCGTCCCTGGCACTTTAATAATTAAAGGGCTATTTAAGGATCGCTCAAATAAAGTATGCTTTCCCCATACCAAGTGATCTCCTAAATTCCAGCCATGATCTCCCCAAACTATTACAATTGTATTTTCCTCTAACTCTAAGGCTTTTAATTCATCCACAACTTTACCAATTTGAGCATCAACATAACTAATAGAAGCATAGTAGGCGTGTACCAATTTTCGGGAATATTCATCTGATAATTTAGATGTCAATCCTGCCTTTTCATCGGTTAATTGATAGCCATTAAATTCACCACTATTTTGGAGACTAGCGTTGTTAACACTCTCAGCTATAAAGGGATTTGGAGATACTTGTAATTCTTCCCTATTGTAAAGGTCCCAGTATTTTTTTGGGGCATTAAACGGTAAATGCGGTTTAAAGAAACCTACCCCAAGAAAAAATGGTTGCTCCTTGTTTTTTAAATCGCGTAGTTTTTTTACTGCAAGTGCTGCTGTTAAACCATCAGGATATCCATTGTCATCTACTTCACCCATTTGATAGGGCTTCACTTGTCTTTTCATACTTTGACGATTTTCACCATCTGCATAGCCAAAAAAAGCATTCCACCCAGTCCCCCATTTCCCACTATTAAAATGAAATTCATCCCAACTATAAGGTAATTCTTTTTTGGTTGATGGCTGCTCTTCGTACCCATATACCAAGCCGTCTGCAGCATGGCTTATTTTCCCAATGCCAACCGTATAATACCCATTTCTACGCAATTGATGGATAAAGGACTCTGGAGTATTTTTCTCGGGTTGATTTGCAATTTCTTTGACAAAAATATCATTTCCTAGTTGACTCCTTTTCTGCGGCCTTAACCCCGTTATTAAACTATATCTTGAAGCGCCACAGGTTGGCACTTGCACATAATGGTTGGAGAAAAAGGCGCCTTGTTGCGCCAATTTATCCATATTTGGAGTTTGTACAAATTGGTTGCCATAGACCCCTAGGTCTGGTCGTAAATCATCTACAGCTATAAAAACAACATTGGGTTGCTTAATGCTTGTTTTGGTATTCACTTTGCTTTTACATCCAAGCACCATTAACAACAATATCCAAACAAAATTATGGTAGTTCACTGGCATAATGGTACTATCTTCTTTACTAATTTCACTTAATGCTACTCTTTTGGAATTTGTATATTTTATAAAAATAAATTAATTATCGCCAAGAAGTATTTTATTAAATAAAAATTGATTGCAAAACAAAAATATAAAAAAAATGATATTAAGCAACCGATTGCATTAATTTGATTGCAATTTTAAAAATACTTAACATTATATTACTAAGTGATTTAACCATTATCAAAACAATGAAAACACAATAACAGCACATTATTAATTTAATTTTGTTGCATAATAACGCAATAAGTTGTTTTTTTGATTTCGTATGACCTTATTCTATAAGTTACTGCCATTCCAACTTTTGTGAAAAATCTAAATAATCACAAATTTAAATATGAACCAAAAAGTTACCATATATGATCTCGCAAAACGATTAAACGTTTCTCCCGGCACTGTTAGCCGGAGTTTAAACGACCACGCTTCTATTAGTAAAAAAACAAAAAATAAAGTGCTAACATTGGCAAATGAGTTGGGTTATAGAACAAACAAATTTGCCGCTAATCTTCGCAATCAAAAATCAAATACATTAGGAGTAATTGTTCCAAAATTAAATTCATATTTTATGTCAACCGTTTTAGCAGGGATTGAAAGTGCTGCTAGTAGCGAAGGATATAATTTAATTATAAGTCAGTCTTTAGAATCAGAGGCTAAAGAAATAGCTAATACAAAAACTTTATTTGATAGTGGTGTAGACGCATTATTAGTTTCTTTAGCATACGAAACCACTAATTATGACCATTTTGATATATTCACGAACAGAAAAATTCCGTTGTTGTTTTTTGATCGCGTGCTAGACTTAAACAATTGCACAACGATATTAATTAACAATGAAGCCGCTGGTTTTGATGCCACAGAGCATTTAATTAAGCAAAATTGCAAAAACATTCTACACATCAGTGGTAGCTTTACGAGAACCGTTTACAGAGAACGCTATCTTGGTTTTAAAAAAGCACTAGAAAAACACAACTTACTCTTTTCCAAACATCAACTTTTAGAAACCGATTTAGATCCTACTAAAATTGAAGATATTATTCAACATATAATAAAGTCGCCAAAAAAGATTGATGGTATATTTGTTGCTAATGATACAATTGCGGTTCAATGTATTAAAGAATTGCAAAAAATAAACTATAAAATACCGGGAGACATTAAAGTCATTGGCTTTAACAACAATCCAATTTCTGAGATCATAAATCCAAGTCTAACCACCATTAACTATCCTGGTTACGAAATGGGTGTTTTAGCAGGACAAAGCATTATTAATCATTTAAATGGCAACATAAATTTACAATCTGCCAATTCAATTATTTTAAAACACAAATTAATCATTAGAGAATCTACTCTTAAATAAAACACACTATGAAAAAAATATGGATTACCTTTCTTTTAACAATAGTTTATACTACTGTTTCTGCCCAAAGTCTAAAACCTTTTGAAGTTACTGAGGACTGGATTTCAAAAATTAAAGCAATAGCTCCATCCAAAATGGACGTAAAAGGAAAAAAACAGAAAAAAATATTAATTTTCTCCTTACACACTGGTTTTAACCACTGGGTAATACCACACACAGAAGCTGTTATTAAGGTCATTGCCGAAAAATCTGGAGCCTATACAGTTACCACATCCAAAGACATCGCAATTTTCAATAAAAAGAATTTAAAAAAATATGATGCCATTGTCTTAAATAACAATTGCTCTATAGGCGACCATCGCAATTTATTTTTAGACAAACTAAAAGAAGACAAAAGTCTCAGTGAAGCTGAAGTTAAATTAAAGGCAAAAGAACTGGAAGAAAACTTGTTACAATACGTGGCTCAAGGTGGCGGATTAATGCTTATGCACGGCGCCATTGTGATGCAAAACAAATCTGCTGAATTTAGTAAAATGGTAGGTGGTAGTTTTGATTACCACCCGAAGCAACAAGAAATAAATGTGAAATTGGTCGATGCCAATCATCCTATGGTTAAGGGCTTTAAGGGCCAAGGATTTTCTCATATAGATGAGCCTTATTTTTTTAATAACGCCTATTTTGACTACAACTTTAAACCCCTGCTTTATATCAATACTACGGAGTTAGAGGGGTTAAAGAAGGAAGTAAAAGATACCATTAAATATATTTCTTGGATAAAAACATATGGTAAGGGAAGAGTTTTTTATTCTTCACCATCACATAATGCACAAAGCTTTGAGAACCCTGAGTTACTGACTTATTTTTTAAATGGAATTCATTATACCACTGGCAATTTAAATTGTGATGACAGCCCAATGAATCACTAAAAATCATTTTTTAAATTAAGCTTAAAACAAAAAAGAAGTGGGCTAAACTGCCTCCCAAAACAAAAAGATGCCATATAAAATGATTGTATGGTATTTTTTTTATGGCGTAAAACAAAATTCCAACAGTATAAAGTAAACCTCCTAACAATACCAACATCAAGCCAGTTTCGCTAACATTATGTATCAAGTTCTGATAATCGAATACAATAAGCCAACCCATTGCCAAATACAGTAGCAATGAAAGTGTTTCAAATTTACCTGTGAAAAATAATTTTAAAACAATACCCACAAGTGCGATGCTCCACACCACCCAAAAAATAAGCCACCCATTCCCATTTTCTAATGTAATTAAGGCAACTGGAGTATACGTACCCGCAATTAAAACATAGATACTACTGTGATCTAAAATTCTATACTTTTCTTTTAATCTTAGGTTAAATGTTGCGTGGTATAGGGTAGATGCGGTATATAACAAAATAATAGAACCGCCATAAACCACTAAACTAAACAATGAGTACGGTGTTTTATCTGAATTAAAAGAAATAAGAACAAACAAACCGATTACGCCTAAAATAGCACCTACAGCGTGTGACAAAGTGTTTAATTTTTCTTCATTCATTGATTAATTTTAAGTTATCCTCCAAAATTACAGATTTCATTTTTAGGGAAGGCTACAATTCTAATCAAAAAAAAGAAGTTTATAGCGAACTTGATTTACCTGTTTCATCCTTAAAAAACAAGAGTATTCTTTTATATAGCTTTGATAGTCATCATTGCTCTAAAGTTGATGCTTTAATTCAAGCATCTTGTTTTGTAGTAAAACCAACATACTAAAAAGCGGGAAATCTTTTAGGAAATCCCGCTTTTTAAAAAATTTAATATAAGGCTATAGCTTTTTTATTTACCCCAAAACCTTAATTCTGCAATCATTAAGTTTGGTGGGCCAGCCCAAGTTTCTATAATTTTTAAACGAACATATTTGAAATTTCTAGAACCAATTGGTATTTCGAATTCATATCCAGCACTTGCAGCATCTAAGTCTGCTTGAGTATTATCTCCTATTGGGTTTCCAGAAGGTTTTATAATTTCAAACTGTCCCATTCTTGTCCAACTATTAAATGAACCATCCTCTGACGGTTCATTACTACCCCACAGTTCAAATATTTTTGGACTAATAGTATTATACATATCATTAGAGGTAAGTCGTTGCCATATTTTAAAATAATGCAAACTTACATCCGTTTCAAATTCAAATGCCACATGTAATTGTTCTGCTTCTGAGTTATCAACACCAGCCATTATTCTCCCTGTGCTCCCATCAAACAAGTTACCCTTTCCTCCTGCCCAACTCGCAAAATTACGGTCATAATCATAATCAGTAGGAAAAACAATAGCTGTATTTATATTGCTTCCAGGTATTTCCACAATACTACTTTTAAAAGTTAAATCAACTAGTTTTTCTTTGGTATACAGCGTATCTAACCATACTTCAGAGAAGTATTTTGTATAATATACAATTGGAGTGTCAAATTTATGATCTTCAATATTTAGCTCTAATTCCTCTTTAGCAAGATTTAGAATAACCTCCTCATCAGAATCGTTTATATATTTAACATCGTTACCTACAAGTAAAGGGTCTACTCGTTCATTCCAAATTAGTGATATCACCTCTTCTTCATCAAAAGTACCACCTGCAATTTGAATGGGAAGTATGTTTGTCTTAGTCTCGCCAAATACCTCTCCTGTAATCTCTGTTTTCACAGAATAGATCTGTCTATCTTCACTTGCAGTACTGAGTGTAAAACTATAAACACCTTCAGGGATATTTTCAATTAATACATCTATTGTAGTTCCTACGTCTTCCATAGAAATTTGTACATCTTTACTTTTTTCTACTCCTAGTTCTAACCACCTTATCGTTAATATTTTTACAGTAGGATCATTACTTAATTTCACTGAAATTTTTATACGTTCATTTCCAGAATGAGTGCTAACTGGTTCTGCAGCTCCACTATATTTAATACTAGATTTGGTAGTATATTCCAAATACGGGTTTTCTTCACTACATGCTACAATACTTAATAAAGTGATAGCGGTATAGATTATTGTTTTGTATATATTATATGTCTTTTTCATATCTATTTCTTTAAATTATTCCCTATTACCCCAAAATCTTAATTCGGAAATCATCAAATTTGGTGCTGCTCCTGACCAAGCTTCTATGGTTTTTAATCGCATATACCTGAGTTTACCGTACTCAATGGGTACAATAAACTCATGTCCACCTACTAAAGCCGCTAGATCTTCAGCAGTGTTTTCTCCTCTTGGACTTCCTGAGGGTTTTATAATTTCGTACCGATCAATTAACGTCCAACTATCAAAAGAACCATCGTTTGATGGGTCATTGCTTCCCCATAGTTCAAATATTTTTGGACTAGGACCATTATAATAATCTGCACTATTTCCCTGTCGCTGCCATATTGTAAAACGGCTCAGAGTTATTTCTTTTCCAAATTCAAATGTAACATGTAGTGACTCTCCTTCTGGATTCGTAAACCCTGCCATTAAAGAACGTGTGTTTCCATCAAACAAGTTATTTGTTCCTCCAGCCCATGTTGCCCATGTATTATCATAATCGTAGTCTGTAGGTAAAATAATATTTGCATTTATCGTATTTTGAGGTATGTCTTCCTCATAAAAAGGAGTAAGTTCTGTTTTAAGTGTATCTGAACGGTGGCCCCAACGGTCACGCATTGTTACCCAAAAATTTCTAGGAACTGATTCATATCCTCTAACATTATATTTGATAGTTTCCAATGTTGAATAATGTAAATCTGCTGTTTTAAGAACTTGAAGGTTTTCATCCTCCACAATAGTTTCAATTACCAAATCACCTTTACCTGCATTAACGGCATTAATGTTGATTCCTCCAAAATCTCGCCTAACGCTTAAGGTTTTAAAAGCAATTTCTAAGGGAGTTTCTAACACATCAGCTGTCATTTCAAGTGGTTCTGATCGTTTTTCAGAAATGTTTACTGAATATAGTTTAAACGGATATGAACCAGCAGTAGGGAACCCCTCTATTAACAGACTATCTAAATAAATTGAAGCCTTTTGTTCTCTTTTTACCCCTGGGGATGTCTCATATTCAACCAATACATAGTCGGTAGCATCACCAACAACATCATAGGTTATTACCGCTGCACCATTAAGGCTTTCTACCTGAACATTAGTTACTTGTTCCGGAGTTACACCACTAGTTTCTGGCTGATTTACGAGTTCTTCTTCACAACCAACTAAAAAAACAAATATCACAAGTACAAGCACTGTAGCTATACTTTTTAAGTATTTAATATTTTTCATAATTTTTAATATTTTTCAATAAATTATTTTACCACCCTGGGTTTTGTACTAAATTGCTATTTCTCAATAATGAACCCTCACTAATTGGCCATAGATAATCTCGCAACCTAAATTCAGGTTGGTAAAGTAATTGAGCTTGGTAAAATTCTTCAGGAGTTTTTTCGTAGAGTGACCATCCTGTAATAATTTTATTGAATTCTGTAGAAGCTCTTTTCCAGCGTTTTAAATCCCAATATCGCTTTCCTTCAAAAATCAATTCAATCATTCTTTCTTGCTGAATAATACTTCTAAATCCTTCTTGACTAGTATATTTATTTGGAGTATTTGAATACGTTGACCATGAATCCTGAACAGATTGTAAACCTGCACGTTCTCTAATACGGTTTACATAATCATAGGCTTCAGCTGTAGGTCCATCAACCTCATTTAATGCTTCAGCATACATTAAGTAAAGATCTGATAAACGGTATATAGGCCAAGCGTATCGTTCTTGACTATAACTACTTCCATTTACTACATTTCTATAGTTAATTAATTTTTTGGCAAAATAAGAAGTTTCGGAATGGTTATTAGCATTGTTAATAGCCGTATGTTGTCCAGACTTAGCCTTTATTACCCAATTATTGGTATCTGTATATTTACCTTGACCGTACCAATATCCACCGTCAAAACCAACAGAAGCATAAAATCTTAATTCCCGATCTTGGTGTAATTTTATTGTAGGGTAATTAAGTTCAATATTGTATTCTTGATCCTCATTAGCGTTTTCAATCTCATACCTATCTGAAAAAGCATAGGTTGTATCTTCGTTGATAGGAATACCGTTTTTAGAGTAAAATATATCCATTAATTCAATAGGAGGTGCATACCTTCCACTTAAAACTGCTGGAATATTATCAGGATCCCAACCTCTAGGTGTTATAAGAACTTGGCTCATAGAACTATTGGTGTTTCCCCAGATTATTTCTGTATTCAAATCTGTACGTTCTGCAACACTATTACGAATACTCATTTTTGTTAAAGTGATGTCTGACAAAACAGTACCTGCAGATGGTTGCTCAAAATTATATAATATAATTCCTGCTTCATTACAAGCTTCTATAGCTTCATAACAAGCATCAGCTGCTTGTCTCCATTTGTCTACACTATAAGTTTGATCAATTAATTGCGTACCATCCTTATTTTTTAAGTTAGCATAGTCGGTATTTCCATTAAATAAAGGACTCGCTGCATAGGTTAAGGCATTAGCTTTAATTGTAAGTGCAATAGGTTTTGTTAATCTGCCTGTTTCATCAATTGGGTCAAGAATAGTTAAAGGTAAATTTTCTAACGCTTCATCTACCAATTGTTCTATGTACGCTACAACTTCATTTATTGGTCTTCTTGAAACCAATGCGTCCTCAGTACTAACAGAGATTGGAAGATTCTCTTGAAGAATTGGAATAGGACCGTACATCCGCATTAACCAAAAATGGTAATACGCTTTTAAAACTTTCACTTCTGCTATCCACCTTTCTCTTTCTTGTTCTTCTATATCTGGTACCCTGTGTATATTATCTAAAAAGATGTTACAATCTCGAATTCCTTTAAATCCAAATCCATCCCAATGGTTAAAAAGAGGTGATTGTACATTTTGTAAACCCATAGCTATAGATGACCCTGATGTTAGTCCATTATTTAAGGTAGGCCAAAATTCATCTCCAGCCATAAAAGCAGGATTACCGGTAATAGATCCGTGATCCGGAAGCCATGAATAACATGTAAATAGGTAACGTTCAGCAGTATTCCTTAAGGAAAATGCCGTATCAACAGTTGCTACATTATCTGGTATTAACTCTAAATAGTCATTACAAGAAGAAATAACAAATGACAAACAAAATATATATATTATTTTTTTCATAATTTATTTTTTAAAAATTAGCATTAAGGCCAATATTAATTACACGTTGTATTGGATAACCTAGACCATTACCAGCCATCTCAATATCCCAAAGCTTAAACTTAGAGAATGTAAGTAAGTTTGTTCCATTAGCATAAATCCTTATTTTTGTTGCTTTTATTTGATTAGAAACATTACTAGGAAATGTAAAACCAATTTCTAATTGTTTTAATCTTAAAAAATCACCATTTCTCATAAACCAAGTACTGGTTTGTTCGTTATTTTCAACACGGCTTGTACTTAATCTTGGCCAAAGACTATATAAGTCTCTATCACTTTCTGACCAATAATCATCTCCTATAACTTTTAGGACTTGATTTTCGCTTCCACTAGCAGTAGAAATAAATGGTGCTGTTAATGCAGGATTAATCCAAAATGATGAACGAGCAGATCCTTGAAAGAACGCAGAAAAATCAAAGCTCTTATGACCAGCTGAAAAACCTGCTCCATAAATGATTTCTGGAGTTGTTGGAAGACCAATTGGCACTTTATCTAATGCTGATATTTTACCATCACCGTTTACATCCTTATATTTAATGTCACCACCCATGACAGGTTGGTTTCCAAATATTTGCTCAGGAGAATTGGCTACTTCTTCATCATCAATAAATAAGCGTTCTGCAATGTATCCCCATTGCTGTCTTAAACTATAGCCTACTCTACTTAGATATGGTTCATCATATGCAGGTTCTTCTATTTTATTATATTCACTAGTTGCATACGTAAAATTCCCCATCATTTGCAACCATGAACCGTTGTTAAATGCATGGTTAAATTTAAATTGGAGATCAACACCACTTGAAGTAGCTTCTCCAATATTTGCGTAAATAGGAGAAGTAAGACCCATTGTTGTAGGAACATCAGCTCTTTGCATGAAAATATTTTTTCGGTTCTCTTTAAAAATATCAACGAGAAGCTCAGCCTTGTTAAATAAACCTAACTCAATTCCAATATTGCTTTTATAACCCCTTTCCCAAGTAATATCATCATTGGCGTAACGATCTAATGAAATTCCAGCTTTATAATTGCCATAATTGTCTCCAAATGTAAAACCCCTTGTTCCATTATTCATATTTACTTCGGAGAGATATTGAAAACGATTTTGATCACTACTAATAGCATCATTACCAACAACGCCATAGCTGCCTCTTATTTTAAAATTAGAGACAACATCTTCTAATGGTTTCCAGAATTCTTCATTAGATACAACCCATCCAGCACCTAGGGAAGGGAAGAAACCAAATCTATTTTTCTTATGAAAACGCTCCGACCCATTGTAGCCAAAATTAAACTCTGTGAAATAACGATTTTTATACCCATAAGTAAGTCGAGACGATACTCCTAGGTTTCTAAATGGTAGTGACTCTTGCAATGAACCAGAATTACCCTTTAGCATATGCCGCATTGTAAAAACAGTCATAGCAGTTATGTTATGATTTTCATTTATTTTTTTACTATAATCAAATGCTGCTTCTGTATAAGCTACGGTACTAGTACGTGGTCTAATCTCATTAAAATCTAGGTATTCAGAACCAGACTCTTCATTAAGTGGATCATAAATATATTCTCCAGTAAATGGACTCAACCCTACTAAATCATAATAAAAAGGTCTATATTGGCGTTGTACTTCATAGTATGAATACCTTGAAGTATTAAACAAACCTCTGAATCGTAATCCATCTGTTATAAAATCTAAATCCTGCTTCAATTCAAGCTGTGCCTCCATTTTAGAGTTTGAGTATTCTTTGTACCCCTTAACTAATTCTGCATAAGGATTTACATAATTTTTTTCAGTACTTAGCCCAAATAAAATATGTTGTATGTATTGTTCATTTGATGTTTTTGGGTAAAATGGAGCAAACGCTGTTGGAGGCGTACTAACAACACTGTTGTAAATACTTTGTCCCCCACCAATTGGACCATTATATTCATCAAATATGCCATTTAGCCTTACAATCAATGTTGTTTTATCTCCTAAGGTTACATCAACATTAGATCTTATTGTATAGCTCTTTAAATTTATATTGTTATTAAAGTTACTTTCTTGAGGAACCTTAAGTAAGCCATTATCATTTCGTAACGAAGTAGATACTGAATACCTTGCAACTTCTCCACCCCCCGCTACACTTAAGTTTACGCGTTGATTAGCAGTAAAATCTTGAATCAAGGACTTTCTCCAATCGACTTGTGGAAACAAATAGGGATCTGCTCCAGGAACTGTTTGATCTATCTGAGAAAGCGGATACTGAATAATACCAGCTGGATTACGAGTTAATGTTGCCTCATTATGTAAATTCATATAAGTAACGGGGTCAACAAACTCAATATTTCTAGTTGATGCAGAATATGAATTTTCAATCCGTAAATTAATTTTAGGAGCACCTTCAACCCCCATTTTTGTTTTAATTAGTATAACACCATTGGCTCCACGAGCTCCATAAATGGCAGTTGCTGTTGCATCTTTTAAGATTGAGAAACTATCTATATCATCAGGAACTAGACGTGCTAAGTCATCAGTTGTAACTTCTACATTGTCTATTAAAATTAATGGATCTACTTTATACCCAAAAGTTGTTACTCCACGAATAAAAAACTCTGCGTTATCAGCTCCTGGTTCACCACTTCTTTGATAAGAAATCACCCCAGATGCTCTTCCTGCTAATGCAGTGGTTAAGTTACTAGAAGGTATTTTTAGATCATCTACTTTTATTGTAGAGACAGCAGAAACTAAACTCTCTTTTTTTTGTGTACCAAATCCCACTACTACAACCTCTTCAAGACCTGCAGCATCTACCTTCATTATAACCTGAATGTTAGTTTTTCCATCCAATGAAACCTCTTCGGGTTGATATCCTAAATAGGAAATTTCTAAAATTGCATTTTCATTTTGAACAGTTAGTTCAAATTTTCCATCAAAGTCAGTCATTATTCCATTAGTAGTCCCTTTTTCAACAATACTGGCTCCTGACATTGGAACTCCATCTTCATCAAAAACGGTTCCACTAATTATATGCTGTACAACTGAAGTAAGAGCTACTGAACTGTTCGTAGTAACGTTTTTCTTAAGAATTATTTGCTTATCAAGTACAATATATGTAATATCAGAATCCTTAAAAAGTGTTTTAAGTACTTCCGATAAAGGTTCTTTTTTTACTTGTAAGGATACAGCTTTAAGGTAGTTTATATCTTTATCATTATACATAAACTTAAAGTCCGTTTGGGTTTCAATGATATCCAAAACTTTCTCCAATTTTTCTCCTTGCAAATTCAATGTTATTTTGGCATTTTGTCCATAGGTGGGATTAGCTTGAATTTGACAAAGAGAAACTATTAATAAAAATATAGTAAGTTTCATTTTCAAATTATTTTTTTGCCTTAAGAAAGGTTTTTCCGCAGGCTTACATAGTTTTTTCATATTTTTGTAATGCTTTTTTTTGGTGGTTGATTTAGATTAATCACTAAGCAATCGGGAAATGTTCCAGCATTTTCCGATTTTTTTATTTCTGATTTTACTCTTTTTAACAAGAATTATATTTTAACTTTCATTTTACATTCATTGTAATTTTATTTATGGGTTAATAATTATTTCACTTCCTTTTATTATGTATTCTAGCCCAAAGCCTTCACTAAATGCTTCAAATACTTGCTCTACAGTCTCAACATCAAAACTAGCCGTAAATGTCTCTTCGTCAAAAGCTATATTATTATTCGTAATACGAACATCATAGTTTCGCTCTAATTTTTTAATTACATTCTTGAAAGGGGTATGTTTAAGCACTATTTTCCCATCCTTCCATGCCAAATGAATATCCATATCCGCTTTACTAACATTTACACTTTTATTAGTTTTATCAAAAACAGCAATCTGTCCAGGCTTCAACAATGCTCCTTTTTTTGAGTCATACTCCTTATTAGTATCATAAATATTAACAGAACCCTCCTCCAATACAGTATTAACAAAACTATCTTCGGCATAAGATGAAACATTAAACCTAGTACCCAAAACCCGTACGTTTAACTGTTTCGTGTTTACAATAAATGGGTGTAGTGTGTCCGTTTTTACATCAAAAAAAGCTTCCCCTTCCAAGAAAACTTTTCGCTCCACACCATCTATAAATTTTATAGGATATTTTAATGATGTACCAGAATTAAGAACAACACTTGTATTATCAGAAAGAACAAGTGTAAATTGTTTTGCATAAGGAACAGTTAACGTATTATATTCAACTACAGCCTTATGACGTGTTGAATCTAAATCATTATAAGTTAATTCTCTTCCTTGTTGTTTTCCAATTGTATTTCCTTCATTATCAGCAATAATAGCTTTACCTTCTTCATCTATAATTTTAACTTCTCCATTTGGCATTTCTAATGTAATAACATCTTCAGGTATTAAATCATTGGAATTATTATTTTCAGAATACCTAAAATAGCCTAAAAACCCAGCGCTCATAACTAGCACTGCTGCAACCATATATTTTAAAATACGGTATTTTTTTAATGGCTTTACTGAAGAAAAACTTTTAAATTCTGAATAAAGGTCATCGACATTTATAGAGGTTTCATCAAATTTAGATGCAATATATTTGACTTTTATTTCATAAAAATAATCTTGATTAGCCGTAGACTTAGAAAACCAGTCATATATTTCCTTTTGTTCGGTTTCTGTGGCTAACCCTTTTAAATACTTAATAATTCTACTCTCTTGCATTTTAAATTTTATCGACTATATACTATATAAACGATTTAAAATAAAAACATACGTAAAGGAATGTGAAGAAAATTATAAAAAAAGTGTTAAATACTCCTTAAGTTGGAGTCTCATATGCCTTAAAGCTAAGTGAATGTGGGTGTCCACAGTTCTTTTTGAAATACACATATCTTCGGCAATTTCTTTATTTTTCATACCCTCGAACCTGCTTTTCATAAAAACCACACGACATTTTTCAGGAAGCATAGCAATACTTTCCTTAATTTTTATATCAAGCTCTTTTTCTAACAATTTAGATGCAACTTCATTTTCTATAAAAGAAATAGGATCCGATAATTGCTTGTCGTAATAATTTTTTGAATATTCAATTTTTATTTTTTTACTCTTTAAATAATCTAAACATGCGTTCTTTGTAAGTGTAAACAAATAACTATTATTTATTTTATTTAACGTGAGTTCGACTTAAGAAAAGTTAGTTATATATTGTAGAAAAAACAGAAAATTAGTATATTTAAGTATCTGAAATTTAAATAGTTAACTAAAATTCTGCTTATGATTTATACTGATAAAATTAC
>Ga0209344_10000102_pt1 | contig 173715 bp, 167 predicted proteins | sample Cruoilmetagenom6_FD_187293 | JGI IMG/M metagenome (GOLD analysis project Ga0209344, IMG submission 187293) | Oil polluted marine microbial communities from Coal Oil Point, Santa Barbara, California, USA - Santa Barbara Oil Seep Sample 6 (SPAdes)... | ecosystem: Environmental > Aquatic >...
CATCTCCGACAGGGCGAATGACTCGAATACCTTGCCCGGACGCAGGTCTGGAGCCGGGCCCTGCGTATCGATCGATGTGATCGTCATGTCCGGATCGGTGAGGAAGCCCTTCATCGAGTCGACAAGACCTGCATGTTTCTCGATCAAAGGATGTGCCTTCCAGCGCGGGTCATCATAGATATCAAGCCGTGCCGGCTGGAAATGCAGCGGTGCCGTGTGCAGGAAGTTGATGAGCTGGTTTTCGGTGAACCATTCCATGAACTTCATCGATTCCTCGGCCGCGTCGGTGTTCAGAACCACCCAACCGTCATAGCCGTGATTGACCGCTTTTCCGCTGCCGCTTGAATCCATGTAGGGAAAGATGCCGAACTTGTCTGCCAGATCAGGCGCGTTGCGCTCGATGGTCTCAACCAGACGGCCTGCATAGGCCGAATGAGCCACTGACCCGGACGTGAAGCTGGTCAGCATCTCGCTGTAGGACGCCTGGCTGGTGCCGCTCGGCATGGTCTTGTAAAGATCGCCGAAGAAATCCAGATAAGCCTTGGTTTTCGGCGCATTTTCAGCGCTGTCGATGATGATGTTCCACTGATCGTCAAAGACCTCGACACCCTCTGCCCAGAGGAAGCCCGGCGACAGCCAGTTGGTGGCGCCGTTCGAAGCAATTGGCAGGATCGATCCCGACATGTTGTCCTTGGTCAGTGCCTGGGCGTTGGCAAGGAAGGTCGCCTGATCCTTTGGCACTTCGAGCCCGTTCTCCTCGTAGAGGTCCTTGCGGTAGTAGATCCATGCGAGGTTGTAGTCGTAGGGGTACCAATAGGTTTTGCCATCCATCGGGAAGAGGATGTTCTTGCCCCATTCGTGCTTGCTGGTCAGCGGCGTCATGTCGACCAGATGGCCCTCATTGGCGAGCAGCAACACATGGCCGGCAAAGGCGACAGTGGCAATGTCGTAAGGATTGCCACTGCGAAGCGATGTGGTGACCTTGGTGAACACGTCACCCAAAGGCACGGAATCGATCACCACCTCAACACCGGTCTGGCGTTCATATTCAGCGGCGGCAACTTTCAGCGCGCGGATACTGTCCATCGAGGTTTCCGCATTGAGAAAGCGGATCTGCTTGCGGTTCTGGCCGAAGACGGCCGGAGTGGACAGACCGGTGGCCGCGAGTGCGGCACCGGCTGCACCGGCAGTCTTCAGAATTGTCCTGCGGCTCACGCCGCCAAGGTGTTTTGGATTGCTCATCGTAGTCTCCTCCCAAGGTTACCTGCCGTCCGGCAGGTCTGCGGTTAATGCTCTGCTGAAATGCGATTTCCCGTTTCCGTGTTGAAGAAATGCAGGCGATCTGCCGGAAACCGCAGCGCAAAGCCCGACCCCCTATGCACATCATCCCGCCGGGTCGTCATGACCCGCAGTCTCACGCCCTGCGCGGAGCCCGCGCAGAGTGTTTGGGCGCCGAGCTGCTCGATGATGTCGGCGGTAAAGGTCGTGTCTCCGGCAGTCTCGACGATCTCGATATGTTCGGGCCGGATGCCGAGCGAGATCGCGGAGTTCTCCTGTGCGCTGATGCCCGCCGGCAGATCGATGGAAAAGTCGCCTGCCTGAAACCGCCCCTTTACGACCCGTCCTTCGACGAGATTCATTTCCGGCGATCCTATGAAACCTGCAACGAACAGGTTGGCAGGTCGGTCATAGACCTCAAGCGGCGCACCGACCTGCTGGACATGGCCGTCCTTCATGATCACGATCCGGTCCGCCAGCGTCATCGCCTCGACCTGGTCATGGGTCACGTAGACCATTGAAGTGCCGACCTGCTTCTGCAGCCTGGCGATTTCTTCACGCATTTTCACCCGGAGCTTGGCGTCGAGGTTGGAGAGCGGCTCATCAAGCAAAAAGACTTCCGGTTCGCGAACCAGTGCACGGCCGAGCGCAACACGCTGCATCTGGCCGCCGGAGAGCTGGCGCGGCTTGCGGTCCAGCAGCTCGTCCAGCCCGAGAACACTCGATGCCTCGTTGACCCTCTTTTCGATTTCCGCACGATCCATCTTGTGCATGCGCAGACCGAAGGCGAGGTTCTCGCGGATGGTCTTGTGTGGATAAAGCGCGTAGTTCTGGAACACCATGGCGATGTTGCGGTCCTTGGGCTCCAGCCCGGTCACGTCGCGATCGCCGATATGCAGTGTTCCGCCGGTGATGGTCTCCAGCCCGGCAATCATCCGCAGAGTCGTGGATTTGCCGCAGCCGGACGGGCCCAGGAACACCACCAACTCACCATCTTCGATCACCAGGTCGACGCCGTGGACGGCGATCACTGCCCCATAGGCTTTGCGCACGGCGGAGAGTCTGACTTGCGCCATGGTTCAATCCTCTTTCATTGGGGAGCCACCGCGATTGCTCTGCAGCCGGGCGATGCGGTGATGGATAGGCGACAGGGCCTTTTGAATATCGACATAAATTGCATGCGCTTCGTTGTAGAAGGCTGCATTTACCGGATTTGGTGCAATCCGGCGCGAAACCCGTATGGCAGCCTTCGCTGCCGCAGCCTCATCGGCGAATTCGCCGACACCGACAGCTGCAAGAAGGGCCGCGCCAAAGGAAGCGTCACCATTGCCGGGCAACTCCACGTCGACGCCGAGGACATCGGCAACAATCTGGCGCCAGAGCGCGCTCTGCGTGCCGCCCCCGATCAACCGTGCGGTGGAAAACTCGAGACCCTGGGCCGCCAGAGCCTCGCGGCAGTCAAGCAGTGAGAATGCCACACCTTCATAGAGCGCGCGGACAAAGTGGCCGGGGCCATGCTGAAAGCCGATTCCCAAGAATTCCGCCCGCAGCAGCGGATCCCAATGCGGGCTCCGCTCGCCGTTCAGATACGGGTGAAAGAACAGGCCTTCCGATCCTGCGGGAACCTCAGAGGCGAGCGCTTCCATCCGTTCGAACGCGGCCGAGCCATCCACTTCACCGTTCATGAAGAACGTATCGCGAAGCCACTTGTGGGCGGAAGCGCAGGAATTCGTCGCTGCGATCACATAGTAGTGGTCCGGCATGACATGCGGATAATTGATCACCGTGTTGCTGGCATGCAGATCAGGCGACAGCACACTGACGGTTGCAGCCGTGGCAAGCTTGATCACACCCAGCCCGGGCTCGGTCAGTCCCGCGCCATAGGTTTCTACGGCCGTATCAGACGCACCGACAATGACCGGAGTGCCTGCCTCCAGTCCGGTTTCCTTGGCAGCCTGTGCGCTGACGGTTCCGGCTCTTGCTGTCGAGGGAGAAATGGGTGGTAGCGTCTCGATATTCCAGCCGATCATGTCACAGATTTCCGCCGACCAGCTTGATCCGTCGGCCACTGACATCAAGGTTCCGGCGACATCAATCGGGTCTGTCATCCAGTCACCGGTGAAGCGGCTGCGGATCCAGTCCTTGGCGAGATACATGCGCTTGATGCGAGCGAAATTGGCGGGCTCGTTTTGCTTGAGCCAGAACATCTGCGGAAGCGTCCACGTCGGGTTGGCACGGTTGCCCGAAATCTCCAGAATCCGGGCATCCGCAGCATCGCGTAAGATCTGCGTCTGGGTTGACGCGCGCTGATCATTCCACAGGATCGCCGGGCGGATGACCGCTCCATCTGCATCTTCAAGCACCTGCGTATGCGCGCCGGCAGAGACCGATAGCGCAGCAATCCGCGATGCAGGAACCCTAGCCTTCTCCAGCAACCGAGGCAGGGCAGCGCAAACGGCAGCCCACCAGTCGTTGGGGTCCTGCTCGCTCCAACCGCTTTTTGGCGCAGACGTGGTTACCGGCGCAGCAGCATCGGCAACGAGGACGCCGGTCCCGTCTATCAGCGTCACTTTCAGTGATCCGGCGCCCAGATCAATCCCAAGAAACAGGTCGTTGCTCACATCAGCTCTCTTGGCGTTTTGTTGCAGGGTTGAGCTGGCCCACGACCACAGCGCCTTCGGCAGGCCGCAGTCCGAGTTTGCCCGGGTTCATCAGATTGCCCGGATCGAGCGCATCCTTGATCTGCTGCAGCATTGGCAGAGCTCCGCCAAGCTCACGTTCGATCCAGCCGTTGCGGAAGACCCCGACGCCATGGTGGTGGGCAATCGACCCGCCATGCTCCAACGTCAGATCTTCAACCACCTGCCACATCTTCGCATGCAGAGGCAATGCCTTCTCATGGTCCATGGGGGGAAGCCGGATAGTCATGTACTGGCATGCGCCTTCGGGATAGATATGCGACCAGTGAGCGCCAAAGTGCACATCGGGGCAAATCTTACGCACCGCTTTGCCCATCGCATCAAACATCGCCGGCAAGGCTGTCCAATTGCCTGTGATTTCAATTGTGTCGTTGAAATATCCCGCCTTCTGCCATTGCGCGGAAAACGCCACGTAGCGGTTCTTGCGCCAGTGCTCATAGGGCTCCTTACCGGCCTCCACGGCATCGTGCTTGCGGCAAATTTCCATGGCCATCTGCTGCTCGGTGGTCACCATCGGCTCGCGGCCACCGAACACAAAGACCGCCAAGATCGGCCGGCTTTCGAACTCGGGCATGTTTTCCGTACGTTCGCCGCTTTCCTTTGCATCGTAGATCCGCGCCACTAAAGGGCGCAGCTCGGCCTGCATGATGTCGCGCGCGGCATCAAGCGCAGCAACCTCGTTGGGAAATGCCAGGACCACCCCGCGCTCGACCTCCGGCAGCTTCCAGAGCCGCATGGTGATTTCCGTGATGATCCCCAGCGTTCCCTCGCTGCCCACCAGGATATCGCGGATGGACGGGCCGGTGGCCCGCCGCGCGACGGGGCGAATATCGATGGCGGTGCCGTCAGGCAAAACGGCCTTGAGTCCGACGATCATGTCTTCGATCTTGCCATAGCGGCTGGAAGCCTGTCCGCCGCCCCGGCATGCCGCCCAGCCGCCGACAGTTGAAATCTCGATTGACTGCGGCAGATGGCCTGTCGAGTACCCCTGCGCATTGAGTTCACCCTCGAAGACGGCACCGTTCATTCCTGCCTGAACAGTGACCATGGCATTGCCCGGCTCCATCGAGACAATTTTGTCCAGGCGGCGAAGATCGACGGTAACTTCCGCCGACACCGGAATCGCGCCGCCGAGAACGCCCGACCCATTTCCGAACGGAATCAGCTGCACGCCAAGCCGACGGGCTGCCTTGACGATTTCCTGAACTTCTCCGGCGGTACCGGGGCGCAAGACGAGACGCGGCAGAACGCCCGCCAGCTTGTCCTGTCGCTCGCAAAAATTCGCAAAAGGCAGCCGGTCATGCGCATAGGGACGGCGGCCGGCTTCATCAGTAAGCACATTGTCTGCACCAACGATGCTTGTGAACTCGGCCTGAAGAACATTCAGTGCTGCTGGCGCCGGCGATTGGGGCTGCGAACTCGACATCAGGTTTCCTTTTTGGTGGCTACAATTTCTGGTAACGGCGCCCAAACAATTTGAACAATCGTTTGTTCATACCTACAAGCAGCAATCGCGGCCTGTCAAGCTGAGGAAATGATTATTAGGAAATTCGGCGACCCGAGCGCGGTGCGACGGTCGAATCCCGGGCGATCAGCATGCCTGGCGGCAGCGCTCGAACCGGTTCCGGATCTACACCGGAAAGCTTGCTAATCAACAGATCCGCCGCAACCCGCCCCATTTCTTCGGTCGGCATCATGACCGTGCTCAAGGCAGGAAACAGCATTTCGGCGAAGGGTGCATCGTGAAGCGCAATGACAGACATTTGCTGTGGCAACTGCCAACCTTCGAGCCGCAGTTCCGCCATTGCGCCGGCTGCGGAAACCAGCGTCGCGGCCATGATTGCCGTCACGTCGGTCCGGGCCAGTTGCTTGATCGACTCGCGGCCTGCGCTGAAGGTGTAATCCCCCATCGTCACCAATGACGGGTCGAAGGGGATGCTCGCGGCTTCCAGCGCCATTTTGTAGCCGGCCAACCGCTCCTGGGCGTTAAACCCTCCGGGGCGTCCGCCGAGATGACCTATGCGTCGATGACCCAGCGATATCAGGTACTCGGTCGCTGTGCGTGCGGCTTCCCGGCTATCCAGAACAACCGAAAGAGCCGTCCCCGGCAACTGCCGGTTCAGGAGCACGTAGGGAACATTCGCCTCGGCGAGATCGCTGCGCAACACCTCATCTGCGTCGAGGCTCGCCACCAGCAACCCGTCGACCCTGTTCATCTGCGACAGCTTGGCAATTGTCGTTCCGGTTTCACCGGGATCACGATGCGAGATCAGCAGGGAATAGCCGTTTTGGGCGGCGACGTTTTCTGCGCCGCGGATGGCTGCGGAAAAGACCGGGTTATCCAGCTGCGGCACGACAATCCCGAGCGTGAATGTGCGTGACATGCGCAACGCCCGGGCGGTGTAGTTGGCACGGTAGTTGAGTTTTTTTGCAACCTCGAGAATGCGCTCCTTTGTTTCAGCGCGAACGCGTTGTTCACTCTGACCGCGAAGCACCCTTGATACTGTCGATACGTCAACTTCAGCCATGGCGGCAACTTCGGCGAGCGTAGCTTTCTGCCTATGTTTTTTCGTCACTTATATCTCCCCCGCTTCGCCATTCGCCGCCTGTATTACTATGCTAGTTGGCAAAACCAGACACCGGCAACACGATTCTGGCATACCATACCCTCCTTAATAGACGCGGTCTGACGAACGTCCAGTGAGCTCCCCCACATTCGGACACTGACTTAAGCTGCGATTTGCAATCTTCCGATTAACGTCGAGAAGGAATTCAAGGATGTTGAAACGCAAGCAGGACGAGCCTGAGCTGGTGAGCATGGATGATAGAAAATAGCTATTGCACGATCACCTCCGCAAGCACCTGAAAACCAAAGAACAACTGCGACAGAAGAAAGAGCCAGCGTTGATAGACGCAACGAGGATGCGAGCCCGCGTCACTTTGGTGAAATGATTCAGCTGCCAGTCCGAAAAGTCCCTGTTGGCGATGCGGCGCACCCCACTGGACCTACGATTTCTTGGCCAACCGGTTTGAAATGCTTTATGCTCGCAAATGCCGATGTTATCGGCCGTCGATCTCCGGGGTCGCGGGCGGGCCGCCATTCAGATCCGTGATCAGGGCTTCCATTTCGGCGATCTCCCGCTTTTGCGCCTCAATGATCTCGTCTGCCAGGTTACGCACCCGAGGGTCGGAAATATTGGCGCGCGTGCTTGTCATGATGGCGATGGAATGATGTGGGATCATTGCGTTCATCCAGGCTACGTCGCCGACCGTATTCTGGCTCCGGACAAGGTAGAGGCCCGCGCTGAACGCGATCACTGATCCGACCAGGATCGCAATGTTGGCCTTTCGGTTGGTGTACATCCCGAGCATGAAGGCCAGCATGACCACTGCCATTGCTGCGCCCATGTATAGCGCCATCCACATCCTGGTCTGGCTGAACCATATGTGGCTGATGTCCCAGGTGTTGAGATACATCAGGCCGAACATGATGATCGTGGATGTCGCAATCATCGCCAGAAATCGTGAATATGCCATTTAATCCTCCATATATCTTGGTGTGGGCTTAACGACCATCCTGTGCTGGAAGGTTCCATCCGGCACCGAAGAAAGTTTGAAAACTTCGCTTGACGTTCCAGTGACTGGAGGAATTAGGGTCGTTTGAAGTCAAGAAGGATTGGCATCATGGACCATCATCAAAGCTGCGAGCACCCGCATCCGGAAGACCACGGCGAGGAGCCCACAGTCGACACCGACGCGCTGTTTGAGGCGGCCACCGTGCCAGTCGACGGCAAGGTCAAGGACCCCGTCTGTGGCATGGATGTCGCGCTCGACAAGGGCAAGCCGACGCTCGAATACAAGGGCGAGGCGTTTCATTTCTGCTCGACCGGCTGCCACGACAAGTTCGAACGTGATCCCTGGTTCTATCTCTCGGGCAACAAGGCCAGAAAGAAGAAGACGGCTCCGAAAAATGCCATGTACACCTGCCCGATGGATCCCGAAATCGTACAGGAAGGCCCGGGAACCTGCCCGATCTGCGGCATGGCGCTGGAGCCAATGGATGGCGTGTCAGACGGTCCCAACCATGAGCTGGTGGATTTCACCCGCAGGCTCTGGGTCAGTGCAGGCGCTGCAATCCCGTTGCTGATCCTGACAATGGCGCCGATGGTGGGACTTCCGGTCCGCCAGTGGCTTGGCGAAACGCTTGCCCTGTATCTGGAATTTGCATTGGCAACGCCCGTCGTCGTCTGGGCGGCGCGGCCGTTCTTTCACCGCGGCTGGACCTCGATCAAGACCTGGAACCTGAACATGTGGACGCTGATCATGATCGGCGTTGGCGCGGCCTATCTCTATTCCACTGTCGCGACCTTCCTTCCGCATCTGTTTCCAGCCGGGCTGCAAATGGCCGGCGGCCACATGCCGGTTTATTTCGAGGCGGCCGTGGTGATCATTGCCCTGGTGTTTGTCGGCCAGGTGCTGGAACTGAGAGCCCGCGAACGCACCGGCGACGCCATTCGCGCACTGCTCGATCTGGCCCCGAAGACCGCCCGCCGAATCCTGCCGGATGGCGAGGAGTATGATGCGCCGCTCGAAAACATTGTTGGCGGAGACCGGCTGCGAGTTCGTCCCGGCGAATCCATCCCGGTGGATGCTGTGGTGGCCGAGGGTCGCAGTTCCGTTGATGAAAGCATGCTTACCGGCGAGCCGCTCGCGGTGGAAAAAGCTGAAGGCGATCATGTCACCGGCGGCACCCTGAACAAGAACGGATCGCTGATCGTTCAGGCGGAAAAAGTCGGTGACGAGACCATGCTGGCGCGGATCGTTGCCATGGTGTCATCCGCCCAGAGATCCCGTGCACCCATCCAGGGGCTCGCAGACCGGGTCGCCTCCTATTTCGTTCCGGCGGTGGTCATTGTTGCCATCCTGGCATTTATCATCTGGCTGCTGATCGGTCCCGATCCGGCTTTTGTATTTGCCATTGTCTCGGCAGTTTCAGTGCTGATCATCGCCTGCCCCTGTGCCTTGGGATTGGCCACGCCGATGTCGATCATGACGGCCACCGGCCGTGGCGCTCAGGCAGGCGTCTTGATCAAGGACGCGGAGTCACTCGAACGCATGGCAAAAGTTGATGTGCTTGTCGTCGACAAGACCGGGACACTGACCGAAGGCAAGCCGACCCTGACCGATGTCGTGACCTTCGGCGAGATTGCTGAAACTGACATGCTGGCGCTTGTCCGGGGCATTGAATCAGGATCGGAACACCCGCTGGCCGAAGCCATTGTCGAAGGCATCGCCGGGCGCGGGATCGAGGCTAAACCGGTATCAGACTTCGAGGCGGTCACCGGAAAAGGCGTATCGGGCCGATCAGATGACAGGAAGCTCGCGCTTGGAAATGCGGCCATGATGGAGTTTGCCGGGGTTGACTGCGGTGCCGCCGATGAGCAGGCCCATGCACTGCGCTCGGACGGAAAGACAGCGATGTATGTCGCGATCGATGGCAGACTTGCGGGCCTCATCGCTGTGGCAGACCCGATCAAGGCGAGCACTGGTGATGCCATCCGGGCGCTGCATGAGGCCGGGCTCAAGATCATCATGGCGACGGGCGACAACGAGACCACGGCCCGCGCGGTCGCCGATCAGCTGGGCATCGACGAAGTGCGTGCCGGTGTTCTTCCTGAGGACAAGAAGGCACTGGTGGATGAGCTGCACAAGGCCGGCCACAAGGTTGCCATGGCCGGTGATGGCGTCAATGATGCGCCTGCGCTGGCTGCGGCGGAAGTTGGCATTGCCATGGGCACAGGGGCCGATGTGGCAGTCGAAAGTGCCGGCGTCACCCTTCTCAAGGGCGACCTCGGCGGCATCCTGCGGGCCCGCAGATTGTCCGAGGCCACATTGCGCAACATCAAGCAGAACCTGTTCTTCGCCTTCGCTTACAACAGCGTCGGCGTACCGATTGCCGCAGGACTGCTCTATCCAATCACCGGAACGCTGCTCTCACCGATGATTGCGGCAGCGGCCATGAGCCTGTCTTCGGTGTCTGTCATTTCCAATGCGCTGCGTCTCAGATCGGTCAAGCTTGATGCTTGACCTTCCAGCAGGTGGAAGTCGTATGAGTGTGACAGAACGCAAATTGGCATCAACGCAGGGAGGCAAGAAATGAACATCGGTGAAGCAGCTGACGCAACCAGCCTTCCGGCCAAGACTATCCGGTATTATGAGGACATCGGCCTCATCAAGCCGGCCCGCGCAACCAATGGCTATCGCGATTATGACGGCAGTGATGTACGCCGCCTGGCCTTCATTCAACGCTCCAGAAGCCTCGGCTTCACCATTGATGAGTGCCGCTCACTTCTCTCATTGTATGAGGACAAGGCGCGGGCCAGTTCTGATGTGAAGGCGCTGGCACTGGAAAAGATCGTGGAGATCGACCGCAAGCTCAAGGAACTCAAGTCCCTGCGCAGCACGCTCAAGACCCTTGCCGATCATTGCCACGGCGATGACCGTCCGGACTGCCCGATCATCGACGAAATCGCGGGGAAAAGCCGGATATGAAAATGCAGACCATCGCGATTGCCGTTGCACTGCTGGGGGCCGGGCTTCTGCTTTACCGCGCGCTCGCGCCGTCTGCTCCGGTGGCGACCGGCGCGGCGCTGGCAAATGTTCAGGTGCCGGATCTGTCGCCGGGCGCTCAGGAGGGTGAAAAGCTGTTCAACCGGTCATGCGGTTCTTGTCACGGCACCAACGCGGCCGGACAGGATGGAATTGCACCGCCATTGATCCACAAGATCTATGAACCCAATCATCATGGGGATGCGTCATTCCATCTCGCAGCCAAGAATGGCGTGCGCGCGCATCATTGGCAATTCGGCAACATGCCCCCGGTTGAAGGAATTACCGACCCTGAGCTCGACAGCATCGTTCTGTATGTACGCGAACTTCAACGCGCCAACGGAGTGTACTGATTTGATGTCCGGACCTGCGCAACGACATCAGCGGCATTTTCACCGGTTTGTGAAGCGGGCAACGTTTGTCCTGCAAGATCTGTTGGGGCAACACTGTTCGTGATGAAGAAGTCCAGTCGCCATCTACCCGGTTGCGGGCATGTGTTTCTGATACTGATGCTCATATTCGCGAGTATCGTGCCGGGAGCTATGCACGCCGCGGTGATGGCTGGATCGGCTGCAGTCAACGGCGGAATGCATCACATGGGCAACGGCGCATCCGCTGATCATTCCGTGATGAGCCATCATCAGGCTGAGGATACTCACTCAGGTGCCGTTGAGGAACCGTCGCAGACAAATCACGCCACCATGCAGGACCAGTGCTGCCCGATATCCTGCTCCTCTGCCCTCTGCCCGGTCGACCCGCTGAGGGAAGCTGTTTTCATTCCCGACAGTTTCAAGATCACACCTTTGCCGGGCTTTGTCGTCACCACCATGGCATTGCCGGAACGTCCCCCCCGCGTCTGAAGTGCACCTGCGCCCGTCATTGGGCACCGTGGCCGGTTTCAATCGGCCAACCGCACTTCTATCGCAGTAGGACAATCATGTTTCGTACTCTCTTTGCGGCTGCAATGCCGCTGGTGCTCGCCGCTTGCACGGCTGCGGGCAGGCCTGCCGATATCATGCCGGGCAATTCTCCGGTGAGTTCCGTCGCAGGCATTCGCAACACCCATCATCATACAGTTCTTCAGGGATACACCCATCGTGTGCCCGTGGATCCCAAACCCTGGCGCCAGCAAAATGACAGCCAGGCGCCCGGCGCGGGAGCAAGCTCATGAGGATCTCGCGAACAGCCAGATCCATAGTGATCACGTCGTCAGCAGCCTTGGTCCTTGCCGGTTGCGTCAGCAATCAGGAGCTTGCCGGATACTCGGCCGAAGAAGCCGGATTTGGCGTCGTCGCAGCATCCGTTTCCATCAGCACCAAAGGCAAGCAAGCGGTCTGGCTTCAAAACAGGGATCAGGCAAAGGCGATTTCCAAGCGGGTTCATGACCTCGTGCACAAGAAAACCATCAATGCCGACACCGCTGTTCAAGTGGCGCTTCTCAACAACAAGGGTCTGCAGGCAGCCTATGCCGATATCGGCATGACCGCAGCAGAAGCCTGGCAGCAAAGTCTGCCGGAAAACCCAACGGTTTCGATTGGCCTATTGGGAATTGGGGCGCCGGAACTTGGGGCCTATCGCGCCATAGAAGGCATGATTGCGGCCAACATCCTGTCACTCGCAACGCGGCGGGCACGTGTCGATATCGCAGATACACGCTTCCGGCAGGCCCAGATGCGGGCGGTCGATGCAACCCTAAAGGTCGCCAATGACGCACGCCGGGCCTGGATCAATTCCGTTTCGGCTTTCGAAACAGTCGCTTATCTCAATCAGGCCAAGGTTGCAGCCGATGCAGCGTCCGAGCTTGCTCAGAAACTCGGCGAAAGCGGTGCGCTTCCAAAGGGTGGCCAGGCAAGAGAACACGCCTTCTACGCCGAACTGACCGGGCAGATGGCTGAAGCCCGGCTGGCGTCGCGGTTGGCCAAGGAAGAGCTCACACGGATCATGGGGCTTTGGGGAAGCGAGGTCGATTACTACGTCCCCGACAAGCTTCCGCGGCTGCCTCGCGGGCTCATCAACAAAAACCGGATCGAGCAGGAAGCGCTTGAAAACCGGGTAGCTCTTCGCATCGCAAAACTGGAGCTGGAAGCCATTGCCAAGAGCTATGGCCTCACTGAAGCCACGCGCTTTGTCACGGATCTGGAGATCATTTCCGGTTTTGAAGCCGAACGTGAGGTCGAGACCGAATACGAGATTACCGGCGGCAATCTGGAAGAGAACAAGACCCGGAAAACGGTTGTCACGCCGCAGCTCGAACTGGAGTTCGTTATCCCGATCTTCGACAGCGGCAAGCCGCGACTGCGCAAGGCTGAACTTGCCTACATGCAGGCGGCCAACCAGCTTGCCGAAAAGGCGGTCAACATCCGCTCGGAGGCGCGGTCTGCGCATACTGCCTACAGTTCGACCCATGAGATCGCCCGGCATTATCTCAATGCCGTGGTGCCGTTACGTACCACGATCGAGGCGGAATCGCTGCTGACTTACAACGGCATGATTTCCAACACTTTCGAGCTCCTCGCCGATACCCGCGCCAAGGTTGGAACCCTGATGCTGGCGATCAACGCCAAACGCGAATTCTGGCTGGCCGATGCCAACCTGTCCGCTGCGATCTATGGCGGCGGAGCCGGAGCAGGCAGCGCGGCTGCAGCCCCATCCGTTGGCGATGCCGGCGGCGGCGGCCACTAACCTTCCGGAAAGGAAAAAACCATGATGAACAGACGTCAATTGCTCGGAGCAAGTGCTGCCGGAGCAGCGCTTGTCTCCTCTACCGCGTGGTCGAGAACCACCAATATGGGACTGCCCGATGCGGCGCTTATGGAAAGCCCGCTGACCCAGGCCCCGCTGATGCCGTCCACCGGACCGGACTATAACCCGGTTGTCACACTCAACGGCTGGACCTTGCCATTCCGGATGAACAACGGGGTCAAGGAGTTCCACCTCGTAGCCGAACCGGTAGAGCGTGAACTCGCAGACGGCATGACCGCCTATCTGTGGGGTTACAACGGCCAATCCACCGGCCCGACGATCGAAGCCGTGGAAGGCGACCGGGTTCGGATCTATGTCACCAACAAGTTGCCCGAGCACACCTCTGTGCATTGGCACGGGCTGATCCTGCCATCGGGAATGGACGGTGTGGGCGGGCTTTCCCATCCGGCGATCCCACCCGGCAAGACCTACATCTACGAGTTTGATCTCGTGAAGTCGGGGACCTTCATGTACCACCCGCACGCCGACGAGATGGTGCAGATGGCGATGGGAATGATGGGGTTCTTCATCATCCACCCGAAGGATCCGGCGTTCATGCCTGTCGATCGCGATTTCCTCATCATGCTCAACGCCTTCGACATCGATCCCGGCTCCTACGTCCCCAAGATCATGACCATGGCGGACTTCAATCTGTGGACATGGAACAGCCGCATCTTCCCCGACATAGATCCGCTGGTTGTGTCGAAGAATGATCGCGTGCGCGTGCGGGTCGGCAACCTGACCATGACCAACCACCCGATCCACATGCATGGCTATGATTTCGAGGTGACTTGCACCGATGGGGGCTGGGTGCGGCCTGAAGCCCGATGGCCGGAAGTGTCGATTGATATCCCGGTGGGGGCAATGCGGGCTTATGAATTTGACGCCGTGCATCTGGGCGATTGGGCCATCCACTGTCACAAATCCCACCACACCATGAATGCCATGGGCCATGACGTGCCAACCTTCATAGGTGTCGACAAGTCCAAGGTCACCAGGAAGATCCGGGTGGTGCAGCCCGAATACATGCCGATGGGAACCGCGGGCATGGCAGACATGGGCGAAATGTCGATGGAACTGCCCGACAACACTGTACCGATGATGGCCGGCTGGGGCCCCTACGGCCCGCTTGAAATGGGCGGCATGTTCTCCGTCGTCAAGGTGCGCGAAGGCATCTCGGCCGGCGATTACAGCGATCCCGGCTGGTACGAAAACCCGCCCGGAACCCAGGCCTATGAGTGGACCGGCGAGTTGCCGGAATTCGCCAAGGCAACCGATGCCGCAACAACCATCACCCCAGCGCCGGTGAAACCCGGCAGCAACGGCTAACCCTTCATTCCGAAGTGTTCATGAAAGGAACAACATCCATGAAAACTCTCCTGATAGCATCCGCATCCTTTTTGGCGATGACTGCGCTCGCCGGCGCCGCTGGAACCCATTCCGGTGGCCATGACAGCATGATGGCTGTCGGCAACCCCGGCAAGGCATCCGAAGTCAGCCGCACAATCGAAGTGATCATGACGGAAACCGATGACGGCGAAATGATCTTCGAACCCAAAACAATCAACGTCGAGAAGGGCGAGACCATCCGCTTCAAGGTGTTGAACAAGGGCGAACTCGAACATGAGTTCGTGCTTGATGACCATGAAGGCGTGATGGAGCACAAGGGCTTGATGGAACGCATGCCCGAGATGGAGCATGACGACCCCAATTCCGTGCGTCTCGATCCGGGCATGGACGGCGAGGTCATCTGGAGCTTTGCCAATGCCGGCCCATTCGAGTTCGCCTGCCTGATCCCTGGCCACTACGATTCTGGCATGAAGGGCATGCTCACCGTCACCGGCCACTGATCAAACCAACCGTTTCCGAACAAACAAAGGTAAAGCAAATGCGAAAACTCACGACACTCATGATTGCAGCCATGATCACCGTTGCCGGCAGCGCTGCAGCTTTTGCCACCGAGTATACAAAAGGCACCGTCAAGAAAGTCGACATGAAGGCCGGCAAGGTCACAATCATCCATGAGGAACTGGCAAATCTCGACATGCCTGCCATGACCATGGTGTTCCGAACCAATGAACCGGCCATGTTGGAGAAGATGAAGGCAGGCGACGAAATCGAATTCGTCGCCGACCGGGTGAGGGGCAAACTGACCGTCACCGAGCTGAAATAGCAACCAAGGCAAATGGCGGGAGATCAAGGCTTCCCGCCATTTGCGTTCAACGCTCGATTGGCCGCGCGTTGCGCCATGGACTTGGTGGAAACATCGTGACCGCATCTGAACCAAAGGAAGCGACAATGATTACAAGACGGAGTGTTCTCGCCGGTGGGGCCGTACTGCTGACAGGTGGCGCCATCTATGCCTCTGCTGCCGGCCAAGCTGCAGGCCCGATGGTCGATACCGAAAACCGCTCAACTCTGCGGACGCCCCCGCTGATTGACGCGACCGAAACGGGTGAATTCCGGATCACCGCTCAATCAGGCACAACCCGGTTCTTCCAAGGCGGAACGGCAGAAACGATTGGGTTCAATCAAGCCTATCTCGGGCCGGTTGTCCGGATTAGGAAAGGTCAGCTGCGGCCCATTGTAGAAAATGGGCTCACCTGGCCAGTTAGCGCACACTGGCACGGCCTGCTGGTCCCGGGCGAACACGATGGCGGTCCACAGCTGCCGGTCAGGCCGGGAGAGGTTTGGGCGCCTGACATGGAGATTGTTCAGGAGCCGTGCACAGCCTTCTTCCATACCCACATCCATGGCCGCACCGCGCGGGATGTCTACTCCGGGCTCGCGGGCGTACTGCATGTGGCCGATGACCGTGACCGCGACCGGGAGCTGCCGGAAACCTATGGGGTTGATGACCTGACCCTGCTGCTTCAGGATCGCAGATTCTCGCAGGATGGTCAGCTTTTATACGCGAACTCGATGATGGATATCATGCATGGAATGACCGGGGACACGATGGTGGTCAATGGGCAGGTAGGCGCTGTCGCCGCTGTTCCAAAGGCTGTTGTACGCCTTCGTTTGATCAACGGCTCCAATGCGCGAATTTTTTCACTGTTTGCCAGCGACGACAGGCCCATGCATCTGATCGCGACAGACGGTGGATACCTGGCAAAGCCGGTGGCGCTTGAGAAACTCCGGTTGGGACCTGGGGAACGAGCCGAGATCCTGATTGATTTCTCGGATGGCCGCAGCATGTCACTGATGAGTGACGGAGACCCCAATCAAGGCATGGGCGGCATGATGGGAAGGGCGCGCGGATTGCTCGATGGAATTACCGGCGGCAGGCGCTTCGAGGTGCTTCCGTTGCGTGTCGACGACCGGCTTGCTGCCAAAGTCACGCGGATATCTGATGCGCTGGGGGGGCAGCAACCCGGTCCGGCAAATGTCGCGATTTCCGGGATGCGCCGTTTCTCACTGGATATGGGTATGGGAGGCGGCATGATGGGACGCGGTGGAATGGGAGGAGGAATGATGGGCGGCATGGCGATCAATGAGCAGCCATTCGACATAAATACCATCAACGAACGGGTGCGCCTCGGCGACGCCGAGAAATGGGTGATCAACACCAGCATGCTCGCCCATCCGTTTCATGTGCACGGTGTTTCTTTTCAGGTCATTCGCGAGAACGGAAAAGATCCGCGGCCGGAAAACCTGGGATGGAAGGACACGGTCGTTGTCGACAGCGAAACGGAGCTGCTTGTCCAGTTCACGCAGCCAGCGTCCGAGGAGGCGCCGTTTATGTATCATTGCCACATTTTGGAGCATGAAGATGCCGGCATGATGGGGCAATTCACAGTGAGTTAGACACGCGCGGCGGGCTCGCTGCAACGTCGATTACAATCGCGGCTCAGGTCGAAAACGTCGGTTTGCGAGGTCAGCGTAGCCTGAGGTGTTCGATGGATACCGTCGTCAAAGTGCGCATCGCCCGGTATGATTTGCTGTCTATGCCTTGCCTCGACCTATGCGCAGCCTGATGGCAGAGGGAAATGCAGCCTTCTGACCGCATGTCCGCCCTGCCAAGTCATCGACGAAGCGGATTACAGCCTCACTTCATGAGGTATTTGGCCAGAGCCGCAATGGCCAGGATTACCAGAATGGCAATCAGCAGCATCCAGACACCGCCAAGCCCCATAATCCCGCCTCCCATTGTGTCGTTCATCATTTCCGGTTCTCCATAGCTTTAGCCCCCGCGGCCTGTCGTTGTGTAAGCCACACCACGGCGAGCGGAATGAAAATCCACTGGAGAAGCGGGCTCAGTCCGGTTCCGAACGGCGGCACCAGTGGCATGAGATCCGAGTAGGTCCAGCGCTCCGATATGTTGGTGTAATAAAATTCAAAACCAACAGTCAGAGCGATGCCGACCCCGAGGAACGAAAGCGTTTGCCAAGCTTTAGGTGATTCAAACCAAAAGCGGGATCGAGCAGCAGCACTGGTAATCCAGAATGCAGTCAAGGCAAATCCGACATCCCCAAACGTCGCCGAGGAACAAAGCTTGATGCCATCCCAATGGTTCATCTCGACCATTCCGGCATAGGTCGGCGCCTGCCAGAATTCCCAGACGAAGTGCAACAAGAAAGAAAATACGATCACCGAAAATTCGGGCAGACGTGTCATTTTTGTCCAGTCTCGTTTCAGGAAGCGTAGAATGCATGTTCACGCCCCTGAACACTCTAGTGGTTACGGTAGGGGGAAGGTCAAGCGACCTTAGTGACGTGCTCAAAGGCGGCCGCGATCATGCTGCGTGCTACCGGACAAGCATGACTATTGCCGAACAACAACAGCTGATCCGGTCCACCCGATGCCTTGATACGAAGGAATCCGAAGTCTCTCAGCCGGTCCTTGTTGACACGTAGAGGCTCATTGAGAAAACAGATCGGTGACCGCACCACCGCAACACGAACATGGTCGCGCGGAAGGAAGACCACCCAGCCTGCGCTAGCAAGGCACTGCCTTGTCATAACAGATTTTATGATCAGAAATGGTATGAGCTATCATTAGCCGATTCAGTGGTTCAGGTTATTGGCAGTGTCTGCTTTCAAGAAAAGCTTTCGCTGCCCCAACGTCCAAAACGGAGCGCAAAGCGGAAATTATTTCGCCTTCGCGCGGTTAAGGGATTGGCTGATTATTGGGTAGACCGACTGCCCATGCGGATAGTGGCTACGCCAGGCGTGGCAACCACTCAGATGACCAGGAATTTTCCTTCCTGGTCGATTGCACGGACTGCTGTATCGGGAAACCGGTTCACCATATCGCGTATTTCCCCCGCATCTTGCAGGACGCTTGCGGTGGATAGGCCATCTGCGATGGCAGCGGATCGATGAACCACACTGATCCGTCGCCAGTTCGCCGGGGCGGCCATACCGCCGTCAGGATTGAGAATGTGGCCCTCAGGCCCCGCCCCGAACACTGTTCCGCGAGCACTTGAGGTCGCGACAGCCTTGTCGCGCAGATGAATGGTGGCATCCGTCGGGCCATCTTCATGATCGGCCAATCCGACCGTCCAGTCCTTCCCGCTCGGCGATGCGCCGACAGCAGCGATTTCACCGACGGACACAAGTCCAGCCTCAAGGCCCCGCGCTTTAAGCAAACTGACAACCCGGTCGGTGATGAAACCCTGCGCAATGCCATTGAAAGTCAAGGCGGCGCCGGGACGAAGCTGGATCCGGTCAGCAGATATATCAACCTTAGTCCAACCAATTGCTGCGCGCGCGCTGTCCATTGCCTTTCTATCCGGCGCGCCTCCAGCGCGCGCATGGGCCATCCACAGAGGCTGAATACTGGGATCAAACTTGCCAGAACTGGCCTGATGGATGGTGGAAACAAGCGAACATAGTTCCAGCATATCTGGCCCCGGCTGTTCCAGAATCCCCGTCGCGTTGAGCCGGGCGAGAGCGCTATCTTTGCGGTAAAGACTGAACTGAAGCTCCAGGCGTTCGATTTCATCACGTGCGACCACCAGCAGGCTTTCGGCCTCATTGGAGGGTAATCCGACCAGTCGAAGATCGGCATGTGCGCCAAGCGCGATTCCATGCCAGCGTGCTCCCACGTTATCCGAAGCAATGGCATGGCGTGTGCCTAACAGACAGCCGGCCATGATACTGATGAAGCGGCGGCGAGAAAGGCTCATTGGATCGCTCCTGTAACCGGATTGGGCGCGTTCTGATCCCGGTCATTTTCCATGCCCACCGGGCCAAGAACGTAAGCGTCAGGGATGGCGTCAAGTCGAACGACCAGACCACCATTTTCCGCTGAGAAGGCTGTGGCGCTTTCTTCGACGCCGAATGGTATGACTTCCGGCGTTCCCATGCCGCCAGTTACCCGCGACCCGATCACGAACCAGGCCTGGTGCGCGTTAATCCAGGTGTCGTCCCCTGGAAAGTCCCAGTCGACAGCCTTGCCCATGTCGTTGACGTAGACGGCGGCGGTTTCATGATGCTCTTCCGGCGAACGCAGGAAGGCGACCCCATCGCGGACCTGGCTGAACCAAACCGGATGCGGGTTGTTGGCCAGAAAGATCTGTGCCTTTGGGCCAGTATGTTCCAGTATTGTCATGTTGCAGTAATGCCCGGCCGCGTCTTCGGTCAGCGCAATAGGCAGCGGCACTTCGGTTTTGGTTTGTTGCTCACTGCATGCCGATAAAGTAACGGCTGTTGCGGCAACAGCTGCAAAACTCAAGAACGTTTTCATGGCCGGACCTTTTTGAGAATGAATGTTGAAAGCCCCAGCGCGATCATGGTCCAGACAATTGGGCTGAGCATGGTTGCAAGGCCGGACAAAGGCAGTGATGACCCGACTCCGCCGGCCAGATTGCTGCCCACGGCTTCAACGTCAATTGCACTCATGTTGTAAAGTCTGAAAGCATCGGCCGGATTGAACACCAGCAACCAGGGGAACACATTGCGGGCAAAAATACCGTCCTGACTGGCGAGCAAGCCGCCGAGCAGTGCCAGGTCATAAAGCACCACGGCAAACAACCAGATCGCGATGGCGAGTGCTGCCGCCGTTCCGGTCTGGCGCACGCTGGCGCTGGCGATATAACCGATGGCGATGAAGGTGGCGCCGAGGATCATGGAGCTTGCGATCAGACGACCGACGCCGACAAGCGCGCTGACATCACCGCCACCATTGGCAAAAAAGGCCACCAGCCCGGCAACGCCGTAGCCAAAACTCACCGCAATGCCCAGAACCGCGACGTGGCCGAGAAACTTGCCCACCAGCACCGCCCCACGGGAGACCGGGCTGGCGAGCACCAGTTGAAGGGTTCCGCGATCGATTTCCCCGGCAATGGCGTCAAACGACAGCAACAGCGCGATCAACGGCACCAGATAGACCGAAAGCGTCGAGAGGCTCGCCACCACCACGGTAACGGCGTCGGTCTTGACCTCGCCGCCCGGTGCACTGCCGAGCAACACCAGGATCAACGCAAAAGCCAGAAGGATCAGCGATGACAGGATAATCCACCGGTTGCGAAGTCCGATGCGGATTTCGGTTGCGGCTATGGTCAACACGCCATGCATCACAGCACCCTCCGCGGAACTTCATCGGCTCCGATTTTTGAGAAATAGCGGTAGACTTCGTCGAGCGTCGGAGCGGCGACATCGACGTCCTCGACCTGTGCGCCAAGCCCGCTGATCTGCGAAAGAACCCTCATCTTGTCGCCCTGGGCGCAGAAGAGCTCCACAGAAACGCCGTTGATGCGCCCACCGCCAATTTCCGCATGAACCTTGTCGGCAGCATTGGACGCCGCCCGCACCCGGATCCTGATCGGCAGGTCGGCCTCGCGCTGCAGATCGGCCAGCGGCGCATTGGCAACAAGTTCGCCTTTGCGCAGGATCGCCACCCGGTCAGTCTTGGCTTCGAGTTCGCTCAGTCCGTGTGAAGACAGAAGCACGGCGCCGCCTTGCCGGGCGACCTCGGCGATCAGGTCATAAAAATGCTGCCGCGAGAGTGGATCAAGGCCGGAGGTCGGCTCGTCGAGCAGCAGCAGGTCGGGTTTGCCGACCAGCGCCTGCGCCAGCCCCAGTCGTTGCCGCATGCCCTTGGAATAGGTGTCCACCCGACGGTCCGCCGCCTCGACGAGTTCGACCTTGTCGAGCACGGATTGCACATCGTCGAGCGCCGCGCCTTTGAGCTTGGCATAGAAGCGGACCACCTCGCGGCCGGTCAGCATCTTCGGAAAGGCAACCTGCTCCGGCAGATAGGACACCGTGCGCCGCGCACCATCGCTGCCGGGCGCGAAACCGGCAATCGAGATCGCGCCAGCGGTGGGCTTGATGAACCCGAGGATCAGGCGGAAAAGTGTGGTTTTCCCCGCGCCGTTGTGACCGAGCAGGGCGACCTGTTCACCGGGTGCGACATCGAGTGAGACATTGCTCAACGCGTCAACGGCCTTGAACTTCATGCTGACATTTGAGGATTTGACGATCTCGGTCATTGCAGCGATGCCTTCCAGTTGCGCGCGGTCTCGGGCAACTCATGCGGTTTCATAAGAGGTTTGTCGTCGACAATGCCGCCGGGCAGCAGTGCCGGAAATTCGCTTTGCGCCCAGCGCACCAACTGCACCGCCGGGCTGCCAAGCAGCAGTTTCGCCGATGGCTGGGTCCACAGCACCTGATCCATCGCGTCATTGGGGCGGAACGGCTGGTCGGCAATGCCGTCGCCGTTGACGTCATAGGCGGCGTGGTCACTCCAGTAATTGCCCGACCAGATATGATCCCTGGTGCTGACAAACTTGATCTGGGTGCGGTTGCCGACAAAGGCGTTGCCGGATATCTCGTTGCGCGCCGATCCGCCGGTGAAGTGAATGCCGATCTCGCAACCTTCGATACGGTTGTCCTTGATCAGGTTTTTGTTGGCATTGTAGACGAAGAGGCATTTCTCACCGCCGCCAACCACCGCGTTGCCCTCGATGACGGCATTGTTGGCGTAGTTGAGCATGATGCCGTGATCGCGGTCATCCAGCGAGATGTTGTCGCGCATGGTCACGCGTTTTGAGAACATGATGGCATAACCGAGATGGTTGCCAATCGAGATGTTTCCGGAAACCTCGCTGTCATCGGCATTCATGTAGTGGACGGCAAAGCGCAGCTTCTCGAAACGGTTGTTGGTGAATGTGTTCTTGCGGCTGGTATTCACAAAAATGCCGTCCCGGCCCTGGCGGATAATGTTGCCGGTGACCGTGGCGCCGGGCGCGTTCCAGACATAGACGCCATTGCCGCGCCTGCTCATCAGCCGGTCATCGCCGCCGATAATGGTGTTGCCTTCAACAAGCGCATCACGCGCGCCATGAATGTCGACGCCATAAAGATTGTCTTCGATGTAATTGTTGCGGACGATGGCGCCGGTGGCCTTTTTCGTCATCTGCACACCACTGTCGATGGTCTGGTGCGATGTGCCCGAGCCGCTCAGTCTCAGAGCTTCAACGATTACGTCGGGCGCATCAATGGTGATGACCGAGCCGGTGCCCGTGCCGACCACATGGGCACCGCCGCTGCCTTCGAGTTCAATCGGTTTCGTCAAGGTGACACCACCTTGATAGGTTCCGCCGGACAACAGCAACCTGTCGCCCGGCTGAGCCAGTTCAACCGCCCGCACCAGTGCATTCGGACCCGGCTCGACGCGGATGTCGGCGGCATGCGCCAACCCCGCGAAGAGGGAGGTTCCAAGCAGCACTGCAAATGTGCGGGCGATCAAGTTCATGCTCATATGGCCTTATGCGTTACGCGGTTCGACAAACATGCGGCCGCGCATTTCCATGTGCAGCGCATGGCAGAACCACTGGCAATAGAACCAGTGAACGCCCGGGCGGTCGGCGGTAAAGGTGACCGACGCGGTTGCCTGCGGCGCCACTTCCATCGCAACACCATAGTTGGAAACGCAGAAGCCGTGGGTGACATCATCCACATCATCGAGGTTGGTCACATAGACCGTGACTTCCTGCCCCTGCTTGACCGTGAATGACTCAAGGCCGAACTGCGGCGCGACGGAGGTCATGTAGACCCGCACCTTGTTGCCATCCTCGATGACGACATCATCATAATCGAGATCCACACCGTCGGCCTTCGCCTGGGCGTAGGCGTCGGCAAAAGTGGGGTCTTCGCGTGACCAGACATTGACCGGATTGACGATGTCAGCCCGGACGATGATGGCATCATGCGGCTCGGCAAAGGTCGGCCCGTCATGGACAACCTTCATGTCGTCCGAAGAGATATCGATAAGCTGCTCGTTCTCCGGTTTCAGCGGGCCGACATTGAGGAACCGGTCCTTGGAGAACTTGTTCATCGAGATCAGCCACTCGCCATCGGCCTCGGCGGTCTCACCCATCGAGGTCGAGTTGTGGCCCGGCTGGTAATGCACATCGACCTTGGAGATGATCGGATCGACATCCTCACCGGCAAAGGCGCGAACGGCCTTGTCGATGTCCCATTTGACGATCTGGCTGTCGAGAAACAGCGTCGTGTAGGCAAAGCCCTTGCCGTCAAACGCTGTGTGAAGCGGCCCAAGGCCCAGTTCCGGCTCGGCAACGATGCACGAGCGCGGATCGGCATCCTCGTTGAACAAGGCATCCACCTTGCTCACGTCGATCACCGAAACGGTCGGCGACAGCTTGCCGGCGATCATGATGTACTTCTTGTCCGGCGAGGCGTTGACGCCATGCGGGCTGTTGGGGATCGGGATATAGCGGGTGTAGTTCTTGTTCTGGCCCTTGCGGCCGTCGAGCACCGCCACGCCGTTGAGCATCTGCACGTCTCCGGCGGCAACGCCTTCCTCGATAGCCTTGAGGTTGAACACCACCACATGGTCAAGTTCGCTCTCGGTCATTTCGGCAAGATTCATGCCCATTTCCGAGTTGTAGCTGGTCGAAAACGCGTATTTGCCCTGATAGTCGCAATCGGTGTTGTCGAGGTTGCCCGAGACGATGACCTGCCAGGCCACATTCATCTCGTCGCCATCGATGGCGGTGAAGATGTTCACATACTGCGACGGATCATCCAGAACCTGACCGTCATTGACCAGCGGTGCTTCATGTTCGCCATTGGCGAAGACATAGCCGGTGCGCGGGAATTTCTGCGGCCGCATGCCGTGAATGTCATTGGCATTCGGGATCTCGAGGATCTTGTCGCATTTCATCACGTCGCAGCGAATACGCGCCACACGGGTGTTGGCCTTGTCGTTGGCGAAAATGAAGCGCCCGTCATAGGTGCCGTCCGTGAACGACATATGCGGATGGTGCAGGTCGCCATTGTCATAGGTCTTCATCCCCTTGGCCGCGAGAAACGTCTTGGTTTCCTCGGTCAGGCCTTCGGTGAGGACTTTCAGGCTTTCATTGGTCTGGCCCCAGCCGGTTGCCGAGCAGCGGTTGAACACCGGCACCCGCATCAACTCACGCATCGACGGGAAGCCGAGAATGCGCAGCTCGCCGGTCTGGCCGGAGGACCAGAAGCCGTAATAGGGATCGAGTTCGCCCGGCTCGAAATTGAGTTTCGGCGATGCGGCATGCGCCTCGGTGACGAGCGCACCGCTCAACAGGCTTCCCCCCATGCCCGAGCCGGCCAGTACGGCGCCACCAGCGGTGGCAGTCATCAGGCTTCGGCGTGAGAGGCCTTTTCTTTTGGTTTCTTCAACTGACATATGCTGTCTCCTTTTCAAGTTATCGGCTGTGATGTTGGATTGGTTCCCACCAGCGGCTGCCCCGTCCCTCCTGAGACGGTGGCAATCGGATCGAGACCGTTCTGCTTGCGGAATTTGGCCCGCTTGGCCTCTTTCTTGATGCAGACCGGGCACTTGGTGGCGCTCTGGTAGAGCACCTGGCAGTGCAGGCACTGCAGGCATTCATTGGGATTGATGTTGCCTTCGGGATGGATCGCCTGGACCATGCATTCCTTGGCGCAGCGCTGGCACGGATCGCCGCATTCCTTGTAGCGCTTGAGCCAGTCGAACATTCTCAGCCGGGCCGGGATCGCCAGCGCCGCACCCAGCGGGCACAGATAGCGGCAGTAGAAGCGCTCGATAAACAGGCCGGCACCAAGCAGCACGACAACGAACAGGATATACGGCCAGCCGCGCTGGAATTTCAGTATGATCGCGGTCTTGAACGGCTCGATTTCCGCATAGCGCTCGGCCATTTCCAGCGAGTAGAGTGACAGGCCGAACAGGCCGAGGAAGATCATGTATTTGATCGGCCACAGCCGTTCATGCAGGCCCCAGGGAACAGCGTATTGAGGGATCTTGAACAGGCGCGCGATCTTGTTGGTCAGTTCCTGCAGCGCGCCGAACGGGCAGAGCCAGCCGCAATAGACACCTCGACCCCAAAACAGCAGCGATGCCGCCACCGAGAACCACAGGATGAAGACCAGCGGATCCATCAGGAAGGCGTTCCAGGAAAAGCCCGCCATCACCGCCGAGAAGAACGCCAGAACATTGACCACCGACAATTGTGCATTGGCATACCAGCCCAAGCCTACCAGCGTGAACACCAGGAAGCCGACGCGGAACCAATAGGTGAAACGCTCGTATTTGGTGACCTGCATCTGGAAAAAGAACACGCCGGTCAGAAGGGTCAGCGCTGCAATCAGCACGACGACTTCCACACGCTTCTGCAGCCAGATCCGCTTCCACAAATGGCTGAGTTCACTGGTGTCGGACACCGCCACCTCACTCTGGATCTGCGGATTGCTGACGGCAGCTGCCTCAACCGCGAGCTTTTCGGTGTAGCGGTCGGGAATACGATAGCCGAGATCGAAAGTAATAAAGGCCTTGTCGATGGCGCCGACGGCGCGCTGCACCAGCAATTGCAGGCGGAACGGTTCAGCCGGATCAAAGCCGCTGCCGGCCTTTATCTTGAAGATATCCAGTTCGGTGAATGACGGTGCATCTTCTGTCGCCAGCTTGCCAAGACGGCGATGCTGCTTGTCATGAAACCGGACAGCGGTATCACCCTGGATCAGCTGAATCCGGTCGAAAATCCCGCCGCGGACATAGCCCGATCCCTTGAAGGAGTACTTTCCCCGGCCGACAACCAGAATGGCCTGGTCGCCTTCGTCGAGCCATTCCCGCAAATTCGCATACTCGTCGTCACCAAGCAGGGAACGTCCGATCTCCGGCGCGCTGACCAGCGCCATCTGCATGTCGATAAAGGTGTCTTCCGGCGATCCTTTCTCCGGACGCCTGATGGCACGCGGATCACCTGTTTCCTCAAACGCCGCGTTCACCTGCCCGACATCAAGCCGCAGGCTGCGGATCGAGCCATCGCCGGCCAGTGTCTGCCAGTCGGATATCTCGACCGCGTCATCACCCGGCATAACCAGTCGCCTGGTTGGCCCGGTACTCGCCAGTTCCGGCTCAAGCCCGCCTAGGCCGAGCGCCCGCGCCACTTTCAGCCCGGCCCGGACAATCGAATCGTCAATCACTATGATGGTCACAGTGGCGCCCGAGACGATGTCAAGATCATGCGCCGACCCGCCCGCAGCAGCCTCGGCGATGAGATCAAGCCCCGCATATTTCTCCGTCACCGCAGTGATCTTGGATTCGGGAATACCGATCAACACGATCGGTTCGGAATGCTTGACCAGACGGACCCCGGTCACCTTTGCGCTCTCGTCGATGCCCATCAGCGTGTGGATCGGCTTGCCGGAATAGCCGGTGGTCGTGACAAAATCCGAGGTCAGCAACACATAGCCGACAAGCTTGCCGTCTTTCAGGGCTTCAACCACGGGAATATCGGTGCGCAACTGACCGTATTCTGTTGCGCCGGGAACAACGTCGCCGATGTCGGCCCTGTCCAGGAACTTCATGACCAGCGGTTCCGCCGTTACGGGAACGACGCCCAACAGAAGGCCTGCGACGATTAGAAGAACCTTGGTTATCCAGCTGTGAGCAATGTCTGCTTTGGTGGCCATGCGACGTTCATCCGGTTGTTTGGCGTGAACCTACCGACTGGATGCAAGGCCCTCTTTGAGAGAACGCAAATTGATCAGGCAAAAAGCCTTCCAGAACAATATATAACATTGCGAGTATGCAATATAAATAAACGCTAACAGCGCCTTCCAAGCAGGGCAGCCATTGACGGCATTTTTGATGGAGTGCGGATGAACTATGGGGAACATCAAACCTGGAGCTTGTGTCTTTCCTTGTGGTGCGCGGAGGCCCTGTCTGCCTGGTGTGCAGGTATCCGAAAGTTCCCGAGGTGCTGCGGCCGGGGACCTCTGTTTCCAGGTCTAGCTGAGAACCTGCCAATCATCCGCAGGGCGGCCGGAAAAAACCTGTTTACGTTGATTGTTCTTGTGCATCCGTTTTTGTTTGGTGTGTCGCCGCTGGCCGTTTTTCATTGAGCAATCTTGCCTTTGCGCGGTCTGCTCAGGGCCGGCGCGAAAAACAACCCGAAACCGGTAAAGGCAATCATCCAGGCGAAGGCCGCAACATGCAGGGTGACACCCGTGTCGGACTCACTCATTGCAGCAAGAATACGTGTGAATGCAGCAACCAGCAGCGCGGCAAAAATCAATGTGCCGGACACCCCGGCCTTGAGTTGTTGCCCTGTATGGCCAAGCGATGCGCGCATCATCACCGCAAGTGTCATGCCACCAACTGCTCCGACCCCAAGTGCATGCACCCCGGCAAGCGGCGACACGCTGCCAGGCCAGACGCCTGCGACGGCAATTAGGGCAAATCCGACCGGCACAAACAGATAGCCGACATGGAGCATCCAAACCAACGGGTCGCGCAGCGCGCGCAGCCCGGCCCAGCGCGCAAGCCGAACAAAATGAAGCAGCGCGGAAATCGCCATGACCGCTGCAGTGGCAAGCGAATCCGGGCGTGCCGTCCACAAGGCCAGACCGAAAATCGCCACCGCAATGGATAGCAGGTCGACACGAGAGAAAGGTGCAGGCAGGTGTCCGGGGTTTTCCCGCACCAGCCAGTTGCGTGTGAAACTCGGGATCACACGCCCACCGATGAGCATTATCAGGGTAATCGCTGAAAGTGCGGCAAGTCGGCGGCTGATATCTGACACGCCGTCAAAATGTGCCTCGAGATGAAAGGTGATGTTGGCAGCGGACAGGATGACGAGCGGCAGGAGTACCTTGAGATTGCGCCAGTTTGAACCTGCGATTATTTCCCGCGCGATCACCACCGCAACGACAATCAGAAAGCTGGCGTCGATAAGGAGTGCCGCCTGCCAGCCAGTATGGCTTGAAAACGTCACCGCAAGCCGCCCCCCAATCCAAAGCAGCACCAGCGTCAGCAGCGGATTTCCCTGCAGCGGCATCCGGCCTGTCCAGTTCGGAACTGCCGTGAACAGAAAACCGGTGACGACAGCTGGCAGAAAGCCGAAATAGAGTTCATGAACATGCCAGTCGGTTGCCGTAAACAGTGTTGACAGACTGAGTGTACCGTAAAACTGCGGCAGCCAGAGCAGCATGGATAGCCCGGTATAGAGCGCTCCCAACAAGAAGAAGGGACGGAATCCGTAACTCAGGATTGCTGGACCAGCATAGGTTCGGATTCGAGGAATTGCCATGATGAGTTCCATGTCGGTTGAGTTCGGGAACGGCCGGTCCGGGTTGCTTTGGCGCCCCCAAATCCCTAACAGTCTGGCCCACCGGATCTTTGCTTTGGCGCAAACTGGAGAAAACCATTGAGCCGTCTTGATGCTTCGCTTCTGGCCGACCTGCCTCCCTTTTCTGGAATGAGCAGGGAGGCCCTGGGCGATATGCTCGCCCGGGCTGTGTCGTTCCGGACCACGAAGAACAGCCATGTATTTCGGGAAGGCGAGGAAGCGGATTCGTTCTTTCTGCTTCTTGATGGCTACGTGCGCGTGGTCAAGGTGACGCCCGACGGCGAACAGGTCATCGTCCGGCACATCGCGACTGGCGAATTGCTCGGCATAGCAAAGGCGATAGGACGAGACACTTACCCGGCAAATGCTGTGGCAGCTGTCGATTGCGTCCTGCTCGCCTGGCCCTCCAACACCTGGGACGCCATCGTTTCAAAACATCCGGGTTTCGCCACAAACACTTATGCCATGGTTGGCAGCCGGCTTGTTGGCACGCAGGACCGTGTTGTCGAACTGGCCACCGAGCGAGTCGAACAAAGGGTCGCCAATGCCATCATTGGCCTTGCGCGGGAAACCGGACGCAAGACCAATGAAGGCATTCTGATTGATTTCCCGATTTCCCGGCAAGACATATCCGAGATGACTGGAACGACGCTTCACACGGTGTCCCGGCTGCTCAGCAGATGGGATGCGAAGGGCTGGATCAAGGGCGGACGCCAGAAAATCACCCTGGTCGATGGACACAAGCTGATGATGGTCGCATCTGCGCGCGGCTGATGCCACTTATCCGGAACCCGCTGCGGCGATTGCAGACTTGAGCGATGCAAGCAACTCCGCGGGGTCAAGGGAATGCTCGAGAGCGGCATCCAAAACACTGTGGAAAGAACTCAAGGGACAACCAACACAATGTACTTTGGATGCCAGCAACACCGGCAGCACTTCAGGGTGCAGGCTCATGACCACATCCATCGGCGTATCAAGTGTTATAGCCCACGTATCCATTGAAGTGCCTAGATTTTGAAAACCGAAAACTAGCAGACACTGCAGGACGCAGCTTGTTCAATCGCAATCAAGTGTCATACGGGTTCTTTAAAGCAATCCGCCTGAGGCGGGCAGCGCACTCCGGTGAGCTCAGGCCATGAGCTAGCGTGGTCTGTTCCGCACTTGCAAGCAAACTTGGGAGTAGTCCGCATAACCGACTGGATGCAGGATCGTTTCCCACTTTCGGCAGAATATCAGGGCCTGTTTCACGAGCGTGGTGTTGACGGTCGCGACAAGACCGTTCGTGTCTAGCGGACAGGAGCGACACGCTGTTTTCTGCCCAAATTGGCAAGAACCACGCCTAAGACTCGCCATCGCGATCTCGGCGATGGGAACGAACGATGCTGCGGTTCCGAACCCTGCGAGATTTACAGTTGGTCGTTCGATACTACTTGGGAAGAAAGTCAGCGCTTTGCTCTGGCAACGAAGCTGGAGTGCCTGGATTGTAAATTTCACGAGCCTTCGCTCCGAGAGCCGGCTGTAGATCACCGAATGCTGGTGAATTATTGTTCTGTTCAAATCGCTTGACTGGTGGCGACCCGGTGGGGACTTGCCAAAGAAAAGGTGTTGAGCTCGAAATGAGCCAAAACTCATCGCTTTTATTCTTTAGGAAAAAATGGCGCGCCCGAAAGGATTCGAACCTCTGACCCCCAGATTCGTAGCTACATTTTTGGCGTTTCACCTAGCCTCTTTATCTTTCATGATCTATCATTAACCAATTGAATTCACATAACATATTCTATTCTCATGTTTCATGAGCTATCGTGCAAATTCAGGTCACCGTGGCGACTCGGTGGCGACTCAGACTGTTTTGCGTGATAGCGAGAAAGCAATGCCAACGATCAAGATTGCACGACGTACAGTGGCGGCTCTTAGGCCCAGCGAGAAAACGATCACCTACTGGGATACCGAGCTCTCAGGCTTCGGATACCGCCTTTTTCCATCCGGCAAGGCTTCATGGATTTGTGAGTATCGTGCTGGCGCCGGTGGTCGGGGTGTGTCCAAGCGACGGCTCACCTTAGGCTCTGCAGACGAAACCATGCCCCCAGAGGCGGCAAGGATGGCAGCGCGCGATGCGTTGGCACGCGTACGTTTGGGTGCCGATCCAGCATCGGAGCGCGCTGAGGAGCGAGCTGCTGAGACAATGAAGGAGATTGGCGAAGCTTGGTTTAAGCGCCACATAATTGCTAAGCGCAAAGCAAGCACTGCCGCTCATTACCGCCAGGTGCTCGAGACACATATCTATCCGCGCATCGGAAGCAAGCGCGCCATTCTTCTCACCCGGCAGGAGATTGCTCGACTGCATAGCGACATCGCTGAGAAATCCCAGGTAAAACGCAAAGACACAGCCAAAGCGCGCGCTTCGCAGCAAACAAAACGGGGCGGCAAGTATGTAGCCAACCAAGCTCTGCGGATCTTGTCATCGATCTTCAATTGGGCTGCGACGACCGGTTTTGTCCCCGAAGATCATCGCAATCCGGCGACACGGATTGAGAAATTCGAAGAGATCGGTCGCGAGCGGTTTCTGACCACTGAAGAACTTGGTCGCCTGGGCGCTGCCATTCATGAAGCCGAGACTGTCGGGATCGAATGGGATGTCGACGAAACGAAACCCAATTCGAAGCACATTCCGAAGTTTCGCCGGACTCAGATTACACCTCACGTGGCCGGGGCGTTACGCCTTCTGGTCTTTACCGGCATGCGTCTCCGTGAGGTATTGAACCTCGAATGGCGATTTTACGATCGGGAGAGAGGGCTACTGCTTCTCCCAGACAGCAAAACGGGCAAGAAGGCGATTGTCCTTTCGGCGCCCGCGATCGAAATATTGGAAACATTGCCGCATTTGGGCCGCTACGTCATCGCCTCGGAGAGCGCTGGCTCCGAAAACGAGCAGCCACGTTCGGACATCAAAAAGCCGTGGCGCTTGGTGACGCGCCGAGCCGAGCTCGAAGGTTTGCGTATTCATGATCTTCGCCACTCGTTTGCCTCTGTTGGCGCTGGCGGTGGTCTCGGCCTGCCGCTTATTGGCGGGCTGCTCGGACACGCGGACCCGAAGACGACCGCGCGCTATGCTCACCTTGCTGTTGACCCGCTGCGCCAGGCTGCTGATATGATCGCAGCATCGCTGGCAAACTCGCTCAATGCTAGAAGCAATATCGTAGCCTTCAGGAAGGGAGCATAAATAGTGCCTGACAAACCCACAATCATGCTTTCCGGTATTGATGCCATCACCGGCCAGAAGGACACCAGCACACTCGCAGGACGGAAACGCGAGCGGCTACTAATGTGGCTACTCAAGGACAACTGGAAGCCAGATGAATCCCGCATGATACTATCGGGGCTAGACCCAAAAAAGACGGTTAGTTTAAGGAAAAATGGTTGGTGGGCGCTTCCACAACCAGAAACTCACTCACCAAATCCGGCCGCTAACGCCCTCAAAGATGAAGAGGACAAGAAATCTGAGGACGAGGAATATGAAGACCAGATGTGGGATCGTTTCTCTAGAATTGATGGTCTTAAGCTCATGACCGCGCCGCCGATTAAAATCATAGAAACAGCCTATGAAGCAGGGATTATTATTCCTTGGCTGCTGATCGCAGTACACGACAAGTACTACAAATTACCTTTGAGTTTCCGAAACACCGTCGTCAGCAAGGAACAGGAAAAAACGGAAAAAAGAGCCATATTCGATAAGCGAAATGCAAATAAGATTGCTCTAAACGCCGACAAACGTGCTCCAAAAATAGCTGCAATTAGGAATCTGATTGACGGCCTCGACCTCAAAGACTGCCAGAAAAAAAGTGGTGAGATAAACCGTTCCGAAGTCATTAGAAGAATTTTTGAAGCCCATCCAGGTTGGGTAATTAAGGAGGAAACACTTAGGAACTGGTTTAAAAAATACGATTTAATTCCTTGAAAGTTCAAATCATTCATTTTTGAAGGTTTTTGTTCGGGCCTAGAACCCGGTCCAAGTAACTGCAAGATGGTGCCATTCAATGATTGGAGGCACAAAAATGTCCAAAAGCACCGGAACTGAGCCGATACTGGTCGGCACCAAAGAAGCCGCGCGCCTGCTCGGTCTTAGTTCATCGACGCTTGAAAAATGGCGTTTCTTTCGCGTGGCTGGCACCCCGCCAGTTGTACGTATTGGGCGGGCCTGCCGTTACCGGCTGGACGATCTGCGGACCTGGGTAGACCAGGCGAGCAATCCTGACTAACAAGCAGACGCCCGGCCAGGGGACAATATAAGGCGTTTCCCTAATAGCATCGAGCACTCGACGCCTGCCACCCACACGATCTGAACGGCTTGAATAATAGCCCGGCATAACCTGCCGGGACGATCGAGCTGTGCGCAATGAAAGGCATTTTGAATGGCGGACAAAGATAAGATGATCGTCTTCTTTGCCGATGGCAAGCAGCGGAATTTTGGTAAAGCAGACAACCGAGTTGCCAGTTGGGGGCAATTCCAGAAGCGGATAGACAAGCCGTTCGTCACGCCTGAGAAGCGCAAAGAGTTCAACCGACTCAGCAAGGACGATCAAGACAACCTCAAGTCCATGGCCGGGTGGTTCTCCGGCGCGCAATGCTCCGGCGGCATTCGAAGCCTCGCCAATATCTTGCCGCGCAATATGGTCACCCTCGACCTCGACTACATCGAAGATTTCATCCCCGATCTGATTCGCGCTGGAGCCTTCGGCCTGTCCGAATACGAGTTCTCGGCGCACTCCTCCCGGCGACATACCGTCGAAGAGCCCCGCCTGCGCGTCATCCTCCCGATCAACCGCAAGGTCAGCATGGAGGAGTACACCGCGATCTCGCGCATCCTCGGCTTCATGATCGACCCGGAAATGAAGCGCGTGGACAAGGTGTCCTACCGATCCGCGCAGATGATGTTCTACCCGACGTGCTCGAAGGACGACGAGAAGAACTTCTTCTACTTCCGCAATGACGGCGACATCCTCGACGCCGACGCGCTCCTCGCCAAGTTCGAACAGGAGGTCGGCGACTGGCGCGATCTATCGATCTTGCCGCGCCACCCGGACGAAGACGAGCTGCGTCACCACGGCGAGAAGTCGGAAGACCCGACCCAGAAGGAAGGGATCGTCGGCGACTTCTGCCGGGCGTTCACGATCTACGACGTGATGGATGAGATCATCCCGGGGACCTACGTCCTCGGTGACTCCAACAGCGGGCACCCGCGCTACACCTACGTAGGCTCGACCTCCTCGAACGGCGCTATCGTCTACGATGACGGCAAGTTCATTTTCTCGCACCACGGGCACGACCCGGGCTGCGAAATGAACCTCAACTCATTCGACTTCTGCCGGGTCCACAAGTTCGGATCGCTGGACGACGGCGAGAAGACCGGCAAGAAGATTACCGATCTGCCGTCCTTCAAGGCGATGGCTGAGTACGCCGGGACCTTCAAGGCCGTCCGTGACGCTCGCGTTGCCCGCAACTACGACCTGACCGCGATGTTCGAAGACGCGGGCGTCGAGGTGGTGGACACGCCGGACGACTACGAGATTGACGTGGTTGGCGACGGCCCCAAGCCGAAAATCGACAAGAAGGCGAAGACGGCGAAGATCGGCGACGCGGCGGACGACGCCGAGGCGCTGGCGATCCTGCGGGATCTGATCGGCGATGATGTCGAGCTGCCCCCGCTGATCACCCGCCTGCAACACGCGCCCCGGGCACTGCCGGAGCCGGACGCAGACTGGCTGTCAAACGAGGTCGAAATGACCCCGAAGGGGGAGATCATATCGAACCTGCCGAACGTCGGCACGATCATCTATAACGACCCGCGCCTGCGCGGCGTGGCTGCCAAAAACGAGTTCACCGGGCAACTGGTCTGCGCGCGGTCGGTGTCCACCAACGTCAAGGCCGTGCCGAAAATCATTTGTTCTGACCAGTACAACGGCTCGCGCTGGCAGGACTTTCACGACACGGCGTTCCGGGCGCTGCTTGAATACCCGGCGGGCAAAGGAAAGGCAGGCTATGGCATGAAAGTTACAGACAGGGACCTCTCAGGGGGCATTCTGCTCGCAGCCCACCGCAACAGCTTCCACCCGATCAGAGACTACCTACGGGCCTGCAAGGCCGGGCCTTGGGAGAACGTCGAGACGCTCCTGATCCGCTACCTCAGGGTCGAGGACAACGCCTACCACCGCGAGGTCGCCAGCAACATCATGCTCGCCTCGGTGAGCCGGATCTTCAACCCGGGCTGTAAGTTCGACTTCGCGCCCATCATCGGCGGCAAGCAGGGGATCGGCAAGTCGTCCTTCATCAAGGTCCTCTACGGCGAGCAATGGTTCGGCGAGATCGCCTGCAAGCTGGACGACAAGCAGGAGATCGCCGAGGAGATCGCGGGCAAGTGGGGCTGCGAGCTTCCCGAGCTGTCGGCCTTCCACAAGTCCGATCACAACGCGGCCAAGATGTTCTTGCGCCGGACCCGGGACGACGTTCGCATGGCCTACGACAGGCGGGTATCCGAGTTCCCCCGGCAGTCGGTCTTCTGGGGTACGACGAACGACCTCAAGGTACTCAAGGACCCGACAGGCAACCGCTCCTACTGGATGATCATCGTCTTGATGGAGAAGTTCTTCGACCTCCACGGCCTCGCTCAAGAGCGTGAAGCCCTATGGGGCGCGACGCTGGCTGAGTACGACCGGCGGACCGGCGGCGACCACACCGTAGAGCTGGACCTGTCGCTCCAGAGCACGGAAGCCAAGACCATCGCCGTGGCCCTGCAAGAGGCGTCCCGGACCGAGGAAGTCTACGAGCAAATGCGCGACCGGATCGAAATGTGGCTCGAAGAGCCCTTGCCGCTCAAAGAGTTCATGGCCGAGCTTGGGCAGCCCATGTCGGACTTCCCGGACGATGGCGATGACGGCGCGCTCGGCGACCAGCTCGTGGTCCGGTGCGCCTTCCGGCTGAGTGACGCGGCGATGGCCCTCGGCCTGCCGTCCACGATCACCAATCCGCAAGTTTCGCAGCAACTCCACCGGGCTTTGGCTGCCCTAAGCGGCTGGTCCACCAAGGGCGAGAAGCTCTCAATTCAGAAGGTCAGGGACCGATGGCGAACCCGAGAGGATATAACCTTCGATGAGCTGCAATGCGGCTACAGGTTGCACTAGGAGGGGGGCTTAACGGCCCCCTTTTTCATACCGCGCATTGGCGCTCCAATTTTTGATTCCGCAAAATGTATAATACTATTCACACCGGAAATCCGGACAGGTCCGGACCTGTCCGCACGATCCCGGGGGACCTGTCCGGATAAAATATCGTGTTAATTCAGCACGTTAGGTATGCACCCGGACAGGTGGACAGGTGGACAGGTGGACAGGTGGACAGGGTAGGACAGCTTTTTCCACGTAGTCAATTGTAGACCCTCACCGCACACTGAAATTAAAACGCTGCGGCGCTGTTTCTTCCCGCTGCATGCAGCTTTTGACTCCCTTTTTTAGCCCTCTTCTCGTTTCTTGTCTCTATAGGCTTTTAGCTGTCCTACCTGTCCTACCTGTCCTAACCATTGAAATCATTGAGGAATTTTCCGGACAGGTAGGGGGGTGTACTGAGAGGGACCTGTCCACCCTGTCCCATTACCCACACACGCACACACGCACACCCGTATAGTGTACTCCCGACAGGGGAAATACCGGGGTCGGGAATACCGACACCACGGGCAACCTCGGAAACACCGATACAACCTGTAGGGGGTCTTTTGCTCATAGTGAGCATAATGGGGTCGCCTAGCGTCCGCAAGTCCGCACGAGCGCACACATGTAACAACATTACAGTATCTAAATAGGAAATAAATCCCAAAAAGTGTGTCAGCCCAGGGCCTCCACGCACCCCGCAGCGCCGACCATCCGCTAGAAGGACCCGAGCGGATACGCGCAAGCTCTTACATTCGAGGGCTCAGCAATAATTGGTGACCCTCAGCGGAGATGATCACGCAGATGTGGATGCGTAGCAAATCGACCTTCCGAGACACAACATGAAGGTTTTACGCTTCGCAAAAGGTACCCCTTCGCGGGGCACCGAAATAGGCAAAGCGGTGTTGGCAACTTCAGTGAGCATCGGTGACCTGCCGCCAGTGAGATCGAAATGTCACTAGCTGTTTTGACTAGTCCGGCCGCCGTTCAAGCTGCAATCTCTGAGTTTAAGAGAGTCGGTCGTAACCGCTATTTTGAGAACCATGGATTTGGTGGTGGCGAGGTTGAGAGCGGCGGTGCAAAATCAGTCCACGGCAGCGGCGGGATTGTCCCGATTCAGACGCTGTAAACCCGACCACCTATTTACCTTCTGCAACTTATGCAGAACGGCTGAGGGATCTATACCGTGGAACTTTTTCTGAAGGCCCTTCTGGCTCGTTCCGGAGAAATGAGCCGGCGTCAGGCGGCCAAAGCAAGTGTCTCGGCATTGCGCTCGAAAGCGGACATTACCAACTGCTCTAAGCAAGGCGCACAAACTGTAAAGCCTTGACACATAACTTTCTGTTCTTTATTTGTTCTATTCACGGAGAAATCGAAAAAAGCCTCCTGGTTTTTGCCATTGCGGAGTTCATCAGCGGTCAATATGGTTGCTGCCCATCGGCACTGGGTGGGCTGACACATAAAGTTGGGGAGACTAAGAAGACGTAACCCAATGTCATTTTGCCGTTGCAAAACTGACGGATAAGATACACACGACGGGCACGCACAGCGTGTTGAGGCGTTGTAGAGTCAAAGGAAGTCCGTTGGGCGGTTCACATAACAAACCTGATCAACCTGGCGTAGCGGTTTTCAGGAAAGACAAAATATTGGACCGGTTGGCGGACACGTTCAACGTCGCGCAGTTCGTGAGCTTCGCGCCGGCAGGCAACGGACCCGTGCAGCAGTTCTGCCGCATCGCCGGTGTCGAAGCGAACCATCAGTTCGAATCCGTTGCCGATGCCATACAGACTCTTTTCGAGCGCAGTTCCGAGGGCACGGTAAACGTTCGCAGCTTTAGCGCTCATCAATCCCAAAGCCGCGAGTTCATCTACGGGGTCGACACTGCCGCTGCTGCAGCCACCGCGGTTAAGCGCCTAGCTGACGAAGGGGCGTTCACGATTGTCAACGAGACGATCGATGTTTCGGACGGTGGAGTATCGGGTGTGGTGATGGGCGACGTCGTCGAGTTCCGTCCTGACATGACGCCCCGTGGGGTCGAAAAGCCCGGCTTCGCGCGCCTTCCGACGGACTGGGCTATCCAGCTATTCAAGACAGTGTATGGGGTAGATGTCGATTTCTCCGGCGGACGAACAGGACGCCTTGAATTTAGTCTGCATCCCAGACCGCGCGGCTGGAAGCAGGATAACATAATCTTCTGGGAGCATTCCGAGGATTGCTTTCCTACGGGGTCGATCAAGGCCGAGTGGCCAAACGATTTCAGCCGCATGATCGGCGACAAAGCTTATGGGCTTCTGATCGCGGATATGAACGGTTTTCCCGTCCCAAGAACCACCGTTATAGGCCGGCGTGTTGCGCCATTTTCGTTTGGACAGGGAACGGGCCTTGAAGAGGTTTGGATAAGAACTAGCCCGCGGGAGCAGGTGCCCGGAAAGTTCACCACCGCGCGGGGATGGCAAGATCCGTTCGCCTTGCTGCAGGCCGAGGATCCCGACGGTACAGCAATCTCTTCTGTGCTTTCGCAGAAGGGTGTCGCGGCTCAATGGTCAGGCGCTGCCATCGAGACGTCGAGTGGTGTTCTCGTGGTCGAGGGGATCAAAGGAACCGGGGACCGCTTCATGGTTGGCCTGGCAAACCCCGAACCGGTTCCCGATGCCGTTCTTGCGCGGGTACGTGACGTTCATGACCGACTGCGCGACGCTCTTGGCGCGACTAGGTTTGAATGGGTCTTCGACGGTGCAGCACTCTGGATTGTCCAGCTGCATAGCGGAGCCAGCGTGTCGAACGGTGACACCATCGTGCCTGGTGACGCCAGCGAATGGGTGGATTTCGATGTGTCTCAGGGACTGGAGGCGCTTAGGTCAATGTCCGCCAGCTTGAAGCCAGACACGGGAATTATACTCGACCGTAGAATCGGACTGACCAGCCATCTGGCTGATGTTTTGCGGAAAGTAGGCGTTCCGGCACGCGTCAGCGCCCGATAGGCTTTCTGAAGACGGTATCCGAAACCGAACGTAAACCAATATGGCGCAGGCTCATTATAGCTCGTCCGAAGCGCTCAACAGGAGGAAGTACATGGCATACACGGCAGTGATCGAAGCCCGCAAAGCTGCAGAAGCGAAGCAGGAGAATGTTCGCGAAGCCGTACGGCTCGGGCTGCAACTCAAGCGCGAGACGGAAGCGAAGAAGGCAGCGCAAGAACAGGCGCGCAGACAGTGCGCGTAAAGCTGTACAGCGATGATGACCAGCAGCGCCAGAACGGCGAGGCCGGGAATTCGGACCCCTGGAGGCCCCCTTTTGTAAGGGATTACGGCAGGATCGTTCACAGCGCAAGCTTCAGGCGGCTTCAAGGAAAAACACAAGTCTTTCCCGGACACGAGTCTGACTTTTTCCGAAACCGACTGACGCATTCGCTTGAAGTCGCGCAAATCGCAGAAGGTATCGCCGACCGTCTGAACAATGTGTACGACGAGACTCTAGGCGACCGAAAGATCGACAGCAGGCTGTGCGCGGCGGCTGGTCTTGTTCATGACATCGGGCATCCTCCGTTCGGCCACAACGGCGAACGCGCACTCGACGAAAAGATGAAGATGTATGGTGGGTTCGAAGGCAACGCCCAGACGCTTCGAATACTGAGCCGCCTTGAGAAAAAGGCAACATATGACAAGCCAAAAGGCGGCGACCAGCGCGCCGGCATGAATCTATGCTTTCGGACACTGGCCGCCATCCTGAAATATGACGTCGAGATAGCTGTCAGGCGGCCCGAGGCTACTAAACCGAAAAAGGGGTACTATGCCTCCGAGGCAGCGATCGTCGCGGACATAAAATGCAAGGTGCTGGGCGGAAGGCAACCGCCTAAAGAGAGTAAGTTCAAGACGATCGAATGTGCGATCATGGATATCGCTGACGACATCGCCTACTCGGTCTACGATCTGGAAGACAGCCTCAAGGCGGGTTTTCTGACGCCGGCGTCTATACTGTCGACCGACGACGAACTGTTGACACGGGTTGCCGAGGTTGTGACCGAGCAGCTGAAGGATGACGTCGCTGAAACCGTCACCATGTCCAAAGTCCAAGCCACGCTTGTGGCTATCTTCAGCGACATTTTCGCTTCTGAGGAAACGATGAAATCGAATGTCAAGACCGAGGCTGTCGAGGATAAAACGAAGACTTCGCGTGACGACGACGAGCGCCAACAGGAAGATATCGCCAATTTCATCAACGCGATGAGAGCTTCCCGCGATCTGAACATGGATGCCGGTAAGAGGATGAAACTATCCTCGGAATTGGTCCACGAATTCATCAACGACGTCCAGCTGACGATCAACGACGATTTTCCGGCGCTGTCGACCGTGAAGCTGGTCAAGGAAACGCGCATCAAGGTCGAGGTCCTCAAGCAGTATACCTATCTGTCAACGATCTACTCGAATCGAGTCAAGCTCGGCGAATATCGCGGAACCGAGCTAGTTGGCGACATTTTCGATGCCCTGGAAAAGAAGAATGGTCATTTGCTTATGCCGGACGACGTGCGCAAACAGGTTCAGGGCGCTGGTGAAGATAAAGCCTTGAAAGCGCGCTATATTTGCGACTTTGTGGCCGGCATGACGGATAGGTATGCGGTGGAGTTTTGGGCACGGCTTCGATCCGACGCGGCGGAAAGCATCTTCAAGCCGATCTAGTCGAACGACGAGGGCGGCGGAGCGGCAATCACTTCACTGTCATCTGTATCCGGTGGAACTTCCGCACGGCTATATGACGGGACGTTTTAAAGTACATCTCGGAGTTCTGTCACAAGGCAAATCCTAGCTGCGGGTTCGATGCGGATGCCTCCCGTCTCCAGACCCATGCGTCGAACTCGCGGCGGGAGACCGACAGCAGATCGGCGGCGCAGCAGAAGACCGATTTGAGGAAATCGTAATCCTCCTCGACGACGCCGACGCGTTTGGCAAAGGTGCGTACATGGCGGTCGACCGCAATCGAGTCGATACCGACTAGGCATTGCATGTAATCAACCGTTTTCGGACCGACTCCTCTGACTTCGCGCAAGGCCACGACGAAGGAAGCATCCTGCAAGCGATCTCTCAGAATAGCCGCGTTCTCGACAGAACGCTCATTCAAGAAGCTGACTAGCGCTTCGAAGCGACGGATCTTTTCGGGATGATTCCAGTTAAGAAAGCGGGAGGTTTCTCCGCGCGCGATCAGTTCTACTAGCTCGGAAGTGCGATCAAGACCGGGCGAGCCTTCGAGAATAGCCGAGACGCGGGGAAGGACGACGGAGCTGTAATTTAGGCCCGCCTGCAGGACGCAGTCCGCGACGATAGCGCCCATGTGGTGGTAAGAGGCGCGGACCGTCTCCCCGTTGATATCGGCTCCGACCGCGAGGGCGTAGTCCGCCACGCGACGAGCAGCGACCAGCATATGTATCGCGGAAGAATGCATCTCAATCGACCTTGGCTTGAGGGACTACGAGGGCCGCATCCTGTAGCGCATGAAGGCGCTCGACGCAATTCGGGCAGGCACCACACGGAAAATCGCTTGCAGCCTGACAAGAGAATGTCCGACCGATCGGAACACCGCGACGCAGGGCCTCCTCAACGACAGCAGTTTTTGACGAAAAGCGGAACGGGGAGGTGAATCGGACAGGACCGATGTTGTCAATCAAGCCGTCCATGCCGTTCATGAACTCCGCGGTACAGTCGATCTCCTTCGCGTGGTTGCTGTTAATGAAACCAGTATAGACATCTAAAATACCGAGCGTCTGCGCCCGAGCCGCCGCAGCCGCGAAGAACAGCATCGTCCGATAAGGCACGTACAAATCGTTGTCGGCGACGTCATCCTCCCAAAGGTTTGCTTCCTTGATGAGGCGCGATGACGATCCTTTGAAGATGCCGGAAATATCGCAACGCTCGGGACGTCGCATTTCCCGCGGCAGAACTTCGTTAACCCGACTCCATTCTATCTCGACACAGTGCTGGCCGTAGTCGAAGAACAAAGGAGACACGTCGATTCCGTCTGCGAGGAGGCCATAAGCGACGGTAGTGGAGTCAAGGCCGCCCGAGGCAAGCAGAACCGCACTTTTCATGACTTGGCCATCCAGAGTTTCGAAACAGCGTCGAACAGGCCATTCAAGCATTGATCCAGGTTATCAGAATAGCGGGCGCTTCCGCCGGCGACCATTGTGTTGTTGTTCTCACGGCGGGGATCGAATGTAATGACCGGTTGCTTGCCTGCCATGGCGTAGCCCATCTCGATCAAGGTTCCCGGATCTCGACCCAACGGAACGGCAAACACCACCGCGCATTCGTGGAGGATTGCAAGATCCTTGGCGAAGGTCTGCCTTAATACGGCGTCCGGGCTACCGAGTGGAAGCTCACCGTTCTCCTTGACGGGCCGCCGGACGTTGAAGTTGTGGTATTTCAATGCGTCTACCGTTCGATCGACTTCTGGTTTATCGGTATACGAAAAATCCGGAGCGGCCAGATAAATGGAAAAATGCCGCCTTGCGTGCCACGGCAAGATCGTGCCCCCGAGGTCGCGCAGCTCATCAACAGAAAGCTTGAGCGATCGTTCGACGTCCCGCTTGAAATCGTCGGGATAGGTAGTTTGCGAATAGGCGGTCGCAGCACTCGCTGCTCTCCATGCAGCATCTTCCCATGCGCCCCCCGACAAACCGATCATGACGGCGGCATAGACATCACCGACCCCTACGGAATTAGCCGTGATGGACAACTGAGCGGGTATCGCTTCGACCGAACCGCTTGAAATGTTGAAGAGACGACTTCCGCCTCGATTTTCCTTGAGGAGAAAAACGTCGGCGCCCAGATCCCCTATCAGGGGCAACATGGAATCGACGTTTTCCGATCCGACGCGCATGAAGAGCGGAGACGACGTGGAAATCACGATCGCCCTAACGCGGCCAGCGAACGGCTTCAGAACGGACAGATCCGCTGTGTCGTAGGCGATATCGAAACTGAAGCGCGCCTGATCAGAAAAGGCGCTTCTGACCTGCGCGAGATCGAAGCTGCCCGGGAAAATTAGGACCTCAAGATACGCCGCGAGGGAATTTCCGACGTCGAGCAGCGTGACTTCTTTTTCGCCGCGGAGCAGATCCTCGTATCCTTGGTCGGAGACCTCCGTCGCGTCTGCGATCAACATGACGCCGGGAGACCCCGTAACTTCACCGAGCCAGATAAATTCCAAGCAACCATGGGCGCTGAGATACCGCTTTGCCTGATCGACGACATAATGCGGGCAAACCGCCGCTACAGCGTAGTCAATGCTGCTTGCCCATAACCCACGGGCTGCGTGAACGATACCGCCCAGTCGCAACTTGCATTCGACGCCGGGACGGGCCATCGTAAAGTCGATAATGATCTCGCCGACGAGCAATAGGGGAGCCATATCGGATACTCACTGAACCGTGAAGTCTGCCGATACCGCGGGCACTGGCAATATTCCAGAAGCCGTCACGACGCCGACATAGTGGATGCCGTCCTTCATGCAGGCTGCGAGATAATTGAAGCTGGTAGGTAGCGCTCCGACTTTCACACCCTGCTGAGTTGCTGCGAAGAGGCGTTTCTGGTGTACGATGACCAGCTCAGTGCCAACGGGAGGCACGGTAGCGTGAGTTATGAAGTAATCGCACAGCTCTATCTCTTCAAGAGGACATGAGAATGCCTGACGGCAGCGATCGACGCCGCCAGTTCCGCCGGTCCCGTCATTGCTACGCGAGCCGGAATAATCTGTGAAATTGCTTGATCTGGTACTTCCCATTGATGCCTCTCTGACCGACCTACTACGTCAATCTTGCAACCTGAAGTGATTCTTGACGGGTTGCAATCCTCTTTCTGGTGTGACTGCGTAAGAAACGACCGCATTCCTATTGCGGATTTGTCACGGCATCCGCTGTTGTCAGATTTCTGTCGGCCCCATCGCCTTGATGGACACCAAATTAATATTAGCGATACCGAGCGACGCCGACACTACTGGCTCCGAAGCGCACAACCGACCAGCCTCAAAAAAACTTGCAGTCCAATGCAGAAATGCGAGCGATAGTTCCAACAGGGGACGTTGGATAAGTTTCGTATTAACGTTTTTTATTGTGGGACGGTCCGCTATGTGGAAACAAAGCCAGTTTGCCGCCATCTTTTCAAACGCCTTCGATCCACACTTCAGCCCTGGCTACCCGCCAACGCAATTCGTTCCCGCGGGCAAATCAATCGATGATTCTATGCGGCGTACTTCTTCAGCATAACGACAGTCGGGGCCTGCATGCGCATCGCCGTATTCGAGCCGAGGCGCTTTGTGCTTCGAGAATGACTTTCGGCTAGCGCGGGACGCCGCCTCGGCTATTGTGACATCGGAACTATCGGGCTCTCGTCCCGGGCGGAGATGGGGGTGACGACAGACGCGGATCAACCGAGCCTGTCATCATGCAAAACACCCTTGGAGGGGGATGATGTTAAGTGAACCAATTGACGATATTATTGCCTGGTCAAATACACTTGCGCTGTGGCGCCAGGATTGCCTTCGTCGCCTCGCCATCGCCGATGATTTGAGCGAAAACGATAAGGCCGAACTGATTGGTATGATCAAGCATGCGGCGGGATTCACGCTGGCCGAGACGCCGGCGGCCGCCGATCTTTTCACCAAAGCGCACTTTAGGGGCGGTAGCCACACCCCGATCGTCCTGAAGGGCATCAACAACATTACGGGTGTCAATCGCCTGGCCGCGAACGCATCCCTCGACTTTTGCCCCAAGGCGCTGACCGTGGTCTATGGTCGCAATGGTAGTGGCAAGAGTGGCTTCGTTCGGATTCTGCGGACTGCGTGCCGAACCCGCATCGAAAGTGCAGCCACGCTGAAGGTACTGGCGGATGTGTACGGCGATGGCAAAGGCGCTCTGTCGGCTGACATAATGATCGACGCCGGCGCCGGCGACGTTCCGATCGCTTGGTCCCCGGGGATGACAGCAGCGCCGCAGCTCGGCCAAGTCGCGGTTTTTGACACCGCATCCGCCCAACTCTATGTCGATGGCGGCAACAAGATCCGATACCTGCCCTTCGGCCTTGCTCTTCCACACCGGTTGAACGCAGTGTGCCTGTCATTCAAAGCAGTGCTGGAGGCGGAGCAACAGACCGCAGTCGGCACCAAAATCTCTTTGGCGACGGTCGCGTTCCCCACTTTGCGTGAGACCGCCGCGCAGAAGTTCAATCGCTCGGTCACCAAAGCCACCACCGACGCTGCGATCGAGAAGGCATCGGCCTTTAGTGAGGCTGATGATGCCCGGCTCACCGAGGTGACTGGCATTCTTTCAGCGGGATTGACCGCTGCCGCCGACATGACGAACTTCGTGTCGTGGGTCCAAATGCTCGCTGTTGAGTGCGCGGCCGCCGAGACTGGACTTAGCGATGAAGCCTTGGCTGCAGCGACCGCTCTCAAGAGTGCGGCAATATCCGCACGGGAAACGGCCAAGCTCGCCGCCAGCGCGCTGTTCGACGACGAGCCTTTAGACGGCGTGAGCAGTGACAGTTGGCGCAAATTGTGGCGTGCAGCGCGGGATTATTCCGTCGCGGAGGCTTATCCTGAGAAGGCATTCCCGGTCCTGCCGACGGATGCTTCTGACTCAGCCTGCGTGCTTTGCCAGCAACCTCTGTTGTCCGATGGCGCAGCCCGTATGCAGCGCTTCAAAGCCTATATGGACGATACGCTCGATAAGGCAGCGACGAAAGCTGAGGAGGTCGTCGTCGAAGCGATCGCAGCGCTCCCGGTGCTCAAACATCTGGGCGCTGAAGACTTCGTAGAGCGCATCGAACAGATCCGCCCGCGCGACGCAGGACTGGCTGACGCACTGACGATGTACCAGCAATCGGTGGACGCTCGTCACGCCGAGGCAACAGCACGGCTCGCGGGACCCCCCGAGAACGACGTGCCAGCTTTCGTGTCAGTAACCGAGGCTGTGGAGGCATTAGCCACCAAGCTTGCCGACGAAAAGGCCGAATTGATCAAGGCCAGCAACGCGGAAGAGCGACTTACGCTCGAGACCGAAAAGGCCGAACTAGAAGATCGCAAGATCTTGAACGCCAATGCCGCGAAACTGACCACACGCCGCGATCTGATGGTGACCGATGCTGCCTACGCCAAAGCACTGGCGTTGGTCGCGACGACCGGCATCACTAAGCGGGCGAACGAATTGCTTGACACCCATCTGACTTCGGCCGTCGTGTCGCAATTTGAAGCCGAGCGCGAGTGCTTCGAGATCAAGCATCTAAAGATCGGCTTGGCACGCAAGAGCGGTCAGACCAAGGCGGAGTTCGAGGTAAACCCGCAGACCACGTTGACTAAGATCACCTCACAGATTCTTAGCGAAGGCGAACAGCGGGCGCTCGCGCTTGCAGGTTTTCTGACCGAAATCACGCTGACCGATGGATCGGGCCCGATCATCGTTGATGACCCGGTTTCCTCACTCGATCGGGAACGGAGCGCCAAAGTCGCCGACCGCCTCGCTGAGGAGGCGGGCAAGCGACAGGTCGTCGTGTTCACTCATGATATGGTGTTCTTCAACGAGCTCTGCCGTGCGGCCGACAAAGCCGGCATAGAGCCTGTCACTGTTGCCTTGTTCAGCGACCTCGACGCGGCCGGCAAAATCGACCCAGCGGGAATGAGCTGGAAGGGCCTCAATGTTGCCAAACGCATCGGCATCATCAAGAGCCGCTTCGCGCCTATGCCCAAGCTTTACGCCGTTAGCCCGGCCGATTACGAATACCAGATCAAAGGTCTCTACGGCCGCCTGCGCGACACGTATGAACGCATGGTCGAGGAGGTGATTTTCTGCGATATCGTTCGTCGCGGTTCCGATGAAGTCAAGACCCAGATGCTTCGCTTCGTCACCTTGCCCGATCCCCTTGCGATCCAGTTTCACGAGGGCATGTCATGCGCCAATGCCCACAGCCACGACAACCCAGCTTCAGACACCGTTCCAGTGCCGAAACCGGAAGAGTTCCAAACCCACCTTGCCGAGCTGGAAAAACTGATCGCCGACTTCAAGATCGCCAAGGAACAGGCTGAGGCCGCCCGTCCGCAGATGAAGCTAAAGAAGTAACGAACGCAAAAATAGAGACGTCGGGGCAGCTTGAAACTAACTCCCGAGAGGCTGCTGTGGTAGACAGTAAAATGGAAGGCAACCCAATCTTCGAGAACTCCCACGCGCTGTAGCACGCCCCGCTTATTCAATCTCACCCAGCATTTCGCACGCTCTTAGGATAATAACAGATGTCCGATGGACTAGACTTTCGACAGACGTGGCTCTGGAATCAAGCGTTTGTGAACCCGAGAGGGGATAGCAGCACCGAGGAACAGGAATTTTTCCGCGGTCAGTTTCTGGCGATGCGAAGCAAGGTCGAGCAACTCGTCAATCGAATTGCTGTCGACATGCCCGGCATGACGGTTCACGATATCACTCATCTTGATGCACTTTGGGAGACCGCCTCTCTCGTGGCCGACGGCGCCGTAACTGTGAATCCACCAGAGGCGTTTGTTCTCGGCGCAAGCATATTGTTGCATGACTCCGCAATGAGCCTCGCTGCCTATCCTGGCGGGGTAGACGACCTCAAGGAGACACTAGCTTGGCAAGATTCAGTAGCGCGCCTAGTGTTGGCTGCCGAGGAATCGGATGGCGAGCCCGTTGATCCAGATCACCTTTCGCCGGCTTTGATCGGACAAATCGTGCCGGACATATTGAGACGATTGCATGCTGAACACGCTGAAGTGTTAGCCGGTCAAGCTTGGCTAACTAAGGACGGCCAGCAGATCTACCTAATTGATGATCCAGAGCTCCGACATTTTTACGCGCAAACCATCGGCCGTATCGCGCACAGCCACTGGTGGTCGGTGCAAAAGGTTGAGGATGAGCTTTCACAGGATCTCGGCGCAATGGCGCAGCGAACGAGCAAGTTAGTAGACAAGGTAAAGCTGGCCTGCCTCCTGCGTATCGCGGATGCCATCCATCTCGATAGCCGCCGTGCGCCGCGGTTTGCCCGAGTGCTTACGCGACCTACGGGTATCTCAGACGTTCACTGGGCTTTCCAAGAGCGGCTGGCAAAACCGCATGTGGAGCTCGATGCCGTTGTCTTTACTGCTGGCAAAGCCTTTAGCCATCAGGATGCTGAGGCTTGGTGGCTCGCCTACGACACGCTCAATTCTGTAGATCGCGAGTTGCATGATGTGGATCTTCTACTGCGTAATCGCGGGCGCGAGGTGCTGAAGGCAAGCCGAGTCAAGGGCGCAGGCTCTCCGGAGATGCTCGCACGTACCGTGGAGACCCAGGGGTGGCGTCCAGTAGACGCGAGACTTCAAGTTTCGGACGTTCCGCGGATCGTTGAGAATCTTGGTGGGTCCAAATTGTATGGCGACGATCCGACTGTCGCGCTGCGGGAGCTAATTCAGAATGGCGCCGATGCCGTGCAAGCCCGTCGCCGGATCGAAGGCCGTCCGGCTTCGTGGGGGGCAATCACCGTCGCGATCGAGGAGCGCGATGGCTCTCCGTGGCTGATCGTGGAGGACAACGGCATTGGCATGTCAGAGATGGTCCTCACCGGACCGTTGCTCGATTTTGGCACGTCTTTCTGGCGCTCACCGCTTGCGCTCGAGGAATTTCCGGGACTTATGGCCGCCGGGATGCAGGCGATTGGCCGTTTTGGCATCGGCTTCTTCTCGGTCTTCATGCTTGGTTCGGAGGTGAAAGTTTTCTCGCGAAGAGCCGACCGAGGCAAAGAAACCGGCCGTTTGCTCGAATTCAACGGAGGCACCAGTGTGCGCCCCATTTTGGCGCCTGCTAACCCAAAACAACTCCCGATTGATGGTGGCACGCGCGTCGAGGTCAAGCTCAAGAAAGAGCCAACGATCCGGGGTGGTCTGCTCTATCCAGGGATCTACGGCGGGAAACTTTCCATAGAACGATTAGTGACTGCCGTGGCACCCGCCTTGAATGTCGAAATCGCCGTGCGGACGACAGACGTCTCAACCCCGATTGCTAAACCGGGGGATTGGATACACATGTCGCAGGACGCGATCGTGGGTCGGCTCAATCCCCAGAAGATATCGTCTGAGGAGAAGAAGAGAGAGCGATCCTTCATTCGGCCGCTTACAGATTCACAAGGTGAAATTGTCGGGCGCGCATTCATCTCACCAGACCGTTACACTTGGCAAGCGGACGGCGGCTGGGTTACGGTTTCCGGTCTCCGCGCGAACCAGCTTCGAAACGTTCAAGGCATTCTCCTCGGTGAAGCCGATACGGCGTCTCGCGATGTCGCAACGCCGCTGGCCGACGCCGAGGCGCTTGCCGCATGGGCAACGGAGCAGGCGGCGCTAGTAGCAGACCAGATTCTCGACGAAGAAAGACAAGCGAAGACAGCGGAGATCGTCCTCGAATGCGGCGGCGATACGGGCGCCTTGAAGATTATCAAGTGGGGTTCGGACTGGCTCTCGAAGGGAGAGTTCGTTGAACAGCTGCGACGCCCGCGGCAGCTCATGATAAGTTTTGCTGGTGAATTCAGCTATGACGAGGATGCCGACGATATCCATCCAAAAGAGTTTAGACAGAACTTTCGACAGTCCGAGGACGTAGCTTATACGATAAAATTTGACGGAGCCGTTCTCAAAGGCAGTTCGGGAACTTGGCCTAAAACAGTCGGCCGATCGGAAGACTGGGCGGATTCCAATGTCGCCACCCTTGTACGGTCGCTGATAGCGGAAGTCTGGGGAGACAATGCCGATTACACGACGGCCGCAGGCGTGGTTGGAAAGGTCAACTCTGTCGAAATTCACCGAGAGGTGAGAGCTTACACCCATAACATGGATGAGTACGGCGATGTAGATTTCTGATGCAGACGATGGAGGCTCAAGACGGTACGCTAGGCGCATTGGAAGCCCTTTGCGACCATTACAAGCTGCTGAAGTACGATTGCTTTCAGACAGTCTCACTTCGGGCGTCGACATCCGCAACAAGGCGACTGCAGTTGAGTTGACCGCGTGGGCAAGTCCGAACGGCAGCTATCTCGATGTGCGAGTTCGAAACCTGCCGTCTCCTAGCAGTCCCATTTCTGCCGTTCGGCTGAAACCCTCCCTACCCCGATCCACGTATTTCCGGCCCATTGAATAGAGACCCCTGGCACTTCCACTCTGTCTGTAACGAGAGTCAGCCGTTGCTCTGGGAGCCAAAGTTCGAATTCCTGGATTGAAGGTTTCACCAGCTTTCGCTCCGAGAGCACGCTGTGGATTACCGGATACTGGTAACTTTTGGCTCTGATCAAAGCGCTTGACTGGTGGCGACTCGGTGGCGACTCGCCCCAGCGAACATATTAAGCGCAAAACACAACTGCACTTAACCTGCTGATTTACAAGAGATAAATGGCGCGCCCGAAAGGATTCGAACCTCTGACCCCCAGATTCGTAGTCTGGTGCTCTATCCAGCTGAGCTACGGGCGCGCGCTGCAGGTGTCGTTTGCCTGCGAGGCGTTCTCCTAAAACGGACTGCGGGGGATTGCAAGCGGATTTGGAGAAAAAAGCGACGGCTGTGAAATTAATGCATGCCAGGGCAAAGTGAGCCGCAGCCCTGTGGCTGGAATGCACGGCGACAAAAAGGATAAAGCCTTTGATCCCGCAGCCGGTTTGATGTGGGACGCGCCAGCCCGCGAGTGCCGCCAGCCTGCGATAGCTGATGACGCGGGCATGTGATCGTGCCTCCCGTGTCCGGGTGGGTTGGTCGGTCTAGAGCTGCTTGAATTCATACGCCGCAAGGACGCAGTCCCTTTGCACGGAGGCGCCGCAAGACATCACGACATCGCAAGCTTCGGTGCATGCACAGCCGGCGCCACACAGACCCGTCAGGCGCGGGCGCGGAACTTGTCGAGAGGCACTGGCTGGTCGGGCAGTTCGATGCGGAAGGCAGTGCCCTGGGTTACAGTTTCGTCGAGCGAGATAGTGCCGCCATGGGCGATGACCAGTTCGCGGGCGATGGCCAGCCCAAGCCCGGTGCCGCCGGAGCGTGCCGAGCCCCGAAACGGCTGGAACAGGTTCTCACGGGCCTTGGCGGGGAGCCCCGGCCCGGTGTCGGCAACCCGGATCTCGACAACCAGGCCCTGGCGCCGGGCCGAAAAGGTGATGCGGCGCACGATGGCGTCGTCGTCGCTTGCATCAGCCTCGAGCGCCTGCACAGCATTGCGCGCCAGATTGTAGATGACCCGGAACAGCTGCTCATTGTCGGCCTCGATCTCGATGTCCTCGTCCATGTCGAGGATGAAACTGATGTCGGTACTGGTTTCCTCCACGATGACGTCACGGACTTCGCCGGCAAGCACGGCAAGATTGATGAAGCGGCGGCGGGGGGCTGCCTCGCGCGCCTTTCCATAGGCAAGCACCTCGCTGGAATAGGAGACAGCACGGTCAATCGTGCGCAGCAGCTTGGGCGCAAAGCGTTTGACCAGCGGATCATCGATCGTCGCAAGACGGTCGGACATCAGCTGCGCCGAGGTCAGGATGTTGCGCATGTCGTGATTGATCTTGGAGACGGCAAGTCCGAGATCCGCCAGATGGCGCTGTTCCTTCAGTGTCTGCTGCAGCCGCGTCTGCATGGCAGCAAGGTGCCCCTCGGCTGCCGTCAGCTCATCAACTGCCGGCGTGGGCGTGATGATGTTATTGGGATTTTCCGGGTCCTCCGAGAAGGCCTGCATGTTGTCGGTCACCCTTTGCACCGGACGCAACAGCAGACGGGTGATGGAGAAAAACATCAGCCCCGCCGTGATAATCGAAATCAACACAGACAGAAAGAACACGTTGCGGCCATAGATCAGCATGGCGTGACGAAGATTCTTGTCCTCCAGGACCAGATCTATCACCATATCGGGGTCGCCATTTACCGGCCCATAGACCCGGATCACCCGGTCGCCGCCAAACAGGATGGTGTCGAAGGCGTCCACGATGGCGCCCAGCGGCGTGACTTCGGCCAGATTGTATTGATGGGTGACGACCGGCGGCATGTCAGCCACCGCAATCATGCGCGACATCCCGTCCTTGCGCAGCACGATGGCCTTGGTCCCTGTGGCCATGACCGTGTCATTCTGGATCACCCGAGGCAGCGCCATCTCTGTTACGCCCTCGAGCACCACGGCGGCACCTGCAGCGATGTTGAGCCTGCTATCGAGCCAGCGAAGCCGTGTGTTGGCAACCGAGGGCACGAAGATCAGGACTTCGGCGATCATCACGAAAAGCACCGTCAGCCAGAACAGCTTTCCGGTCAGGCTTCGCGGCCTGGGTTTCCACCACGGGCCTGTTGCCACCTCAGTCTCAATGTCCGTCATCGTCCACCCTTCCCCGCATGCCCTACCGGCTACCCAAATCGCCGCAGGAAGCGCACGATCCAGCGCACATATGGTTTGCGCGTCATGGGAATGTAATAGGAAACCGCCGCGCGTTTTCCAATCTCCGCCATTGTCGGATAGGGCGGGACATAGCCGCGCACGTCCTTGAGCTTCATCGAGTTGGTCACGGCGAGCGCCCACATGTTGATCATTTCGCCGGCGCCGGCTCCGGCAATGGAGACACCGAGAATGCGCGCGTTGCGGTCGACGATGATCTTGATCAGGCCTCTGGTCTTGCGTTCCGCCTGGGCGCGATCGTTCTCGGCATAGGGCCAGCGCAGGATGGAAATACGGCCGCCATGGCGCTTGCCCGCCTCTTCCTCGGAAAGCCCGACATGGGCAAGCTCGGGATCGGTATAGGTAGCCCAGGGAATGATATCGCGGTTTTCCTTGGCCGGCACCCGGAACAGGATCTGCTGCACAACCAGACCGGCGTGGTAACCCGCGACATGGGTGAACTGAAGCCCGCCGGCAACATCACCAATGGCGTAGATGCGCTTGTTGGACGAACGCAGATTGGCGCCTACCTTGATGCCGCGCCGGTCGTGCTCAACGCCAGCAGCATCCAGCCCAAGCCCGTCGACATTGGCGAGGCGGCCCACAGCGACCAGAACATCGGAGCCATCAACGAAGCCGTCTCCGGTCTCACTCTCGTAATGCACCCGGACGCCAGTCTTGCCACGTTTTTCGACCGAGGTGACCTTGGATCGCTCGTGGAGGGCAACGCCCTCGGCACGGATGTTCTCGAGCACGATCGCGGCCAGTTCCGGGTCGTCCTTGCCGAGCGCCCTGTCGCCCTCGAGAACGGTGACCTCGGCGCCGAGCCGCAGATGCGCCTGCGCCATCTCCATGCCGATCGGGCCGCCGCCGATAATGATGAGGTGTCTGGTGGCGCGGGTGCGATCGAACAGGGTTTCATTGGTCAGGTAGTCGACCGTGTCGAGCCCGGGGATTGGCGGCACGAAAGCCGAGGAGCCGGTGGCGACGACATAACGCCGGGCGCGGATCTCGGTCTCACCGGCCATCAGCGTGGTCTTGTCGACAAACCGGGCCTCGGCCTCGATCACGTTGACACCCATGGCGCGAAACCGCTCCACCGAATCATTGGGGGCGATGGCGCCTATGACCGAATGGATGTGCTCATGAACTTTACCGAAATTGACCTTGGCCTCGCCCGCGGTAACGCCAAAAGATGGCGCTTCCCGGATGGCGTGGGCGTGTTTTCCAGCAGCGATCATCGCCTTGGACGGCACACAGCCGTAGTTGAGGCAGTCGCCGCCCATCTTGCCCTTTTCAATCAGCACCACATCGACACCGAATGAAGCGGCGGCGGCTGCAACCGAGAGGCCGCCGGAGCCGCCGCCAATGATGCAGATGTCTGGGGTCAAAGGGCTGCTCATGGGACTGTCTTTCCAAAATGGGACCCACAAAGGGCCGAGGCGACCCGCAAGGATCAGGAACGGGCGCGAAACTTGCGGACCATGGTGGGGATTGCCGCGACGATTGCAAGACCGGCAAAGGCAATGGTGATTTCCGGGGTTACCAGATCGGCAATGGAGATCTCGCGGCCGGCGGCTGCGACGATGACGCTGTCGAGCCCCTGCCCCAGCCAGGTGTAGGCAAAAGTGCCGGGGATGATGCCGAGGAAGGTGGCGGCCACATAGGTGCGCAGCTTGATGTCGAAAAAGGCGGGTGCAATGTTGACGACGAAGAACGGGAATACCGGGGCCAGGCGCAACACCAGCAGATAACCGAACGCATCCTCGGCAAAGCCATCGGCAAGCTTGGCGGCAAATGGCCCTGCGCGCTTGCGCAACACATCGCCGAACGCCGATCTGGCGGCAAGAAAGATCGCGGCAGCGCCGGTCGTCGCGGCAAAGACAGTCACGACGCCACCAATGAACCACCCAAACACGAAACCCGCAAAGATGGTCAGGATAGAGGCAGCGGGAAATGCGAAGGCCACGGCCAGCGCATAAAGAACGAAGTAGCCCAGGATCGAAGCGATTTGATGATCGGCGACATACGCCTTGAGCGCGTCGCGTTGTTCGGCCAGAACCGTGAGCGAAAGATAGTCCTGAAGTCCGGCTGCGTAGGCTGCGACAAGTCCCGCCAGGATAATGGCCAATGGGAGGAAACGCCGCCAGGTCACCGGCTTTCCGGTTTCCGCTTCTGCCTTACAAGGGCTGGATGCGGCCTTGTCGATTGGCCCTGATGGGGAATGCGAGGTCATGCAGGTTCTCCAGGTTCGATTCTGCAGTCTTCTGACCGCAACGGGTATGATGAACAATTAACGGACCGCGACCTCCCCGGCCAATGACAATGCCTCGCTATTTCCCAATCCCGCGTGAACCCATTGTCCATAATCCTCACGACAGCGTGAAGTCCATGTCATCCACACTACAGCGCGTTGATGCTCCAGTCGTAGTCATAACCCGATACCGAAGCTGCTGCGATCAGCGCCGCCTTTTGCGGAGTGGCAAAGGCCATCCAGTGATCCTTGAGCTTGCCCTTGCCGCCAAAATCGCCAGCGTACCAGGAATAGATCTTGGAAGCTCTGATACGGCCGTTATCGACCGTCACACCGCGGGGATGATTGACATAGGTAACGGCATTCTGGCGCAACAGGGCATCAACATTGGCGCCGGTGAACGCGCTGACAGCGAGATTGGGGCAGGAATAGGAGGCGCAGTTGAGCCCGTAATGGGACATCGGATCGTTGAAAAGCGCCCGGACAATCTCATGTTCGATATCATCAAGCGAAAGCTCGGTGCCGTTGACTGTCATCAACTTGGCCTTCCAAGGCCCCGAGCCGAAAAGGAACGAGCCGCCGAGATTGATCTTCTTGATCGAGCTGACGGGAAAGGCACCGGCAACCACTTCAAGTGTCTTGGCGTTGTAGAGGTTGATCCAGAAGGCATGCGCCTCATTGTAGGACAAGGATACCGGATCGATTGCTTCCAGCGAAACGATGTAGCCGCGCAGGACCGCGAGACGAGACTTGACGCCGCGATAGTCGACCCGGTTGTAGCCGTCGGCATCAGGTTTGACATGGGCCTTGAGCAACGCATCAAAAGCGGAATGATCCACAGCCGCCTGCCCTTTTGGTCGGAACCCGGTCAAGGCGGCGGAGGCTGTGAGGGGCTTCAGAGCCATCGCAGCCGCCAGGCTGGCTGACCCGGCAATCAGGGTTCGGCGGTCTAGGTTCATGGCTTGAGATCTCCCGGGCGCAATTCTGTGCTAAGTGTTGAGCAAGGACTTGGCGCAGGGCGGGGCGTGAGGCAACCGCTGCAGGCCTAATGTCACCGGCTTGTGAACCGACGTGACCGGGGAGCGGTCTGTGAGCGTCGTTGCAGAGGGTGTAGAGGGTTCACGTGGATCAGCGTTCGGTGTCCCGACACAAGCGAAACCGGAGCGGCTCATTGACTTTTGCCCGGGATCGCGCCTATACACCGCTCGTCCGTGGATGCTTCCGGTTTCCGGGAGCGTGTTTTGACGGACTGAACACCCTAAACCAAGATGTTCCAAGAAGGGCCGCACACCGCGGTATTACAATAATATGCCAAAGCGTACTTACCAACCATCCAAGCTTGTTCGCAAGCGCCGTCACGGTTTCCGTGCACGTATGGCTACCAAGGGCGGCCGCAAGGTCATCCAGGCTCGCCGCGCCCGTGGGCGTAGCAGTCTGTCGGCTTAATTGCTGACGACTGGCCCGCGAAGGAAATCGATCGCGTGGCACAGAACGATACCATCAAGAAACCCGGGCGGCTTAAAATCCGGCCGGATTTTCTCGCCGTGCAGAAAGGCAAACGCCTGCGCGGACCTTATTTTTTGCTGGAAACCCTAGACCGGGGCGACCCCGAACAGGCCCCGCGCATCGGCTTTACGGTGACCAAGAAGCAGGGCAACTCGGTGGAACGCAACCGAATGCGCCGACGCCTGCGAGAAGTGGTGCGTCACATGGCAGGGGTTCCATTCAAGCCCGGACATGACTATGTGGTTGTCGCGCGCAGGGATACGCTGAGCGCGTCATTTGACGGACTGGTCACTGCGCTCACCGAGCGGGTGAACGAATCCGCCAGATCGAAACGACCCCAGCATACGCGCGCCGGCACAGACCGACGCTCCGGACAACACCAGAACACCAGGCCGCCGCAGCCTGAACATCAGGATTGATTGATGGAAAACAACCGCAATTATTTCGTCGCAATTCTCTTGTCGGTGCTTGTCCTTGTGGCCTGGCAATTCCTTTATGTCTCTCCGAAGATCGAGCGCGAGCGCGTGGCTGCTGAAGCACTGCAGGCCGAGCAAGCCGCTCAGGCCCCTGCGACCCCGACCGGCAACACAACAACGCCCGGCGTAGGCGGAACGGCGCCCGGCGGCGACGTGGCCATCCCCGGCTCGACGACACAGGCCGCCGGCCTGTCGCGCGAAGAGACCGTTGCCCAGACTGGCCGGATCACCATCGACACACCGTCGCTTTCTGGTTCGATCAACCTTTCCGGTGCGCGCATCGATGATCTGCTGCTCAAGGAATACCGCCAGACCATCGACCCGACGAGCCCCAACATCACGCTGTTCAGCCCGGCCGCCATGGCCGATGGCTATTTCGCAGAAGTGGGCTTCATCGCCGATGCCCAGTCCGGCCCCGCTCCCGGCCCCAACACCGAGTGGAGCGCTGCCGCTGGACAGACCCTGACGGAATCCTCACCAGTCACGTTGACCTATGACAACGGCGAAGGCCTTGTCTTCACCCGCGTCATCTCAGTTGACGAGCATTACCTTTTCAGCTTCGAAGACACGATCGCCAACTCCGGCGATGCGGCAGCTTCGGTTGCCGGCTACGGCCGCGTCACCCGGTTCTTCAAGCCTGAGACCCAGGGCATCTATGTTCTGCATGAAGGCCTGGTCGGCGTTATCGGCGAAGAAGGGCTGCAGGAAATCGACTATTCCGATGTCGAGGATACCCCTGTGATAGCCCACGCCAAGGCGACCGCCGGCTGGATGGGGATCACCGACAAGTACTGGGCCGCAGCGCTTATCCCGCCGCAGGGCGCAGGCTTCGAGACCCGCTTTGCCCACTTCACCGACGGCCGCGCACGCTACCAGTCGGACTTCAAGACCGATTCGATGGCAATCGCGCCCGGTGGCAGCGTCACCTCGAAAACACTGGTGTTTGCCGGCGCCAAGGAAGTTCCGGTGATCGAAGAGTACCAGTCGCAGTTCGATATCCTCAATTTCGACCTGATGATCGATTGGGGATGGTTCTACTTCCTGACCAAGCCGATGTTCTGGCTGATCGACTACCTCTATAAAATGTTCGGCAATTTCGGCGTCTCGATCCTGGTCACCACCGTTATCGTCAAACTGATCTTCTTCCCGCTGGCCAACAAGTCCTACGTGTCCATGGCCAACATGAAGAAGGTGCAGCCAAAGCTTGAAGAGCTCAAGGCCAAGCACGGCGACGACAAGATGGCGTTGCAGCAAGGCATGATGGAGCTGTACAAGAAGGAAAAGATCAACCCGGTGGCCGGTTGCTGGCCGGTTCTTTTGCAGATCCCGGTATTCTTTGCACTCTACAAGGTGCTCTACATCACCATCGAAATGCGGCATGCGCCGTTCTTCGGCTGGATCCAGGACCTTTCAGCGCCAGATCCGACCTCGCTTTTCAACCTGTTCGGCTTGCTGCCCTATGATGTACCATCATTCCTAATGATCGGCGTCTGGCCGCTGATCATGGGCATCACCATGTTCATTCAGATGCGCATGAACCCGACGCCTCCGGATCCGACCCAGGCGATGATCTTCACCTGGATGCCGGTTGTCTTCACCTTCATGCTGGCGACTTTCCCTGCCGGTCTGGTGATCTACTGGGCATGGAACAACACGCTTTCGGTGTTGCAGCAGGGCGTGATCATGAAGCGCCAGGGTGCCAAGATCGAGCTGTGGGACAATCTCAAGGATCTGTTCAAGCCCAAAGCCAAGAAAACCTGACCAGCGCTGAGAGGCGGAACGATGACCCAACTGTCCGCAGACCCGGCCGAACAGGCCGCCAAGGAACTCTCCGCCACACTGTTTGGCAAGCCGTGGGTGTTCATCCGCGGCGTGCCTTCGCTGAAGTTCCTGCCGCCGGAGGGCCCGCCAGAGATCGCTTTTGCCGGGCGTTCCAATGTCGGAAAGTCGTCGCTGATCAACGCGCTAGTCGGTGTCCACGGGCTGGCGCGAACATCGAACACGCCGGGACGCACTCAGGAGCTGAACTATTTCGTGCCGTCGGGTTACTCCGGCGATGAAGGCGACCTGCCGCCGATGGCGCTTGTCGACATGCCGGGCTATGGCTACGCCAAGGCACCGAAGGATCAGGTCGATCTGTGGACCAAGCTGGTGTTTGACTACATGCGTGGCCGCTCGACGCTGAAACGGGTCTACCTGCTGATCGACAGCCGGCATGGCCTGAAGAAGAACGACGAAGGCGTGATGGATCTGCTCGACAAGGCGGCGATGTCCTACCAGATCGTGCTGACCAAAACAGACAAGATCAAGGAAGCCGGTGTGCCGCGGCTGATGTCGGAAACCGTGGCCGCGCTGAAGCGCCGGCCTGCGGCCTATCCGGAAATCATCGCGACATCGTCCGAAAAGGGCTCCGGCATCGCGGATCTGCGGACGGCGATCGCACTGGCGATCACACTGTAAAGCGCATCAGACAGCGCTTGGCGCGCTTTGTACAAGCGGCATATCGTTATCGCGAAACCGCTCTATACCTATGTCAGACATGCAATAACCGCGCGTTCAATCAAACGCACGGCTTTGTCTATTTCCAGAAACTGTTACCCTAATTTTTGGGTCTTCAGGCGGCTTCTGCCGGCTTGAAGTTCATCGCGAAACCGTTGATGCAATGGCGCTTGCCGGTGGGTGCGGGGCCATCATCGAAGATGTGTCCCAGGTGGCCACCGCAGCGGCGGCAATGCACCTCTGTGCGAACGGAAAACAGCGAGCGGTCTTCCTTGGTGCCGACAGCATTGTCCTCTGCCTGCCAGAAACTGGGCCAGCCAGTGCCGCTGTCATATTTGGTTTCTGACGAGTAGACCGGCAGGTCGCAACCGGCGCAGTGGAACATGCCCTTGCGCTTTTCACCGTTGAGCGCGCTCGTGAAGGCTCGCTCGGTGTCTTCCTCACGCAGGATGGCAAACTGTTTCGGGGTCAGGCGTTCGCGCCATTCCGCTTCGCTGAGCATGATTTCGAATTCACCCTCGGACGCAGTTGCCGGAGCCCAGCGGCCAAACACCGACAGGGCAACTCCGGCAACGCCTGCAGTCAAAAGCGCGCGGCGGCTGATTTCTGTCTTGGTCGTCATCTTGTTTCTCCTCGTGGTGATCAGAATGTAGGTCATCGGGAAAAGAAGCGCCAAGCACATGTCTTCACTTGGCCGTGAATTGCCTCCCGCTCATCTAGAGCGGGAGGCTGTCCGGAACGCCGCATTTTCGATGCAGGGGCTGCGGCGTGAGCGGACATCAGGCCGGGGCCTCGGGAGGCCTGAGCTCAGGTTCAGCCCTTGGGCAGGAGAACCTTGTCGATGACGTGGATGACGCCATTGGACTGGTCGACATCGGCGATGGTGACATTGGCCACGCCACCGGTCTCGTCTTCGATCATGATCTTGTCGCCCTCGTAGGTGACGTTGAGCATGCAGCCGCCGACGGTCTTGACCGGGTGTGCACCGCCATCGTCGTCAACCATCTTCATGATCGCTTCAGACATCGCGTCGGCAGCAACAACATGGCAGGTCAGAACCTTGGTCAGCTGGTCCTTGTTTTCAGGCTTCAGCAGCGTGTCGACCGTGCCATCCGGCAGGGCGGCAAAAGCGTCATTGGTCGGTGCGAACACGGTGAAGGGGCCTTCGCCCATCAAGGTGTCGACCAGGCCTGCAGCCTTGACGGCGGCGACCAGGGTGGTGTGATCAGCAGAGTTGACGGCGTTTTCAACAATGTTTTTGTCAGGGAACATTTCGGCGCCACCGACCATCGTGTTGCCGCCATGGCTGGCGGCGTAGGACAGGCTCACGCCTGCGAGAAGAACAGCAGTAGCGGCAATGGAGCGAAGAGTATTTTTCATAAGTCAGCCTCTTTGTCGTTTGCAGGCCGGATTATCCGAACCTTTTGCTAACCCGCCGCCGGTTTTTTGCGGCGGTTAAAGAGGAAGACGGGAGCGTTTCGATTAAAGTTTCAGGCAGGCCGTATTTTTTTCATATTGTTTCCAGCCGCACATTATTTTCTGGAGAGCGAGCCTGACAGCACCACCGGACCTGTGGCCACGCCGGTGGGCGAACCGCCCAGCGGCTCGACACTGACCGCCAGAAGCGCGCCATCAGAAACCTGCTGAACAAGCGTCTGATCAAGAACCAGACGGCCACCATCCGCCGGAACCAGGCCAAGTGAAACCGGAGCCCCCTCGCCCGGCACCAGCCATAATTCCAGCGACTTGCCGTCATCGGGCGAAAACGCCGCGGGCGTGATGGTAAAGGCACCGTCCGCCGGATCGAGGGCCGCGATCAGGCCGACCGAACTGCCTGGCGCACCAAGTTCGGCGACGAGTGCCGGGGTCGAGCCGGGCACCTGCTGCTCGATAAGGTTACTGGAATAGATGCCGAAAGCAGCAGCCGCAGCAACTGAAGCAAAAGCAAGGCCGCGCCAGAAGACCAGCGAGCCCCAAAGACCGCCGGCCGGCTTGGCGGCCTCCGCAAACAGGCGTGCATCGACACGCGCTTTCACGCCTTGGGGCGGTGTCTGCGATTCATAGGCTTCATCGAGACTTGAAAGATCAGCCTGCCAGGATGCCACAAGCGCTGCGAACTCGCTATCGCGGAGCAACCGCTCTTCAACCGCGCGACGCTCGGACAGCGGCAGCACGCCAAGCACGTACTCGCCTGCAAGTGCGTTGTCGTCAGGTATCTGCGGGCCGGTGCTCATCGGGTCATGCACTCTCTCAGTTTGATCAGGCTGCGTCGCAGCCAGGTTCGCATCGTGTTGAGCGGCACCGCGTTTTGCTCTGCCAGCTCCTGGTAACTCAAGCCCTCCATATAGGCAGCCACCACTGCGGTCGCCTTGTCTGCGTCCAGCTCGCCGAGGCATGCGTCAATGCGCCGGCCTTCACCGCTCAAGACAGCCCTGGCCTCAGGGTCCGGGGCAGCGTCGGCAATCTCGGGCGCATCATCATAGTCCAGCGTCGCCGGTTGCCGCGCCCTGATCAGGTCGATTGCCTGATTGCGGGCGATGGTGACAAGCCACGCCATGGAAGATGCCTGCCCGACGCGAAAGCTGCCTGCGCGCCGCCAGATCCGGACGTAGACCTCTTGAAGAGCGTCCTCCGCCTGGGCTCTGTCCTTGAGAATACGGAGTGTGACGCCGAAAAGTTTCGCACTGGTTTGCGAATACAGCGACGAAAACGCCACCCGGTCGCCCAGTGCGGTGCGCGCGATCAATCCAGAGAGTTCATCTTGGCTCATGTTGGAATAGGTGTCTCCGCTTGTCGGATCCGTCAGTATCAGCTTCGCGGCCCCATCGCACCTAATAACGGCAAAATGCGGCGATTGGATGCCACAATCATTGAAGCCGCGACGGATTGCGGCTAAACAGCGCCGGAGCTTTTTCCTCTAGTGCTCACGCGAACCGGGACGCCACGCCAATGTCTGACACTCCTAGCGACGATGCGACAACGCAGGCCCGCCTGCTCGCGGAAGCACTGCCGTTCATGCAGCGCTATGAAAACAAGACCGTGGTGGTCAAATACGGCGGCCACGCCATGGGCAACGCGGCACTTGGCAAAGCCTTCGCCCAGGACATAGCCCTGCTCAAGCAATCCGGTGTCAATCCGATCGTGGTCCATGGCGGTGGCCCGCAGATCGCTGCCATGCTCAGCAAGATGGGGATTGAATCCCGTTTCGAGGGCGGTTTGCGGGTGACCGATGAAAAGACGGTCGAAATTGTCGAGATGGTGCTGGCAGGATCGATCAACAAGGAAATCGTCGCGCTGATCAATGCCGAGGGCGAATGGGCCATCGGCTTGTGCGGCAAGGACGGGAACATGGTCTATGCCGAAAAGGCGCACAAGACGCTGACCGATCCGGATTCCAATATCGAGCGAGTTCTGGATCTGGGTTTTGTCGGCGAGCCGGTGGAAGTCGACCGCACGCTGCTCGACCTTCTGGCCAAATCCGAGATGATTCCGGTGCTGGCGCCGGTGGCGCCGGGCCGCGACGGGCACACCTACAACATCAATGCCGATACATTTGCCGGCGCCATTGCCGGTGCCGTCGAGGCTTCACGGCTGCTGTTCCTGACCGATGTGCCAGGTGTTCTCGACAAGAACGGCAGCCTGATCGACGAATTGACTGTCAGCGAGGCCCGTGCGCTGATTGCAGACGGCACGATTTCGGGCGGCATGATCCCGAAGGTGGAAACCTGCATCGAGGCGATCGAACGCGGCGTAAAGGGCGTGGTCATCCTCAACGGCAAGACCGCCCATGCGGTGCTGCTGGAACTGTTCACGGCGCACGGTGCGGGCACCTTGCTGGTTCCGTAAAAAAGATGCCATTCGGCGCTTGACCTGAACTGCACTCCAGCACGTAGGCTTTGGCCACACTGGAAAAATGGAGAACAGGTTATGGTGATGTTTGAAGCAGCGACCGATATTCAAGACGGCGCAACAGCATGAAGATCGGCCGGCTATCCGAGCTGACCGGACTGAGCATCGATACTCTCAGATACTATGAAAGAATCGGACTGATCGATCCGCCGTTCCGCAAGGGCGGGCAACGGCTCTACGATCCTGACGCAGTGCGCTGGATCGATTTTCTCAAGGCGCTCAAGGCCACCGGCATGAGCCTCGATGACATGAAGCGCTATGCGCTGATGCGGCGCAAAGGCAATACCACGGCCGCCAACCGACGTGTCATGCTCGAAATCCAGCATCAGCTGGTCCTCAAGCGGATCGACGAACTCAACGCCTGTGCAGCGCTGCTCGAGTACAAGATTGCCAATTACCACGACATCGAAGCCAGGCATGACCTGGATGACAAGAAGAGGTTTGCACCATGACCCCCGAAACCACCTCTCCATCTCAAGCTTCTCCGCAAACCGCGCTCGAGCGTGGGCGCGCTATCGTCGCCCAGATCAATCCAGGTCTCGAAGCGGCGCTGTCGGACCGCTATGATATCGAATTCCCCGACTTCGCCGAAACCCTGGTCGAGTTTGCCTATGGCAGGCTTTATGCCCGTGAAGGACTGGATCTGAAAACCCGGCAGATCGCCACGGTTGCAGCGTTGACTGCGCTTGGCGGGCAAACCGGTCCGCAGTTGCGGGTCAATCTCGAACACGCGCTTGCCGCTGGAGCCAGCAAGCGCGAATTGCTCGAAGTCATTTTGCAGATGTCCGTCTATGGCGGCATGCCGGCAGCGATCAACGGCATGAATGTCGCCATGCAGCTGTTTGAGGAGCAAGCGTAGACGCAAATCGACCTTGGCCGAAACGTTATTGGCGCAGTCAGCAGTTGCTCACTCTGGCACTGCACCTGATTGTGCCGGGTACGTCGCCGGACAGGTTCGGCTTCAGTCCCGTCGCTGCGATCCCCTGACCAAAACGTCTGGATTGGGCGTTGAAGGCGTCACGCGAATTCGGGTCAATAATGGCAATCGGCGCGGTGATCGCCATGCCGGCTGCCGAGCCCACCGTGTCGGTCAGGGTCAGCGCCGATGCACCCAGTTCCGTACCCAGACCAATATCCTGATCGGTAACAGTCTGTCCGTCGATCAGCCGCTGCCCGAGCAGCTTGACCACTTCAGGGCTCTCGGCAAACTTGGAATGGTTGAGCCGGTCGCCGACCTGAAGTGCCGACAGGTCCAGCACCGTGATGCCGGCGCTTTCCAGGCCTTCGCGATATACCGGGTTGCTGATGTCGATCTGCCCCAACCTGTCGACATTGCCAGAGATACGGCGTGACAGGGTCAAGGCCCGGTCATCCTTGGACACGAAGATGGTGAATTTGGGCCGATCCGGCCCCATGTCGACGATCTGCTGACGGAAGACATCGACGTCTAGATCTGGTGAAGCCAGGATGACATCGGTGATTTTCGAGGCGATCGCCCCGTTTCGGATCGCCATTTGGCGAAGCGATTCGACCGTCAGCCAGGTCCCCATCGAGTGGGCGAGAATGGTGATTTCCTTGATCTCCGGCACCGCCACTGCGCCGGTCAACAGGGTCTCAAGCGCTGAGCGCGAGTAATTGGTGCTTTCCTTGTCATAGCCATAATCGAACACTGACCCGCGCGATGGCCAGGTGAACATCACCGGTGTGGCATCGGTGTTGCTGTCATGGGCGATCTGGGCAAACCGGTAGACCGCGCTTTCATAGCGCGTGTTGAAGCCGTGAACAAAGAGGAGCACACGCCCGGTCTTGGACCTGTTTTGATCATACCAGTCCTCCACCTGGCCCACAGAAGCGAACTGCCTGGCCGAAATGGTGGCAAAATCCTTGGCAGGGTCAGGCGGCATGCGCTTGGGCCACTGCACCTCGCCGATCTTGCGACTGCGATCGGGCGGGATGGAGACCACCAGTTCGTTGAAGTCGATCTGGGCACCACGTTCGCCGGAATAGAGCAGGCCGGGATTGTCAGACGGCGCTCGCGTGGTGGCGACCAGGATTGAAGTTTCAGTCGCATCAGGTGCGGTCTGAGCGACCGGGACCAGGACGCCTTCCGGCGGGCTTGCACAAGCACTCAGCCCCAGACCGAGCGACAGCATTCCAGCAAGCACCCGTCCGCGGAAGGAGGGCAATGGTGACGGGACGCATGGCACTGGGGAAGCGGGCATGAAAGGTCCGATTCGAACTGGTTTGGCCTCAGGTGCAAGCATCTTGCGCTTGTTGTTCTGTCTGCCAGTCAGACCAGCAGCAGGACCAGTATACCAGCAACAATGAATATGCAGCCGAAAATTTCAACCTTGTTTACGTGTTCCCTGAACACCAGCACCGAGGAGGCAAAGGTGAAGATCATCTCCACCTGGGCCAAGGCCTTGACGGCAGCGGCGGTTTGCAGGGTCATGGCCATGAACCAGCCGAAAGAGGCGGTGGCGCCGACAAAGCCCACCAGGGCCGAAATTTTCCACGCCGCACGAACGCGGGAAAGTTCACCCGGCGCCCGCAGCCACATCCAGACCAGCAGGATCAGGGACTGCAGCACGATGGCTGCCAGCAGCGTGACGGCTGCCTGCATCATGAAATTCGGACCACCAAGCGACAGCGAAGCACCGCGATAGCCGACGGCGGCGATACCGAAGAAGGTGCCCGAAGCCAGCCCCAGCGCAGATGTGCGGGAAAACACAGAGCGAAGCAGCGCCGTGGCACCCGATGCCGAGCGCGCAACGGAGATCAGCACCACCCCGACCAGCGAGATGGCGATGGCTGCCAGGGTCCCCGCGTTGAGCCGGTCGCCGAGGAAGATGAGACCGAACAGGGCAGCCTGTGCCGGCTCTGTGCGGGAATAGGCAGTGCCGACGGTAAAGTTGCGATGGCTGAACATCTGGATCAGCAAAGCCTGACCGCCGATCTGCGCCAATGCAGCAAGCGTCACCCAGCCGGCAAAGCCGGGATTGGGCCGAGGCACCGGATAGCCCATTCCAAGGGCCAGCACACCGACGAAGACAAGGGCGAAAGGCACTCCGAATCCAAAGCGGACAAAGGTCGCCCCGGTGGTGCCCATCACCCCTTTGAGATGTTTTTGCAAAACCGAACGGATGTTCTGCAGAAAGGCAGCGACAATGGTTATGAGAACCCAGGTTTCCATCTTGGCGCAACATGTCCTGTCGGGGAGCAAAAGGTTTGGCCCGCTTTCGGAAACAATCGAAGCGGGGTCCAGCAAGGAGATTTCAGAGATCTAACAGGCAGAGGCACTGGGCGACAAGCCAAATGCGGAGGTCACCTGGACGACGGCATCACATCAACTAGGCCGCACGAACGTCCGGTTGAGCAACGAGAGACTGATTTCGGCCGTTGCGCTTTGCCTCATAGAGCTGACCGTCAGCGGCACGCATGACATCCTTGGTTCGCGAATGCGGATCGAAGGGGGCTCCGCCGATGCTGACCGTGATTTTGAGCCCCGCGCCATCAGCCGATGTCAGGGAAATTCGCTCGACGCTGGCCCGAATACGCTCTGCAGTCGCCAGCGCGGCTGATCTGTCTGCACCGCTGAGAACGACCGCAAATTCCTCGCCGCCAATGCGCGCGCCCAGATCCGTCACTCTGATCGAGCCGGAGATGGCCTGCCCGACGGCCAGCAACGCGCGGTCACCGCTATCGTGCCCGTGCTGATCATTGATCTGTTTGAAACGGTCAGCATCAATCACCAGCAGGTAGCCAGAGCCGGCCCTGCGCTTGAGTTCGGACAGGCGCGCAAGAAACTTGTCGCGATTGGCAAGGCCGGTCATGCTGTCGTGGTTCGCCCTGTGTTCAAGATCCCTGTGCGCATCCTTGAGTTTGGCGTGGACCACCGAAAGATTTTTATGCGCTTCATCCAGAGCCTTGTGCGCGGCGACAATTTCCAGTGTTTGCCGGTAAAACACAAAGGTCGCGCACGGGGTTACCATTAGCGGGCAGAAAGCAGCGATCGACAACGCCAACGGCATCGCCTCGGTTCGGTCGGCCATCCACATGATGAAACTCGTGATCAGCAACGAAATGGCTATCGATGTGCTTGTCAGCAAGCCGATTTTTTTCGTCATCGCACGGGAAAATGTCGGCTTTAAGCCGGTTTTCTGCATGTGGCGCTTCCTGATATCTGGTCACGCGTCATATCGCAGGGAAGTTTTGACAGCGGGTATACAGAGTAGGTAAATCAGCGGTTTACAAATGGCGCCAGTGCACCAGATTGAGCCACAGCGCCCTTCTCCACAACAGGATCGAGATTTTCATGTCCCCCAAATCGGCTCTGCCGGATCCCGCAGCCTTCGCCCATGTCACCGAATGGGTGTTCGATCTCGACAATACGCTTTATCCGCGCCACACCGACCTGTTCTCGCAGATCGACAAGAAGATGACAGCCTATGTGCGGGAACTGCTCGACCTTGACCACGACGCTGCACGTGGCATTCAAAAAAAATACTACCGCGAGCACGGCACCACGCTGCAGGGGCTGATGCTGCATCACGGCATCGATCCGAACGACTTTCTCGAGAAAGTCCATGACATCGACTACTCCTGGGTAAAGCCGGACCCCGCGCTTTCGGACGCGATCAAGGCGCTGCCGGGGCGCAAGTTCATTTTCACCAATGGCGACACGCCGCATGCCGAGCGAACAGCGCGCGCACTTGGCGTTCTCGATCATTTCGATGACATCTTCGATATCGTCGCGGCCGATCTCAAGCCCAAGCCGGCGCCCGAGACCTATGACCGGTTTCTGGCCAAACACGGCGTGCACAAGGAGAAGGCGGCAATGTTCGAGGACCTGCCGCGCAACCTGCTGGCGCCGCATGCACTGGGCATGCGCACGGTGCTGATCGTTCCCAACAATCTGGACGTGGTGCTGGACGAGGTCTGGGAACACGAAGGCAAGGATGGTACCCACATCGATCATGTCACAGATGATCTGGCGGCATTCCTGGACAAGGTCATTTCATGACCACCGGCACGCGCATAAGACAGGTGCACAGCCGGATCTTTCCAAAGTTTAATCTACATTACAGGGCTTTAAGTGGTGATCTGCGGTCCTAGCAGCCACATTGGTGAGGAAGGACAACACAGACCCAACCAAAGGACCTGACCATGAAGAAAACAATTCTCGCCACTCTCGCCGCAGCCCTGATCGCATCCACCGCCGCACCGGCCTTTGCCGCACAAGGCAAGGGTGATGGCGATCGTCATGGCTCCCGTCACGGCGGCCCACGCATCGAACGCATGATGGAACGCTTTGACGCCGACCGCGATGGCGCGGTCCAGCTCGAGGAAATTTCCGCACATCGTCTTGCCATCTTCGAAGCCACGGACACGGACAAGTCCGGCTCACTGAGCAAGGAAGAGCTCAAGGCGTTTGGCGACATGCGCAAGCAGGAGCGGAAGGAAAAGCGCGAAGAACGCCGCGCCGAGCGCAAGGCCATGAAGGACGGAGCCATGGAAGACGGCGAAATGATGGGCAAGCGCGGTGATCGCGACGGCAAGATGGGCAAGCATGGCGACCGCGACGGCCGCATGGCCGGCAAGCATGACGGAAAGAAAGGCCACGGCAAGCGCGGCGGCGAAGGCCGGGGACATCACGGCGGCCCGCGCATGGAACGCCTCGATATCGACAAGAACGGTGAAATCAGCCTCGAGGAATTTACCGCGCTCGACACCAAGATGTTCGACCGTTTCGACCGCAATGGCGACAAGAAGATCGATATCACCGACTTCTACCGCAACGCCAAGTCCGACACCGACACCGACAACAACTGATGCTCCAGATCAGTTGAACGCAGAAGCCAGGCCGGGACGTTCCCGGCCTGGCTTTTTTTCTATGTCAGCGGGGCGATCTCGTGATGTTTGGCAATGATCGACCAGGCCTCTTCCGCCGTGTCGACGAAGTTGAGCAGGTCAAGATCTTCAGGCGAAATCGTGCCGAAATCGGCAAGCGCCTGGAAGTCCACGATCGAATTCCAGAATTCCGAACCGAACAGGATCAGCGGCACATGCTCCATGCGGCCGGTCTGGATCAGGGTGAGTGTTTCAAACAGCTCGTCCATGGTTCCAAAGCCGCCGGGGAAAATCGTGATCGCCTTGGCGCGCATCAGGAAATGCATCTTGCGGATGGCGAAGTAATGAAAGTTGAGGCTGAACTCTGGCGTGACATATTCATTCGGCGCCTGTTCGTGCGGCAACACCACGTTGAGGCCGATCGAGGCTGCGCCAACATCGTGCGCTCCACGGTTGCCGGCTTCCATCACGCCCGGGCCGCCGCCGGTGCACACGACGTATTCCTGACCATTGGCCGCCAGGGAATGGGTTGAGCAGAGCCTGGCAAAGGACCGAGCCTCATCATAATAGCGTGATGCGGCCGTAAGGTTCTTTGCCTGAACCTCGTTTTTGGCCGCCCAGGGTTCCTTGCCGGGTTCCGGTATGCGGGCGCCGCCGAACATCACCACGGTGGAGCGGATGCCCGCCTCCATCAGGATCATTTCAGGCTTGAGCAACTCCAGCTGCAGCCGGACCGGCCTCAACTCCTCGCGACACAGAAAATCCTCGTCGGCATAGGCCAGCCGGTAGGCCGGCGAGGTGCTTTGAGGCGTTTTCGGCTGACGGTCGGCACGCCGCTTGTCCTCACGGCTGTCGGCGAGTGGGTCCCAGGCCTGATTTGTTAGTTTGGCATTCATCTGCAAGTTCCTGTTTGGCGGTGCCGAGGAGACCGGAATTGACCCCGCGCCCTGCCTCGCTTAGGAGAGATGCAACGGCGCTGGCGGTCCGGCTGAATACGGCCATGGCCGCCCACACTAGACGTTGAACCTTAAGGAATCGCCACGATGAAACATGATTTGGCCGCTCTCGCCAGCACGATTGAAACTGCCTTTGACAACCGCGATGCAGTCTCGACATCAACCCGCGGCGAGGTTCGCGATGCGGTTGAAACCGCGCTCAACCTGCTCGATCTGGGCCAGGCCCGGGTTGCCGAACGCGGCGATGACGGTCAGTGGACTGTCAACCAGTGGCTCAAGAAAGCGGTACTGCTGTCGTTCCGGCTCAACCCGATGGAAGTGATCAAGGGTGGTCCCGGCGACGCCGTCTGGTGGGACAAGGTACCGTCGAAGTTCGAAGGCTGGAGCGCCAATGAATTCGAACGTTCGGGTTTCCGTGCAGTGCCGGGCTCGATCGTCCGCCGCGGCTCGTTCATCGGCAAGAACGTTGTGCTGATGCCGTCCTTCGTCAATCTCGGTGCCTATGTCGATGAAGGCACGATGGTCGACGGCTGGGCCACTGTCGGCTCCTGTGCGCAGATCGGCAAGAACGTGCACCTGTCGGGCGGCGTCGGCATCGGCGGCGTGCTGGAGCCGCTGCAGGCAGGCCCAACCATCATCGAGGACAATTGCTTCATCGGCGCGCGTTCAGAAGTGGTGGAAGGCTGCATCATCCGCGAAGGCTCGGTGCTCGGCATGGGCGTCTACATCGGCAAGTCGACAAAGATCGTCAACCGGATGACCGGCGAGATCAGCTATGGCGAAGTTCCGCCCTACTCGGTGGTTGTCGCCGGTTCGATGCCGAGCTCGAGCGCCATGGGCAATGGTGCTGCGGCGCCCAATCTCTATTGCGCCGTGATCGTCAAAATCGTCGACGCACAGACCCGGTCCAAGACCGGCATCAACGAACTGCTCAGGGACTAAAACCTGATGGCGCGGCGGCCCGGCTCCGGAATGCGTTGGCTTCTGTTCAGCGTGTCGGGCCGGTTGTCGCGCCGGACCTATGCCTGGGCCTTGCTGTTCTGGTCTGTGGTGATGGCGATCCCGGTGTCAGCTGCGGTAAGTGCGGAACCCGACAGCAGCGCGATCGCGATGGCCGGGCTCGGCTTTATTCTTTGCTTCATGCCGGCTACCTGGTCGATGGCGGTGATGAGCATCAAGCGGCTGCATGATGCGGGCCTGCCGGGCATTCTGGTTGCGGTTCTGGTCATCCCCGCGGCATCCTTCTTCATGTTGCTCCTGATCCTGCTGTGGCCGTCGGTCAAAGGCCCGAACAAACATGGCCCGGCGCCGGATCATCCCGGTTATTGATTGCCTCTTTTCAGCCGCCCCTCCCAGTCGACAGGCCCTGGGCAATCGGCTAATCACGAAGCATGAAACTTACTGATCCGACACAGACACTGGCCGCGCTGATCCGCTGCCCTTCGGTCACACCCGCAGAAGGCGGAGCGTTGACCACACTGGCCGAAATGCTGGCTGAACTCGGCTTTGCCAACGACCGGGTGACCTTTTCCGACACCGATACGCCGGATGTGGAAAATCTCTATTCCCGTCTGGGGACCAGCGGTCCGCATCTGATGTTTGCCGGTCACACCGACGTGGTTCCGGTCGGCGACGAGGGCGCCTGGACGCAAGGTCCGTTTGGCGCAGACATCATCAACGGCGAGATGTATGGCCGGGGTGCTGTCGACATGAAGGGTGGCATTGCCTGCTTCGTCTCTGCCCTGGCGCGGGTGATCGAGCGCAGGGGCGTGCCGGACGGATCGGTGTCGCTGCTGATTACCGGTGACGAGGAAGGGCCTTCGATCAACGGCACCGAAAAGCTGCTTGCCTATGCGAAAGCCAAGGGCGAGACTTGGGATGCGGCCGTGGTTGGGGAGCCGACCAACCCCGACAAGATGGGCGACATGATCAAGATCGGCCGTCGCGGTTCGCTTTCGGGCACACTGAGAGTGGACGGGGTGCAGGGCCATGTCGCCTATCCGCACCTTGCCGACAATCCGCTGCGCGGCATGGTCAAGCTGGTGGAAGCGCTGCTTGATCCGCCACTTGATGCCGGCAATGAGCGCTTTCCACCTTCCAATCTCGAAGTCACCAGCATCGACACCGGCAACACGGCGACCAATGTGATCCCGGCGCGGGCGACCGCCAGGTTCAACATCCGCTTCAACGACCAGTGGACCGCCGAGAGCCTCGCCGTGGCCCTGCGCGAGCGGCTCGAGCTGGCCGCCAGTGAAATGAAAACGCGGCCCGGGCGAGAGCCTGTGCGCTACAGCGTCGACTTCGATGCGCGCTCCTCACCGTCATTTCTGACGCGGGACGATGCCCTGATCGAGGCGCTGTCGGATGCTGTGAAGCAGGTGACCGGCCAGACACCGGCGCTGTCGACAACGGGTGGCACGTCTGACGCGCGCTTCATCAAGGATTACTGCCCGGTGGTCGAATTCGGACTGGTCGGAAAAACGATGCACATGGTCGACGAGCGCGTGGCGTTGAGCGACCTTGAAAGCCTGACCTTGGTGTATGAAAAGTTCATCGAAGGCTGGTTCGGTCGCCAGTCTGCCGGCTTCGAGGCTCGTTGATCTTGGCCGTCGGCTTCCTCCCGACACGCGTCGAGGCCGGCCGCTCGCTTGCCGGACTGTTCTATCTGATCCTGGGAAACCCTGGTGGTTTGCGTCTGCTTGATAGCTCGCCTGACGGGTTCTGGCGGTCATTCGGCGCGTTCTTCTGGGCCTGGCCGGTGCAATGCTTTCTGTGGACCGGCATCTGGCGCGCCTCACCCGAACTCCAGCCTGAAACGGCCGCAGAGATGGTGGGGTTCTTTGCCGTCTCGACAGGCTTTGATGTGGTCGCTTGGGTGTTGCCGGCGCTGCTGCTTCTGCCGGTCTGCCAGGTATTCGGGTTGTCTGGTAAATTCACCCGGCTGGTGGTCGTCAACAACTGGTTTGGCCTGATGTCGGCCTATATCGGATTTTTCCCCGCATCACTGCGATACCTGACCCCGGTGTCAGACACCGCCAGTGCGTTCATTTCGCTTGCGGTCTATGCAGCGGTCATCTGGCTGTATTTCCGGGTGATCCGGATCTGCATGGAAGGGGATATGATGATCACGATCTTCATTACTCTGTTGATGGTGATGACCGGACTGACCATCTCAGAGATTGCTTTCAGTTCCCTCAGCAACTGAGCCTGCCGCTCGTGCGAGCCGACGGACGGCGGGCGGGTCCTGACAAACGAAAGCCATCCCCTCGCCGATCATTCGACCGGAAAAGGGATGGCTTGAAGCAACGCTATTGACAGCGGACGTGTCAGGCGGCCAGTTCGTCTTCGGTCGAGAACAGCGCATCCAGATCAAGGTAGCAGATCATCTGCTCATCGACTGGAATGATGGCCTTGGTCAGCGCGCGTTCAGCTGCTGGCAGCACATCCGGCGCCGGTTGCAGATCAGCGTTCTTGACGGTGATCATGTCCGACACGTTTTCGACCAACAGACCAACCAGCTTGCCGGCAATGTTGGTGACGATGATTGCCGAGCGTTCGGTTGGCTTGATCGCCGGCAGGCCGAGACGAATGGCCATGTCGATGACCGGGATAACTGATCCGCGCAGGTTGATCACGCCCAGAACATGGGGCGGCGAGTGCGGCAGGGTAGTCGATGGCGCCCAACCCCGGATCTCGCGAACCGACATGATGTTTACGCAGAAGACCTGTTTGCCCAGATGGAACGAAATAATTTCAAGATAGCCGCTGGTGGCGACGTTGTTGTTCGCGGTTTCTTGCATCAGAATTCCTCCCAGTCGTCCTGAGACGCTGCGGTTTGGTTGTTGGACTTGTCGCCGCCGAACGCGCGGGCAACAGTGTTTAGCATGTTCCTTGCCGGGGACTGAACCGGCCGGGAATTGGTTGTGGAGGCGCCGACGCCGGCTGCAACGACCTTCGGGCGGGCGGCGGGTTTCGCCGCTGCTGGTGCCGGTGTGTGCTTGGCCGGGCCGGGCATTGCTGCCCGGGTCGACACTGAGACGGGACGGCTGCCGCCGGTCAGGGTGAACTGGCGCACCAGCCCCTCAAGCGAGGCGGCTCCGCTGGTAAGCCTGTGCGTGACGGCCGTGGTTTCCTCGACCATTGCGGCGTTCTGCTGGGTGACCTGGTCCATCTGATTGACCGCGGAGTTGATCTCGGTGAGGCCGTTGGACTGTTCGCGCGCGGCGGTCGCAATCGAGTTGATCTGATCATTGATGGCGCTGACATGCTCGGCGATCATGCTGAGCGCATCGCCGGTTTCGCGCACCAGCGTGACGCCGGACTTGACCTCTTCACCAGACTTGTTGATCAGGCCCTTGATGTCCTTTGCTGCGGTCGCGGAGCGCTGGGCCAATTCCCGGACTTCCTGCGCTACGACGGCGAAACCTTTTCCGGCCTCACCCGCTCGGGCAGCCTCGACGCCGGCATTGAGCGCCAGCAGATTGGTCTGGAATGCGATTTCGTCGATCACGTTGATGATCTTCGAAATCTCGCCGGAGGCTTCCTCGATCCGGCCCATGGCGTTGATTGCCTGGCCAACCACCTTGCTCGACGTATCGGTCGACTGCTTGGCTTCAGCCACCTTGCTGGTGGCCTCGTCAGCCCGCTGGGACGAATTCTTGACCGTGGCGGTAATCTCGTCGAGCGCTGCGGATGTCTGCTCCAGCGAAGCCGCCTGCTGTTCGGTGCGGCGTGACAGATCATCGGCGGCAGCGCGCAATTCACCGGTATCGCCGTTGATGCCGTGAATGTTCTCGGTAACATCACTGAGCGTCTCGTTGAGTTTTTCAACCGAAGCATTGAAGTCGAGACGAAGCCGGTCGAGGCTTTCGATGAAGGGCGTTTCGAGCCTGATGGTCAGATCGCCTTCGGAGAGCTTGTGCAAACCGTCGGCCAATGAATCGACGGCCTGTTGCATCAACTGGGTTTCCTCAGCCTTGGCCGCTTCTCGATCCTGGCGCCTCTTTTCCATCTGCGAACGGTTGTCGTCCGCTTCGCGTTCGAGTTCCACCTTCTCGATGGCAGCATTTCGGAAGACCGCAACCGAGCGAACCATCTCGCCGATCTCGTCCTTGCGATTTTCGCCAGCGAGTTCGATCGACGTGTCGCCTTCGGCAAGCCGGCGCATGTTGTCCACCAGCGCTTCGATCGGCTTGGTCAACGAGCGCGAAAACCAGATGCTGATCGCAAGGGCGCCGAGCAGCAGCAGCAGAGCGACGCCGAGAATGGCGTTGCGCATCATTACCATGCTGGCGCCGGCTTCACTCTTGTCGATGAGTGCGGCAACGGTCCAGTCCGCGCCGTCAAACTTGACCCCGGTCATGGCAACGCTGGAGTCCATATTGCGGTAGCCCTCAAGGCTGCCGACAACGATCGAGCTACCCTGGGCGGTGCGCTGAACATCGCTGTCGACGCGGACGGCCAGCATATCGCTCTCCGGCGTGCGGACCGAATCACTGATGAGGTAACCGTCGGAATTGAGAAGGACGGTTTCGCCGGTTTCGCCGAGACCGGCAGTGTTTGACATGATGTCGGCAATCTTGCCGCTGGGAACGCGGATGATGATCACGCCGACCATGCCCATCTGGGAGTTCAGAGCGTGTCCCATGAACGCTGCGGGCTGGCCGCCGATGGGCGCATAGGCCTCGTAATCGGCAAACACGGTCCGGTCGGTCACTTCGTCTCCGACGATACCCTGGTAGACCTGGCCGAGCCCCGTGCTTTTCATGGCGTCGGACCTGAGATTGCTGGCGTAGTCGTCGTACTTGTTGACCGAGTACATGACGTTGCCGTTCATATCGACGAGGTAGAAATCCTCCCAGCCGCGGCTGTTGGCCATCTCACGCAGCTGCGGGTTGTAGCGTTCATGGGTCTGGTCGTAGGAGCTGATCTTGGCCGCATCGGGCTTCTGGGCCGTGTCGTATTTCTGGCGTTCGCCTGCTGGAAACGGATTTTCCGTGATATAGCGCCGCTTCAGTTCCGGGCTTACATCCGCGCCAAGAAAGCCCCAATCGTACTTGAAGCCTTCCAGCGCGATGCGCATCAGATTGTTTTGCGATGTTGCCGTGAGATCCTGCTGCAGATTGGCGAGAAAGGTTTCGAGCTGGTTGCGGCGGCCATCGACCACGGCTTCAAGCTTCTCGACGATCTTTTCATTGACCGCGCTGGATCCGATCTGCAGGCTGACAATGCTCGAAGCGCCGATTGACATGATCGTCAACAGTGCAGCCGCCAACGGCAATTTGCGAGAGATAAGCATCGAGAAACCCGAAAGTTAGCTTGTTGGTTGACATGTCTCGTTGTGTTCGAGACCTCCAGATCGGCATCATGCGTTCCGCGCGAACGCAGATACTGGCCATTCAAGCTTTCGGCGGTTTACCTTACCTTTCAGTTAAAAATCGCTAGCCACCAAGTAATAAACCCCAAAAAAATCCACTCAACTGCCCGGTTGCCAACCGGCAAAGACCTGCGGCACGATGGCCAAATGCCGTTGAGCCGCCTAGCTGCGCAACGGTTCAGGTTTGTGGATATGAAAACCCTGACCAAAATCCACGCCTATTTCCATCAGCTTTGCCATCACCTCGTCGTCGCCAACATATTCAGCAATGGTCTGGATCCCGAGAACCTTGGCCACCTCGACAAAGCAGCGCACGGTGGCATCGTTGAGCGGATCGTCGATCAGATCACGAATGAACTGGCCGTCGATCTTGAGATAGTCGACCGGGAAGCGCTTGAGGTATCCAAACGAAGAGGCCCCTGCCCCGAAATCGTCCAGAGCGACCCGGACCTTTTTCTCTCTCACCTTCTCAATGAACGAGCTGGCGTCGGCGAGATTGGTGATCGCCGCGGTTTCGGTGATCTCGAAACACAGCCGCTTGCAGATGTCTTCACCGGCCTGTTCCAGCAGCGTCAGTGCATGAAGGTGAAAGGAGCGATCTCCGACAGACTGGCCGGAGAGGTTGAGACTGATGGTGGCGATATCGCTCGTGCTTGAGTTTTCGGCGACCCAGTCGATGGCATGGGAGAGAACCCAGCGGTCAATGCGAGAGGCAAGATTGAAGCGTTCGGCCGACGGCAGGAACGCAGACGGGGGAATCAGGCTTCCGTCCTCGTGTTTCATTCTGATCAGGAGTTCGGCATGGCGGCCGTCGGTCGCACCGTCGAACGGACGGATATCCTGAACGAAAAGCACGAACCGGTCTTCATCGAGCGCCTGCTCGATGCGCGATGCCCAGCGCATTTCACCCGACCTGGTGGCCATCGCCTCGTCGCTGTCGACCCAGACCTGCACCCGGTTGCGCCCGGCTTCCTTGGCCGCATAACAGGCGCTGTCGGCAGCCTGAAGGATGGAGGCAACGCTCGGCATGGTGCCGTCGACCGGGACAAGCCCGATACTGGTTCCAACGCGGAACCGCTTGTCATCATGGACAAAGCGAAAGTCGCTCATCCGGTCACACATTTTCTGCGCAATCCGGGTTGCGTTCTCGATCGAACAGCGTTGCAGGATGACGGCAAACTCGTCGCCACCGAGACGGGCGAGCGTGTCGCCGGAGCGGATCGTTTCGGAGAGCAGCTTGCTGACCTGTTTGAGCAACACGTCACCGACCGCATGGCCGCAGGAATCATTGACGATCTTGAACTGGTCGAGGTCGATATAGAGCAACGCATTGGGCGTTTCATCAGCAACCGATTTTTCAAACACTGAGGTCAGGCGACGATCGAACTCGGCGCGATTGATCAGGCCGGTCAGCGGGTCATGGGTTGCCCGGTGGCGCATCTCGCGCGACAGGCGGCGCTGCTCGCTGACATCGTGGAATACGAGAACGGCCCCAAGGGTTTGGCCATCGGAATTTCGGATCGGCGCGGCTGAATCTTCGATGCTGAACTCACGGCCATCGCGGGACAGCAGCATGGTGTCATGATCAAGACCGACAACCTCGACCTTGTCGAGGCACGCGGCAATCGGATCAGGGGCTGTCTGCCGGGTCTCTTCATGCACAATATTGAAGATGGCGTGACTGAGTTTGCCCTTCGCCTCTGCGGCGCTCCAGCCTGTCATTCTTTCTGCAACAGGGTTGAGCCACTGCACAATTCCCTGGGCATCTGTGGTCATCACAGCATCGCCGATGGAGTGTAGCGTGACGCGCAGCAGTTCATGCTGCTCTTCAAGCTCCAGCGCCATGGTGCGCATCCTGGTGACGTCCCAGGCCGCGCCGACGATCTTCAAGGCCCGGCCGGGCTCGCTGGACGTCACATTGGCAGAAACACGTATATGGTGGATCGAGTTGTCGGGATGAAAGATCCGGTATTCTTCTTCCAATGGCGCCACACCCACGACCGCCTGCCTGACCGCCTTTTCCATGCGGTCGAGATCGTCGGGATGGACATGCCGACGCCAGATTTTTGACAGCGGTTCGGCGTGGTTCTCGTCCACACCGAAAAGTCGGTACATCCAGGGATCCCACGCAGCCTCGTTCCTGACCAAGTCCATTTCCCAGATACCGATCCCTCCGCTGTCGGTGGCGATGGTGATCCTTTCGGCCAGCTCGAGCTGCTTCTCCTCGGCCTGTTTCTGGCTGGTAATGTCGATATGGGTGCCGATCATGCGCGTAGGGTTGTCCTCCGCATCCCGCGTGATTACCCGGCCACGATCGAGAATCCAGACCCAGCTGCCATTCTTGTGGCGCATCCGGAACTGTTCTTCGAAGAATGGGGTTTTGCCGGCAATGTGGTCAAGGTCCGCACCTTTCGCCCGCTCCCGGTCTTCGGGATGGACAAGGTTGAGCCAGCTCTCCAGCGCGTCGCCCATCTCCTTGCGGGTATAACCCAGAAGCTGACACCACATTTCAGAATAGTGCGTCGTCCCGTTGACGAGGTCAGCATCCCAGATGCCGATCCGGCCGTTTTCGGTCGCGACAGCCTGCCGGTCACTGAGAATCTCCAGTGCAAGGCGTTGCTCAACCCGTTCAGTAATATCCTGAAATGCGCCCGTGAGCCGCACCGGAGTTCCATTCTCGAACTCGGCTGATCCGGCAGCACGCACCCAGATCCGGGTCCCATCCGCTTTTACCAACGGCAATTCGAGATCCCAGCCCTCCCCAGTCTCGAAGCTCTTTGCAACGGCCGCCTGGACGATCGGTCTGGCCTCGGGAGCATAGAAATTTATCGCCTCATCCAGAGCGGGGACATAGCCGGGCTCCACGCCATGGATGCGGCATGTTTCATCCGTCCAGACGATCTCCTCGCTAACCAGATCAAGCTCCCAGCCGCCTACGCCGGCGACACGGCCGGTCTTGTCCAAAAAGCTCTCGTTCGTGCGCAGACGTTCTCGTTGCAGCTTTTGCTCGTTGATGTCCTGATGTGTGCCAAACATCCATTCAGGCTTGCCGTCTTTCGTCCTGGTGATCACCTTGCCGCGATCAAGCACCCAGACCCAATGGCCGTCCTTGTGGCGCATCCGCGCCTCGAACTGATAGGTGTCCGTCTCGCCTTCAAAATGACGCTGCAACGCTTTCCGCGAGCCTTCCAGGTCGGCCGGTTCGGTGTTGTTTAACCAGGTCTCGATCGAAACCGGTTTCAACTCATCGAGCGTATAGCCGATGATTTCCGCCCAGCGTTCGTTGAAACGGGCTTCGCCGGTCTGGACATTCCACTCCCAGGTCCCCGCTCCGGTGCCTTCAAGAATGTTTTGCAGCCTCTGACGTTCTTCGTTCAGGCCCTGTTTGGCAGCCACGCTTTCACTGATGTCACGAATGATGTCCGTGCGGGCAATGACCTCGCCGTCCTGCGAGTAGACAGGACCGGTGGAGATCGAGACGGGGATGATGGTGCCATCCTTTGTTCGTCTGGACGTCTCGCGAAGATCAGGCTTTTCCTCATCGGAGGACGCCCCGATGGCGGCCTCCGTCTGCGCCGCATCCAGCGGCAGGATCATGCTGACGGGTTTGCCCACGGCTTCTTCTGCCGTGTACCCGAACATGGCTTCCGCCGTAGCGTTCCAGAGTTCGATGAGGCCATCCGTTCCTACGGTGACAATTGCATCGAGGCTGTTTTCAACGATCGATGCCGCGCGCGACTGGGTCAGGCGCAGTTGCTGTTCCTCGCCAAGCGCGAGCCTGGCCTCAAGCGACCTGGCGGCTGCGTAGCCGAGATGGCCGAGAATTTCGCGCTGATCCGGAGTCAGCTTGCCCGGGGTGTGATCGATGACGCAGAGCGTGCCGACATTCTCTCCATTGGAGAGAGTGAGGGGAACGCCGGCGTAAAACCGTACGTCCGGTTCCCCGGTCACCAGCGGATTGTCAGCAAAGCGTGGATCGGCGGTTGCGTCCTCGACCTCCATAATGCCGTCGCCATAAATGGCGTGCGCGCAGAAGGATATATCCCTGGGCGTTTCAGTCGCGCCAGGCAAGCCGAAATTCGCCTTGAACCACTGCCGGTCTTGCTCGACAAGGGTGATCAGCGAAATCGGGGTCCCGCAAACAAGCGCTGCGGCGTTGACCAGGGCATCGAACTCGCGCTCGGGCGCGGTATCGAGAACATGAAGGTCACGCAAGGCCTTGAGCCGCTTGGCCTCGCCAGGAGACCGATCCTGTGTGTTCACTGCCTTTGTCCCTGCATTGGTTCCGTGTGAGAGTATCGGATCTAACCGGGTTATGCCTTTGGCATTTCCTTGCCTGAGGCTTCGACGAGCCACAGTGACGTCGTGCGGCTCGGCACATTGCACCCTTGCCTACTTAGCTTGATAAATCTCTAATATATAAGGGCAAATGTTGTGTTTCCTCAGCTTAGCACCGCAATTTGACCCATTTCAGGCACAGTTTCGGTCAAGCGGTTGAGCGAGACAGGCTCACACCGCAACAGCGAATCCGACCTTCAGTCTGATGGGCCGGGGTAGTCCACTGCGCGGAAGTAAAGCCCGTCCGGAGCTGCCACCGGGCCACAGGCCTTGCGGTTTCTGGCGGCCAGCGCAGACTTGACGTCTGCGGAGGTCCATTTGCCCTCGCCGACCAGCCGCAGGGTGCCTGCGAAGGAGCGGATCTGGTTGTGCAGGAAACTGCGCGCGGAGGCGTGGATTTCGATCAACCCGTCCTGGGCGCCGGCCACGACATCGAGTCGGTCGAGACTGCGCACAGGTGAATTGGCCTGACACTGGACCGAGCGGAACGTGGTGAAGTCATGCCGCCCCACCAGCACCTGCGCCGCCTCATGCATGGCATTGATGTCCAGTGGTTTGGCTGACCACAACGCCCGCTTCTTTTCGATAACCAGTGGTGCCCGGCGGCAGATGATGCGGTAAACATAGTGCCGCTTGATCGCCGAGAACCGAGCGTCGAACGCATCATCGACCTGGCTTGCAGCGATGATCGCCACCCGCTCCCGGGCCATCTGCAAATGGGCATTGATCGCATCGCGCACGGTGTCGTCCGGCCAGATCTTTTCGAGGTCGACATGGGCCACCTGTCCCAGGGCATGGACGCCAGCGTCGGTTCGACCCGCGCCGCGGATACTTACAGTTTCGCCGCTGAAGCCCAGAATTGCGGTTTCGATCGCCTGCTGGATCGAGGGGTGCTCATCCTGGCGCTGCCAGCCGGCATAGCCGGTGCCGTCATACTCAACATCAAGACGGTAACGCGGCATCAGCCGATCACCGCGCCTGGAGCAATAGCGGTTCCACGCAAGAAATCCTCGGCCTTGAGCGGTTTGCCGCCAGCCTTCTGCAGTGTCAGCAGCCGTACCGCGCCCTCACCTGTGGCGATCGTCAGCGTGTCGTCCAGCACTGTTCCGGGCGCCTGTCCCTTCGCGTCAATGTCTGCCACCTCGGTGGTCAGCAGCTTGACACGCTCAACACGATCACCGCCTGCGAGCTCGAACCAGGCACCGGGTGACGGCGCCAGTCCGCGCACATGATCGTGCACCTGTTGGGCGTCGAGCGTGAAATCGACCCTGGTTTCGGCCTTGCTGATCTTGGCCGCATAAGTGACGCCATCATCTGATTGCGCCGTGACCGGCAGCTCTCCGTTTTCAAGGCGCGCCATGGCCTCGACCATCAACCTTGCTGTGACATCGGCGAGCTTGTCGTGCAGCTCGCCGGTGGTCATGGCAGGCGTGATGGCGACTGTTTCAGTCAATGCCACCGCGCCGGTGTCGAGTCCTTCGTCCATCTGCATGATCATGACGCCGGTTTGCCGGTCGCCGGCCATGATGGCACGCTGGATCGGCGCGGCGCCGCGCCAGCGTGGCAGCAGTGAGGCGTGACCATTCCAGGCCCCGAGCCGCGGCGCCTCGAGGATTGGTTTGGGCAGGATCAGACCGTAGGCGACGACAACCGCCGCATCGGCATCCAGCGCCCTGAAAGCCGCCTGCTCGTCTTCGCTCTTGAGGCTTTTGGGGGTAAACACCGGAATGCTCAGCGCATCCGCGGTGCGATGAACCGGTGAGGGCAGCACTTCCAGCCCGCGACGGCCGGCCGGGCGCGGCGGCTGTGAATAAACCGCAACAATCTCATGCCCCGCCGCATGCAGCGCTTCCAGCGTCGGCGCCGCGTAATCGGGCGTTCCCATAAAGATGATACGCATCGTCGATCCTCAAATGGGTGGACGGTAGCCGTTGAGCCGGCGGGCAGAATTTGATGCTTCGCCTCAGGCGGTCACACGGGACTTTGCCAGTTTGGTGAACTTGCGCACCACCATGTCGCGCTTGAGTTTGGAGATGTGGTCAATGAACAGGACGCCGTTGAGATGGTCCATCTCGTGCTGCAGGCAGGTGGCGAGCAGGCCGTCGGCCTCGGTCAGCTGCTCGTTGCCCTCACGGTCCAGGTGCTTGACGGTGATCGTCGCCGGTCGCTCGACTTCGGCGTAATAGTCCGGGATCGAAAGACAGCCTTCTTCATAGACGCTGCTCTCGTCGCCGGTTGCCACCAGTTCCGGATTGATGAAGACCTGCGGATCGGGCTCTTCGTCCTTGCCGGCGATGTCGATCACCAGCAAACGCCGCGGCACACCGATCTGGATCGCGGCCAAGCCAATGCCCGGCGCGTCGTACATGGTTTCGAGCATATCATCGATAAAGCTCTTCATTTCCGAATCGACGCGCTCCACCGCAGCGCTTTGCTGACGGAGGACGGGGTCGGGCAAATAGATGATCGGCTTGATGGTCATAGCGGTGAAATAGTCATTGATCCGCGCGCCGTCAATCAGTGCCGGCAATCAGCCGTTTACAATGTTCTTGTTTTGATCTGACAAAAGCCACAGAATCAGCTAGGCCGTGATCATGCAGACCGGCGCCTCACTGTTTTCGATCCCGCTTATTGAGCTCAATGGCCACATGGTCACGCTGGGACAGATCCTGCTCGCCGCACTCGCTGTCGTGGTGCTGATTGCCATCCGGGTGGGCCTGAGCTTGAGACGCGCCGCCCAAAGGCGTGCGCAGGCAGAAGCCGAATCCTCGGCCCGCGCTGCGCAGGCCGAGGCCAGGCTTGCCGAGATCCTCAAGGCGCAATCGGAAATGCAAGGCCGCATGGGCGCGATGGCGGAGCTGTTTGGCGCACGGCAGGCCGAGCTCAACCAGTCAATCGGCCAGCGCATTGACGGCATGACCCAGCGGCTGGGGTCCTCGATCACCGAGCAGACCAAGTCGACCCATGAAAACCTGTCGAAACTGCAGGAACGGCTGGCGGTGATCGACACAGCCCAGAACAACATCCAGTCGCTGGCGCGCGATGTGGTGGGGCTTCAGGCGATCCTGTCCAACAAGCAGACCCGCGGCGCGTTTGGACAATCGCGGATGGAAACCATCATTCAGGACGGGCTTCCGTTTGGTGCGTTCAGTTTTCAACCGACGCTCACGAACGGTATGCGGCCTGATTGCACGATCTCCATGCCCAACGGCGCGCCAGATCTGGTCATCGATGCGAAGTTTCCGCTCGAAGCCTGGAATGCCATGCGCGCGGCAGAGGCCGAAGGCAGCGGGGAGCAGACTGCCCAGCAGGCGCAACAACGGTTTCGCCGGGATATCGAAGTGCATATCCGCGACATCTCGGACAAGTATTTGATTGCGGGCGAAACTCAGGACACGGCCTTCCTTTTCGTGCCATCGGAATCGATCTTTGCCGAGATCCACGAGAATTTCGAGGCCATCGTGCACAAGGCGCAGCGGGCGCGCGTGGTGATTGTTTCGCCATCGCTGCTGATGCTGTCGATCCAGGTGATCCAGGCGCTGCTCAAGGATGCGCGGATGCGCGAACAGGCGCATCTGATTCAAGGCGAGGTGTTGCGGCTGATGGAGGACCTTTCGCGGCTGGATGACCGGACGCGCAAGCTGCAGGCGCATTTTTCAATGGCGCAAAAGGATGTCGACCTGATCCTCACCTCGTCAGACAAACTGACCAAACGCGGCGCCAAGATCGAAGCGCTGGAATTCGCGCAGCTGGCTGATGAGGCCAAGGCCGCTGACGCCAAGGGTCCAACGACAGAGCGTCCAGCCGCTTCCAGTCAGTCACCGAAATTCGAGCCGCGATCCTCGACCCTCAAACTGAGCGTGGTTGACGAAAACGACTGACCCCTTTTCTCAGTCCCGATAACCTGACAAAAAGCTGCCCATACGATTGAAAGCGCAGCCCGGCAGCCAAACGGCTGATACGGAGGAGCAAGGGAGAGAGCCATGATCACCGTCATCGGATCCGTCAACATGGACCTGATCGCCAAAACGCTGCGGCTGCCCGAACCGGGCGAGACCGTCAGCGGCCCGGATTTCACCACGGCACAGGGCGGCAAGGGCGCCAACCAGGCGCTGGCAGCACAGCGCGCAGGCGCATCGGTGACCATGTGCGGCGCCGTCGGAGATGACGCCTTTGCAACCGACGCCCTGGCGCTGCTCGATGACGCAGGCGCTGATCTTACGGCCGTGCGCCGTGTCGATGGCCCGACCGGAATCGCGGTGATCCTTGTAGGCGGAGACGGCGAGAACATGATCGTTGTGATCCCCGGCGCCAATGGCAAGGTGACGGCTGATGATGCGGAGCAGGCGGTCAGTGCCATGTCCGCCGACGACACCTTGTTGCTGCAGATGGAAATCCCGGAAGCCGCGACCGAGGCGGCGCTGAAGGCCGCGCGTGCCAAAGGCGTGCGAAGCGTGCTCAACATCGCGCCGCTGACCGATGCTGTCGTGCAGCTGGCGCCATTGGCCGACATCGTCATTGCCAACGAGACCGAATTCGCCCGGCTCTCAGGCCAACCGGCGGAGACACTGGAGGCTGCTAGAGCGGAGCTGGAAAAGCTTCATGCCAGAACCGGCCAATGCATGATCGTCACCCTTGGCGGCGATGGTGTATTGTGGGCCAGGGACGGCGCGATCGAGCATGTGGCTTCCCTCAAGATCACACCGGTCGACACCGTTGGTGCGGGCGACACATTCTGCGGCTATCTGGCCCAGGGCCTTGATGCGGGGCTGCAGTTTTCAGCCGCGGTCCACCGTGCCGCAACAGCAGGCGCGCTGGCCTGCCTCAAGCCCGGCGCCCAGCCGTCGATACCGCTGTCAGCCGATGTCGACGCACGCCTCTGAGAGGTTCAGAGTCGGCCAAGCCGCTCGATCAGCAGATCGAAGAAGCGGTCGGCGTCGACGTCCCTGGCAACAAACACGTTTTCAGGGCGTCCGGTGACCTTCCACCAGTCTACCACGGTGGCGCCCAAGGTAAGATCGGAACCGGTCTCGATTTCGACGTTGCAATTCCGGCCTGAAAACATGTCCGGATCCAGCAGCCAGGCAATGACTGTCGGGTCATGCAGCGGACCGCCATCGGTGCCGTATTTCTCCTCATCGAAGCGTTCGAAAAACTCCAGCATGTCGGCCATCGCGATGGACGCCCGGTTGCCATTGGCGCGCAAGCGCTCGACCCGGGTCTTGGTGGTCAGCACCTTGTGGGTCACATCAAGCGGCATCATGGTAAGCGGAATGCCGGCCCCGAACACGATCCTGGCGGCTTCAGGATCGACATAGATGTTGAACTCGGCCGACGGCGTGATGTTGCCGCCCTCAAAGAAGCCGCCTCCCATCAACACGATCTGCTTGATCCGCTTCACCACATCAGGCGCGCGCTCAATGACCATGGCAATATTGGTCAGCGGCCCAAGCGGGCACAGCGTGATCGTGCCGGCCGGTTCATTGCGCAGTGTCTCTATGAGGAAGTCGACGGCGTGTTTCGTTTCCAGCGGACGCGCGGGCTCAAACAGGTCGATTCCGTCGAGGCCGGTCTTGCCGTGGACATGTTCGGCGGTGACCAGCTTGCGGGCAAGCGGCCTGTCGGCGCCGGCGAAGACGGCAATATCGCCTCTGCCGCTGATTTCGGTGACCATGCGGGCGTTGCGCTCGGTCAGCGCCAGCGGCACGTTGCCAGCGACGGCCGTGATCCCGAGCACCTCGAGTTCCGGACTGGCAAGCGCCAGCATGATCGCTGCGGCATCGTCCTGGCCGGGGTCTGTATCGATGATGATCTTGCTCGGCGTCATGGCGGGTCCTTTGAAAAGGCAACTCGGGAAAAGCGATTCGATTGGCGGACATTAAGAGCCGCGCCGGTCGTGGGGCAAGGTTCTTGCGAAGCTCTGCGCAAGTTCCCATATTACCTTCATGCCGGATGCCGATTGAGGGTCCGGCGCCTGTCGCTTGAGAACGAGGACAAGCCATGTCGCGTATGACGCCTTTTTCAAGTCCGCTGTTGCTGGGCTTTGACACGATGGAAAAGACCCTGGAGCGGATCGCCAAGGGGTCTGAAGGCTATCCACCCTACAATATCGAACGCATTCGCGCCTCTGCCGACGGAAGCAAGTCCGAACGCCTCAGGATCACACTGGCGGTTGCCGGTTTCCGTGATGAAGATCTCGAGGTGACGACGGAAGAAAACCAGCTCGTCATCCGCGGACGCCAGTCCGACGACAGTGACGGGCGGGAATATCTGCATCGCGGCATCGCCGCACGGCAGTTCCAGCGGATGTTCGTGCTCGCCGACGGGATGCAGGTTGTCAGTGCGGAATTGAAGAACGGATTGCTGTCCGTCGATCTAATTCGCCCGGAACCGGAACGCATGGTGCGAAAAATTAACATTTCGGTTCGAGACTAGGGCCAACAGTTCGAGCCAACAGGATGTTTCCTGCCACCTTCAGGAGGAAATCGACATGATCGCCAAATCGGGAAAAACCCAATTGTCCGCCAATGACCTGGCCCTTCTGGGCTCGGGCAAGGTTGGCTATATCCGCAAGATGCGCTCGGAAGACGTCATCGCGCGCTTTCCGGAAGCACCGGTGCTTGACCCCGGACTTGAGCTCTGGGCGCTGTTTGGCGCCGACGGCACGCCGATCCTGCTGACCGACAACCGCTCCAGCACGTTCTATCGCGCGGCCGAAGACGAACTCAAAACTGTCGCCCTGCACTAACCGGGTCATGTAGCGTCTGAACGCCGACCGGCCTGGCGCCGAGATCCGGACGGACATCACCTGGCAGTACGAGAACAAAACGAAGCCCGGAAATCCAAATGAATTCCGGGCTTCGCTGCATCTGCAAATCGACATTTTAGGGCACTTCACTCAGAACCGTGTACCCGGCCCGGCTCAGGCCGCGTTGGAAGCCGGCTCTTCTGTGAGAAAGGCATGTAGCGAGGCTGCATTGTCGGTGGCACGCAGCTTGGTCACCATGTCACTGTCGCGCATGACACGGGCAATCCGCGAAAGTGCCTTGAGATGGTCAGCCCCGGCGCCCTCAGGCGCCAGCAGCAGGAAGACCAGATCGACCGGCTGGTCGTCCAGAGCCTCGAAGTCGACAGGCTGATCAAGCCGCGCGAAGACGCCGACGATCTTGTCGAGCGACGCCAGCTTGCCGTGCGGAATGGCTATGCCATTGCCAACTCCGGTCGAGCCAAGCCGCTCGCGCTGAAGGATGACGTCAAACACCTCGCGCTCGGCAAGTCCGGTGACTTCCGAGGCTTTGACTGCCAGTTCCTGCAGCAGCTGTTTCTTGGAGTTTGCCTTGAGCGCAGGCAGAACAGAGTTCTGCGCAATCAGATCAGCAAGCGCCATGTCAAATTCCTTGTTCTGGGCCCGCGATCCGGGCCTCATTGTTCGCTTCATGTGAAAGGCTGCACGCCTTCGGCACAAATTCCGCCGAAGGCCTGCCTGCCTTACTTCATATCAGCCAACGCCGTCAGGACTTAATCCCGCCAGCGTCAATCCAACCAATGTTTCCGTCATCGCGGCGATACACAACATTGAGTGCATCATTGCCCGCGTTGCGGAACATCAAGATCCGTTCATCCGTCATATCCAGCGCCATCACCGCATTGGCGACACTCATGGTCACCAGTTGCTTGGTGCTTTCGGCAATAATCGCCGGGGCATAATCTTCTGGTATCTCGGCCGCATCATCGCCAGCTGAATCCACCACCGCGTAAGCCAGCTCGGCCTGAGCCTGCTGGCTGTTGGCATGGTGATCCTTGAGCCGGCGCTTGTAGCGGCGCAGACGCTTTTCGACCCGTTCGGCTGCAGCATCAAAAGCAGGCTGCGGATCCTGGGCTTCGCCTGTTGCATGCAGCACGACACCCGTATCGAGGTGGATCTTGCAGTCGGCCGTAAAGCGCGACCCGGACTTCTCCACAATTACGTGGCTGGAAAAACCGCCATCGTAATATTTACGAACCGCTCCTGTGACATGGTCTTCGATGCGGGTCATGAATGACTCGCCGATTTCCATATGCTTACCAGACACTCGCACGCTCATGGGTCATCCCTTCTTGTTATGGTTTGGGAATTTAGTCTAGGCCATGCGCCGCGCTCATCCAAGCGCCTGACGTCGGTCAATTGGCCCGGTCCGTGCAATTTTTTGCTTGACAGAAACCGGTTGAGGCTCGCGATCCACCCGCGTCACCCAATGCGGGGCGGCTTCTACGCCGATGTGCCCAAGCTGTCAAGCTGGGCATTTTTCCTGCCTGATTAAGCAGCTTTTTCAAGCAATTGCCTGCTGGACATCACACCGCTGCCGCTCGCGCTCGCGCCCGTTTTTCGCGACGCCGCTGCACCGACGAGGGAATGGCCATCGCTTCGCGGTATTTGGCAACCGTGCGACGGGCAATCTCCACACCGGACGTCTTGAGCATAACCACAAGGTCATCATCGGAAAGCACCGCTTCTGGAGTTTCCTGTTCGACGAGGACGCGGATCCGATGCCGCACTGATTCGGCTGAATGGGCATCTCCACCGGCTTGCGCCGAAGCGATGGACACCGTGAAGAAGTATTTCAGTTCGAAGACACCGCGCGGCGTGATCATGTATTTGTTCGAGGTCACGCGGCTGACGGTCGATTCATGCATGCCGATAGCCTCGGCCACGGCCTTGAGATTGAGCGGCCGCAGATGATCGACGCCATGCAGCAGAAACGCGTCCTGCTGGCGGACGATTTCAGTGGCCACCTTCATAATTGTCCGGGCTCGCTGGTCGAGTGATCGCGCCAGCCAGTTGGCGGTCTGGAGACACTCACTGAGAAATTCCTGCCCCGCAGCGTTCTTTTCCATCTTTCCGGACACGGTGGTGAAATAGGTCTGGTTGACCAGCACCCTTGGCAAGGTGTCGGGGTTCAGCTCGACGGTCCATCCGCCGTCGGATGCCGGACGGACGGATACGTCGGGAACGATCAACTCGCTAGAACCGGTCTCAAACCGGGTGCCGGGTTTGGGGTCAAGCGCACGAATCTCGGCCATCATTTCGAGGAGATCTTCCTCATCAACACCACAGATCCGGGTCAGCGCGCCGAAATCGCGCCGGGCCAGCAATTCGAGATTGTCGACCAGAGCTGCCATCGCCGGGTCCAAGCGGTCCTTGCGCTTCAATTGCAGGCCAAGACATTCGGACAGCGACCGCGCAAAAATGCCGGCCGGCTCAAACTCCTGCAGACGAGCCAACACCGCATCAACCTGCTCCGGAGCGGCACCGAGGCGTTCGACCGTCTCAACCATGTCACCCACCATGTAACCGGCCGCATCCAATTGATCGGCAAGCTCTGTGGCAATCAGTTTCTCTGCCGGCTCGGCAAACGCAAATGCGATCTGCTCGGCAACGTGATCACGTAAAGTCGGCGCGCGGGCGGCGAAGTCATCGAGATCACAGCCTTCGCCGGCCTGACCGCCTTCACTGCCCGGCATCGATTTCCAGTTGTCGAGAAATTCCGGCTGATCAACACGTTCGGTGCCGTGATCGTCTGGAAAGACGTTCTCGTAGCGCGCATCGATTTCAGAGTTCATGCGCTCTGCCTGGCTGTCAGACGTTTCAGCCCAGGTGGCATCCTCACCGGCATCACTGACGACGGCCTGCTCGGGAGCCGTATCACGCGCAGCATCGGGACCCGCATCGGCGTGTTCGCTCTCGGCATTGACCAGTTCAAGCAGCGGATTGCGCTCCACCTCCTGCTCGATAAACCGGGTCAACTCGACATGACTGAATTGCAGCAGACGGATCGACTGCATCAGTTGGGGCGTCATGACCAGTGACTGGCTTTGACGCATTTGAAGACCGGCTGACATAGCCATGGCGACGCATTACTCCCCGCTTGGGCCGCCTTGAGCCTGGTTTGCAGGCCTTCTGCATCCAAGCTGTCCGGACTCGGGACGTCTCCAGCGACGCCCGACAACCCCATCTGGCCCGAAAATTGCTTTTTTCTCTCTTCGGGTCAAGTCCGACCTACGGACAGGGTAAAGATGCATCAGCCTCGTCAGCGACTGCCGCTGGAACAGGCAGCCGCATCGAAAGCATGTCCCTGAAGGCATATTACAAGGAGAACTGCTCACCGAGATAGAGGCGACGAACATCGGGATTGGCGACGATGTCGGCAGGCCGGCCATGGGTCAGCAGCACGCCTGCATTCATGATGTAGGCACGATCGATAAGGCCCAGCGTCTCGCGCACATTGTGATCTGTGATCAGCACGCCGATGCCACGGCGGGTGAGATGGCGCACGAGATCCTGAATGTCGGAGACTGCGATCGGATCAACACCTGCAAAGGGCTCGTCCAGCAGCATGAAAGTCGGGTCGGACGCCAACGCCCGGGCGATCTCCAGCCTGCGGCGTTCCCCGCCCGACAAGGCAATGGAGGGAGATTTTCGCAGATGCGAGATATGAAATTCCTCAAGCAGACTGTCGAGTTTCTCCTCACGCTTGGCACGGTCCTTTTCCACCACCTCGAGTACAGCGCGGATATTGGCCTCAACGCTCAGGCCGCGGAAAATCGACGCTTCCTGCGGCAGATAGCCGACGCCGAGCCGGGCGCGGCGGTACATCGGCAGGCTGGAAACATCATGCCCGTCGATCTCGATCGTGCCGGCATCCACAGGCACGAGGCCGGTGATCATGTAGAAGCAGGTCGTCTTGCCAGCCCCGTTTGGCCCCAGCAGTCCCACGGCCTCGCCGCGGCGAACGCCAAGCGAGACGCCGTCCACCACCCGTCGTGACTTGTAGGCTTTTGTCAGATTGCGGGCGATCAGCGTTCCGTCGTAACGCGTCGGCCCTTCCGGTGCCTGGGCAACATCGCCGTCTCCGTCATTGTTACCCAGCGATGAGAAAAGAGCCCGAATCACTGCTTGGGTCGCGATTTGGGGTCCAGCTGAATCATGACCCGGCGGCCACAGCTATCGAGCTTGGCCTGCCCGTTCTTCATCTGAACCGTGAGCTTGCAGCCGATAAAGATGTTGTCGGCATCCGTGAGCACGACTTTCTCGCCTGTCAGCACCAGCACCTCGTCAAGCATGTTGAAATTTCCGGTATCCGCCGTGGCAGTCTGAGTGCCAGACTGGATAAACACCTTGTTATAAAGCTCGATCTCCCTGATGTCTGCCGTTCCCGAAGACACCGACCCACCGCCATCATTGGTGTAATTGACGATCATTTCACCTGCTTGCAGCAGCGTCTCGCCTTGCACCACCTTGACGTTGCCGGTGAAGGTCGCCTGGCTGGTTTCCTCGTTGATCTTGAGCAGGTCGCTTTCGATCTGGATCGGCTCATCGCCCGACAAGGCCAGTCCCGACATCCGGCTTTCGGTGTCCTGGGCAAAGGTACCGGTCGCCGGCGCCAGCAATGCGGCTGCGATCATGACCACAGCAATCTTCATGAAATGCAAAGGCGTTCTTGCCATATCAGTTCGTCACTCCATCCTTCGGCTTTAACGCCGAGGGGTTGATCGTCATACGGACCTTGTCCTGGAAGATGATGACGCGGCCCTTATCAGTCATCTGCATGGATTGCGCAACCACGGAGGCATCCGCGGTGCTGATCGAAACCGGTGCGTCAGTCACAAGGCCACCATTGGCCATATCCACGTCTGCGGACTGCAATTGCACTTTCATGCCGTCTTCTGTGGTGACGGACAAAGGCTGATCAAACATGATCGTCTGGGCTGTCCTGTTCAAGGTTCCGCTGGCTGCATTGAGTACGGCGTTGGTGTTATTGGGAGCCGGCAGATCAGCCACAATGTCCTCGAGTACAATGACGTCAGCAACGGACAAATCCTGGATCGCGCGTGCAGCGCGCATGGTGTAGGGCCGGGCGTCAGAACTCTGGCCGCTCATCACCGGATTTTGCATGACAAGCTTTCCGTCGCGGACAACAACAGATTCAATGCCGACGCCATCCGGCACCAGATTGTCGAGCCAGGACACCATGACAAACGCCACGACAACCAGGGCGGCGGAAATCGGCAATACAATCTTGAGGACACGGACCAAACGCGAGTGGGATCGAGCACGCTTGTACTCGGCATGCGATCGGCCTGCATAATGACCGCTGTCGGGTACTTCTGAGACTGTCGATGTTGTCATTCGGCTCGGTAATCCTGATGATGAGCAGCGCTGGATGCAGCCCGGCCGGCACGGTCCGGTTGTCTGGCCGAGTGGTGGTTGCGGTTGGCTTCGCATGCCAATATGGTAATTTTACGAAGCAGTTGATGCAGATTGCCATGCCGCGCCGGCAATGGCAAAAGCAAAGCCGCGAGACCTGAACTTAAAGCCGCGAAATCTGCCACCCCGCAACCTGTTTAACCGTCCAAGACACTATCGGAGGACTACGCGTGACCGACCCGGACATTCTTGCCGATCGCCGCCGCATCCGGCGTAAGCTCAGTTTCTGGCGGTTCATGACCGTTGTGGTTGTCATTGCCTTGGTGGCCGGGCTGTTCATGCGCTTTCAGGGTACGGGCCGCAGCGGCAGCCACATCGCCCGCATCGACATCAGCGGCGTGATCACCGACGACCAGCCGCTGCTTGATCTGATTGCCGATGCAGCAGAGAGCGAAGCTGCCAAGGCACTGGTGGTCTCGATTTCCTCGCCCGGCGGCACCACCTATGGCGGCGAGCGCATTCACAAGGCGTTGGTAAAGGCCGGAGAGTCCAAACCGGTGGTCGCCGACATTCACACGCTGGCAGCTTCGGCCGGCTACATGATCGCTGCCTCGACCGACCATATCGTCGCCGGTGAAAGCTCGATCGTCGGCTCGATCGGGGTGATTTTCCAGTATGCCCAAGCTCAGGATCTGCTCGACAAGATCGGCGTACAAATGGAGGAAATCAAATCCTCGCCGCTGAAAGCGGAGCCTTCGCCGTTCCATGAAACCAGCGAAGAGGCCAAGGCGATGATCCGTTCCATGGTGCTCGACAGCTATGACTGGTTTGTCGATCTGGTTGCCGCCCACCGCGAGATGGACCGCAACGACGTGCTGGCGCTTGCGGACGGCTCGATCTTTACCGGTCGGCAGGCGTTCAGGAACGGCCTCGTGGATGCGCTGGGCGGGGAAGCTGAAATCCGCGCATATTTGAAGAGCCGCGATATCGATGACAGTCTGGAATTTGTCGACTGGAAACCGGCCAGGGAAACCGCGAACCTGTTCCTCGGTGCCGGCGCGGGAGACCTGATCCGGCAGTTCCTCGGCATGCCCGCATCGCTTGCAACCGAAATTGACCGGCTGTCAGGCGGCAAGTTGTTCCTTGACGGCCTTGTGTCTGTTTGGCAGGTTGGCGGTCAGTCGGAGAGTGTCGAGTTGGGGCGAGGAAAATGATCAAATCGGAATTGGTTCAAGCGGTTGCGGCGCGCAACCCGCATCTCTACCACCGGGATGTCGAGAACATCGTCAATGCCGTACTCGATGAGATTACCGATGCGCTGTCAGACGGCAACCGTGTTGAATTGCGCGGATTTGGTGCATTTTCGGTCAAGAACCGCCCGCCGCGCTCCGGCCGCAATCCGCGTACCGGCGAACCGGTGTTCGTCGAGGAAAAATGGGTGCCGTTCTTCAAGACCGGCAAGGAGCTACGCGAGCGGCTCAATCCTGACGATAAAGACTGAGCTTGTCCCGACTGTCGGGCAGCCCTATCTGATATAGCATCGTCGGCCGGATCGAGAGAAAGCGCAGGCACTGTGATCGCCTTGATGGTCCGGAGACCCGGCAACTCTGTATCAACGAAGACAAGACCCGGGCAGCCCAGGCGATCCCGGGCTCTCAAAGAGAGTGGATCGAACCATGATCAAGCGCATTATCGCACTGGCAATTCTCGTGCCCATGGGCATTGTCCTCATCATGCTGTCGGTGGCCAACCGCCAGGCCGCGACGTTGGCGCTCAATCCGTTCAACCCGGCCGACACCGTGATGTCGGTGACCCTGCCTTTTTTCGTGTTTTTGTTCCTGGCACTGATCATCGGCATGATCATCGGCTCGCTGGCCACCTGGTTCAAACAGGGCAAGCACCGCAAGCGGGCACGCGTCAATGCCAATGAGGCGGTCAAATGGCATACCGAGGCCGACCGCGAAAAGGCCAAGGCGCAACAGATTGCGGCTTCCCTCCCCGCCCCGGACAAGCGCACCGCGGCCTGAAGGCTGTCGCGCGGTGTCGTAACCCCCCCTAGTTCATTGACGGGTCATGAATTGAGCCACGCGTCGTCTTCAGGATGGCGCCAATCTGCTCGAACAGTTTTCCTCGCGTGGTGGATGGGCGCCAAGCCAACATGACTCGGCGGGGGCAGGCGTCCGGCAAGGGCGAGATCGCCACGTCGTGGCCGGTCAGGACGCCGGCGTCGATGGAAAGATCCGGCAGAAGCGTGATCCCCAGCCCCTCGCTGACCATCGAAATCAAGGTTGTCAGAGAACTTGCAGCAAAGCTTTCGTCCTGCTCGATATCGAGATCAGGATAAGCCTCCAATGCATGGCGTTGCAGGCAGTGGCCTTTCTCCAACAGCATGAGCCGGGTCCCCTGCAGTTGGGAGCCGTTGGCCGGCCGCTGGTCAAGCTTGCCGGCGCGCGTTGCCAGGTGATACCCGTCATCGAACAGATGCATGGTCTCAAGCCCGGTTGCATCAAAGGGCTGGGCAAACAGAACCAGGTCAAGTCGGCCCGCATGCAACCCCTCAAGCAGTTGTTCCGTCATCGCCTCGCGCAAATAGAGGCGGAGCCTGGGAAAGCTGCGGCGAATAACAGGCAAGGCTTTCGGAATCAGGAACGGACCGATTGTCGGGATCGCGCCGAGGCGAAGATCACCTTGTTCGGGGTTGGCCCCTGACCTCGCCAACTTTTCGATTTCTCCCGCATCCAGCAACAGCGCCCGCGCCCGCAGCGCGATCTCCTGGCCCAGCGGGGTGAGCAGGACAGAGCGCTTGGTTCGCTCGATCAGGATCACTCCCAAACGGCTTTCCAACTCCTTGATCCCGGCGCTCAAGGTTGGCTGCGTGACATAGCAGGCTTCAGCCGCACGTGAAAAATTCAGCTCGTCGGCGACAGCGACGAGGAAGCCAAGTTGGCGAAGCGTGATGGACATGATCATATATAGAAATTCTCTATTATTTTTCTAATTATTATCGATTTCTCCAATTTAATACAAGACGGTACATATCGGTCATCAAATTCCAGTCAAACACAGGAACCAAGAACATGACCGAAGCACCCCAGACACAGATGCCCCGACTGAACGAAGCCGCGCCGGCGTTCGATGCGCCGACCACTGACGGGCGCAAGACACTTGAAGATTACAAGGGCAAGTGGCTGGTGCTGTTTTCGCATCCGGCCGACTTCACCCCGGTCTGCACCACCGAGTTCATCGCCTTTGCCAAGCGGCATGAGGACTTCATGGCGCGCAACACCGAGCTGCTCGGCCTATCGATCGACAGCCACTACTCGCACATCGCCTGGATGCTCAATATCAAGGAAAAATTCGGTGTCGAGATCAAGTTTCCAATCATCGCCGACCTCAACATGAAGGTGGCGCAGTCCTACGGCATGATCCAGCCAGGCGCCTCGGACACGGCCGCGGTGCGGGCCACTTTCTTGATCGACCCCAACGGCGTGCTGCGCGCCATGGTCTACTACCCGATGAACGCCGGCCGCTCGGTGGCGGAAATCTACCGGCTGCTGGTTGCCATGCAGACGGCGGATGAAAACAGCTGCGCGATGCCCGAGAACTGGGTGCCCGGCGATGCAGTGATCGTGCCGACACCGGCAACGCCCGAGGCCGCGATGGCCCGCGCGAACGAAGGCTACAAGACCGTCGACTGGTATTTCTCCACCCGCGAACTTTGAGCCTTGCAGTGTGGCTTGTCTGTCGGGCCACACCCGCTCAAGCACAATTCATCAGCATTCTGAAAGGACCAAAACCATGAACAATTCGCACATCGACAGCCTGAACCGCATACTGGGGCACACTTTCGGCCTGTACGTGCAGACCCACGGTTACCACTGGAATGTGGAAGGGCCGCAATTCCGCCAATTCCACGCCCTGTTCGAAGAGCAGTACCAGAACCTCTGGCAAGCCCTCGACCCGATTGCCGAACGCATCCGCGCGATGGACGCCTATGCGCCCGGCTCGCTCACCGAGCTGACAGCCCTTGCCGGGGAAGACCCGGCACCTGTTCATTCCGCAACCGAGATGATGGACGCCCTGATTGAAGCACATGACGCCATGGCGGCGGACCTGCGCGAGGCGATCGTGCTCTCGCAAGAGGCTGGCGACGAACCATCGGCAGGCATGCTGACCGACCGCCTGGAATGGCATGAACAGCAGCTCTGGATGATGAAAGCCAGCCGCAAATAGGTCTGGTTCGCAAGCGGATCAATTCCGGACTTGGCCACTAAGCCGTTGCAGAACGCGTATTCTGCAACGGCTTTTGTCCGTAGGCGAATACCGGTTACGGACCTTTCACGCTGACCCAGCCTTGATCCGACGCGTACATTGCTTTCGAGATCAGTTGGGATGATCGTGCCCATGGCTCTGCAGCGCGCCCAGATCTTCGCCGGAGCGGTATTCCTGCCAGGCCTGAACCAGAATGAGCTGGGCCGAGCGCAGGAACAGACCTGCCATCAGCAGCGCGACGATGAGGTCGGGCCAGGCGGAAGCGGTGAGCCAGACTGCCGCACTTGCGATCATGACGGCGACATTTCCGATAGCGTCATTGCGCGAGCAGAGCCAGACCGAGCGCACATTGGCATCGCCGTCCTTGTAACGCATCAGCAAAAACACGCTGGCCAGATTTGCCGCCAGCGCCAGCAGGCCGATCGATCCCATGATCCCGGCGCTGGGCAGTCCGAGTATGAGGACCTGATAGGCGGTCGAGCCGAACACCCAGAGCCCCATCGCCAACAGGCTGAAGCCTTTCAGCAAGGCCGCGGTTGAACGCACCCTGATGCTCATGCCGATGACGGCGAGGCTCATACCGTAGGTCAGCGCGTCGCCGAGAAAATCCAGCGCATCGGCCTGCAGGGCCTGGGAGCCGGCCAGCTGGCCCGCCGACATCTCGACGAAGAACATGGCTGCGTTGATGGCGATCACCGTCCACAAGGCCCGCTTGTAGGAAGCGTCCATGCCGTCAAAGCGCGGGTTGCCTGAGCAGCCGCAGGCTAAGGTTTCCGTGCCGCAGGAAGGGGCGTCCAGGGTGGGGGTATCTGCCATTTCGTTGTCCTTGCTTACTCAATGGCACAACATATAATCCCTCTAGCGACTATAGGTTCAAGAGGGTATTTTGATCTTTTCCATCGGCGAGCTTTCCAAACGCACCGGGGTGAAAATCCCGACAATCCGCTATTACGAACAGATGGGGCTGATCGAGGCGCCGGAACGCTCGGACGGCAATCAGCGCCGTTATTCAAAGGACGGGATGCAACGCCTGTCCTTTATCCGCCATTCGCGCGAACTGGGGTTTTCGATCGAGGACATCAAAGGCCTGCTGGAACTGAGCCAGCATCCGGAAAAGCCATGCCACGATGCACACAACATGGCGGCGCGACGGCTTGAGGATGTCAGGGCGAGGATTGCCAAACTGCAGCGATTGGAACACGAGCTCAAGCGGATTTCCGATTGTGACGCAGACACCGTCGCCCATTGCGCGGTGATCGAGACGCTGGCCGATCACAGTTTATGCGAGACGGACCACTGAGCGGGAAGAGTAGACTTCATGAAGACAAATCATATCAGTTTGCCGCCGTTCGGTCGGAGTTAGACAATCGTTGGCAGCGGAAAACACTTCGTGCCCTTCAGATATTATTCTTCCGACTTTTGCTAATCTCGCAGAGGATGCCAAGAAACACAGCGACACCGATATAGTTAACGCCTGTATTTATAACCTCTCCTGAATTTGACGCTGCAAAATAGCGCTCAGCAAGAAAAACATTGGAATCCATATTCTCTGCGCCTATCGCTATGTAGAATCCGATGCATGTACGGATAACGCCCAGACCGAACACCAAATACGCAAGGAACGTGCCTATTCTTGTAAAAAACATTTCTGAATTTCCCTGCAAATCGTTCTGCTCGGCGCCGAGCTTACACCCCGGCGGCCTTGGCGCTGACGACCTCGTTGAACTTTGTGAAGAACTGGCCGGCGAGTTTCTTCGACGTTGAATCGATCAGGCGGGAGCCGAGTTGGGCGATCTTGCCGCCGACTTGCGCATTGACGGCATAGGTGAGGACGGTTTCCGCACCGTCTTCAATCAGCTTCACATCGGCGCCACCCTTGGCGAAGCCGGCGATGCCACCCTTGCCTTCGCCTGCAATGGTGTAGCTCTCGGGCGGATTGATGTTTTCCAGCGTCACATCACCGGTAAACTTGGCCGAGACCGGACCGATCTTGATCTTGACGGTCGCCGACATCTCGGTGTCGGAGGTTTTTTCCAGCGTCTGGCAGCCCGGAATGCACTCGCGCAACACGTCGGGATCGTTGAGCGCTTCCCATACCAGCTGACGCGGGGCCGCGATGCGTTCTTCGCCGTTCATTTCCATTGGACAAGATCCTCCCTGATTGTGAGCCTATCTATGCAAAGCGAAAACGGCTTTGCCAAGTGCATATCGGGTTGCTATGTCCAATCTCTCATGAAATCGCGGGGTCATGGCGCTGCCCACGGCCCGGCCACGCACATAAACTGGACATTTCGGACCTTGGCCGACAAGCGCACCCAAAAGCCACGACGCGGCGGCCCGGCCCAGCCGGGAGATCCCAGGCCGAAGGCCAACCGACCCGCTGGGCCCGGAGGCGGCAAGCCGCGGGATGGCAAGTTTCGTGACGACAGAGCACGAGCCGATAAGCCGGCTCACACCGATGCAGCGAAAAGACATACGGACAAGCGCGCGAGAACCGACCGGAAGCCCGCCGAGCGCCAGGCGTCAGACCGCAAGGCCGACACCCAGCCGCAAGCGCCGCTCAGGCCGCTGAACAAGCGTCAGGGCGCGTTGCCGCAACAGACCGCGCCGCTGATCCTGGAGACCGGCAACGAGGACGGTTACCAGCTTCTCGACATGGGGCTCAACGAAGCCGGCCAGGGCGAGAAGCTCGAGCAATATGGCAGCCTGCGCATCGTGCGTCCGGAGGCGCAGGCGCTGTGGGGCCGCGGGCTGCCGGATTCGGAATGGACCAAGGCGGACGCGGTGTTTACCGGCGACACCGACGAGGACGGCATCGGCCGCTGGGCGTTTCCGCGCATGCCGCTGGGCGAAACCTGGCCGATGAAGCTGCTCGGCGTGGATTTTCATGGCCGGCTGACCTCGTTCCGGCATGTCGGCGTGTTTCCCGAGCAGATTGCCCACTGGCGCTGGATGGCGGACCGGATCACCGAGGCCAAACGGCCGCTGAAAGTGCTCAACCTGTTTGGCTATACCGGGGTTGCTTCTCTGGTGGCAGCAAACGCAGGCGCTGAAGTCACCCATGTCGATGCCTCGAAAAAGGCGATCGGCTGGGCGCGGGAAAACCAGGCTTTGGCGCGGCTTGAGGACAAGCCGATCCGCTGGATCTGTGAAGACGCGATGAAGTTCATCGCGCGCGAAGAACGCCGTGGCAACAGCTACGACATCATCCTCACCGACCCGCCCAAATTCGGCCGCGGTCCCAATGGCGAAGTCTGGCATCTGTTCGAGCACCTGCCGCTGATGCTCGACATCTGCCGCGAGCTGATGAGCGACAAGCCGGTCGGGCTGGTGCTGACCGCCTATTCGATCCGGGCCTCGTTTTACGCAACGCACGAACTGATGCGCGAAACCATGCGCGGCGCCGGTGGCCGGGTGGAATCGGGCGAACTGATCATCCGCGAGAGCGGCAAGCCCGAGGCGGACGAATGCCGGGCGCTGTCGACCTCGCTATATTCAAGGTGGCTGCCGCAATGAGCGAGCACGAAAATCCAAACCATCGCGCGACCAGGGTCGGGCAGGTGAAAGAGGTCACCAGCCTCTCCAATCCGGTGATCAAGGACATACGCGCGCTGTCGATGAAAAAACATCGCGACGAGACCGGCACCTTCCTCGCCGAAGGGCTGAAGCTGGTGATCGACGCGCTCGATCTCGGCTGGGCCATCCGGACGCTGATTTACGCCAAGAACCAGCGCGGCAAGGAACAGGTCGAAAAGATCGCGGCGCTGACGGTCGCACGCGGCGGACTGGTGCTGGAAGTCAGCGAAAAGGTGCTGACCGCGATCACGCGGCGCGACAATCCGCAAGCCGTGATCGCCGTTTTCGATCAGAAACTGTCTCCGCTCGGCAAGATTTCGCCTGCGAAAGACGACACCTGGATCGCGCTCGACCGGGTTCGCGATCCAGGCAATCTGGGCACCATCATTCGTACCGCCGACGCAGCGGGCGCATCCGGCGTGATCCTGATCGGCGAGACCGTCGACCCGTTCTCGATGGAGACCGTGCGTGCGACCATGGGCTCGGTGTTTGCGGTTCCGCTGGTGCGAGCGACGGAAGCCGAGTTTCTCAGCTGGTCGAAAAAATCCTCCGCGCTGGTTGTCGGCAGCCATCTCAAGGGCAGCGTCGACTACCGCACCATCAGTTACGGGGAGCAGCCGGTGGTGCTGTTGATGGGCAATGAACAACAGGGCCTGCCCGAGACGCTGGCCAAGGCCTGCGGCAAGCTTGCCCGCATCCCGCAGACCGGCCGGGCGGATTCGCTCAATCTGGCGATTGCCACCGGGGTGATGCTGTTTGAAGCGCGGCGGCACCTGCTTTCCCTCGATGAGCCACACGCATGAACCAGCCAGCCCCCGCACCCTCCGCGTTGAGCCGTGTCATTCCGATGCTGTCACTGGTTGCGGCCGCGGTCGCCCTTGACCAGGTGATCAAATGGCTGGTGGAAACCCGGCTGCCGTTTCACGAGCTTGTGCCGGTGATTCCGATGTTCGCGCTCTACCGGACCTGGAACGAGGGCATCGCGTTTTCGATGCTGGGGGGATTGCCCGATACGGTTTTGCTGGCACTCACCGGGCTGGTGATCATCTTTGTGCTTTATTTGTGGTGGCGCACGCCGCCCGGGCGCGTGATCGCCCATCTGGGCTACGCACTCATCATCGGCGGCGCGCTCGGCAACCTGATCGACCGGGCGATCTACGGCCACGTGGTCGACTACATTCTGTTTCATACCGAGACATGGTCATTTGCCGTCTTCAACCTGGCCGACGCTTTCATCAGCATCGGCGCAGGGCTGATCGTGCTCGATGAAGTGATCGCCATGCTGCACGAACGCAAGAACCGCACCTGACACCCAAACGGACGCCGCCCTTGATCTTGGCGGCGGGGCGGGCCAGTCTGGATCAACACAAGAGGAGCTTCCATGCAAGACCGTTTCAAGGGCATTTTGCTCACCCGCGACGAAAACAAGGTTATGTCGGTCAATGTGGCCGAGCTCGGCCTCGATGATCTGATGGAAGGCGACGTGGTCGTCGAGGTGGAATGGACCACCATCAACTACAAGGACGGCCTGGCCATTACCGGTAAAGGCCCGGTGGTGCGGCGCTGGCCGATGGTGCCCGGCATCGACTGCGCCGGCACGGTGGTCAGCTCGGAGAACGAGCGCTTCAAGGCCGGGGACAAGGTGATCCTAAACGGCTTCGGCGTCGGCGAAGTGCACACCGGCGCTTATGCCACTTACGCCCGACTGAAGGGCGACTGGCTGATCCCGATGCCCGAGGGCATGGACGGCCGTTCGGCGATGGCCATCGGCACCGCCGGTTACACGGCCATGCTGTCGGTGATGGCGCTGGAACGGCACGGCATCACACCCGGCCGCGGTCCGGTGGTGGTTACCGGTGCCAATGGCGGCGTCGGCACTGTGGCAATCGCGGTGCTGGGCAAGCTTGGTTACGAAGTCATCGCCTCCACAGGACGCACCGAGGAAGCGGATTTCCTCAAGAGCCTTGGCGCTTCGGAAATCATCCACCGCGATGAACTCTCGGGCCCGGCCAAACCGCTCGCAAAGGAACGCTGGGCTGGCGCAGTGGACGCTGTGGGCAGCCATACGCTTGCCAATGTGCTGTCGATGACCTCCTATGGCGGCGCGGTTACAGCCTGTGGTCTGGCGCAGGGCATGGATCTTCCGACCTCGGTGGCGCCGTTCATCCTGCGCGGCGTTTCGCTGCTCGGCATCGATTCGGTAATGGCTCCACTTGCACTCAGACAGGAAGCCTGGTCGCGGCTGGTTACCGATCTGGATCTCGACAAGCTCGAGGCGCTGTCGAGCGAAATCGGCTTTGACGGCATCATCGATGCAGCGCATCAGATCATCGACGGCAAGATCCGCGGACGGGTGGTTGTCGACATGAAAAAGCCAAATGCGTAATCGCTAAAATTTGACGGTTTCGCTGAAGTCTTTGCTCACGGGGCCCGTGCTATCACGGGCCCATGATGACAGAACCATTGCGACTGCAAGAAACCCTTCAGCGAGCCCTGAGCGAACAGGCGGTATCTCATCCGAGCTTCCCGCAGATCAGCCCAGCGGTTGACCATCCGGTTCCCGACGTGTCGGCCGACACAGATCGAACGGCGGTCGGCGACACACCCAGCTCTGCGTCACGTCCGCTGTTTGTAGTCTCTGCCGCGCTGGCGGCCACCGCCGTTTCCGTGGCATTCAACGCGCCGGCACTGTTGCTTGCCTCGGTCGCGGGGATAGCCATTTACGCTGCCGTTCCCCTGTTGCGGCGTTCGCGCAGCGACTCCACGTCAGCGATTTCCGGTGGTCAGTCCCGCCCATCAGCCACGGATCCGGAGAACGAGTTTGACCGCAACTGGGAGCTTGGCGAGTTTTCAAGCCAGTTGGCACGCGTGTTCGATTCACTTGGCGACATGGTCGCGGTCTGCGGCAACAATGGCCAGATCATCTTTGCCAACGAAACATTCAAGTCGGCTACAGGTTTTGACAGCCCGGTCGGCCTGACGCTTTCGATGACAGGCATCGAGCCGGTGGACGCCACCAACACCGGCGCGCTTGAGCTGGTGCTTGGTGATGGCGACGCGCAGACTATCTGGACCTGGCATGAGACGGTGACACGCGACCCGGCCACCGGTGAACTGGTTTTGCAGTGCATCGGGCGCAACATCACCTCAGCCCGGCTGACCGAGGCCGAGCTGGTTGAGGCACGGCAAAAAGCGGAGGCCGCCAACCACGCCAAGTCGCGTTTTCTGGCAACAGTCAGCCACGAGATCCGCACGCCGCTTAATGGCATTCTGGGCATGACGCACCTGCTTGAACAGACCCAGACGACACCGGAACAGGCGAGCTATCTCAAAACCGCTGGCGAATCCGGCATGGCGCTCTTGTCCCTGATCGAGGATCTGCTGGATGTGACCTCGATTGAGGCCGGCCGTCTGCATCTGAGACATGAAGAGGGGGGGCTGGAAGACCTCGTCAACGGAGTGTCCGAGCTGATGGCTTCACGTGCCCACGAGAAGGGTATCGAGATCGCAGTCCACATTGCACCGGAAGCACCGCAGCTGATCACGTCCGATATCGGCAGGTTGCGCCAGGTGCTGTTCAATCTGGTCGGCAACGCCATCAAGTTCACCGAAACCGGCGGCGTGCTCATCGAAGTTATCCGCGAAGACAAACAGCTGGCCTTCATCGTCTCCGACACCGGCCCGGGCCTCAAGCAAGCCGATCAGGCGCGCATCTTCGAGGAATTCGAGCGTGCCAACAACGGACCGACCCGCAGTCATGGCGGGGCCGGCCTGGGACTTTCAATCTCGTCCCGCATTGTCGAGGCGCTGGGTGGTGAAATCGACGTGACCTCAACCGCAGGCAAGGGCAGCAGCTTCCGCTTCACCGTCCCGGTCAGGGAACTGGCGGTGCCGGAAACCGTTGCGCCGGTGCGGGGTCCGCTCGCAGATCGTGCCGTGCTGGTGATTGCGCCGAGCGGCCCGGTCTCGACGGCCTTGTTGTGGACCATTCGCGATCTCGGCGGCATTGCCGAAACCGCACACGACCCCGACAGCATGATTGCCGCCCTGACCCGACTTTACCGCTCCGGCGCGCAACTCAGCGATATCGTTGTCGACCGCAGGCTGGCGGACCACGCGGAAAGCCTTCTCGCCGCAGCACCGATGGAATTGCCGTCCGGTATTGAACGCACGCTTATCATCGCGCCTGAAGACAGCCGTGATCTGGAAAGCCATACCGGCCATGGCGCCAATGCCTGGCTGGTCCGGCCGGTGCGCCGGGCATCACTGGTCAATGTGCTGACCAGACGCGATGATCGCGATGATCGCGACCGCTTGTGCGGCAAGCCGCGCCCGGTGATGCTGGAACGCTCGTCAGACAATCCGACACTGGACATTCTTCTTGCCGAGGACGACCCGGTCAACGCGCTGGTGGTGCGGACCAATCTGGCGCGCCAGGGCCACCGTGTCACGGTTGTCGGCAACGGCCGTGAACTCGTCAACCAGGCAATGGAACGCCCCGGTGGGGTTGCGGGCTATGACCTGATCATCACCGACATTTCGATGCCGGAACTCGACGGGCGCAGTGCAATCGAGCAGATCCGTGCCGAAGAAGTCGCGGGCAAGCTGGCCCGTCTGCCGATCATCGTGCTGACTGCCGACGGCCAGGCCTCGACCCGCGATGACCTGCTGGCTGCCGGCGCTGACGGACATGCGGAAAAACCGATCGATCCGGAGTGGCTGCTGCAGCTTGCGACAATGACCGCGGGCAAGAAATCGCGCGCGACGGGCTGAGGTCGGGGCAGGTCAGGATCAGGAGGGAGCATCTGTACCCTCTTCCAAACCTGCACTGGCGTCGGCGCAGCTGGCCCGACCTTACTACTGCAACGCAGACCTTAAACCCGCGCAGTGTGCCCGAAACACAATATAACCTCGAAAACACCGCATCCGGGATGGCAAATGTCATTCGGATGTCGCAGAATCATGGTTGAAACCCGTCATCACCAAGCGGGAGATTATCCATGGAAACGCACGTGCCTCGGCCTTCATCCACGCCATTCCTCGCTCCCCTCGCCGGCTACAAGCCGGCAAGCCAGGTGCTTGGCCGTATCGGTTCACTGGAAGTGCGGCTTGCCGCGACAAAGAGCGAAATCGAGGCCGCGCAATCGCTTCGCTATCGCGTCTTTGTAGAGGAAATGGGCGCGCGGCTTCCTGAAGAGGCAATGCTGCAGAAACGTGATTTCGACAGCTTCGACCGCTATTGCGACCACTTGCTGGTGCTCGACACCGCGCTGACCGGCGACATCGAGGAACAGATTGTCGGAACCTACCGACTTTTGCGGCACGAGGTCGCGGCGCGTCATAACGGGTTCTACTCGCAAAGCGAATTCGATGTCGCGGACCTTGTCGGACGCAACGCCGGCAAGCGATTTCTGGAGCTCGGCCGCTCCTGCGTTCTGCGCGCATACCGCACCCGCCGCACGCTTGAGGCATTGTGGCAAGGCAACTGGGCCTATGCGCTGACCCACGGCATTGATGTGATGTTCGGGTGCGCCTCCTTTCCCGGCGACAAGCCGCACGCACATGCACTGGCGCTGTCGTTCCTCAACAATGCCGCGGCCGCCGATGCCGGCTGGAAGGTCAGGGCCATTGCCGGCCGTGGCCTGTCGATTGACATGATGCCGGTCGAGGCGATCAATCCACGCGCCGCCCTTGCCGCGATGCCGCCGCTGATCAAAGGCTATCTGCGGGTCGGGGCACTGGTCTCGGAGGAAGCCGTGGTGGACCCGGCCTTCGGCACAACCGATGTGCTGGTTATCCTGCCGGTCAGCCAGATCAATGGCCGCTACATCAATCATTATGGTGCCGACGCCTCGCGCTTCGCGGCATGAGACGATCAACGACTTGCCAGTGGAACAAGTCGCCCTTTGCCCTGATGGATAGGAAAAATTTGGAGCCTTCCCCTGAAAGGGTGAGACAACACCCTGCCCTGCCTGCAGGTATTCGGACAGAAAGCCGCTGGTTTCTTTCGACAGGCGCTTCAAACGTCTTTCGATGTCAGGCTGCGTCGATTGCGGTTTGTTTTTCACACATCCGATGCCAACGGACGTAGAACTGGCAGCAGACTGCCACAAGCACTATCGATTCGATTATCAGGCGGCTACCACCAAAGCCAAGGAGCGGCACTTGCTCAAGCGCCGCACCTTCCATGAAAAACACACGCCCCGCCGGACAACACGCTGGCCTCCTGCCGGGCACTGTGGGCAAAACAGTCAGACCCCGATGCAAATCTGGCTGCCACTAGCTCCAAGCTTTGCCGCCTAGCAAGAGAGCGGTATCCCCGTATATCACGCCGGCTTCCTTTTTGCCGCAACGAGCAGCGCAGCCATCGTCATCATCAAGCAGACAAAAAGCTGCCGGTTGGCGTTCCATCTTATATACGTATCCGAGAGACCAAATATAAATGAAGCTGTCAGGATTATGAGGCCTGCCTGCCCAAGCTTTTTTTGAACCGGGTCGGGCTGCAAATACGCTCGCCAAAACACGAGAAAGGATGCGGCATACATCGATACCCAACTCAATAAACCGACCAACCCATTTTCTGCCAGGAGCTGCAATGCCTCATTGTGCAGGGCCCCTATGTGGCCAACTCCCGCATTTACTTCGTTCAGTGCGATCTTTTCGAGAATTCTCTCAGACACTCCCTCCTGACTGTGACCCAGCCAAGGTTTTTCCGACCATATCTTCAATCCTGCATTCCAGAGCTCCAGTCGCGGCGCTGCAGAAAGTTCGACAATTTCCCCCGTCCGGAACCATTGAATTGCACCGGTTGCAGCATCATTGATACGTTCTACGCTCTTGTTGATGGGCATAAGTGGCAGCAGGGAAACAAAGGCAACAGCAACAATTGCCAACGACAGCCGTTCCCTTTTGGAGGCGCGCCAGAAATCCTCAACAAGAACCCAAAAAAGGACGACCGGAACAAGCGGCCAACCTCCTTTGGATTGGGTCGTGAGGCTGGCTGCAAGCCCGAAAAAGAACGCGACATAGGTAAATGCGAGCCAGACAGGCTTGCGCAATCGAAATGGTGGATCGTGTCTGCCGGCAAGAGCAACCGCCCCCAGCAGAAGGGCGTTGTTGCCGAAGGAAATCGGACTGGTAAGGAAACCACTTGGCCGTTCAGAGCCAAGGTAGATCGATTGATATAGGGCGAGGGCGCATGCAAAAATGGCGCCCAACGCACATCCTATCCATATAAACCTTCGGTCGATCTGGCCGTCCAACACAGCCAAGAAAATCAACGGTGCCCACAGGAATGGTATGTACATTTCATACTGCCCGGCCGGCGTGAAGTGCAGGAGGTTGATTGAAGCCCCCACGGCCGCAAAAGCCATAAAAACCAACGGCAGCTTGCCTGCAAAAGTTGGCTGCAGCAGTGACGCAAGCCCCAGAGACCGCCTCAACAGGAAAAACAGTCCTATCACAGCAAAAATCACGCCGCCAAACGAATAGACAGCAGGAAGGGCCAGACTTCCGGCAAAATAAAAAGTCAGTAAAATGCCAAGTATACTCTCTTTTACTCCCGACTCTTCAGGGATTGATTCATTCTCCGGGGATTCCATCCGCTTAAGCGTAGCTTTTAAACTCCCCACCCCGATCAACTCGACGCGTTATAGGCTGCAATCGCCGCCATGTTGACAATATCGGAATCCTTGGCACCCATCGAGACGATCTGGATTGACTTGTCGAGACCGACAAGCAGTGGGCCAATGACCGTGGAACCGCCCAATTCCTGAAGCATCTTGGTCGAGATGGAGGCCGAGTGGAAGGCTGGCATGACCAGCACATTGGCCGTGCCCGAGAGCTTGCAGAACGGATATTGTTCGAGCACCTTGGCGTTGAGCGCCACATCGGCTGCCATCTCGCCATCATACTCGAAATCAACCCGGCGCCTGTTGAGGATCTTGACCGCATCGCGCACCCGCTCGGAACGTTCGCCGGTCGGGTGACCGAAGGTGGAATAGGCCAGCATCGCCACGCGCGGCTCATAGCCCAGACGCCGTGCCATGCCGGCGGCTTCTTCGGCTATGTCGGCCAGTTCCTCCGAGTTCGGCATGTCGATGACGGCGGTATCAGCAACAAACACAGTGCGCCCCCGGCACAGCGCCAGCGACACGCCGATCATCCGGTGACCAGGCTTGACGTCGACGCAGCGGCGGATGTCCTCAAGGGCTGTAGAGTAGTTGCGGGTGGTACCGGTAACCATGGCATCCGCATCACCCAAAGCCACCATGCAGGCGCCAAAATGGTTGCGGTCGGTGTTGATCAGGCGCTGGCAATCCCGGTAGAGATAGCCTTTGCGCTGCAGCCGCGCATAGAGATAATCGGTGTAGGCATCAACGCGGCGCGATACGCGGGCGTTGACCAGTTCGATGCCGGTGCGGTCGAGGTCGATGCCTGCGAGCTTGGCGGTTTCGCGCATCTGCTCTTCGCGGCCCAGAAGGCATGCTGTGCCGAGTTTCTGGTTCACATAAGACACAGCCGCGCGCATGACCTGCTCTTCCTCGCCCTCGGCAAAGACAACCCGCTTGGGGTGACGGCGGACGCGCTCATAAAGCCGCTGCAGGGTGGAGGCGATCGGATCGCGCCGGGCGGAGAGTTCCTGCGCGTAGGCCTCCATGTTGAGGATCGGCTTTTGCGCCACGCCCGACTCCATCGCCGCCTTGGCGACGGCTACCGGAATGGCCGAGATCAGACGCGGATCGAACGGCACCGGAATGATGTATTGCGGGCCGAAGCGCGGCCGTACTCCCTGATAGGCGGCGGCGACATCGTCGGGCACATCCTCGCGCGCAAGCTCGGCCAGCGCGTTGGCGGCGGCGATCTTCATGTCATCATTGATTGTGGTGGCACGGACATCGAGCGCGCCACGGAAGATATAGGGAAAACCCAAAACGTTGTTGACCTGGTTGGGATAGTCGGACCGGCCAGTCGCCATGATGGCGTCATTGCGGATCGCGGCGACTTCCTCAGGCGTGATTTCCGGATCAGGATTGGCCATGGCGAAAATGATCGGGTTCTTGGCCATCGAGGCAACCATCTCGGGCGTCAATGCGCCCTTGGCGGAGAGACCGAAAATGACATCGGCGCCTTCCATGGCATCAGCCAGCGAGCGCGCCTTGGTTTCGACTGCATGACCGGATTTCCACTGGTTCATGCCTTCGGTGCGACCCTTGTAGATGACGCCCTTGGTGTCGCAGAGCGTGATGTTTTCGGGCGAGAAACCCATCGCCTTGACCAGTTCAACGCAGGCGATGGCAGCTGCACCAGCACCGTTGCAGACAAGCTTGGTGGTCTTGAGATCCCGGTCGGTCAGGTGCAATGCGTTGATCAGCCCCGCGACGGCGATGATGGCGGTGCCGTGCTGGTCATCGTGAAACACCGGGATGTCCATGAGTTCACGCAGGCGCTGCTCGATGATGAAGCAATCGGGCGCCTTGATGTCCTCGAGATTGATGCCGCCGAAGCTGGGTCCGAGATAGCGCACAGAGTTGATGAACTCGTCGACGTTTTCGGTGTCGACTTCCAGATCGATGGAATCGACATCGGCAAAGCGCTTGAACAGGACCGCCTTGCCTTCCATCACCGGCTTGGAAGCCAGCGCGCCAAGATTGCCCATGCCCAGAATGGCGGTGCCATTGGAAATGACCGCCACCAGATTTCCCTTGGCGGTGTAGTCGAAGGCGCGGGACGGATCTTCGGCGATCGCCTTGACCGGGACCGCGACACCGGGCGAATAGGCCAGCGACAGATCGCGCTGCGTCGCCATCGGTTTGGTCGGGTTGATTTCAAGCTTGCCGGGCCGGCCGCGGGCGTGGAAATCCAGCGCCTCCTGGTCGGTGACCTGAGAAATTGAGCGATCTGACTTGTCCGTCCCTGGCATATGTTCCATCCCGTTGTGGGCGACCTTGTGTATGGCGCCTCGTAACTGTTGTCTTTGACACACCCCCACCGTTAGGGTGGCGGCGGCGGGCTGTAAAGCCGCGCAACCGGTGAAACTTACATCGCAAACGATTGAAAAACCAAGACAGGCATTTGCTCTTGAACGCCGAATCCCCGCTAAACTCTGCCATACTGACGACTGCTCAACTTGCGACGGCCGAAAGCCGCGCCACGGCCACGCCGATGATGGAGCAGTTCATCGAGATCAAGGCGAACAATCCGGATTCGCTGCTGTTCTACCGGATGGGGGATTTCTACGAGCTGTTTTTCGAGGACGCGGTGGATGCGTCGCGCGCGCTCGGCATCACGCTTACCAAGCGCGGCCAGCATCTGGGCCAGGACATCCCGATGTGCGGCGTGCCGGTGCACGCGGCAGACGACTATCTGCAGAAACTGATTTCACTGGGGTTCCGGGTCGCGGTCTGCGAGCAGACCGAGGATCCGGCGGAGGCCAAGAAACGCGGCTCAAAATCAGTGGTGCGGCGCGACGTGACCCGTCTGGTGACGCCGGGAACGCTGACCGAGGAAAAGCTGCTCGATCCCTCGCAATCGAACTTCCTGATGGCGCTGGCGCGGGTCAAGGGCACGGGCGAAGCGCAGTATGGCCTGGCCTGGATCGATATTTCCACCGGCTCATTCCATGTGGGCGAAAGCCGGCTGGCACGGCTGATGGCCGATATCGCCCGGGTTGAGCCGCGCGAACTGATCCTGGCTGACAATGTGTTTCACGATCCGGAGATCCGGCCGCTGATCGACCAGATCGGCAAGGTAGCCGCCCCCCAGCCCGCCGTATTGTTTGACAGCGCGTCCGCCGAAGGCCGGATCGCCCGGTTCTTCGAGGTCGGCTCGCTTGACGGTTTCGGCAGTTTTTCGCGCGCCGAACTGGCAGCCGCGGCGGCCGTCATCGCCTATGTCGAAAAGACCCAGATTTCCGAGCGGCCACCGCTTGGTCGGCCCGAGCGCGAAAGCGACGGCGACCGGATGTTCATCGATCCGGCAACACGGGCGAGCCTCGAGCTGGTGCGTACGCTGTCAGGCGACCGGCAGGGAAGCCTGATCAAGGCGGTTGACCGCACGGTCACCGGCGGCGGCGGGCGCAAGCTTGCCGAATGGCTGATGGCGCCGCTGACCGACCCCGATGCCATCAACGCGCGGCTCGACGGTGTCTCGCACCTGATCGCCAATCCGGCGCTCAGCGATCATTTACGCCGCGCGCTCAAGGGAGTCTCCGACATGCCGCGCGCCTTGTCGCGGCTGGCGCTCAACCGTGGCGGCCCGCGTGATCTCGGCGCGATCCTGGCCGGGCTGGCAGCGGCGCGCGACATCGGTGCCCTGTTTGGCGACGCAGAGGCTCCGGCCCATCTGGAAAAAGCCGTCACCGCACTCTCGGCGGTTCCAGGCGAGGTAGGCGCGCGGCTGGCTGCAGCGCTCGATGACGAGTTGCCGCTGCTCAAGCGTGACGGCGGTTTCGTCCGGTCCGGGCACTCGCCCGAGCTTGATGAACTCAGGGCGCTTCGTGACCAGTCGCGCCGGGTGATTGCCGGGCTGCAGCTCTCCTATGCGGAGGAAACCGGCGTCCGGTCGCTGAAGATCAAGCACAACAATGTGTTGGGCTACTTCATCGAGGTCACCGCGCTCAATGCCGGGCCGCTGACGGAGAGTGACGAAGCCAAGGCGCGGTTCATTCACCGCCAGACCATGGCCAACGCCATGCGGTTTACCACCACCGAACTGTCGGATCTGGAAACCCGCATCGCCAATGCCGCAGGCCAGGCCCTGTCCATCGAACTGGCGGTTTTCGACGAGTTGCTGGCCATGGCGGTGTCGCATGCTGATGCGATCAAGGCAGCGGCGGACGCGCTGTCGGTGATCGACGTGACGGCAGCGCTGGCGGAACTGGCGCAGGAACAGGGCTACTCGCGGCCAAAGGTCGATGACAGCCTGGCATTCGAGATCGTTGCCGGCCGGCATCCGGTTGTGGAACAGGCGCTGCGAAAACAAGCCGAACAACCGTTTGTGGCCAATGATTGCAACCTTTCGCCTCCTGATGAAAGCGGCGACGGCGGTGCGATCTGGCTGCTGACCGGCCCCAATATGGGTGGTAAATCGACCTTCCTGAGACAGAACGCGCTGATTGCGATCATGGCACAGATGGGTTCGTTCGTGCCTGCGGGGGCTGCGCATATCGGCGTTGTCGACCGGCTGTTCTCGCGGGTCGGCGCATCGGACGATCTGGCGCGCGGGCGTTCAACCTTCATGGTCGAGATGGTCGAAACGGCCGCCATCCTGAACCAGGCCGGGCCGCATTCGCTGGTGATCCTGGACGAGATCGGACGCGGTACCGCGACCTTCGACGGGCTGTCGATTGCCTGGGCGGCGGTTGAACATCTGCACGCTCAAAATTGCTGCCGCGGGCTGTTTGCCACGCATTTCCACGAGCTCACCGCGCTGTCGGAGAAGCTGCCGCGCCTTTCCAACGCGACCATGAAGGTCAAGGAATGGCAGGGCGAGGTTGTGTTTCTGCATGAGGTTGGCGCCGGTGCAGCCGACCGGTCCTACGGCATTCAGGTGGCGCGGCTCGCCGGCCTCCCGGACGCCGTGGTGGCGCGCGCCCGCGAGGTGCTGCAACTGCTGGAAACCAGCGAGCGCGAAAACCCGGCGGCGCGGCTGGTCGATGACCTGCCGCTGTTTGCGGTGCCTGCGGCCCGGGAGCCATCAAAGGCTGAGAAGGGGCCGTCGCAATCCGATGCATTTCTTGGTCAGCTGACCCCCGACGAAATGACCCCGCGCGATGCGCTTGAAGCGCTTTACGAGCTCAAGCGGCGGCAGGCCGAGGCTGAAAAGAGCTGAAGCACCATGCCGAAATCTGTCATCACCGGCGCTTCCGGAGCAGGCAAATCGACCCTGATCGCAGCGCTCGCGGCTGACGGCTATGCAACGGTTCCCGAAGCCGGACGGCAGATCGTCACGGAGCAAATGGCTAAACACGGCACTGCCTTGCCATGGGTTGACCAAGCGGCCTTCATGGATCTGCTGTTTGCCAGCTCCATTGCCGCCTTCGACCGTACCCCAGGTACTGCGGCGGGGCTCACGTTTTTCGACCGGAGTTTCGTTGAAGCCATCGCCTATGGCACGGTGATTGGGCGGCCCGCGCCACACGCCATGCTTGAGGCAGCCCAAGAGCGACGGTTCGACAACCCGGTTTTCGTCTGCCCGCCGTGGCCGGAGATATTCACACAAGACAACGAGCGGCAGCATGATTTCGCCTTTGCCCGTAAGGATTATGAAGCAAATATTGCGGCATATACGGGCGCAGGCTACGTGCTCGTGGAGGTTCCACGTACATCTGTGAGCAAGAGAGTGGCGTTCATCCAGCGGCAGTTGGGTGATTTGTCAGGCCCTCAGCCTTCCAATCCGGCCGGAAACCGTTAAGAAAGGCCCCAACCCTTTGCGCAAACAGACAAGAGCCCTCATGAGCCAGTTTGACGTCCTGAGCATCGGCAATGCCATTGTCGATATCATCGCCCGCTGTGACGACGCTTTTCTCGTCGACAACTCAATTATCAAGGGAGCGATGAACCTGATCGACGCCGAACGCGCCGAGCTGCTTTATTCGCGCATGGGCCCGGCGATCGAAGCCTCGGGCGGCAGTGCCGGCAACACTGCAGCCGGGGTCGCCAGTTTCGGCAGCCGTTCGGCCTATTTCGGCAAGGTATCCGCCGATCAGCTCGGCAAGATCTTCAGCCACGACATCCGCGCACTGGGCGTGCATTTTGACACCAAACCGCTCGACGGCACGCCGCCGACCGCGCGTTCGATGATCTTCGTTACACCCGATGGCGAGCGCTCGATGAACACATATCTCGGCGCCTGCGTCGAGCTTGGGCCTGAAGACATTGAAGCCGATGTGGTGGCCAATGCGAAAGTTACCTATTTCGAAGGCTATCTGTGGGATCCGCCCCGCGCCAAGGATGCCATCCGGCTTTGTGCCGAGATAGCCCACAAGCATGGCCGCGAGACCTCGATCACGCTGTCTGATCCGTTTTGCGTCGACCGGTTCCGCGAGGAATTCCTGGATCTGATGCGCTCGGGCACCGTCGATATCGTGTTCGCCAATGCCGATGAGGCAAAATCGCTTTACGAGACCGACAATTTTGAACATGCCGTCTCGCAGATCCGCAAGGATTGCAAGCTGGCGGTCATCACCCGTTCCGAACACGGGTCGGTGATTTTGCGCGGCGATGAACGCCACGACATTGACGCCATCGACATCGACGAGGTGGTCGACACCACCGGCGCCGGCGATCTCTATGCGGCGGGCTTCCTGCATGGCTATGCCAATGGCAAGCCGCTTGATGTCTGTGGCAAGCTCGGCAGTCTTGCCGCCGGTCTGGTGATCCAGCAGGTCGGCCCGCGGCCACAATTGTCTCTCAAGGATGCGGCAAGCGAAGCCGGACTCGGCTGAGCCTCAACCAGGCGCCACCCTCCGCGGTGAGGGTTACATCACGTCTTCAGGAGGGCGACCGGCGCGCGAGCGGTAGGGAGAAAACGCCCAGCTGTAGCGGATAGCGCCGCCGCGCACCACGAACGCTGCAGTCACGCCAACGGCTGATGCGGCGATCAGCGGCGCGCCGAGCAGGCTGGCGGCGACAAATCCGCCGGCGCCGACAAGGGCTGCGGAGACATAGATTTCAGGGCGCATGAGCACTGACGGCTCACCGGACAAAAGATCCCGCAAGATTCCGCCGAGCGTCGCCGTCATCATGCCGGTCACAATGGCCACGATCGGCGAACCGCTGAGCGACAAACCCTTGGCAGCGCCCATCACCGCGTAAGCCGACAGACCCACGGCATCAAGCCAGAGCAACAGCCGATAGCGCGATTCCACCAGATGGGCTGTGAAATAGACAAGAACCGCGACGGCGACGGAAACAACCAGATAGGCGGGTTTCTGGACCCAGAATACCGGTGTGGCGCCGAGCACAATGTCGCGGAAGGTGCCGCCACCTGTCCCGGTGACGGCCGCCAGAAACACAAACCCGATCATGTCGAGCTGTTTGCGTGACGCAGCCAGGGCACCGGTGGCGGCAAATACCGCGACACCGGCGTAATCAAGTCCTTCAAGCGGGGTCATGGATGCTCCTTTCCCCGCCGGGGGACAAGCTTAGACGTCGTAGCCGGAGGCCGGATCCGGTCCATCGGAGGCGGGTGCGGCGGCAGCCTCTTTCGGGCCACCCTTGGAGACGCCGACCATGGCCGGGCGCAGCATGCGGTCGCCGATCACGTAACCGGGCTGAACCACATCAACGACGGTGTTGTTGGCGACCTCGGTATTGGGAACCTCATACATTGCCTGATGGAAGTTCGGGTCGAACTTCTGGCCCATTGGCTCGAGCTTGCGCACACCGTGACGCTCCAGCGTCGACAGCATGGCACGTTCAGTCAGCTCGACGCCTTCGACAAGTGTCTTCAGGCCATTGTCATCGGTGGTTTCGCCCTGCTCCGGCACGGCAGCCAGCGCACGTTGGAGATTGTCGGAGACCTGCAGCATGTCACGGGCAAATCCGGAAATTGCAAAGGTCTTGGCATCCTTGATTTCGCGCGCGGTGCGGCGGCGCAGGTTTTCCATCTCGGCCGCCATGCGCAGCCGCTGATCCCTGAGGTCGGAAACCTCTGCCTTGAGCACTTCCACCGGATCGAGTTCCGTCTCCGGAGCGGCTGCTGTGGCGGCATCCTCAGCCTTGGATGCGGCGTCTGCCTGCGGGTTGTCGTGTTCGCGGCCCTGGCTTTCATCGCTCATGTTGTGCATGTCCTGACTGTTTAGATATTTGTCGTGGATCATCGATTTACATTGTGACCCGGATAGATGCCTCGCATATCGACGTTCGGAGGGCAAAAATCAAGGCCCTGCAGTCTCTGCAATCCGCTTCTGCGCCAAAGATCGCTATGAAAACCGGGCTGTATTCTGCCCGGTGCCGTCACTCCACCCGATTCCGGTCCGGGTCGGGCTGGCGCTACTTGCGCACCAGCCGTGAGACCAGTTGAGCAGTGTAATCGACCATCGGAACGATGCGGGAGTAATTGAGCCGTGTCGGCCCGATGATGCCGACGGCGCCAACGACCTTGTCCTCCCCATCGCGCCACGGCGCGACGATCAGGGACGAGCCCGACAGCGAGAACAGCTTGTTTTCGGAGCCGATGAAGATGCGGACGCCCGAGCCTTCTTCGGCAAGCGTCATCAGCTCGATCAGGCTTTCCTTGCGCTCGAGTTCATCAAACAGCAGCTTGAGCCGATCCAGCTCCTCGCCCGCAGACAGACCCTCGAGCAGGTTGCCACGGCCGCGCACAATCAACCGCGCCGCACCCGCGCCCTCGCGGGTTCCGGCCCAGACGGCAAGGCCGCGTTCGACGAGATCCTGCGACAGCACATCGAGCTCGGAGCGGACTTCGGCGGTGATACGTTCGAGTTCGCTGCGCACCTCGCCCATGGTCCGTCCGGCAAGGTGGGCATTGAGGAAATTTGCGGCTTCGGTCAACTGACCAGCAGTCACACCGTCGGGCAGTTCCATGACTCGGTTTTCGACCTGGTCATTGCCGCCGACGAGCACCACAAGCGCCCGGTTCGGGTCAAGCCGGATGAATTCGATATGGCGTATGGTGGCATCCTGCTTGGCGGCAATGACAAGCCCTGCCCCACGTGTCATGCCTGAGAGCATCTGGCTGGCTTCGGTCAGCAGCGTTTCGACCGGACGGCTGGTGTCCTCCGAATGAACCTGCCGCTCGATGGTCTGGCGCATCTCCGGCTGCAGATCGCCCACCTGCATGAAGGCGTCGACGAAAAACCGCAGACCTTTCTGGGTCGGCAACCTGCCGGCGCTGATATGCGGCGCATAGATCAGACCGAGATCTTCGAGATCGCTCATGACATTGCGGATCGAGGCCGGGGAGAGCGCCATCGGCAGCATGCGCGACAGGCTGCGCGAGCCGAGCGGATCACCCGATTCCATATAGCTTTCGACAAGCGCGCGGAAAATGTCGCGCGAGCGTTCATCAAGTGCCGAGACGAGATCAGCAGATATGGAAGGTGTGCTCATGGTCATTCTTGGTGTCCTGCAGGCTGCCTCTGACAGTCCTCCGGCTGGAATATAGGCATTTGCGCTGCAACGCGAAAGGGGCAAGGCGACTTCGCCACAATGGCCGGGCATACCGCAACGCTCGATAGCTGGACGCTTTTTCTTTGCATCATGCAGCTGGCGCCGGTAGAAGGCGGCAACTTTTGAAAACAGGAGAAACATGATGCGCCCATCGGGTCGGAATACAGACAAAATGCGGGCGGTCAGTTTTGAGCGTAACGTATCCAAGCACGCAGAAGGCTCCTGCCTGGTCAAGTTCGGCGATACCCACGTGCTGTGCACTGCAAGCCTTGAAGAACGGGTTCCACCGTGGTTGCGCAATGGCGGCAAGGGCTGGGTTACCGCCGAATACGGCATGCTGCCGCGCTCGACCGGTGACCGTATGCGCCGCGAGGCGACATCGGGCAAACAGGGTGGCCGGACACTGGAAATCCAGCGCCTGATCGGCCGCTCGCTGCGCGCCGTGGTTGACCTCAAGGAACTGGGCGAACGCCAGATCACCGTCGATTGCGATGTCATCCAGGCCGATGGCGGCACCCGGACTGCGGCGATCACCGGCGCATGGATCGCGATGCATGACTGCCTGAAGTGGATGGAAGCGCGCGCCATGGTGCGGACCGAACGGGTGCTAAAGGATCATGTCGCTGCCGTGTCTTGTGGTATCTTTGCCTCGCAGCCGGTGATCGATCTCGACTATCTCGAGGATTCAGCAGCCGAAACCGATGCCAATTTTGTCATGACCGGATCCGGCGGCATTGTCGAAATCCAGGGCACGGCCGAAGCCGAACCATTTACCCAGGAGCAGCTCATCGAGCTGCTTGAACTGGCCAAGAACGGCATTGCCGATCTGGTTGCCATGCAGAAGGACGTGGTCGCAGGACCGCTGTAACATCCATGACGAACCCGCCCCTGACCAAACTGCTGGTTGCCAGCCACAATGCCGGCAAGATTTCCGAGATCCGTGATCTGTGCGGACCATTGGGGGTCGCCGTCACATCGGCGGCAGAGCTTGGACTGCCTGAACCGGAGGAAACCGGCGACACATTCGAAGCCAATGCCGCAACCAAGGCACTTGCAGCAGCAAAGGCTTCTGGCCTGATCGCGCTTTCGGATGATTCAGGGCTGGTCGTCGACGCGCTTGATGGCGCGCCCGGGGTCTACACCGCCGACTGGGCGACGCTGGAAGACGGAAGCCGCGATTTCAAGGTCGCCATGCAGAAGGTCGAGGATGCGCTTGCCGCCCGGGATGCAAAGACCGATCAGCAGCGCACCGGGCGGTTCGTCAGCGTTTTGTGCCTGGCCACGCCCGAGGGTGAGGTCAGCTTCTACCGCGGCGAGGCCGACGGCGTGCTGGTGTGGCCGGCGCGCGGGTCGCTGGGCTTCGGCTATGATCCGGTGTTCCGCCCCGACGGTCACAGCCGCACATTTGGCGAAATGCCCGCCGAGGAAAAACACGGCTGGAAACCCGGGCAGGCGACAGCTCTTTCGCACCGCGCGCGTGCCTTCAAGGTGTTTGCAGAGCAGCGTCTTGGTGTGAGCCCCACGTGAGCACACCAACTCTCCCGACCGGCAATCCCGCGCCTGGTTCAGACAGCATTGCGCCCGATACCGGCAAGCCCGGCTTCGGGATCTATCTGCATTGGCCGTTTTGCGCTGCCAAATGCCCCTATTGCGATTTCAACAGCCATGTGCGGCATGCGGGCATCGACCAGCAGGCCTATGTCGCGGCCTTCAGACAAGAAATCGCGGCGATGCGGTTGCTGTCGGGGCCGCAGGTCGTGACCAGCATCTTCTTTGGCGGCGGCACGCCGTCGCTGATGTCGCCCGACACGGTAGGCGCCATTCTTGATGCGGTGCGCGCGGCTTGGGTGGTGCCCGAAGGTATCGAGATCACACTCGAAGCCAACCCCTCCAGCGTTGAGGCAGGCCGGTTTCGCGGCTATCGAGACGCCGGGGTCAACCGTGTATCGATGGGTGTACAGGCGCTCAATGATGCGGACCTGAAGCGGCTTGGCCGCCTGCATGACCGCGCTGACGCGTTGAAGGCCATCGGGCTGGCACGTGACATCTTTCCGCGCATGTCATTTGACCTTATCTATGCCCGTCCCGACCAGACTGCCGAAGCCTGGGCCTCGGAACTTGAGGAAGCCATCTCGCTCGCTGCCGACCATCTGTCGCTGTATCAGCTGACGATTGAAGAAGGCACGCCGTTTTACGGCTTGCACAAGGCGGGCAAGCTGATTGTTCCCGACGGCGATCTTTCCGCCGAGTTGTATGAGCTGACACGACAAGTGTGCGAGCGCCACGGCCTTCCTGCCTACGAAGTATCAAACCATGCCCGGCCGGGTGCAGAGAGCCGCCACAACCTGACTTATTGGCGCTATGGCGACTATGCCGGCATCGGGCCGGGCGCGCATGGCAGGTTGTCGACCAAAGCGGGCAAGATCGCCACGGCGACAGAGCGGACACCGGAGCAGTGGCTCACGCTGGTGGCGGAGAACGGCCACGGCATGGTTGAGACCACCGAACTTTCAGCGGCAGAACAAGCCGACGAGTTGCTGCTGATGGGCTTGCGGCTGCGCGAAGGCATCAATCTCAAACGCTGGGGCGCGCTGGCTGGCCGGGATCTTGACCCTGACCGCACGGATTTCCTGATTCACCACGGCATGATCGAGCAGATGGACCCGGACCGGATCCGCTGTACCTCTGCAGGCATGCTTGTGCTTGACGCGGTGGTGGCCGATCTGGCGTTCTGAGCGTCAGTGCGTGTCATAAAGTGACGGTGCTGCTATCCAGCCTTGCGAGCCGCATCTGACTTGGGAAGAAACTTGCCAATCTTGCTCTCGGCGACCGGGGCTGAATAGTAGTAGCCCTGCACCAGCACGCCGCCGAGTTTTTTCAATGCGTCGAGTTCCTCGCTTGTCTCGACTCCTTCGATGACGCAGCCAATCCCCATGTCCTGGCTCAGCGCCAACAATGATTTGACGATCTTGTAACTGGCCGGGTTCTTGTGCAGATCCGAGACAAAGCTGCGGTCGATCTTGAGCTTGGTCAGCGGCAGAGCGTGCAGCTGGCTGAGACTTGAATAACCGGTTCCAAAATCATCAAGTGCAATTCCGCAACCCAGAAGCTTGAACACTTCAATGGACGACTTGGCCTGAGCGAAGTCATACATCATCGCCGTTTCGGTGATCTCGAGATCCAGACGCCTTGGGTCGATGCCGCTCGACAAAATGATGCCGACGATCGTCGCCACGCCGTCGGAAGAACTGATGTCATGGGTCGACAGGTTGAACGAAAGCCCGACGTCATCGGGCCAGGTGCAGGCTGCAGCAAGCGCCTTTTCCAGCAAGATGCATGTCAAGGCGCTGATCAGGCCGATGCGCTCCGCCACCGGAATGAAGTCCGCCGGCGACACCAAGCCCAGTTCCGGGCTGTTCCAGCGTGCCAGCGCCTCGAAGGCCACCGTCTGCTCTTTCTGAACGTCCATGATGGGCTGAAAGAAGACCGCAAGTTCGGTATTGAGGTCAGCCCTGCTCAGCACTTGTTCGATGCGATGATTCTGTTCGATCGCAACGATGTGTTCGTGGCTGAACAGCACCGCATGACCACGGTTGGCGCGCTTACCTTGATACAACGCATAGTCGGCTCTCTCATAGAGCTGATGCACATCTTCGGCGAGCTCCGGATAGACCGAAAAACCGATCGAGCCGGAAACCTGCACGGTGGCCTCGGTGAGTACGAACGGCGCGCGCAATGCAGCACAGATCTGCTCGCCCATCTCGACCAGGTCCGCGTCACCTGGGCAGTCAGTCACCGTGACGGCAAACTCGTCGCCGCCAAGTCGCGAGATGTGTGTGCTGCCGCCGGCAAGGGCGGACAAACGTTGCCCGACTTCGAACAGCAAGCTGTCGCCGACGGAGTGTCCGTAGAGGTCATTGATCGGCTTGAAGCCATCGAGATCGAAGATGCCAACGGCGAGACGTCTGCCGACGGAATCCGCAAATGCCGTCTCGAGATAGGTAAAGAACTGACGCCTGTTGGGCAGACCGGTCAAGCTGTCGAGATTGGCCAGCCGGGCGTTCTCCCGATTGGCCGCTTCCAGTTTGGTGCGCGCGCTGACCGCTCCGGAGAAATGTCGGAACTGCACTTTCACCACCAAAAGCAACGCGATGGAGACAAGCGCGAGATTGCTCGCCATGACGACGAAGGATGTGAGACCGACGAAACTGAAATACGTCACGAACGCGGTGTTGATGACGATCGCGACAATAAAGGCAGCAGAGGGCAATTGCTGCAGGCAGATGATGACGCCCAGACCAGTAATGGCTATGAAAAAGGCAATGTTGCCACGTGCATAGGGGTCGCCATAGGGAAACAGCGACAAGGCCCAGGCAGACAGCGCAATGGTGAGTACAAGACTGAACTGGTTGGTGCGTGTGAGGGCCTTGCGGGCAGATTCGGGCGACGGCACGATGTGTCTCGATCGCCACCATCCGGCAAGTCGCAGACCACAGACGAGGGACAATCCGCTTGGAATCCAGAGCGAGAGCCAGGCAGGAGCTTCGGACATGAAAATGAAGGCCAGTGCCCACGCGTTGACCAGGACGATGGAATACATCAAGGGTACCTGGCTCGAGAAAACCTCGAACTGTGCCTTGAGCAAGTCTGCATCGCCTGACGGGACCGAAACCAGACGCCTTGCGCGTATGAATATCTTTTTCAACACTTCCGACGCCGTCTCTTTCGGATTCAAAGTTCTTTCGAAGGTAATACATAATGTATATTAAGAATGAGTTTCATGGCGGCGAGCAGCCTGGATGCATTTCGATCAATGTTCCCGAAGATAATACTCAGACACCATCGGTTAGCGTGTTCTCGATCTCACCGGGTTCCGGCTTGCTGAAGCAGGCCACCAGTTGATCACGATCATGATGCAACTTGTCGGACTTTCCCTCACCGATCTGCTGATTGTCGTGACTGCCGTCTTTATCGCCGGCCTGATCCGCGGCTTTGCGGGTTTTGGGCTTTCGGCCGTTATCATGGCTGCTGTAGCGGTCATTATTCCGCCAATCGAATTGATCCCGATGTGTTTCCTGCTTGAGGGTGCGGCGAGCCTGGTCATGTTCAGAGGCGGCATGGCGGATGCCAACATGAAGATTGTCTGGGGTCTGGTGCTCTGCTCGGCCATCGGTTTGCCGCTTGGTCTGCTTGCCACCACAAGCGTCGATGTCGAGACCTCCCGCAATCTGGCGCTCTCGCTCATTCTGGCATTGACGCTGGCCCAGTTCCTCAGATTAAGGCCGGCATTCCTGTCGACCCCGAGGGGTCTGTATGTCAGCGGATTGACTGCGGGGGTTGCCACAGGCCTTGCCTCCGTCGGCGGCATGGTGATCGCGCTTTACGTTCTGGCCGGTGACACAAGGCCGAAACAGATGCGGGCCTCCCTGGTGATATTCTTGTGCATCAGCATGGTTACTTCGCTGATCTGGCTGATCGCCTACGATGTGATGAGCATGCAAGCTGTCTGGCGTGGTGTGCTGATGGCACCGGTGGTGCTGCTCGGTGTCTTTGCCGGGACCTGGCTGTTTCGTCCAAGCTACGAACATCTCTACAGAACCGCCTGTCTGACACTCCTTGTCCTGCTTTCGGCAACAGGCCTGATCAGTCAATTCACATAGACGCGCCAGGCGACCAACCTTTACAGCTGATCGAGAAGCATCTTGCGGATTTTGAATGCCTTTTCGAAATGATCGAGCTGATGGGTCTTGATCCACCAGGTAGCGGCCTCCATCAGCAGTTCCGGATCGTCGTTCCTGTTGGCAAAAAATGCGTAGAAGGACAGTCCGACGCCTTCTCCCTTGCTTGCAATCTTCGCATCGCAAATGCCGATGGCTTTCTGTCTCAAAGATGATCTCACACAAAGCCCCCTGTTCGCTGCTTGACGTCTTGCATTGATATGTGCCTGATCATGTCAGGAGTGTGTAGCGCGGAAAGCGGCGGCTGTTGACGCCTGGGCGCAGGATTGGCCACCGCACGCCCAGTTTTCCATCGACTTTACCGTTCCGGCCTCTCACACCCGCGTCGGAAATTCTGCTACACCCCGTCAGACCAATAACTTGGCCCGCTTGCGTGACACACGCCCAAGCGGGCTGCGGGGCGAAGATGACGCGCGACACACCCAAAGCCAGCACCGGAACTGCCGCCAGGGATGGATCGGAAACAGAGCCGCCGGCGCGGACCTTTCGCATCGGTGCACACGAAATTGCCGCGCGGCCGCTGGAGCCCGGGCTTTATCTGGTTTCCACTCCGATCGGGAACCTGGGCGACATTACAATTCGCGGCTTGGAAACGCTGGCCGGCGCGGACATCATTGCCTGTGAGGATACCCGTGTCAGCCGGGTGCTGCTTGACCGCTTCGGCATCACCACCCGGCCCTATGCCTATCACGAACACAATGCAGAGCGCGTCGGACCGAAGTTGATGCAAGCGCTGGAAGCGGGCAAGAGCGTGGCACTGATTTCCGATGCCGGCACACCGCTGGTCTCCGACCCGGGCTACCGGATTTCGCAGACCGCGATCGAGGCGGGCATTGCCGTGATCCCGATTCCTGGTGCCTCAGCACCGATGGCAGCACTTGTCGCCTCGGGCCTGCCCAGCGACACGTTTCTGTTTGCGGGCTTCCTGCCAAGCAAGGACAAGGCGCGGCGTGACCGCTATGCCGGATTTGCCACCACGGAGGCGACGCTGATGTTCTTTGAGAGCCCGAACCGGCTGGCAGCCTCGCTCAAGTCCGCTGCCGAGGTGCTGGGCACGGATCGCCCGGCTGCCGTCTGCCGCGAGTTGACCAAGGCGTATGAGGAAGTCCGGCGTGGCACGCTGGGCGAACTTGCCGACCGCTACGAGGACGAGAATGTTCGGGGTGAGATCGTGCTGGTGATCGGCCCCGGGTCGACGCCGCCACCCTCGGAAGAGGATGTCGATGCGCTGCTTGGAAAGCTGTCCGCCGATCTGCCAGCCGGCAAGGCTGCGACGGAAGCCGCGCGCCTGACCGGAAAACCGCGCAAGGATCTTTATGCGCGCCTGCTCGCCCTAAAGGTTGGTCCGCCGGCAGATGGAGCATGACTGGGGCGGACAAGCTCTCTCGAAAACAGCGCTCCGAGCGCAAGGGCCGGCGCGCGGAATATTTCGCCGCATTGGCCCTGATGATCAAGGGATACCGGATCGTGAGCCTGCGCTACCGCACGCCGGTGGGGGAAATCGACATCGTGGCCCGCAAGCGAGATCTGGTTGCCTTTGTCGAGGTCAAGGCGCGCCGCGATCTGGCCGCCGGCGTCGACGCCGTCAGCTATCCGGCTCAACGACGCATAGCAGCGGCCGGCGAACTGTTCATCAGTCGGCAAAAGGATTCTGCGCTGCTGTCGTGGCGTCACGACATTGTCGTGGTCAGTCCATGGGCCTGGCCGGTACATCTCAAGGATGCGTTCTGAGCGACATGACTGCAGAAGCCAGTCTGGACGACGATTTTTGCGCAACACACTTGCTGCCCAGGCAGGCGTCCTGCTGCTGCTTTGCTTTGATCGGCGCTTCGCGGCCCCGGAGCAGACACCACACGGCATTCCCTGCCGTCTCGGTCTGGCAGACTGCCCAGTAAATCAAGCGGGCGCCTTTGCCTCCGTGCAACTGCATGAAGGCGTCTTCTTCCGTCAGCCGTTCAGCTTTTCGGGCGTGAGGAAACAGGCGGTCACTGGTCGCTCTGAGGTGTTTGAACATGTGCATCAACTGTCTCCTTCGATGCGAAGCCAGCCAATTGCGGGCTTGACCTGGCGCCAACTTAGTGGCTGGCTGAGATGCATGAAATGAAACAATTTGAACAGGTCTTTTCATGGATGAACCGAATGCAGACTGGGGCGACCTGCGTCTGTTCCTCGCGGTGGCTCGCGAAGGCGGATTGTCGCCGGCCGCGCGATTGACCGGTCGCAGTCCCGCGACGCTGGGCCGTCGGATACTGGCGCTTGAGCGGTCTCTCGGACGGGATCTGGTCATCCGGCATGAGCGCGGCTACGAGTTGACCGTGCAAGGGCGCGAGCTGCTGGCCGAGCTCAGCGAGATCGAGGCGCGCATCGGCAGGATCACCGCCGCACCCGGCGACCCCGCGCGGCCACTGGTCAAGATTTCGGCTGGCACATGGACGACGCTGATGCTGCTCGACAGTCTCGACGAGATCACCGGCACACCGCCAGATGTGAAGCTCCGCTTCGTCTCCGCCGAAGCCGCCTTCGACATTACCCACCGCGAGATCGCCATCGGCATCCGCAATACGCGCCCGACCGATATCGGCCTTGCAGGGCGAAGCCTGTCACGTGTCGAATTCGCCCCTTATGCGAAAATTGGCGCGCCGGACCGCTGGATCAAGGTGCTGGCCGACACGCCCTCTGCACGCTGGCTCGACAAGATGATCGGCAATGATGCAGTCTGCGAGGTCAACGCGCCGCGCAACAGCCTTGATCTGGCATTGGCGGGCAAAGGCATTGCCCTGCTGCCGACTTTCATCGGTGACCGGCAAGCCGAACTTGAGCGGGCGGGCGACACCATTCCCGAGCTTTCCCACGACCAGTGGATCGTCACACATCAGGATGATCGTCATCTGCCTGCTGTCCGGCGCGTTATTGACCGGTTGTGCGATGTGCTTGGGCGGCGCTGAGACAAGCGGCCACTGCCTTGGCGCCGGAGGCCGGAACGTACTCAGGCAACGGGCGCGTAACCTGTTTGGATCTCGGCTGAGAATATGGTTCCGTTTTCGAACGTGTAACCCTGGGTCCCGCCAAGCTGCATCACCATTCCCCTGATGATCTTGGTCCCCATCCCCTTGTTGATGGTTTCCGGATCAAAGCCAGGTCCATCATCAGCAATAACAAGCTTCGCCACCCCCTCCGACAGCCCCTTGAGGCTGATCGAAATTGTCGCATCCGGCCTGTCGAGGTCTGCGTATTTGAAGGCGTTGGTGACAACCTCGTTGATCAACAGAGCCAGTGGCGTTGCGCGTTCGTGGTTGATGAACAACGGATCTATGTCGAGGACCAATCGAGCATTGGAACCATAGGCCTGAAACAGCGTCCTGGTGATGGATGCAATGAAAGCCGGTGCATCCAGATCTGCATAGGCGTCACGGTTGTACAAATGCTCATGGACTGCCGACATGGCTGCAAACCGTGACTGAATGTCGGTTTTTATGGCTGCGGGAAGATTCTGCATTCGCACCAGCGATTGCATCGACTGCATATTGTTTTTCACCCGATGATGGATCTCACGAAACAGCATCGTATTGGTTGAAAGTGCGGTCTCAAGCTCTTCCTTGCGGCGCCCATCCTTTTGCAGCAGCCGGATGATCCAGATGGCACACAGCGCCAGGGCAAAGGTGGTCGGAATGACGATGATGAGGAAAATCCAGACGCGGCGCCAGAAGCGCCACATGGTTTCCGCGGTGGACACCGAAGCCAGGGCAATCAGATCGGTCCCTGACACAGTCTGATAGCTAACCACTCTCTTCACGCCGTCGAGAGGTGATTTGGCGGTGTAGGCACCAAAATCGGAGGCGGGAAGCAGCTCAGTGAAGAGGCTGTATCCGCTCAAATCCAGTGGTCCATCAGCCGGCGGATAGCGCGCAACCAGCATTCCGTCCGAGCGCAGAATACTGATGGTCGACCCCGCTCCCAGGTCCAAAGAATCGAGCAGGCCCTCCAGCAAATCTGCATCGAAAGAAATAATGGCAACGCCGATAAACACACCGTCCCGCTCCAGCCGGCGGCTGAAGGCGAAAATCTCGCTGCCGTCTATGCGACTGATCAGCAGTGACGAGGTGAAGAAATGTTTGCCCGCTGCCGGCTCGGAGAAATACTCCCGGTCGCGGATATCAATGTCCACGAAATCAGGGTCGGTGGTGTAAAGTGTGCGGCCATCGGCGGCGACAATATAGGCCTTGGCGCTGGCAGGCAGGCCTTCGAGTGCGTCCCTGACGCCGCTCAGGGTTGACGTCAGATTGGGCCGGACCTCTACGCCGAGTGCAGAATCCATCCGCCTGAGCGCCTGTGTGGCCACTTCAACGATCCAGCCAGTATTGATGGTGACGGCCTTCGCTGCAGCCGTTGCGGTCCCCTCTGCCCGGTCATGCTGATCGTCGATCCCTTGGTAGATCACGGTGCCGACAATGGCTGAATAGATAATCAGAGTTACGACGATGAAGGCAATCGCAGCTCGCGCTGAACCGGCAATCGCTTTGGTGACCATGGGGGATCCTCTGTAGAGCCAAGCCACCACGATTAGAGGCAAAGCATTTCATTGACCACAAATATTTGTCTTGCGGCGAGGCAGTGGAAACATGTGATTTTCCAGCCTCATTCAACGCGCCAGCCGGATTGATGTTCCATAGGTTTTTGCACTGTTGCGGAACAGGTTTCACGCATTCTTGCCACGAGAAACAAAATCGACGCCGGCTTATCTCTGACAGCCCTGAAAGCCTAAAACCGCGCCTGCCCCGTTGCATTTCCCCCCACCCACGCCCTATGTGAGACCCAATAGATTGGCGGAGACTTCAGACCATGAGCAAGATCAGGAATGTCGCGGTCCAGATGGACCATGTGAGCTCGATCAGCATTGCCGGCGATTCGACCTTCGCCATGTCACTGGAGGCGCAGAACCGCGGCTACAAGCTGTTTCACTACACGCCGGACCAGCTGTCGATGCGCGACGGAAAGATCGTGGCAGTGGCCGAGCCGATGATCCTGCGCGATGTCGAGGGCGACCATTTCGAGCTCGGACCGCAGGAGAAGATCAACCTGGCCGACATGGATGTGGTGCTGCTCAGGCAGGATCCGCCGTTCGACATGTCCTACATTACCTCGACCCATCTGCTCGAGCGGGTGCACCCGAAGACGCTGGTGGTCAACGACCCGGCCTGGGTCCGCAACTCGCCGGAGAAGATCTTCGTTACCGAATTTGCCGATCTGATGCCAAAGACCCTGATTTCCCGCGATCCGGCGACGATTGCCGAATTCCGCAAGGAAGTTGGCGACATGATCCTCAAGCCGCTCTATGGCAATGGCGGCGCCGGCGTGTTCCACATCAAGCCCGACGACCGCAACATGACATCGCTGCTGGAAATGTTTGCGCAGATGTACCGCGAGCCATTCATCGCGCAGGAATACCTGCCTTCGGTGCGCGCCGGCGACAAGCGCATCATCCTGATCGACGGCGAGCCCGTAGGCGCCATCAACCGGGTTCCGGCCGAGCATGATTCGCGCTCCAACATGCATGTCGGCGGCCGCGCCGAGCACAGCGAGCTGACACCGCGCGAGCAGGAAATCTGCGCCCGCATCGGCCCGTCCCTGAAGGAGCGCGGCTTCATTCTGGTCGGTATCGACATCATCGGCGACCTGATGACCGAGATTAACGTCACCTCTCCCACAGGCTTGCGTGAAATCCGGAATTTCGGTGGCCCGGATGTGGCCGCACTGTTCTGGGACGCTGTGGAATCCAAGCGGCAATAGGCTTCAGCCCCCCGCCGCCCGGCCGCTATTGAACGAAATACAGCGAAATGCGTTACTTTCTTGAGTTCGGAGCACAAGGGGTGACGATGCGGCTGTTGCTGGCAATATTCTTGACGGTTTTCGTGGCATCGTTCACGGGGTCTGCCGACATCGTCGCTGCCCAGCAGAGCGGTTCGGACAATTCCTATTTCGAAGTCGAAACGCTCAACCCCGGTCTCGGCGACAGCGGTAGGATCAACCGCGACACCCCGCAGGCCACTGTCGAGAGTTTTCTCCACCATGCCCGGGCCGGCGACCATGCCACGGCCGCCCACCTGCTTGACCTCGGCCAGATCGAGCCTGACAGCCAGCGCCACGTCGGTGCGCAACGGGCGCTTCAGCTGGAGCAGATTCTCACCCGCAAGGTCTGGCTCAAATGGGAGGATATCCCCGACCGGCCCGACGGGCTCGATATCACGGCCAGCCCGAAAGCGCTGATGGCCGGCGAGCCCCGGCGGTCGATCCGGCTGGCGCTGATTGATCTGGAAGACCGCCCGGTACCGATCAGCCTGGAACGGGTCAAACCCGCCGACGGCGCGCCTGTTTGGGTGTTCGCCGCGCAGACCGTCGACAATCTGCCGGCATTGCATGAGCTTTATGGAGAGAACTGGTTCGAGAGATCGCTGCCGGACTGGGCGCGTGCGCAGGTCACCTCCGGCCTGGAAGCTTGGCAGCTGATCGCGATGCCGGTGTTGTTGATCAGCTCGGTGCTCGCCGGCTGGCTGGTATACCGAATATTCCGCAACACCGGTGAGCGCCTTACGCCGCGCTTTTCCGGTCGTTTGCTTCGTCGACTGGCACTGTCGCTTGCGATCTTGACCGGTGCCGTCATCGGCTACGTCATGCAGCGGCATCTGTTCGTGTTCTCGGCCACCATAGACACGTTTCTCGGACCGCTGATGCTGCTGATCCTGTTCGGTGGCGGATTGACGGTGTTTGTCCAGACCATCGACATGATCCTGGAACGAACCCTGATCAGGGACATCGCCGAGTTGGAAAAACCCGAGAATCGGGAAATGCGGGCGTTTCAGACCAACCTCTCCGCCTTTCGCCGGATCGGCATCGTGCTGGCGGTGGTTTTCGCCGCCGGACTGCTGATGATGCAGGTGAACCTGTTCGCCACCACCGGCGTGGCCCTGATCGGCTCGGCCGGGGTGGTGACGCTGATCCTGGCCTATGCGGCACGCTCGGCGCTGAGCAACATCATGGCAAGCCTGCAGATCGCGATCTCGAAGACGGCGGCTGTCGGCGATTCACTCTATTTCGAGAACCGCTGGTGTTATGTCGAAAAAATCAATTTCACTTACGTGCAGCTGAAAACCTGGGACAAGCGCCGCCTCATCGTCCCGGTAACCTACTTCGTGTCCGAGCCGTTCGAAAACTGGACCAAGCGCGATCCGAACATGACCAAGGTCGTGAAACTGCGGCTGCACCACAGCGCCGATATCGACAGCCTGCGTGCACGTTTCGAAGACTTTGTCTCCAGCAATGACAAGGTCATCGACAAGGACGGGGCGCGGGTGCTGGTGGTGGACCATGATGCATCGGGGATGGTTGTCGGTTTTTACGCGACAGCGGAAGAGCCGTTGAGCGCCTGGACCATGGAATGCGAGTTGCGCGAGGTCATGCTCAAGGCGGCGCGCGAGCTTGAGCTGGAACGGGCCGAGGGTGTGCAGTACCTTCCCGCCGAACGTGAGAGCCGGGTCTCGGATTTCGCAACGGAACAGGACGAGGAACCGGATAAACCCGGCGATCCGCCGGACGAGGACTGACGCCGGCCATACGTCCATACCAGTTCGGCTATTTCAGCGCGGCAGCAACATTGGAGGGGTCGAATTCGGTGATCCGGTATTTGGCAACACCCGCCATGTGGAACGGGTCGCCTGTGATCAGCGCCTCGATGTCGGACACGGACTTGCCGCGGGCGATGATGACACCGCCCGTCCGCGGCACCTTTGCGCCTGAGGCAAGGAACTGGCCTGAAGCATAACCGCGCTCGATGAACGCCATGTGCGATGGGACCAGCTGATCAACCGTTTCCTGGGACGTGATATAGGTGAGATCGACGACAAACAGGTGCTCGCCATCTTGAAGAAAGGCCATTGTCGTGCTCCGCGCCCAGTTGGCTTGAGGACAATTTCAGTCCGGCGCTGTGACTCACGACACGTCCGGGATCGGCATTACCTAGGTGAGTCTGCCTGGGATTTGTACCCGGAGTACGAAGAATCCTGTGTACCCCAAACAACTTGGCGAAGCGGGTGCGGTGAAGTCCGCCGCAAAGCCCCCGCCGCCACTGCATTTGATTGCCCTGTCCACGCTTTGACTTTGGCCCAAATGTTCTTCTCCAGACAACCTGATACAACCTCAGCTCTCCTTAATGGTGCATTTGTTGCCATATTGTTCTTGTTATATTCCGCATACCGTGTTTCAATTCAATCTGGATCGCGCATAACGGGTATCAAGACTTGGCCCGGCGTGACGGACAGGCAACATGAAGGGGCTGGAGACATGGTTGCGCGGGTCAGTACGGTTTCGTTTCAGGGCATCGAGGCGGTGCCGGTTGATGTTCAGGTGATGATCGCACCGGGCAAGGTGGGCATGCATATCGTCGGGCTGCCGGACAAGGCCGTTGCCGAAAGTCGCGAGCGGGTGCAGGCAGCGTTGCACGCGTCCGGGCTGGCGCTGCCGGCCAAGAAAGTGACCGTCAATCTGGCGCCCGCCGATCTGCCCAAGGAGGGCAGCCATTTCGATCTGCCCATCGCGCTCGGGCTGATGGCGGCACTTGGCGCGATTCCAGGCGATGCGCTGGATGGCTACGTGGTGCTGGGCGAACTCTCGCTTGATGGGACCATCGCCAGTGTCGCCGGGGCGCTGCCTGCAGCCATGGGTGCCAACGCGCTCGGCAAGGGATTGATCTGCCCATCAGACAGCGGGCCGGAAGCGGCCTGGGCCGGCGAAGAGATCGACATTCTCGCACCGCGTTCGCTGATCGCCATTGCCAATCATTTCCGCGGCACGCAGGCGCTATCACGTCCGGTTCCGGCGATGCGCGCAGCCCCCGCCAACATGCCGGATCTGTCGGACATCAAGGGGCAGGAAACCGCCAAGCGCGCGCTCGAGGTGGCAGCGGCCGGGGGGCACAATTTGATCATGGTCGGGCCGCCCGGTTCGGGAAAGTCGATGCTGGCGGCGCGGCTTCCCTCGATCCTGCCGCCACTGTCGGCGCCCGAGCTTCTGGAAGTCTCGATGATTCATTCCATCGCCGGGCAGCTGGCGGGCGGCAAATTGTCAGACCGGCGGCCGTTCCGGGCGCCGCATCATTCAGCTTCGATGGCGGCCATGGTCGGCGGCGGTTTGCGGGCGCGGCCGGGCGAGGTGTCGCTGGCGCATAACGGAATCCTGTTTCTCGACGAGTTTCCGGAATTCACGCCCCAGGTGCTCGATTCGCTCCGGCAGCCGCTGGAGAATGGCGAGAGCGTGATCGCCCGGGCCAATCACCGGGTCAGTTATCCCGCCAATATCCAGCTGATTGCGGCAATGAACCCGTGTCGTTGCGGCATGGCCGGCGAGCCGGGACATTCCTGTGCCCGCGGTCCGCGCTGTCAGTCCGATTACCAGGGTCGGATTTCAGGGCCGCTGATGGACCGGATCGATATCCGCATCGACGTGCCCGCCGTCACCGCGCAGGACCTGATCAAGCCGCAACCAGCCGAGGCAAGCGTCGATGTCGCCACGCGGGTGGCCCGAGCGCGGACGATGCAGCAGGACCGCTACCGCGGGCTTGGCCGGGCGGATATCCGCACCAACTCGCAATGCTCGACATCGCTGGTCGAACAAGTCGCCCAGCCGGATGCGGGCGGACAGGCGCTGCTCAGCGACGCGGCGGAGAAAATGAAGTTCTCGGCACGCGCCTATCACCGCATTCTCAAGGTGGCGCGGACACTGGCAGATCTGGACGGCGCAGAGACGGTCGGACGGATTCACCTCGCCGAGGCGATCTCCTACCGGATTGCGGCGGAGCGCGTTTCGGTTGCGGCCTGAGTGCGAGGCGGAGTGGCGCGCAGGGCCTTGGTCAGGCCTTTGAACGCACCCTCAGGATGGGTCGAGGTTCTCAACCCATCCGTACCGGGAGTATGGAGGCTCTCGCAAGGTGGACGACTGTCATTACTCGCCAAGTCCGTCGAACAGGGCTGTCGAAAGATAGCGTTCGGCGAAAGACGGAATGATGACGACGATCTGCTTGCCGGCATTTTCCGGACGCTGGCCGACACGGACGGCGGCAACGAGGGCCGCGCCGGAGGAAATGCCGACCGGCAGGCCTTCAAGTTTTGCCACGCGGCGGGCCATCTCGAAGGCTTCGTCGTTGGTCACCTTGGCAATTTCGTCATAGACGCCGGTATCGAGAACGCCCGGTGCAAAGCCCGCGCCGATGCCCTGGATCTTGTGCGGACCGGGATTTCCACCCGACAGTACCGGCGAATCCGCGGGCTCGACGGCGACGATCTGCACGCCTGGTTTCTTGGCCTTGAGCACCTGGCCAACGCCGGTGATGGTGCCGCCGGTACCGATGCCCGAAACCAGAATATCGACGCCGCCCTTGGTGTCGTTCCAGATCTCTTCAGCCGTGGTCTTGCGGTGAATCTCAGGATTGGCCGGGTTTTCAAATTGCTGAGGCATCACTGAATCGGGGATTTCGTTGAGCAATTCCTCGGCCCGGGCGATGGCACCCTTCATGCCCTTGGGGCCTTCGGTAAGTACCAGTTCGGCGCCAAGCAGTGCCAGCATCTTGCGGCGCTCGACCGACATGGTTTCGGGCATGGTCAGGATCAGCCGGTAGCCCTTGGCCGCCGCGGCGAAAGCCAGCGCAATGCCGGTGTTGCCCGATGTCGGCTCGACCAGCGTGGTCTTGCCGGGCTCGATCTTGCCAGCGGCTTCCAGGCTTTCGATCATGGCCACGCCGATGCGATCCTTGACCGAGGCGATCGGGTTGAAGAATTCGAGCTTGGCAAGAAGCTCCGCCTTGACGCCGTCCTCCGTGGCAAGCTTACCGAGCCGGACGATCGGCGTGTTGCCGATGGTGTCGATAATCGAATTGTAAACACGGCCGCGGCCGGGCGTTTCATCTGAGTAAGTGGACATGTGAATCCTCCTTGTTGTTGGCACGAGTGTAGGTCAGCCCTAGCCACCGCACCAGCCATCGCAATCGATCCTTATGCGTCAGTGGCGCGAAATTATTCTCGCTGGAAACAGAATGCGGGAATGAAATTCCACCTATTTGAACAAAACCATCCGGTACGGCATGTCCCATTGGCCACGCAATTCTCGGCTCTGTGCTCGGCACCGGCAAACCGCGGCAACCGATTAGCGAACAAGAAAGCCCTTGGCCAGCGGATCATCCTCCTCGACAATGAATTCGGCCTTGCCCGAATAAAACGCGCGTCCCGAGACGCGCGCGGTGATTGCCTGATGTGCCCCACAGGTCGTCTCCGAGGCGACAGAACCTGAAAATCGGCTGCCGATGATGCTTTCGAAAACGCGCTCTTGGCCGATCCCGATTTGACTACGGGCGTGCATCGCCGCCAGCCTGGCTGTGACGCCGGAGCCGGTGGGCGAGCGATCAACCTGCCGCTCGGCAAAGACGCATACATTTCGTGTCGGCTGACAGAAGAACGCATCACGGCCATCGGTCAAGATCGAGCCATAGAGAAACGCCAGATCCTCGGCGTCGGGGTGGCTGAGCAGAACAGCCGCCTGCGCCGCCCTCGTCAGCTGATCAGCCGCGTCAACAAAAGCCGCCACCGGATCGCGGCCGAACTCCAGGCCGAACTGGTTGCAATCAGCCAGCGCGTAAAACGCACCGCCATAGGCGATGTCGAAGCTGATCTCGCCCCAGTCTCCCAAACTGAGCTTCTGATCATCGGCATAGAGGAAGGACGGCACACTTTCGAAGCTCACATCAGCGGCCTTGCCGTCGCGCATGGTGACGTTCGCACGGACCATGCCGCAGGGACACTCGATGTTGACCAAAGCGCGGTCGCCATCTGGCACCACCAGCCCCTGATCCACCGCAAAGCGCCCCAGCGCGATAATGGCGTGGCCGCACATGGTGGAGTAGCCCTCATTGTGCATGAACAGCACCGCCAGATCGGCGCCCGGCAATTCCGGCTCAACCAGCAGTGCGCCATACATGTCGGCATGGCCGCGCGGCTCGAACATCAGGATCTTGCGCAAATGATCGAGGTTGTCGCGAACATAGGCGCGCTTTTCAAGGATGGTGCCTTTCGGCAGATCGGGATAGCCACTGGTGACGATGCGGAGCGGTTCGCCGCCGGTGTGCATGTCGATGACGGTGAGCGGGCCGCTCATTGCATGCACGCCTGATCAAGGCAGCCAACACTGCCATCGGACTTTGTCAGGCTATTGTGGATATTCGGCTGGGTCCATGCGTCAGACAAAGCTGCAACCAAATGAATGCCAACAGGTGTTTTCAATTCGCCCTCGCCGCGATCAAAAGGGCGGACCCGCCCATGAAACCTGCTGCCACCCGGTTCACAATGCGCAAGCGCTTGGGCTGCTTCATCAACAGCCGCACGCGGGTGGCCGCCAACGTATAGGGTACAATGACCGACAGAAGCACCACCAATGTGGTGGCACACAAGATGACAAAGTCCATTGCGGATATGGACGAAAGATCAAGGATCGAGGGCACCAGCGCCAGGTAGAACAGCATGGTTTTGGGGTTGCCCAACGTGATGAACAACCCTGACAAAAAGCTGACAATGAAATTGCGTGGCTTTGCGGACTGGATATCTGCAACCGCTATCCCTGCAGTCCACAATTTGTAAGCGAGCCACGCAAGATAGAGAGCACCGGCATATTTGATGATCATGAATACGGTGCCGAACTGTTGAGCGACAACCGCAAGTCCCGAAACAACCGCGCTCAGATAGATCAGGTCTCCCGTGGCCATGCCTAGCCCCATTGGCAAAGTGGACCTGAAGCTTGAACCCAGCGCACGCGCTGCAATTGCGGTCATCCCCGGCCCGGGAATGGCTGCAGCAACGAAAAGAGCAAGGCAATAGGCGAGAAGAATTCCCAGATTCACCTGCATGATCTCCACGATTGACAACGCTCGACTTTAACCCGCATGCCGGAAGCTTCAACCAGCAAACCAGAAAGCCAAAGCTATTCAGCCCCTGTGGAACCAAATCCACCTGCGCCGCGCTTGGTCTCGCTTAAACTGTCATGGACGCTGATCCGGGCCTGCACCACCGGGGCGATGACGAGTTGGGCGACGCGCATGCCACGGCTGACGGTGAAAGGCTCAGTGCCGAGATTGGCGAGGATGATCTTCACCTCGCCGCGGTAATCACTGTCGATGGTGCCGGGCGTGTTGAGGCAGGTGATGCCGGATTTGAGCGCCAGCCCGGAGCGTGGACGCACCTGGCCTTCGAAGCCCTGCGGGATCTGCATGATCAGGCCGGTGGGCACAGCGAAACGGCCGCCCGGGGCAATCTCCAGCGGTGTATCTTCCTCGACGGCGGCGCGCAGATCCATGCCGGCGGAACCGGGTGTCTCATAGGCCGGAAGATCGAGGCCTTCGCCATGCGGCAGGCGAACAACAAGAAGCTCGGGCATTGATCGGGACGCGGTATCGGGATGGGTCATGGGGCAAGCTTTTACGCTTGGCGCGCCGAGGTCAATTGCATGGCGGGCGGCAAGACGATAGAAGGCAGCGCAATCAACAGGAATTGTCAGACGATGCCCGAACCACTTGCCGAGGAAGTCGGCCGCCGCCGCACCTTCGCCATCATCTCGCACCCGGACGCGGGCAAAACGACGCTGACCGAGAAGCTTTTGCTGTTCGGCGGCGCGATCCAGCTCGCAGGCGAGGTGAAAGCCAAGAAAGACCGGATCCAGACCCGGTCCGACTGGATGAAGATCGAGCGCGAGCGCGGTATCTCGGTGGTCACCTCGGTGATGACCTTCGAGTATGACAACCACGTCTTCAACCTGCTCGACACGCCAGGTCATGAAGACTTTGCCGACGACACTTACCGGACGTTGACCGCAGTCGACGCCGCGGTAATGGTGATTGATGCAGCCAAGGGCATCGAGCCCAGAACGCTGAAGCTGTTCGAGGTCTGCCGGCTCAGGGACATTCCAATCATCACCTTCGTCAACAAGATGGACCGCGAGGCGCGCAATCCGTTCGAGATCCTTGACGAGGTCGAGCAGAAGCTGGCGCTTGATACAGCACCCATGACCTGGCCAATCGGTCAGGGCCGGTCGTTTGCCGGCACCTATCATCTGGCGAAATCGGCGATCCGCAAGTCTGACAAGGAAACCGAACTGACGCCGGTCAACGGACCGGAATCGGATGCGGTGGCCGGGCTGTTGCCGGAAAACGAACGCGAGACTTTCATTGAGGAAGCAACCCTCGCCGTGGAAGCCTGCCGGCCGTTCGATCTCGAAGCCTTCCGCGAGGGGCACCTGACACCGGTCTATTTCGGCTCGGCGCTGAAAGCGTTCGGCGTGCGCGATCTGATCAACGCGCTGGGAGAGCTGGCGCCGCCGCCGCGGGCGCAGGTGGCGGATACGCGGACGGTGGAAGCCACCGACCCGAAGATGACGGCGTTCGTGTTCAAGATCCAGGCCAATATGGACCCCAACCACCGCGACCGCATTGCCTTTGTGCGGGTGTGTTCGGGCAAGCTTCAACGCGGTATGAAGGCGCGACTGGCGCGCACGGGCAAGCCGATGGGGCTTTCGGCGCCGCAGTTCTTCTTCGCGTCGCAGCGGCAGATTGCCGACACGGCCTATGCCGGTGACGTGGTCGGAATTCCCAACCACGGCACTCTGAGGATCGGCGACACGCTGACCGAGGGCGAGGCGCTGGTGTTTCAGGGGGTGCCGAATTTTGCGCCGGAAATTCTGCGCCGGGTGCGGCTTGAGGATGCGATGAAGGCGAAGAAGCTGAAAGAGGCGCTGCAACAGATGGCCGAGGAAGGCGTAGTGCAGCTGTTTTCGCCCGAAGACGGATCGCCGGCGATTGTCGGAGTGGTTGGTGCCTTGCAGCTCGATGTGCTGAAGGAGCGGCTGCAGGCGGAATACGGCCTGCCGGTGAGTTTCGAGATGGCGCGGTTCTCGATCTGCCGCTGGATCTCGGCGCCGGACAAGGCTGATCTCGAGCGCTTCGTGACCAGCCATCGCGGCGACATTGCCCGCGATCTGGACGGCGATCCGGTGTTTCTGGCATCGGACCAGTTCTCGCTCAATTACGAAGCCGAGCGCTGGAAGATGATCGAGATGGTGGCGATCAAGGAGTACCACGTCACCAAGGCCGCCTGAGGCAGGCCCTGCCGTTGATTTCAAGCGCGGCGGAACAATGTGGCCGCCCGGGCGTTGGCGAAAGACCAATCCCCGGGGGCCTACCATGCAGACATCCTATTTGCGCTTGGGCGCGATGATCCTCACCTCGACATTCGTGATGTTCGGATTGATGTATCTCAACACCTTTGCCGCAAACCATATCTGGTTCAGCCAGACGCGAATGTGGATGGCGATCTATATGGGCGCCGCGATGGCCGCGGTGATGCTGTCGTTCATGTTCGGCATGTACAGGAACAGCAAGCTCAATATCGCGATCTTCGCCGGCGCTGCCGTGATGTTTACCGGCTCGCTCTACATGGTGCGCAGCCAGGCCACGGTGGATGACGAGGCCTGGATGAAGGCAATGATCCCGCACCATTCAATCGCCATCCTGACCAGCTCGCGGGCCAGTGTTTCCGGTCCGCGGGTGCGCAAACTGGCCGATGGCATCATCGAGACGCAGCGCACCGAAATTGCCGAGATGGAAGCTCTGATTGCCGATCTCAATGGCGGAGCAACGACAACTTGGGAAATCGACCGCAGATAGGGGATCCTTCGGAGAAACGAGGGGGCAGACTCTTGTCGTCTTTTGATCTGATGCCCGGTTTTCCTGCTCACAACAGCCAAACCTGCGTGTTTGTGCCCGCTTCCATGCACTGAATCTGTTTACGCGATTGCCTTTTTCTGCCGGACTGCTAAATCGCGAGCTATGACAAACACCCCGCTCTCCCATATTCGCAATTTTTCGATCGTGGCTCACATCGACCACGGCAAATCCACGCTGGCTGACAGGCTGATCCAGACCTGCGGCGGGCTTGCCGAACGTGAGATGAGCAAGCAGGTGCTCGACTCGATGGACATCGAGAAAGAGCGCGGCATCACCATCAAGGCGCAAACGGTCCGGCTGCACTATACCGCCAATGATGGCGAGAAGTATGTGCTCAACCTGATCGACACGCCGGGCCATGTCGACTTCGCCTACGAAGTTTCGCGCTCGCTTCGGGCCTGCGAGGGCTCGCTGCTGGTGGTTGACGCTTCGCAAGGCGTTGAGGCGCAGACGCTGGCCAATGTCTATGCGGCACTGGATGCCGATCACGAGATCGTTCCGGTGCTCAACAAGATCGACCTGCCGGCAGCAGAGCCGGACCGCATCAAGGAGCAGATCGAGGAAGTCATAGGTCTCGACGCCTCGGATGCGGTGATGATTTCCGCCAAATCCGGCATCGGCATTCCCGACGTGCTGGAAGCCATCGTTACCCGGCTGCCAGCGCCGAAGGGCGGCGACACCAAGGACCCGCTCAAGGCCATGCTGGTCGACAGCTGGTACGACACCTATCTCGGCGTCATCGTGCTGGTGCGCGTGATCGACGGCGAAATGAAGAAGGGCCAGCAGATCCGCCTGATGGGCACCGATGCCCGCTACACGGTGGAGCGGATCGGCATCATCACGCCGAAGCTGGTCACCGTCGATACGCTCGGACCGGGCGAGATCGGCTTCATCACCGCCTCGATCAAGGAAGTGGCCGACACCCGCGTCGGTGACACCATCACCGAAGAGCGACGGCCGACCGACAAGGCCCTGCCCGGCTTCAAGCCAGCGCAGCCTGTGGTGTTCTGCGGCTTGTTCCCGGTCGATGCGGCAGATTTCGAGGATCTGCGCGCCGCCATGGGTAAGCTCAGGCTCAACGATGCCTCGTTCTCGTTCGAAATGGAAACATCGGCGGCACTGGGCTTCGGCTTCCGCTGCGGCTTCCTCGGCTTGTTGCATCTGGAAATCATCCAGGAGCGGCTGGAGCGCGAATTCAATCTCGACCTGATCGCCACCGCACCGTCGGTGGTCTACCGGATGAACATGACCAATGGCGATGTGCTGGAGCTGCACAATCCCGCCGACATGCCCGACGTGGTCAAGATCGCGAGCATCGAGGAGCCTTGGATCAAGGCAACCATCCTGACGCCTGACGAGTATCTCGGCGCGATCCTGAAGCTGTGCCAGGACCGGCGCGGCATCCAGACCGACCTCAGCTATGTCGGCAAGCGGGCGATGGTGACCTACCAACTGCCGCTCAACGAAGTCGTGTTCGATTTCTACGACCGGCTGAAATCGATCTCCAAGGGCTATGCCAGCTTCGATTACCAGATCACCGGGCATGAGGCAGGCGACCTGGTGCGGATGTCGATCCTGGTCAATGACGAGCCGGTGGATGCGCTGTCGATGCTGGTGCACCGCTCGGCGGCTGAAAAGCGCGGCCGTGTGATGTGCGAAAAGCTGAAGGACCTGATTCCGCGGCACATGTTCAAGATCCCGATCCAGGCGGCCATCGGCGGCAAGGTGGTGGCGCGCGAGACCATCTCGGCGATGCGCAAGGACGTGACTGCCAAGTGCTATGGCGGCGACGCCACGCGAAAGCGCAAGCTTCTCGACAAGCAGAAGGCCGGCAAGAAGAAGATGCGGCAGTTCGGCAAGGTCGACATCCCGCAGGAAGCCTTCATCGAGGCGCTCAAGATCGGCGATTAAGCCAAAGTGCACGTCGGTGGCGGCTATTTCCACCGCAACGCATCAGGGCAGATTGACCCCATCCCGCCGGCAGCCAAAGCAGCCGGCAGCCCTTTCACCACCGCCCCATCGGCCTCGCCCGACCAGGCGACAGGCGCAGCAACGCCTGAAAAGCAGGCTGTGCGTGCTGCGCCCTGAAACAAAAACGAGATAATTGATATGACTGTGCATTCTGCCGTTGACAGATGCGCCCAGACCCCCTAAATCCGCGCCATTGCCCAGATGGCGGAATTGGTAGACGCGCTACGTTCAGGTCGTAGTTCTCGCAAGGGAGTGGAGGTTCGAGTCCTCTTCTGGGCACCAATTTCAAGTTTCAGACTGTCCGACACAGTCCAGAGACATTCTCAAAAGCCCGCGCAAGCGGGCTTTTTTGTAGGCTATCGTCAGGCAACATGTTTTCACGGCAATCATTGATGGCTGAGACCAGAAGATGGACATCATGTTTTCGGCTCTGGTGATCCAACGGGCTCCATGAAGCCTTTTCCGCAGCGGCCGAGCTGAGGACGTTATAGGACTGGCCCAGGATGAAGGCTGCCTGTCGGACGCCGCAGGCCGTACCCCGTAGCTCGGGGTGCATCGCCCATCGACCAACCAAACATACATCTCACGGGGCCGGCGTCCGGTCTGTGCGACACATCGTGAGTTTGATCCGCGGCTTAAAAGCCCCTCCCAAAAGGAAGGCGTTTAAGCATAACGCATCGCTCAAGCGGCGACGGTGTCGTTGAGTTTGGTGAGGCCTGATTTGAGCGCGGTGATGCAAATTGGGTCGAAGGCTTTGTCTGCGTCCGCATCGAGGATGGCGAGTGCTTTTGCTATCGGCATGGCTGCGCGGTAGGGGCGTTCGGCGGTGAGCGCGTCGAAGACGTCGGCGACGGTGAGGATGCGGGCTTCGAGACAGATTTCGTCGCCTTTGAGGCCATTCGGATAGCCCCTGCCATCGAGCCGTTCGTGATGGGCGGCGGCGATGGGGGCGATGTCGGCGAAGGCTGCGACGCGGCCGAGGATGGCAGCGCTTTCGGCCGGGTGGCGCTTGATCGCTTCCCATTCCTCCGCATCGAGCTTGCCGGGCTTGTCGAGAACCTGGTTGGAGATGGCAAGCTTTCCGAGATCATGCAGCAGTGCCGCGCGGCGGAGCCAGCGGCGGTGATCCGCGCTCAAGCCAAGTTCCTCGGCGATCATGTCGGTGTAGAGCGTGACGCGGTTGGAATGGTCTGCCGTAAACGGGCTCTTGGCGTCGACCACATCGGCGAAGGCTGCTGCGATGTCATCGAGGTAATCCTCGTCGACGGGAGCGGATTGCAGCGCCGGGGTCATGGCGAAGACGTGGGTTTCAAGGTCGGGGGACGCCAGCAGCGGCCAGAAGTCCGGCGCCTGCTGGGCGGTGACGAAGGCTGCGACCAGATCCGGATCGAACCAGACGCCCGAGCGGGCCACGGCTTCCTTCAGTGCTGCCTCCGAGCCGCTTTCGGCGTGGAAGACATCAATGATCTGAGCCAGCAGCGCGATGCTGGAGATCTGCGGGATCTGATGGCGCTTGAGGGCTTGCGGCTGGCCGGAGCCGTCCCAGTGTTCATCCAGCGAGAGGATGCCGTCCTGCACGGATTGCGAAAAGCCCATCCGGGCGGCGATGTCGGCGCCGCGATGGCAGCGGGTCTGCATCACCTCGCGGGCGATCTTGCCTGACTTTTGAATGACACTGATGAGCGTGCGAATGCGCTCGCTGAGGCCGGCTTCGAGCCCGGTCTGGGCAAAGACAAAGCGCAGGGCTGCGCTCATCGACGTGTCGATGGTCTTGAAATCGCGCTTGAAGGCGATGTCATCGGCCAGATAGAGCTCGCAAATGCGCGCGGCGTTGCTGGAGCAGCCCAGATCCTTGAGCAGCAGGGTGTAATAGAGGTCCTTGAGCATCGCGTCCGGCAAGCCGAGCGCCTCGCCGATACGGGTGCCGATATAGCAGCCGCGGATGCAATGGCCGGCGGGCTGGCCTTCGGTCAGGTCCAGCGCGTAGCTGAGAGCTCCGAGCAGTTCCGCAAGCTTGAAGCTGTGCGGGCGGTCTTTCGCTGATTGGGTGAGGTACAGGCTGGTGCTCATGGCGGGCTCTCGTTTGAAGGGCGGTTATACAAGCTGCAACTTAAGAAGGGTTTACCGGAGGCTCGGCGTGTGGCGCGAGATCGCCGCTTGCAAACGCATTTAATTCGATATAACTAGTTTTATAGAATCAATTGGAGCAAAACGCATGGATGCGATTGAGGCCGCGCAGGGCTTTTCGGCAATGGGCTCGGAATCGCGCCTGGAGGTGCTGCAAGCGCTGGTCCGGGCCGGCGAGACCGGATTGCGGGTCGGAGATATCCAGCAGCGAACCGGCATCTCGGCGTCTACGCTGGCGCATCACCTGAAATTCCTCTCCGCCGCCAACCTGATTGTTCAACGCAAGCAGGGACGGGTGATCATGAGCACCGCGAATTTCGCGCATCTGAGCCTCTTGGCAGGCTTCATTCTGGAAAACTGCTGCACCGAAACGGAGCCACAGTCATGACCGACATCACACAGACACCGAGGTTTTCAGGCGCAGACATCAAGGGCTGGATTGCCACACCATGGACGGTGATTGCGCTGGCCTTGCTGGCGGTGGCGGCACTTGATCCGGGCCAGTTCGCAGCTGTAGCCAGCTTTGCCGTGCGGGCGTTCCTGAGCACCCTGCCCTATATCGCCTTTGCAGTGCTCTTGATTGCCGGCTTGAAAGCGGCAGGAGCCGAATCAGTGATTGCCGACGCGTTCAAGGGCCGCGAAACGCGGATGATCGTAATGGCGGCACTGTTTGGCGGGCTGGCGCCATTCTGCTCCTGCGAAGTGATCCCGTTCATCGCCGGGCTACTGGCACTGGGTGCGCCACTGCCCGCAGTGATGGCGTTCTGGCTCTCCTCGCCGTTGATCGATCCGCCGACACTGCTGATCACTGCCGCAGCACTCGGCTGGCCGTTCGCCATCGGCAAAGCGGTGATCGCTGTAGCGCTGGGCCTGTCGGGCGGATTTGCCATAAAGGCTGCGATGGCTGCGGGCTGGTTTTCCAACCCGCTCAAGACCGTCACGCAATCGCGCTGCGGCTGCGGACCGGATCCGTTCTCAGGCAAGCCAGTCTGGCGCTTCTGGGGCGAGGCGAGCCGCCGCTCCACGTTTCGCGCAGAATTGATCAGCAACGGCATGTTCCTGGTCAAGTGGCTGGCGCTGGCCTATGTGCTGGAAGCGATGCTGGTCACCTATGTGCCGGCCGAGATGATCGCCGGGCTGGTGGGCGGCGAAGGTGTGGTGCCGATCGGCATTGCCGCACTGGTCGGCATGCCTGCCTACCTCAACTCCTATGTTGCACCGCCGCTGCTGGCAGGCCTGATGGAGCAGGGCATGAGCAATGGTGCGGCCATGTCGTTCATGATTGCCGGTGCGGTGAGCTCAATCCCGGCCATGGCAGCGGTGTGGTCGCTGGTGCGCAAGCCAGTGTTCGCCGCCTATCTTGGCCTTGGCGTATCGGGCGCCATTGTTTCGGGTATCCTGTTTCAGATGGTGGTCTGAGAGAGCCGGGTTCCACCGATGCGGTACTCCCACGCAAGCCGCTTGACGAAAATTTCAAAAGAAAGTATCCCGTAATCAGGAATTTTTCCTGATTACGGGACACTGCGTGGAAACTCTCAACGACAGACTGGCGGAGCGGCTGAAACAGGTGCGCGCACTGCGTGGCTGGTCGCTGCAGGAGCTGGCGGATGTCAGCGGGGTCAGCCGCTCGACACTGTCACGGGTGGAGAATGCCGAGGTCAGCCCCACGGCGGAAACGCTGGGCAATCTGTCAGCGGCGTTCCAGATGAGCATCTCGCAATTGCTGGCGCCGATCGAAGCGCCGTTCACGCCGCTGATCAGGGCAGCCGAACAGAGTGTCTGGCAGGATTCTGACAACGGGTTTTCGCGCAAAGTGGTGTCACCGCCGAGTGGCGGGCTGTCGGCGGAAGTGGTGCAATGCTCGCTCGACGCCTATCAGATGATTTCCTATGCGGCGCCGTCCGTTCCGGGGCATGAGCACCATTTGGTGATGCTGTCGGGTACGCTGAGCGTCAGCGTCGGCGACGAAGAACACCATTTGGAGGCGGGTGACTGCCTGCGCTACCAGCTGTTCGGATCCACCAAATTCCAGACCGGGGTCGATCCCGCATCCTACCTGATCCTACTTGTGTGAGGCGTCATGACCAGCATCAGCATTCATTGTCTGTCCAGCAGCGAGCTTGAGGCCGAGGCCGAGAAGCTTGCAGAGATCATGGCGCAGACGGTCGGGGACGGGGCAGCCATCGGTTACATGCAGCCGTTTTCACGGGCGGACGGGCTGGCATTTTTCACCGAGCAGGTGTTTGCCGAGGTGCGGGCCGGCCGGCGCAGGCTGCTGGTGGCGAAACTGGATGGCGAGACGGTGGGCACCGTTCAGCTGATCACCGCGCTGCCGCCAAACCAGCCGCATCGCTGCGAGGTTGCCAAGATGATGGTGGCGCCCAAGGCCCGGCGCAGGGGCGTCGGCCGAGCGCTGATGCAGGCGCTTGACGCTGAAGCGCGGGCGGACGGCAAGACGCTGGTGACGCTGGACACAAAGACCGGCGATGTGGCCGAACCGCTGTACCGGGCGGCGGGGTTTGTCGAGGCCGGGGTGATCCCTAGCTATGCACTCGATCCCGATGGCGCGGCAGTGCACGCCACGACCTACATGTACAAGGCGCTGTGAGGGCGGGTATGGGCTTTTCCCTGCTCATGGTTCTGGCGGTGATGCTGGGCGGTGTTCTGGTGGCGGCCCAAGGGCCGATCTATGCGCGGATGGCATCGGGGCTCAGTGCCAATCCGCTGGTGTCGGTTTTCCTGGCCTTTGCAACGGCGACACTGGTGCTGGGCGCCTGCCTGCTGATCGGGCAGGTCCGGCTGCCGGAGGCGAAGCAGGTGATGGCCCTGCCCTGGTGGGTGTGGCTGGGCGGATTGTTTGGCGGCTACCAGGTGCTGATTTCGATCCAGGCGGTGCCGCTGCTCGGGGTGACGCTGTTTTTGATGCTGGTGGTGCTGGGGAACATGGCAGGCGCGGTGATCTTCGATCATTTCGGCTGGTTCGGATTGCCGCGACGACCGGTGTCGTTTGCGGCCGTCGCCGGGATTGGGCTGATGCTGGCCGGGGTGTTTGTAACCGTCAGCCGGGGGTGAGACCGGACCGGCGCGTGCAATAGCCGGCGCGTGAACGGGCCGCGTCAAGTGTCCGCGCTCAGGCCCCTCTTCCTGCCTGAAGGATCTCGTCCTGCAGGTCAGCGTCCGAGACGGCGCGCGCCAGAATAAGCGTGCCGATCATCTGGGCCATGGTGCGGATCGCCACCTCCCTGGTTTCAGCAGGATCACCCAGTTTGCCAGACAAGGCCGTCACCTGCCGGTCGATAGCCGTGCCGAAGACCTGGTGCATTTCGCTGCCCTGACGGGTGGCTTCCGCGCCAAGCGTTGCATAGGTGCAGCCCTTGCCGACGGCTGACACGTGCTGCGGCGAAAGATACCAATCCTTGAGCACCTGAACCGGATCCTCGGTCGCGTCCATGGTTTTGCCCCAAAGCTCCAGATTTTCCTGCAGCGCCAGTTCGGTGGCTTCTATTTCGAGCGCATCCTTACTTTTGAACTGCTTGTAAAAACCGCCCTGTGTCAGTCCGGCGGCTTTCATCAGGTTTGCGACACCAATGCCATCATAGCCGTGGGTTCGAAACTGCTCACTTGCGGTGCGCACCACCGTCTCGCGGTTTTTTTCTGCGGTTTGCCGGCTGACTCTCATCTGTCTTCGCCTCTCCATGGGGTGCCTTAGATTTCGATCGAACTCTAAACTTGACATACATAGATTGCAATCATAATCTAAATTCCGATGCCGCCTGTGGCACCTCAAACCAAGGATTATGAAATGTTGTTCAGTGATCATGTTGCTCTTGTCACCGGCGCCAATCGCGGCCTCGGACGTGCCGTTGCCGCGGCCCTCGTCGCTGCGGGCGCGAAGAAGGTCTATGCCGCCAGCCGCTCCGGCGACCCCATCGGGGTGGAGGGCACTGTCCCGGTCAAGATCGATGTCACCGATGCAGAGACAATCAGCGCAGCTGCGCAAGCCTGCCCGGATGTGACGCTGCTGATCAACAATGCCGGAGTGGCCGGCTTTGGCGGACCGATCTCTGCCCCGTCAACAGACACCGCGCGGCATGAAATGGAGGTCAATTATTTTGGCACCCTCACCACCACCCGCGGTTTCGCACCGGTGATTTCGGCAAATGGCGGTGGCACGATCGTCAACGTGGCGTCGATCCTGGCCTATGGTCCGATCCCGCAGGTAGGCACCTATTGCGCGACCAAGGCGGCGGTGTTGTCGATGACCCAGAGCCTGCGCGGCGAGCTGGCGGCGAAGAACATCCAGGTACTGGCGCTGTGCCCGGCCTTTGTCGATACCGACATGATCGCCAAGGTCGATCAACCGAAAATGACCCCGGAAGATGTCGCCAATGCCTTGGTCGAGGGGGTGATTGCGGGGACCGAAGAGATATTCCCAGGACCATCTGCAGGCATGGCCGCCGCCTTTCGCGCCGACCCCAAGGGCTATGAGCGCAAGATTATCAGCTTTCTGGCCTGACACACCGGATTTTTCGCCCGCCGCATATCACCGCGCATGAGCAAGGAGCCTCAGCCATGCAAGATGTATCCACGCCCGCCCCGACATTCCAGCCGAGCCTGATGCCCGATGTCCCCTTCGGCATCGCCCGCCCGGACCAGGTCATGAGCCTTTCAGGTCTTGAAGTCATCCGGGCCATTCCCACCGGTGAAGTTCCCGCGCCACCGATGGCCCGAACCATGCAGCAGTGGATCGAGCGGGCCGATAAAGGCGTGGTGGAATTCCGGGGCGATCCCGCCGAGGATTACCTCAACCCCATGGGGCTGATCCACGGCGGCTGGACGATGACACTGCTGGACAGCGTGCTGGGCTGCGCTGTTCACACCATATTGAAGGCGGGCGAAACCTATGTCTCGCTGGGGACCGAGACAAAATTCCTGCGCCCGATCACGCTGAAAACAGGGCAAGTGCGCGCCATTGGCAGCGTGATTGACCGTACCCGCAGAACCGCCACGGCGGAGGCCCGCGTCGAAGATTGCGCGGGGCGCATTCTGGCAACCGGAACGACCACCTGTTTCCTTGATCGTTTCGACAAAGGCTAGCGCGATGCCCATTTTCACACTGATGACTGTGCCGTTCGTGTTTACACTCGGGGGATTTGTCTTTGCCGGGCTGCTCGATCCAATGGCGACGGCGCTTGGCGTGTCTGTTGCCAGAGTGGCGACGCTACAAGCGGCCTTCGCGTTTGCCTGTGCGTTTGCCGGACCGGTGCTGGCGCATGTAACGCGGAACCGGAGCAAGAAGCCGCTGCTCATCGCTACCCTTGTGCTGCTGGCATGTATCAACGGGTGGTCGGCCTTGGCCGAAGACTTTGACAGCCTGATGCTCTCGCGGATCATGATCGGCGGGTTGGGGGCGCTTGCGCTGCCATTGGCGGTTTCGATTGGCGTTGCGATGGCACCGCCTGAACGCCGCGCCAGGACCATTGCCGGGATCTATGCCGGTGTGGCTTTTGCCCTTATGCTGGGCGTACCGGCGGGATCGGTCATCGGTGGCGTTCTGGGCTGGCGGGCGAGCTTCTGGATGACGGCCGCGCTTTGCATCGTGTCGCTGGTTCTGGTGGCATCGCGTGTGCCAAAAGTTCCCGTGGCTATTGCGCCAACGGGCGGCGGTCGGCTGGATGCTCAATCCTTCGGCTACCTCGCTGTCACGCTGCTGGCATTCTCGGCGATGTTTGCAATGGTCGGATTTATCGGCCCGGTGATCACGGCACTGACGGGGTTTGGCGCGTATGGCATTGCGGCGCTGCAGGTTCTGATCGGGGTTTCGTGTCTTGCCGGCTTGCGGTTTGGCGCGGGCCTGGCTGCCAGGCCGGCAGTGCCGGGGTTGCCAATCTTGTTTGGCGGGATCGTTCTTGCCCTTGCGGTCGTCATCCATCCGCTTTCTCTGGGCGCGGCCTCAGCCTATGGCCTCATGGCCATGATCATCAGCATTCTGGTCGCCCCGGCATCGCAGTTCGGCACGGCGCCCATCGTGCAGACGCGGCTGGCGCAGGCGGCAGGGCCTTCAGCGACATTCGCATTGGCTCTGAACGGGTCGATGGTCTATCTGGGCCAGGGGTTGGGCGTCGCTTCCGGGGCCTATGCAATCGGGCGATGGGGGTTGGTCGCGGCGCCAATCACCGGGGTGCTGATTGCCATGTTTGGCATGGGTCTGGCGCTCGGGTTGCGAAGGCTGACCGCAAATGGCAAAGCAGAACCTGCCCAGGCGTGAACGGGCGATGCAGAAGCAGCCGCGTCAGGCCTCGTCCTCCGCAGGGGGCGTGCGATTTTCGTCGAGCAGTTTGCGAATTGTGACGAGACCAGGCAAAGCGCTGACCATTATCTGATGGTGCTCAGAGCGCAGGAAGTGCCTGAAGGTACGCGTGAGGGCTTCAATGGCCTTCCTATAAAAGGCCGAGCCGGCGGGTGTGAGGAAGACCTGTTTGGAGCGGGCATCGGTTTCGCTTGGCAGTGCTTGAACGAGTCCACGGCTTTCCAGCACCTTGAGCGAATGGCTCATCGTCGCCTTGGTCACCTGCATGGCACTGGCGATGGCTAGCGGCGTTTTTCCGTCGCCCACGCGGGTCAGATGCGCAATTATGGCAAAATGGGACGGGTGAAGACCGTCGGGGAGAATCTTCCCGACAAGCGTCTTGCCTAGCTGGTCAATGATGGCGACTTCGTTGAAAAATGCGAAGACTTCGCCTGGATTGATGCCGGAATTCATTCCGCTTCAGTTTCCCTTGTTGCGTTGCCAGCGACCAAGGCAGGCCGTCCGGAAGATACGGACCGGTTGCCGAGCCACCCAGAAAATTGAATCATACAAGCTTCAGAAGCACAGGCTTTGTGGCATAGGCTCAGATAATGGCCTTTTGGGGACATATCAGCTCACCCCTGTTCTAGACTGAATCCGTGAGAGAAGGCCCTACAGGCATGCCGGTCGGTGCCGTCAATTCGGCGAGACGCCCTGATGGCTGTCAAGCAGCTTGCGGATGAACCTGAGGCTGGAAAGCGCATCTCCCATGATCTGGATATCTTTCACCGAGAGAATGGAGCCATAAAGGCTGGCAACCTTCTCAAATACATCCTTTTGAAGCGTGCGCCCCGTATCGGTGATGAAGACCAGCTTCGACCGCGCATCGGTTTCAGACCGCCGGGTCTCTATGAAGCCGCGCTTTTCAAGCAACGCCAAGGAATGGCTGATGGTAGTCTTGGTGACTTGCATGGCGGCGGTAATCTGCAACGGCGTTTCGCCGTTTCCACCCCTGACCAGATGATTGAGGATGTAGAAATGCGACCGATGCAGTTCGTCGGGAAGACATTTGTCCACCAAAGCCTCGGACAGCTGAGCTGTGTAGCAAGCCTCATTGAAGTAGGCAAAAACCTCTGCAGGGCCATACTGCGGATCATTCACGCGGTCAGTTTTCATTTCAGCTTACCTCTAAAGGTTGCGCCTCCCCTGGCTGTTGCTTGCTAACGGGATCAGACCCCCGCCGATATCGTCATTTTCCTATATTTCTGTGGTCTTCTGTTCAAGCCGTTGATTGATCTTCTGGTTAACCGCTCACTCCCCGAAACCACCGCTGCCCTCGCTTCGGGCATGCGCCGCCAGCGGGAGTCTGGAGCCGACTGATCTCCGCGAAACTCAATATGGAGGGTGGCTGAGCATTCTTGCCGGTTGCGGTCTCACCGGAAAAACCGGATGTCGCTGTGACATCCGGTCGACCATCATTCAACCTGCTTGCAGAAAGGATCAGCCGAGGGCCGTTTCCAGGCTTTCCATGATTGTCGTCCAGCCGGAGACATGCCCGTTGCGGGCCTCCTCGCTGCGGAATTTGACCTGATGCAGTGTAACCTCCGTGACACCCGGCTCAGGCTCGGCGAAATCGATGGTGACGACGCTGTCATCGAGTGAATGCGGCGATTGCCAGGTGAACGAGAGGCGTGAGTGCGGATCGATCTCCAAATAGGTGCCGGTGTGGGGAATTTCCCTGTCCGCCGTGGCCATGAGGATCGTGAAGTGACCGCCCTTGACTGGGTCGTTGGTGACTTTGGAAGTCATGTCGCTTCCGCCGGGGCGCATGAATTTTTCCATCATGTGCGGGGAAAGCCATGCCTCAAACACGGCCTTGCGAGGTGCCGGAATTTTGCGGCTTACGGTGAGTTCAAGTTCATTGAGTGTTTCAACCATTGTCATCGTCCTTTGAAACGAGTGCCTCTTCAAGCGCCTGAAGGCGCAACTCCCAGATGGACTTGAGTTGCTTGAACCAGCTCTCAGTCAGCTGCAACGGCTCGAGCTCGGCCGCGATGAAATGCTCGCGACCCACAGTCCGGCGGGTGACCAGTCCTGCCTCCTCCAGCACCTTTATGTGCTTGGACACAGAGTTCAGAGACATCTCGAAATGGGCTGAAAGCGCGGTCACTCTCAACGCACCCTCCTGAACAAGGAGCGTCAAGATCTGCCGCCGGGTGGTGTCCCCGGAGGCCTTGAGAATACGTGACAGTGCAGCTTCATCCATTTATTCACCCTTATGGTTGAATACCCTCAACTCCGATTATAGTCAACCTTTCAGGTGAATATAATCGGAGAAACGGACGAAGGTTGATTTTCCCACATGTAATTGCCCGGTCGCAGAAACCAGAAATGCCGGGACACCGCCCGACATTTCAAGGAATGAAGATCAGACCGGACTGCTAGTGCGCCGGTTTGATGAACGTTCCGTTCTGCAGCTCGGTCACCGCCTGAATCAGCTCGGCGCGGTTGTTCATGACGATGGGTCCGTGCCAGGCGACAGGCTCCTTGATCGGTTTGCCTGAGACCAGCAGGAAGCGGATGCCTTCGTCGCCGGCCTGCACCGTGATTTCATCCCCGGTATCAAAAACCACCAGCGTGCGGTCACCGGACATGTCGCGGATCTGGATTTCCTCGCCCTCGACTTCCTTTTCAACCAGCACCCCGAATGGCTTCGACGCGTCGCGGAAAGAACCCGAGCCAGCGAAGATGTAGGCAAATGCCGAGCGGTAGGCGTCCACCTTGAAGGTCTTTTTCTTGCCGGGCGGCACCGAGATGTCGACGTAGGACGGCTCGGCGGCGATGCCGTCGACCGGGCCGCGCTTGCCCCAGAACTCGCCGCAGATGATCCGCGCGGCCGTACCATCATCATCGATCTCGACCGGGATATCGGCGGCAGTGACATCCTGGTAGCGCGGCGCGGTCATCTTCATCGACGAGGGCAGATTGGCCCAGAGCTGGAAGCCATGCATCTTGCCGGCGAAATCCCCTTTCGGCATTTCCTGGTGCATGATGCCGCTGCCAGCTGTCATCCACTGCACGTCGCCCGCACCCAGCGTGCCGGTGTTGCCGAGGCTGTCGCCATGTTCAACGGTGCCGGCCAGGACGTAGGTGATGGTTTCGATGCCGCGGTGAGGGTGCCAGGGGAACCCCTTGATGTAGTTCTCCGGCTCGGAGTTGCGGAAATCATCGAACAGCAGGAACGGATCGGTCAGCGACGGATCGTCAAACCCGAAGGCGCGCTTGAGATGGACGCCGGCGCCCTCAAGGTGCGGTGTGGCAATGGCTTGGTGACGGACTGGTCTGATGGACATGGCAGTCTCCTCAAGTTCGGCCCTTTCGATGCGGGCGTTCAATGGTGGCGTTGGCTGGAATGTAGCGGGCCGTGGCTGTCGTTATAAGAGGCTTAAAGGTGACGGATTGTTCAAATTGACGGGGCTTGAGAGCATGCAAGGCTTGCTCAGGATCACTATCCACACGGGCTGGAACTTCGGCGGATGGCTTTGCGTTATGCAAGCATCACCGAAAAGGAGATGAAAATGAGCCTGAAAATCGATTCAAAACTGGAAACCGAACTCACCCCGGAAGAGATCTCTGATCATCAGACCCTGACAAAAGACGAGAAACTCGCACGTATCAGTGACATGAAATATGATCTTGAACGCCAGACCGGCCGAGGTACGGCAGATCTCGACCAGGTTGAGACCCGGATGGCGTCGATCAATCTGGCGCTGAGTCGCGTCAAGCGCGCATAAGGCTGCCGGTTCTGTTCAGGCTTGTGCGCCACGCCCCAGGCCTGACAAAGGGATCTGGGTGGTTTCCTTAATCTCTTCCATGACGAAAGAGGCTGAGACGTCGGCGAGCTTCACCTTGGCGATCAGCCTCTGGTACAGCCGATCATAGGCCTTCACGTCCGAGACGCGGGCGCGGAGCACGTAGTCGAGATCGCCGGAAGTTCGGTAGACGCCGACAATTTCCTGAAACGCACCGACGGCCTCGCGGAACGCCTTGAGCCAATCGGCGTCATGGCTCGCCGCACGGACGAAAATGAACACCGAGAGGCCGCATCCGGCGGCTTCCGCGTCGAGAATCGCGACGCGATCCCTGATCAACCCGCGCTCTTCCATCATCTTGACCCGGCGCCAGCAGGCGTTGCGGGACAGACTGACCCGCTCGGACAGCGCGTCGACCGAAAGCGTGCCATCGCGCTGCAGCTGGCCAAGAATTCGGATATCCATATCGTCGGTCTGATGCATACAGAGATATATATCCCAATATTGGCTTATATCAAAGGACATTTGGGACAGTTGATCCCGTAGATTGGGCTACCCTCTCGCAAACAATTTCAAATGAGGGATATCAAGCTCATGTCCAACCAGATCGCCCGCCTGTTCACCGCCCACCCGCACTCGGTTGACGAGAGCTATTTCGAACATTTGCTGTTTGCCGGAACATTCGCCGGCAATTTGCTCCTTGCCGCGTGCGCTGCGCTCATTCATGCGATCCTGCCGTTTACCTTTGAGAAAACTGCAAGCCGTATCATCAATGAACTGCATCACCGGATGCACAACCGGAGCAAATAGAACCGCATGTGCAGATGGGCCGCCTACCGAGGAATGCCGATCCCGCTGGAGCAGATTGTCTCCGCACCCGGTCATTCACTGGTTGAACAATCCCATCATGCCACGCAAGCCAAGACTGCAACCAATGGCGACGGCTTTGGTATGGCCTGGTACGGCGAGCACGCTGAGCCCGGACTTTACCGCGATGTCCTGCCGGCGTGGTCCGACTGCAATCTGAAGTCCCTGGCGCGGCAAATCCGTTCGCCTCTGTTTCTTGCGCATGTGCGGGCCTCCACCGGGGGTGCGACCAGCCGCGACAATTGCCATCCGTTCGTCAACGGCAAATGGACCTTCATGCACAATGGCCAGATTGCCGGCTTCGAAAAGATCCGTCGGCCGATGGAAGCAGCCCTGTCGGACAGGCTTTACCAATTCCGGCACGGCAGCACGGATTCCGAACTATTGTTTCTGCTGGCGATCGAATTCGGACTTGAGAAAAATCCTGCTGCCGCTTTTGGTGAGGCCATCCGTTTTGCGCTGACGCAGGCCGCGCGCGCCAATGTGCGGGAACTGGTACGGTTCACCGCGGCGTTTTCCGATGGCGAGACGCTCTACGCGATCCGCTATGCCAATGACGCGTATGCCCCAACGCTCTACTCCGCGCCGACCTGTGGCAATCAGGGCCACTGCCTTGTGTCCGAGCCGTTTACCGACACCGACACCAAATGGCACGAAATACCGGCCGGCAGCATCGTCACGCTGACTTCAGGCGGCATCACTTCGGCGCGGTTTTCGCCGTTGCAGGCGGAAGCGGTGAAGGTTGCCGAGGTAGCGTGAGGCAAGTTCGGGTACCTGGCGACCCTGTGACAGCATATTGACGCTCCGGCTTTCGGCTCTTTGCCGTTTCTTGCCTACAAGAGAGCGCCACAGTTCGCGCCAAATTTCACAGCCTGATTTGACGACTAGGCAACATCACATGCGTCTTGGCCGGCATCATGTCCGGAATGTGTGCTGTCACCCTGCGGAGGCGGTGCAGCGACCACAGTCTGGTTCTTGCCCTTGCGCTTGGCCTCATAAAGGGCCTCGTCGGCCCGATTGATCAGCATCTCAGGTGTCTGCTCTCCCTGCCACCGGGCCAAGCCAATGCTGATGGTCACCGGGCATGCCGGGCCGTCTGCGGAATGCTTAAGCTGCAATGACGCAACGGAATTGCGGACCCGCTCAGCGGCGGCAAAGGCATCACTGGCGCTGGTACCTGTCAGCACGACAAGGAACTCCTCGCCACCATGACGGGAGACGATATCACCGTCGCCCAGAGCCAGGCTGATCTTGTTGGCCACTGCCTTGATGCAATCGTCACCCGCAGCGTGGCCAAGGGTATCGTTGAGCTGTTTGAAGTTGTCGATGTCGAGCATCAGAAAAGCAATCGCCGGCTTGGCACAGCCAGGGTCGTCCCAGATCCGTGCGATATTCTCCTGCGCCGACCGCCGATTCTGAATGCCGGTCAACGGGTCGAGACTTGCGATCACCTGTAGTTCAGCATTGAGGATCGCCAGTGCCTCCTGGTCGCGTATCTCCCGTATCTTCGATTTGAAGCTTGTCCACTGGCTTCTCAGCGCAGCGTTCCGGGTCGAGGCGAAAACAATGATGACGCCGCTGTAAAAAACGCTGGTGCCCAGTGCAATCCAGGGATCGGTGACCGGCCCCATCATGAGCATGACAGCATGAAGAATGATCGCTGTGACAACCCCGGCGAGCGTCCAGCGAAACTCGATAGGAAAGAACAGAATTGCTGTGGCCATCGTGAACAGCGCTCCGGTGAGATAACGTTCAAACAGCGGAAGGCCGCCGAGCGCACCGAGCGTGCCGGAGCCAATCATCATCGTCAGCGAAACGGCAACCAGTGTGGCGCCCTGGATCCATCCAGCCCGTTGCCGCCCCCAGAGAACGTAGAGGCCGAACAGAATGCTTGAGATGATCAAGCCACGGATGACCAGCGTCGGCACGAGCAGTGAAGGGCTGACAAAGTAGTCAAAAGACATCAGCAGGAAGTTGAAAATGAAAGCTGCCTGCAGCCAGGCGCGGGCCTTGAGCGAATGCGCTGCCCAGGAATAGCTTTCGTAGAGAGCCCTGAGCGCCGGCGGCGCATCGAGCAAACGGCTATCCTGCGTCAGCAGCCGGTCGGGGAACATGGCGCGATCAGACATCGCTGTCTTGAGTGCATCCTTGTAGGCGCGCTGGCTCAGTGTCCGGTGATTGGCTTGCACGGTATTCCTCCAAGACGGGAGCGTAGCACCGGTTTGTTAAGAAGGGCTTTTCAGCCAACTGCGCTTTGTTGCATAAGACGGAATGCCGTACTCCGCCAGCCGGGGACCAATTGCAGCGCCCGATGGATTACGCAAGATTTGCTTGCTCAACGGACCTGCGGCAGCCCTCGCGAACGGCGTCAGGACCCGCCCTTGTCGACGTCGCCGGTTGCAAAAACGTCTGGTTTCACTAGATGATCAATATGTGGGAAGTTAAATGCGTCACCTGGGACTTCCGAAAAGGGTGACCGGGGATTCCTGTCGGCGATCTGCGCCATCATCCGCGCCATCACTTGAAGCATCGCGTGAACCAGCGACCCCGCTCTTGCCACCAGCTCGGTCGGCGAGCATCCCGTAGCTGAAACCTGTCTCGCAAAGGAGTATCCTGCATGGAAGCCCGACTGATAGCCCTCATGATGCTGGCGCCCTTCGCCCTGATGTTCATCTATCTGGGATTCCGGGAACTCCAGCGCTACAAGTCAGAGGGACGGGCGAAATACGGACTTGTCTACGACGAAGAGACCGGAACCACCCACGTTACCGGGATTGCCGAAGACGATGATGGATATGACCCCAATGAGTTCGACCCCGGAGACCACAACGATCGGGAAACAAAGAGCGAAACAAACGATGACCGTGCGTAGACTCTGGCAAACTCGATCACGACAGATATTCGTTCAGCCTGAGATGGCAAGAGCTGACGAAGCGTCGTGGACCGCTTGACCAAGACGTTCGAAGAGAACTTGAGGCCTTCGCTAGTCCTTGCCGGCCATACGCTCGGCGACCCTCGCCGCCAGCCGCTCGGCGACTTCGGCCTTGCTCAGTTCCGGCCAATCCTCGACACCATCGTTCGAGACGATGCGGACCCGGTTTCGATCGCCTCCCATGATGCCGGTGGCGGGGGAAACGTCGTTGGCAACGATGAAATCAGCTCCCTTGCGGGCGAGTTTGGTCTGGGCATTGGAGACGACGTCCGCAGTTTCAGCGGCGAAGCCTACAACGAGATTCGGCCGGTTTTCATGGTGGCCTATGGTCTTGAGGATGTCGGGGTTTTCGGTAAGCTTTAGCGGTGCGGGCCCCTCACCAGGCTTTTTCTTGATCTTCTCGCCCGAGGCAGCGGCCACGCGCCAGTCGGCGACGGCGGCTACGAAGACCGCAATGTCTGCGGGCAAGGCGGTCGTGACCGCTTCAAGCATCTGGGCAGCACTTTCGACGCGGATGACGTTCACGCCGACCGGATCGGCAATGGTGACCGGGCCTGAGACCAGCGTCACCTCGGCTCCGAGGCGGGCCAGGCTTTCAGCAATGGCGTGCCCCTGTTTGCCGGAGGACCGGTTGGCAATGTAGCGCACCGGGTCGATTGGCTCATGGGTCGGGCCGGAGGTGACGATGGCCGTCTTGCCGGCCAGAGGCTTGGGGCTGTCGTCGAGCATCGCCTCGATAGTTGCAACTATCTCAAGCGGCTCAGCCATGCGGCCCTTCCCGGCCTCACCGGATTCAGCCATCTCGCCGGCCATCGGGCCGATGAAATGAATTCCGTCGCTCTTGAGCGTCGCGACATTGCGGCGGGTTGCCTTGTGCGCCCACATCGCCGGGTTCATGGCCGGCGCAATCAATACAGGCTGGTTGGTTGCGAGCAGCACAGTAGAGGCGAGATCATTGGCAAGGCCGCCCGCCATTTTGGCCATCAAATCGGCCGTGGCAGGGGCAACACAAATCAGATCGCAATCTCGCGCCAGCCTGATATGGCCGACATCCTGCTCGTCCTCACGGGAAAACAGATCGGTGTAGACATGATCGGCAGCGAGCGCGCCAACGGCCAGCGGGGTGACGAACTCCTGTGCGGCCGCGGTCATCAATGGGCGGACATGGGCGCCGCGCTCACGCAGACGGCGGATCAGATCGAGAGACTTGTAGGCCGCTATGCCGCCGGAGATGATCAGCAGGATGCGTTTGCCGGCAAGGCTCTGGTGGACGGGTGCGCTTGGTGCAAGCGAGACTGATGCGGAGGCGGGCGGAGCTGCTGCCGCTTCAACAACGTTATCCAAACCGGCAAGGATAAGGCGCATCTCCTCTTCCATTGAATGGCCGTTTTTGGCCGCACGCTCCCGCAGCGCCTGCTTGGATGCTTCGTCCAGATTGCGGATAGTCAGTGTCGCCACGGGCGCCTCCTGGGAAGGGAGATCAATGCTTGCACCGACAATGTAAGCATTGCATGCATTGCAGTCAAACCGGCCTATGGCAAATGGGTGCGAGTGACCGCCACGATTGCCTGGCGTTCACAAGATGTGGAATTCAGGGGAAGGACAACCCGGCACCGGGGCCGGGTTGTCCAAGGCTCGGACGGTCAAGCCGCCTTGAGGATCTCGATCATCTCGATTTCGAAAACCAGATCCTTGCCAGCCAGCGGGTGGTTGGCGTCGACGGTGATTTCCTGTTCACCAACGGTGGTCACGATGAGTGTCACCTGGCCTCCCTGCGGTGTCTGGGCCTGCAGCTGCATGCCTTCCTGCGGCTCGAGTTCCGGCGGCAATGCGGTGCGCGGAACCTGCTGAACCTTCGCCGGATCGTGGGGACCATAGGCCTCTTCGGCTGCAACGGTGACTGTCTGCTTGTCGCCAATCTTCATGCCTTCGACTTCACGGTCAAGACCGCTGATGATCTGGCCGGACCCAACCTGGAATTCCAGGGGCTCGCGCCCCTCGGAACTGTCGAACTGGGTGCCGTCTGTCAGCTTGCCGGTATAGTTTATCCGCACGGTGTCGCCGGATTTGGCCTCGCTCATATGTCTATCCAATGCTTGTATCTTTCCCGGGGCGTCCGTGCGTGCACGGATCTGATGCGCAATGCGCTGCCGGGTTTCCTGCCCTGACGGCATCTGGAGTGCCGTCGGCGAATGTTGGTCCGGCCCTCAATGACCGATCCAGTGTCCCAGTTTGCGTGAAATGGAGCGGAATTGCAAATCTGGCGCTGCCAAACTGAAGCCGTAGCCTTCTGGCAGGGGATGATCGAAATCTCTACCGCAGCATGGGCTTCGAATGTGTCGCCTCGGTCTCCTCGACAGGCTCGAAGCCGAGCAGCTCGTAGAAGCTCCGCGAGGCCGGGGTGGCGCGCAGACGAATACGAGGAAACCAGATTGACGCGCTGTCGAGGGTTTGCCCGACCAGGGCGCGAGCGATGCCGGCGTGGCGGTGATCGAGACGAACATAGAGATGGCGGATGCGGCCGGCCTTCTCCTCGATATAGGGATCGCGGTTGAGGCCGCAGAAGCCGACCAACGCTACATCGTCGAACGCGCCGATCAGCCGTTCGCCGGGACCGTCGAACCGATTGGAACCCGAGGTCCAGTCATTGATCATGCGTTCAACAAAGGGATAACCGTCAGACCAGGCCTCATCGGAGAGCGGCTGGACGTCAGTGTCATCGAGAGAAATGGGTCGATAGGCGATCACGCCTACCATATGGGGTGGTAGGCAAGCGCCGACCAGACCGCAGCCGCAGCAATAATCCACAGCGCCACGCGGCCGGAGCGTGTGTGTCGGGCCTCGGCCTTGCCGATGGCTTCCGACGTGGCTGAGTCAAAACGCAGGCCGTTTTCGGCCATGTCCCCCACCTCTTGCGAGAAGCGTTCGGTGCGGGCGGCGAGATCAGGCAGTTGCTCGGCCAGCTTGAAGGCGGCGATGGCGCCTTCCCTGATGTCGACTGCGATGCGCTTGGGGCCGAGATTGTCGCGGATCCAGCCGCCCACCACCGGCTCGGCGGCCTTCCACATGTTGAATTTGGGGTTGAGCGTGCGCGACACGCCTTCGACCACGACCATGGTCTTTTGCAGCATGACAAGTTCGGGCCGGGTCTCCATGTCGAAGAGTTCCGTGACTTCGAACAAAAGCGTCAGCAGCCGGGCCATGGAAATGGTTTCGGCCGGCTGGCCGTGGATCGGCTCGCCGATGGCGCGGATGGCCTGGGCGAAGCTCGCCGGATCATGGCGCGAATGAACGTAGCCGGCCTCGAAATGGACATCGGCGACGCGCTGGTAATCACGGGTGATGAAGCCAAAGAGGATCTCGGCGAGGAAGCGGCGCTCCTTTTTGCCCAGACGGCTGACAATGCCCATGTCGACAGCGACGATCATGCCCGCCGGATCGACGAAGAGATTGCCCTGGTGCATGTCGGCATGGAAGAAGCCGTCGCGCAGGGTGTGGCGCAGGAACGACTGGATCAGCGTGTCGGCGAGTGCATCGAGATCGTGGCCGGCGGCGCGCAATCCCGCGACATTGCTCATCTTGATGCCATCGATCCATTCCATGGTGACGCAATCGCGGCCGGTGCGCTCCCAGTCGACCTTGGGCACCCGGAAGCCGGGATCATCCCTGGTGTTGTCGGCCATTTCCGAGAGCGCCGCGGCCTCGAGCCTGAGATCCATTTCGATGCGGGTGGTCTGTTCCAGCGTCTTGGTGATCTCGACCGGGCGCAGCCGGCGTGAGGATGGAATGAAGCGCTCCTGCATCTCGGAGACCAGATAGAAGGCCTCGAGATCATGCTTGAAGCGCTGTCGCACACCGGGGCGGATGACCTTGACGGCAACCTTGCGGGCGCCATTTTCATCGGTGACCTCTGCCGGATGCACCTGGGCGATAGAGGCGGCGGCAATCGGTGGATCGAAGCGGGTGTAGAGATCGGCAATCGGCCGGCCGAGCGAGCCTTCGATGGCGGTCCGGGCCTGAGCCTCGGGGAAGGTCGCCATGCGGTCTTGCAGACCGGCCAGATCCTCGGCGATCTCGGCGCCGACCACATCGGGCCGGGTGGCGAGAAACTGGCCGAGCTTGACCCAGGACGGGCCCAGCCGCTCGACAGCGCGAGCCAGCCTGTCGGTGCGCTCGGCGCTTTTGGCGCGACGTTTTGCAAAAAGACCGGCTGTCCGGTGGGCAAACTGAACCGGCGCGGGCAAGTCTTCCGCCGGCAGCGAGGAGACAACGCCTTCGCGCACAAGGATGAAGCCCGCCCGCATCAGGCGCAGATAGGTGCCGAGACTTGCCATTCCGGTCAGATCTTCCAGGCCGAATGCAGCGCTGCGATGCCGCCGGTGTAATTGGTGTAGCCGACGCGGGAGAACCCGGCGCGCTCGATCATGGCGGCAAAATCCTTTTGTTTCGGGAACTTGCGGATCGATTCGACCAGATACTGGTAGGGCTCGGCCTCACCGGCGATGGCCTTTCCCATGGCCGGGATGCCGTTGAACGACCAGGCGTCGTAGACGCGGTCGAGGATGGGCATCTCGACTTCGGAGAATTCAAGACAAAGGAAGCGGCCGCCGCGACGCAGAACTCGGTGGGCTTCGCGCAGCGCCTTGTCGATGTCAGGCACATTGCGGATGCCGAAGGCAATCGTATAGGCGTCGAAGCTTGCATCCTCAAACGGCAGCTCTTCGGCGTTGGCTTCAATGAAGTCGAGATTGTCGGCATAGCCTTTTTTCTGGGCGCGCTCGGCGCCGACGCCAAGCATCGAGCCGTTGATATCGAGAACCGTGCCCTGGGCTTGGCTGTCGGAAGCTGCGACAATCCGGAAAGCGATGTCTCCGGTGCCACCTGCCACATCGAGAAAGCGGAAGCCCGGTCGGCGCGGTGGATTGAGGCTTGCGACCATCGCATCCTTCCAGATCCGGTGAAGCCCACCCGACATGACGTCGTTCATGATGTCGTAGCGCTTGGCCACCTTGTGGAAGACATCGTTGACCAGGGTCTGCTTCTCACCATCCTCGACGGTGCGAAAGCCGTAGCTGGTCTGCATTCCGCCATCCGTGGCGACGCGCTGCTGTGACATCATCTCTTCCCGTTTTCATCCCTATCAGGTCAATCCAGCCGGACCCCGACAAGGATCAGACTTAATTGCCGCGACCATAGCGGATCGCTCCGCTCCACGCTATCTAGGCATGGAAGACCAGCCTGCGGCATAGCGTTCCGCCTTATAGGACAGCCGCCGGCCAAATGCCACCAGCCCGAGGAGGCCGCGTTGCCTGAATTGCCCGAAGTCGAAACCGTACGCCGCGGCTTGCAGCCGGTGATGGAGGGGGCCCGGATCATCCGCGTCGAACAGCGTCGCGCTGACCTGCGTTTCGCCTTCCCCGCGGATTTTGCAGCCCGGCTTGAAGGCCGCCAGATCATCTCGCTGGGGCGCCGGGCCAAATACCTGATCGCCGATCTCGATGACGGCATGGTGCTGGTCAGCCATCTGGGCATGTCGGGATCATTCCGGATCGAGGCGGATGACGAGGGAAACCTCACGCCGGGCGCGTTTCACCACGAGCGCTCGAAGGATGACAAGCACGACCATGTGGTGCTGCATGTCGAGGGGCCTGCGGGCAAGGCGCGGGTGATCTACAATGACCCCCGGCGTTTTGGGTACATGGACCTTATGGCGCGAACAGCGCTTGCAGAGCATCCGTGGTTCAGGAGCCTCGGAGTGGAGCCGACGGGCAACAGTCTTGATGCCGCGGGGCTGGCCGGACAGCTTGCAGGGAAGAAGACACCGCTGAAGGCTGCGCTGCTTGACCAGCAGATCATTGCCGGGCTTGGCAATATATATGTCTGCGAGGCGATGTGGCGCTCGGGGCTCTCACCACTTAAGCCCGCAGGGGGACTGGTCACCGGCACCGGGCGACCGCGCAAGGCGCTGGAGGGCCTGACCCGAGCCATCCGCAATGTGATCGACGAGGCGATTGCCGCCGGCGGATCGTCGCTCAGGGATCATATCCGCACCGATGGAACGCTTGGCTATTTCCAGCACGGATTTTCCGTTTACGACCGTGAGGGAAAGGCTTGCCCCCGCCCCGGCTGTGGCGATACGGTCCGGCGGATCGTGCAGAGCGGGCGCTCGACATTCTACTGCCCGCGCTGCCAGAAACACTGACACGGCGAGGAACACCTGACCCACAGAGGTCGGACCAGATGGCCGCAACGAGGAGAGAGACGATGGCGCTCAAGACTTTGAAGACGGAAACACGTGGCCGGGTGGCCATCATCACGCTGAACCGGCCTGACGCGCTCAATGCGCTCAACTCCGAGCTCTTGGGCGAATTGCGCGAGACGCTGGCACAATACGGGGCGGACGAGAAGATCGGCGCAATCGTGCTGACCGGCTCGGAGAAGGCATTTGCAGCCGGCGCCGACATCAAGGAAATGCAGCCCAAGGATTACATCGGCGCCTATATGGAAGATTTCTTCGAAGGCTGGAGCGCCGTTGCCGAAACCCGCAAGCCGGTGATCGCGGCAGTATCCGGCTATGCGCTGGGCGGCGGATGCGAGCTGGCGATGATGTGCGATTTCATCATTGCCGCCGATACAGCCAAGTTTGGTCAACCGGAAATCACGCTCGGCGTCATTCCCGGCATGGGCGGCACCCAGCGCATGACCCGTGCAATCGGCAAGGCCAAGGCGATGGATCTCTGCTTGACGGGCCGGATGATGGATGCAGAGGAAGCCGAACGCTCCGGGCTGGTGGCGCGCGTGGTGCCAGCGGCCGAACTGCTGGCGACAGCAACCAAGGCGGCGGAAAAGATTGCCGGCTTCTCGTTGCCGGTGGCGATGATGGTCAAGGAATCGGTCAACCGCGCCGACGAGGTGACGCTGGCCGAGGGCCTGCGCTTTGAGCGGCGCATGTTCCACTCGCTGTTTGCCTCGGAAGATCAGAAAGAAGGCATGGCCGCGTTCATCGACAAACGCAAGGCACAGTTCAAACACCGGTAAGCAAATGTGCCGACGGGCGGGCCTAAAGCGGTTTTTCGCGTTGACGAAAGCCGCGATACCCGGTATAGGCCCGCCATCGAATGGCAGCTTTCGGGCTCGCCGTGGTTTTTCTCGCATTCCGCATGTCGAAGCGATACTCCTCGCAAGAGGCGCTTTCCGGTCGGAATAGAGCATGTGACACTTTGAGAGGCATTCATGGCCAATACAACTTCGGCGAAAAAAGCGACCCGCAAGATTGCCCGCCGCACTGACGTAAACAAGGCACGCCGTTCGCGTGTTCGCGGCTTCCTCCGCACCGTTGAGGAAGCAATCAGCTCCGGCGACCAGACTGCTGCAGCCGCAGCGCTCAAGGCAGCCCAGCCTGAACTGATGCGCGCCGCCGGCAAGGGCGTGTTTCACTCGAATACGGCATCGCGGAAGATTTCCCGCCTGTCGAACCGGGTGAAGGCGCTGAGCGCCTAAACGGCTCCAAATTTCGTTTGTCGACTAAAGGCCCGGCTCGTCCGGGCCTTTTTCGTTTTGCCTCAATAACTTGCATAACATCGATTCTGAAGCCGAATCCGGCGCTGTCACAGCCTCGTCATATCCGCATCAAAAATCTAATTTTTTCAATTACTTCCGCGAGGTGTCGGATTCAAACCCTGATCGGCAAACCGAAATCGGCGGATAAGTTGTCAAGCCCTGAAATTTTGTATCCAAGGCTTCCTCGGGGGAACAAAAAGATCGGAAGTCGCGAAAAGGCAATGAATCCAATTGCCTGTTGAAAACCTCGTTCGAAGGGCTTTTTTCAACCATCGCGAGTCAATCCCTAAAGTGTGAATGAACCGTAAATAAGCCGCTTGATATGGCCATGCCATCCTGCCTAAATAGCCCTCGACAAGGGGCACGGAGCCGGGCGGCTTCACGGACAGTTGCCTTATTGCAGGTGACGAAATTCCAACCTGCCCCTTGGTGCTCGGCATTCTCGCCGGGCAAACTCTAAACAACCTTCGGTTGCATTGGCGCTTCGTCGCCATGCGGTGAAGCTATAACTCTGTCGAAACTCAGGTTTCAACGGAACGATGAAGTTTTGTCCAATCCGGCGATACGAGGTCGCAAGGGGCGGACACACAGGAAGGGAAAACAGGGCGGGGGGCAACCGCATCGAAATGAACGTGTCAACGAGGACGCGTTCCGCACCAGGCCATGACGGCCGGGGCAACGACCTAAATGTGGCAACAGGGAATACAGCGGCGATGCAAACACTTATGACAACAACGCGTAAAGCGGCACAATGGGACGCACAGACAACCGGCGCCCAACCGCTTGGCGGCGATGTTTGCCCGTCGACTGACAAAGGGGCGGACATGAACAAGAATACCAAGACCTTTGACCGGGTAATGGCGCGCTTGAAGGCGCAGGTAGGGCCGGAAGTTTTCACAAGCTGGTTCGGGCGGCTCAAGCTGCAGTCAGCCTCCAAGAGCGTCGTGCGTCTGTCGGTTCCGACCGCATTCCTGAAGTCCTGGATCAACAACAAGTATCTCGACCAAATCAGTGCGCTGTTCCGTGAAGAAGACGCGGATATCCTCAAGGTCGAGATCGTTGTGCGCTCGGCAACCCGGCCAAACCGCCAGCCGCCTGCCGTAGAAGCCCAGAGCCCTGCCAATTCAGCCACTGCACACCCCATCTCAGCTGGCGGTCGCAAGGATCATCACGTGTCCGTCAAAGGTGTGGGAGCACATCTTTCGAACTTCCAGAAGGGGCCGCAGGCAGCCAACAATGTCATCGGCTCGCCGCTCGATCCGCGCTACACCTTCGAGAGCTACGTTGAAGGCTCATCCAACCGGGTGGCGCTGGCTGCGGCCAAGACCATCGCCGAAGCCGGAACCGGCGCGATCCGCTTCAACCCGCTGTTCATTCATTCCAATGTTGGCCTGGGCAAGACCCACCTGTTGCAGGCAATTGCAGCAGCAGCCAGCCGCCATGCGCGCAACCCGCGTGTGGTCTATCTGACGGCTGAATACTTCATGTGGCGGTTTGCCACCGCGATCCGCGACAATGACGCGCTGTCGTTCAAGGAATCGCTGCGCAACATCGATCTTCTGGTGATCGACGACATGCAGTTCCTGCAGGGCAAGTCGATCCAGAACGAGTTCTGCCATCTGCTCAACATGCTGCTCGATTCGGCGCGTCAGGTGGTTGTCGCCGCCGATCGTGCGCCGTGGGAGCTGGAATCGCTTGATCCGCGGGTCCGGTCGCGGCTGCAGGGCGGCGTTGCCATCGAAATCGAAGCGCCGGACTTCGAGATGCGCCTGGAAATGCTGCGCCAGCGGTTGGCCATTGCTCAGATCGAGGACGGCTCGCTTGATATCGGCGAAGACATTCTCGCCCATGTGGCGCAGAACATCACCTCAAGCGGGCGGGAACTGGAAGGCGCGTTCAATCAGCTTCTGTTCCGCCGCAGCTTCGAACCCAACCTGACGCTCGAGCGGGTCGACCAGCTTCTCGGCCACCTGGTGAATGCGGGTGAGCCCAAGCGGGTTCGCATCGAAGACATTCAGCGGGTGGTTTCACGGCACTACAATGTCTCGCGGCAGGAACTGGTTTCAGACCGCCGCACCCGTGTCATCGTCAAGCCGCGCCAGATCGCGATGTATCTGGCGAAGACCATGACACCGCGTTCGTTCCCCGAAATCGGTCGCAGATTCGGGGGACGCGACCACACAACCGTGCTGCATGCGGTCAGAAAAATTGAAGAGCTGATCAATTCCGACACCAAGCTGGGTCACGAAATCGAATTGCTCAAGCGGCTGATCGTCGAATAGTCAGCAATCCCACAAGCTTATCCCCAGAATCCCGGGCCGGAGCATATGCTTCGGCCCGGTTTTTGTTGCATTTCGGGGGTATAATCTGCCATTTTGCACGCCCGGACCCAGCGCGGTATGCGCCACTTCGCGGTCCAGACCGGACAGAGCCGGACAAGACAGAATTTGAAAGGCCTGCGCAGTCCAGCGCGAGCCCCCAGCCAAGCGGTAGTCAGATCATGCGTGTCACCCTCGAGCGTTCCCATCTCCTCAAGTCGCTGAACCACGTTCACCGTGTGGTCGAGCGGCGCAACACCATACCGATCCTTTCGAACGTGTTGTTGAAGGCCGAGGGCGCGACGCTTGACATGAAGGCTACCGACCTGGACCTCGAAATTACCGAGGCGACGGCTGCGATGGTCGAACAGGCGGGCTCCACAACTGTGCCGGCACACCTGCTTTACGACATCGTGCGCAAGCTTTCCGACGGATCGGAAGTGCTGCTGTCGACCGACGCAGACGGCGCGACCATGACGGTGGCCTCGGGCCGCTCGAAATTCTCGCTGCAGTGCCTGCCGGAATCGGATTTTCCGGACCTGACAGCCGGCGCGTTCAGCCACACATTCCGGCTGCCCGCAACTCAGCTCAAGATGCTGATCGACCGCACCCAGTTTGCCATTTCGACGGAAGAAACGCGCTACTACCTCAACGGTATCTTCGTGCATTCGATCGAGAGCGAAGGCGCGCTGAAACTGCGCGCTGTCGCCACCGACGGCCACCGCCTGGCCCGCGCCGATGTGGAAGCGCCTTCGGGCTCCGAAGGCATGCCAGGCATCATCATCCCGCGCAAGACCGTGGGCGAATTGCAAAAGCTGGTCGACAACCCCGATGTGACTGTGACGGTGGAAGTCTCCGACGCCAAGATCCGCTTCACCATCGGCGGCATCGTGCTGACCTCGAAGCTCATCGACGGAACCTTCCCCGACTACCAGCGGGTGATCCCGACCGGCAACGACAAGGAACTGACAGTCGATTGCCAGACCTTCGCCCAGGCCGTCGACCGCGTGTCGACAATTTCTTCGGAGCGTGGCCGTGCGGTCAAGCTGGCGATTGCCGACGGACAATTGACGCTGACCGTCAACAATCCGGATTCGGGCAGTGCGACGGAAGAGCTCGCCGTGGGCTATGACCGTGATCCATTGGAAATCGGCTTCAATGCCAAGTACCTGCTCGACATCACCAACCAGCTGTCGGGTTCGGACGCGGTGTTCATGCTGGCCGATCCCGGCTCACCAACACTGGTGCGCGACACCGCCGGCGATGACGCGCTGTATGTGCTGATGCCGATGCGGGTGTAGAGGCGCTTGTCTTCCTGCACCGAAACGGTCTGCCGGCCGTCCTGCGGCTGAGCGGGGAATTGCATGGCCGCCAAGGTGCACATCCAGAAACTCAAGCTCACCGGGTTCCGCAATTACGCGAAGCTGTCGCTCGATCTTGATCAGCGCCACGTGGTGCTGGTCGGCGACAATGGCGCGGGCAAGACCAACCTGATGGAAGCTGTCTCGCTGCTGACTCCGGGCCGGGGCATGCGGCGCGCGCCCTATGGCGACCTGACCAGGGCTGGTACCGAAGCAGCGTCCGGCTTCAGCATCTTTGCCAGCCTTGAAGGCATGACGGGGCCGGTCGATATCGGTACCGGCGTGGACGGAGGCGAGGAAGGCGGTTCGCGCCGGGTGCGGATCAACGGTACTCCGGCCCGCACCACCGACGAGCTTCTCGACCATCTCAGGCTTCTGTGGCTAACACCGGCGATGGACGGGCTGTTCACCGGATCGGCCGGGGACCGGCGTCGGTTTCTGGACCGGCTGGTGCTCTCTGTCGATCCTGCGCATGGCGGCCGGGCGCTGAATTATGAACGGGCGATGCGCAGCCGCAACCGTCTGTTGTCGGAAGGACGCACCGACCCGGCCTGGCTTGACGGGCTGGAGGCGCAGATGACCGAGCTTGGCGTGGCGATGGCAATGGCGCGCAACGAGGTGGTGAGCCTGCTGTCGGGCCTGATCGAGAGCAACACCAGCCACAGCGTGTTTCCGGCGGCAACAGTTCGGCTGGAAGGTTTTCTCGAAGGCGAAGCGCTGGTTTCAGCCAGCGACATGGAGGCAGCCTTCGCCACACTGCTGGAAACCGGGCGGCGGCGGGATACGGCTGCCGGACGAACCTTGTCGGGGCCGCACCGCTCGGACCTGATCGTGCATCACCGGGCCAAGGGCATGCCCGCGGCGCTGTCATCCACTGGAGAACAGAAGGCGCTGCTGATCGGCATCGTGCTGGGTCACGCGCAGCTGGTGCGGGCGATGACCGGCCATGCGCCGATCCTGCTGCTGGACGAGATCGCAGCCCATCTTGACGAAGGCCGCCGCGCGGCGTTGTTTGATCTGATCGAGGCGCTCGAATGCCAGGCCTTCATGACCGGGACCGATGCGCAGATGTTTGCAAGCCTGGGTGCACGCGGGCAGATCTTCACCGTAGCGGATGGTCAGGTGACGCCCTACAATGACGAGCCGGGCAACGACAAACCAGCCGATTGAGCGGCGAGAGCAAGTGGCGCGTTGCCGCCGTCTGGAGAAAACCCCGTGGAGAGTTCACAACTAGACCCCGATGAGGTGGCGCGCTACGCCCGTCACATTGTGCTCGCCGAGATCGGCGGGGCCGGACAGCAGCGGCTCAAGGCGGCCCGCGTGCTGGTGATCGGCGCGGGCGGGCTGGGCTCACCGGTGCTGAGCTATCTCGCAGCCGCGGGTGTCGGGTTGCTTGGCGTCATCGACGATGACCATGTCTCATTGTCCAACCTGCAACGCCAGATCCTGCACGATACCGATACGGTCGGTATGGCCAAGACCGACAGTGCTGCGCGCGCGCTCAAGCGGCTCAATCCGCACACACGGGTGGTGCCGCACGAGATGAGGCTGACCCCGGGCAACGCCGTCGACATCCTGACCGGCTACGACATGGTGGTGGATGGGTCGGACAATTTCGACACCCGCTATCTGCTGGCAGACACCTGCGAGATCCTGAAGATCCCACTGATCACCGCCGCTGTGGGACGGTTTGACGGCTCGATCACGGTGCTGACACCCTATGGCACGGGGGCTGACGGAAAGCCCTGCCCCCGCTACCGGGATCTGTTCCCTGAAGCCCCGCCGCCCGGGCTGGTGCCCTCCTGCGCTGAAGCCGGGGTGATCGGCGCGCTGACCGGGGTGATCGGCACACTGGAAGCGATGGAAGCGATCAAGCTGATTACCGGCGCGGGCGAACCGCTGATCGGGCGGTTGCTGCTTTATGACGGACTCAATGCCAGCTTCCGCACCGTGCGCTACAGCCGGAAAGGCTGAGCGGAACACAAGGACAGTTACTTTTTCGCTGAGTTAATGCTCCGTTTCGAGCGCCGGGGAAAAGTAAACTGTCCCCGACATAAAGATCGCTCAGTTCCTGAGCGGCAGCACGCGGTCGGGTGGACGGTGGCCGTCGAACAGGGTGCGGATGTTGATGATCACCTTGTCGCCCATGTCGATGCGGCCTTCGACGGTTGCCGAGCCCATATGCGGCAGCAGCAGCACCTTGCCTTCCGAGGCCAGCTTGACCAGGCGCTTGTCGACGGCGGGCTCGTGCTCGAAGACATCGAGGCCTGCGCCCGAGAGGCGGCCGTCCTTGAGCGCCTTGATCAACGCATCTTCGTCAATGATGCCGCCGCGTGCGGTGTTGACGATGTAAGCACCGGGTTTCATCAGCTCGAGCCTGCGAGCCGAGAGCAGATGAAAGGTGGCCGGTGTCGAGGGGCAATGCACCGAGACGATATCAACGCGGGCCAGCATCTGGTCGAGGCTGTCCCAATAGGTGGCCTCGAGTTGATCTTCGGTTGCGGGATCGACACGGCGGCGGTTGTGATAGTGGATCGACAGGCCAAAGGCCTTGGCACGGCGCGCGACGGCGGTGCCGATCCGGCCCATGCCGATGATGCCGAGCCGTTTGCCGCCCAGACGATGGCCGAGCATCCAGGTTGGCGACCAGCCCTTCCAGCTACCGCCGGTTCCCACCAGCACATCTGCGCCTTCGGTCAGCCGCCGCGGCACGGCAAGCATCAGCGCCATGGTCATGTCGGCGGTGTCCTCTGAGAGAACATTCGGAGTGTTGGTGACGGTGATGCCCTTTTTCTGCGCCGCATCGACATCGATATTGTCGACGCCATTGCCGAAATTGGCGATCAGTTTCATCTGCGGGCCGGCCTGCTCGATCAGCGCCGCGTCGATCTTGTCAGTTACCGTCGGCACCAGCACATCGGCCGAGCGCATGGCCTCGACAAGTTCGGGCTGGGTGCGCGGTTCGTCGGTGATGTTGAGCTCGGCATCGAAGAGTTCGCGCATGCGGGTTTCAACGGCATCCGGCAGGCGGCGCGTGATATAGACCTTGGGTTTTTTTCTATTTGGCATTTTCTTGCGGTCCAGCGTTGAGAGCTCTTTAACCAAACTCGGCGACAGTGGCTTATGCGTAACGCTTTTTCTATCAGACCCTCCGGCGATGACAATCCAAAGCGCCGGAATTGCTGATTAAAAAAAGCGCTACAAGCCCGAAGCCAGCCACTGACGGCGCTGCCTGCGCTTGACGTCTCTGGCCAAATAGCGCGCCACCGAAGTGGCGAAACCTCCGGGCCTGGACAAGAACAGCAGCGGCGCCGTCTCCCTGGCGCCCCAACCCAAAAGGTGTGAGTCATGCGTCGCCTTTCCCTTTTCTCCGCAGCCTGCCTGGCCCTGGCAGGCCTCACGGTGAGCCCCATGCTCGAAGCAAGCCTGGGCCTCGAGCCGGGCGCAGGCTTCGTCGCTCAGGCACAGGCAGCAGCAAAGGGCCCAAGCGGCTTGCCCCTACCCAGGTTTGTCAGCCTCAAGGCCAAACGGGTCAATCTGCGGGTCGGGCCGGGGCAGGCCTATGCCGTGGCCTGGCTTTACACCAAGGCCGGCGTGCCGATGGAAGTGATCCAGGAATATGACAACTGGCGCCGGGTGCGTGACGCCGAGGGCACCGAAGGCTGGGTCTACCAGTCGCTGCTGTCCGGCGAGCGGACCGCGGTCACAGCACCCTGGAAAATGGGTGAAGCGCCGGACGATTACATCGACATGCACCGCGAGGCACGCAGCAACGCCGACATCGTCGCCCGGCTCGAGCCCGGTGTCGTGGTCGTGGTCAAGGCCTGCAATGGCGACTGGTGCGAAGCCCAGGCCGACGGTACCGGCGGCTGGGTGCAGCAGAGCCAAATCTGGGGCGCTTACCCCGGCGAAGCGTTCAAGTAGACACAGACCGGGCCTGGCACCGGGGCCGGACAAGCTGACAGCGCGTCATTCTGCCTTCATGAAACAATGACATGGCCTGCGCGGGGATATGTTTCCTCTCCGCGCGTACAGGAGGTCATTGTGACTAGTGCAAAAATTCAAATTTCTCGTCGTAATCTGTTGAAATCCGGAGCGGTCGTCGGCTTGACAGCAATGTCGCCATTTCTGACGTTTCGTTCCGGCGCCGCAGCCCAGGGCGAGTTGCAGATGGTACCGGCGACCCCAAATCCGAACGGTGCGTTCGAGCGGCTGTTTGTGCTGAAGGGCGACCCGTTTTCCGGCCCCATCAGCACTATCATCACCGCCGAAGGCAATCCGGTGCCTGAATCCTCCATGGAAGCAGGCGAGCGCCGGGTGCTGCGGCTGATGCATTTCAATGATCTGCACAATCACATCACCGATACCCACGGAAAGAAGGGCGACACGCACCGGTTTTCGCAGATCGTCAAGAAAGTCCGCGATGTGAAGGCGGCCGCCAAGGACGACGAAGCGGTGCTGTTCATCTCCGGCGGTGATGACCACACAGGGTCGGTTTTCGATGAACTGCTGGGTTGGTCGCCAGAAGGCTTTGTTGCCGATCCGGCCTACCGCAGCTATTCGGCAGCCGGCGTCGACATCTCGGTTCTCGGCAATCACGAATTTGACCGCGGCTGCGAAATGCTGAAGACCGGTCTCGATGCGGACGCACGGTTTCCGGTGCTTTCCGCCAATGTGCATGGCTCCAAGTTCATCGCCATGAACGAAGACTACAGCTGCGCGGCCATTGCCGAAGTGAAGGGCATGCGTATCGGCTTCATCGGACTGACCACTGCGGTCGACACACGCGTCGGCCAGGCCGCAGACCCGGACCTGGCGGTTGCCAGCCCGGTCGAGGCTGTCCGCAACCTGCTGCCGGCGGTGGCTTCTGTTTCCGACGTCGTGGTGATTCTGTCGCATTGCGGCTATGGCTCGGGCAATCACATGAGCGGCAAGGCCGGAACCAACCGGATGATCGGTGAAGGTGATTTCGACATCGCTGCTGCAGCCGGTCCGTTGACCGACAAGCCGATCGTGCTGATCGGCGGTCATTCTCATACGCGCCTGAACGCCGAGGGCATCAATCCCGACAACATGATCGACGGCGTGCTTCTCACCCAGGCCGAAGCCAAC